>Ga0315534_1000005_pt1 | contig 103646 bp, 91 predicted proteins | sample SalMarSW160240MG_FD_203094 | JGI IMG/M metagenome (GOLD analysis project Ga0315534, IMG submission 203094) | Salt marsh sediment microbial communities from the Plum Island Ecosystem LTER, Massachusetts, United States - Salt Marsh Sediment SW1602-40 ... | reverse complement strand
ATGAACTGTATATGTAGTCCATCATGATAAGTGGCTATGCGCATTATATAATTCTAAAATTACGGCTCCCATCGATTCATGCGAACGACGCGCATGCGCTGCAGCTCGCTCGCGCCGCGATCGGATCCGTGGACCATCCAGTGCCGGAAGCAGGCCGATGTTCGCCTTCATCGGCTGAAAGTCCTTCGAGTCCGCATGACTGATGTAATTCAGCAAGGACCCCAGCATGGTTTCGATCGGCAGCAAAACTTGATCCTCGCCCAGCGCACGATGTGAGGCATTGATGCCCGCCAGGCATCCGGTCGCAATATTTCCCAGATAGCCCTCCACACCGGTAATTTGGCCTGCGAAGAATAGGCTGGGACGCTGCCGATGTTCCAATGTTGGAAATAAAATGCGTGGTGCATTGATAAAAGTGTTTCTATGCATCTGCCCATATCGCATAAATCGGGCTTGCGTAAGGCCGGGAATCAGGCGAAAGACACGGCGCTGTTCGGGGAATGTTAAATTCGTTTGGAACCCGACCAGGTTGTAAAGTGAGGCTGCCTGATTGTCCTGGCGAAGCTGAAGGACGGCATGCGGCCGTCGTCCAGTGCGCGAATCCTGCAGTCCGACCGGGCGCATCGGCCCGAAGGCGAGTGATTCCTGGCCCCGCTCGGCAATGATCTCGATCGGCAGACAGCCTTCGAAAAATGTATGCGCACCCGCACGGACTCCATCTTTTATGTCCTTTTCAAAACTTCGTAGCGCGATTCTCTCTGCGCCTAGAAGCTCCCGAACGAAGTGTTGGTATTCTTCCCGATTCAAAGGGCAGTTGATGTAATCCCCGGTCTTTTCCTCTCCCCGTCCATAGCGTGAAGCTCGATAAGCAATGCTCATATCGATGCTCTCCGCCTCGACGATCGGAGAAATGGCATCATAGAAGTAAAGGTGATCCTCACCGGTAAGCCGCGCCAGGTCTGCACTCAGAGCTGGCGAGGTTAATGGCCCGCTGGCAATGATTGCCAGCCCGTCCGGAACATGCTCAACCTCCTGACGAACAATCTCGATTCGTGGATGTGATTCCAGTTGGTGTGTAACCGCCTTTGCAAATGCACCGCGATCCACTGCGAGCGCACCGCCAGCCGGCACACAGGTCTTTTCTGCAACGTCCAGCAGCAGCGACTGAAGCGAGTCCAGCTCACTCATCAATATCCCCGAGGCTCGGTCCGGAAGCTTTGAGCCAAGGGAATTCGAACAGACTAACTCGGCCAGGTCGCTGCTCGTGTGGGCTCCGGTCTCAACCCGCGGGCGCATTTCGTATAACGTGACATCCAATCCACGTTGTGCTGCCTGCCAGGCTGCCTCGCTTCCGGCTAGCCCCCCTCCAATGACCGTTACTCGGTTTTCCATGTGGTCGATTCTAACATGCACTAATTCAAAATATATGGCATACTTCTTGCAACTAGATTGCTCGCACCTATTGATCAATGTATACTCACCTGCGAGGCGAGCCATGTATCAAGTCCAAGATCAATCGATCCGACCTCTGACCACCGCCCATCTGGCACAGACGATGAGCTTGCTCGTGCTCTCGAACCAGGAACTGCGCGACCGGGTCCTGTCCGAGATTTCATCCAATCCAGCGCTCGAGCTGCTCGAAGAAAGAGTCTGCCCTGGATGTCACCGCGTGCTCAAGGGCACTTCCCAATGCCCCGTTTGCAGTCGTGGAAATCAAGACGGTGAACCGATCGTCTTCCTTTCGCCGCGTGATTCGATCCGGCCGACCCGCCGCAACGCTCTTGACGATCAACCGATGGATCGCGAACCCGCCGCTCCTGAGGATCTCAGCCTGCATGTCTTGCAGCAGCTTGCCGGTGACCTGAAACCCGAGGATCGCAGCCTGGCTTTATATATCCTGGCCAGCCTGGATGATGATGGTTTCCTGGTGGATCACCCGGCGATCATCGCCCAGGCCACTCGGACACCCTTCCCTCGCGTCCAGCGTGTCCTGGCGTTGATTTCATCGGCGGACCCGGTCGGGCTGGCGACGGAAGGACCGAAACAGGCCCTGCTCGTGCAGCTGGCGCAGTACCCGGCCGAAGATATGATGGCCGATTTGGCCCGCAGAATGCTGACTCAGACTTTCAGCGAACTTGGGCGCAGGGAATATGACAAGATCGCCCACGAGCTCGGTACCAATGTACGCCAGATCCATGCCGCAACCGAATTCATTCAAGAGAACCTGAATCCTTACCCTTCACGGGCATACTGGGGTTCAGGACGTGAAGCTGCTCAAGGTGATCCTAACGTTTACCATACTCCTGACATCATGATTTCAAGATCCCCTTCTGATCCGTTTGGCCCGCTGATGGTCGAAATTTTCTCGGCGATCTCTGGATGGCTGCGGGTAAATCCACTCTTCAAGCAGGCAATGGATTCGAAAAATGGTGAGCAGAATGAAGAATGGTCTGAGCACCTCGAGAAAGCGAACCTCTTTGTAAAGTGTCTCCAGCAGCGCAACAACACCATGCGCAAACTTATGGAGCTGCTCGTGACCAGCCAGCGTGAGTTTATTCTCGATGGGCCGCGATACCTTGTTCCGATGACACGCGCTCAGTTGGCAGATGAAATTGGGGTGCACGAATCAACCATTTCGCGCGCCGTGGCAAATAAATCCGTTGCGCTTCCGAACGGTAAAATCATTCCGCTGGCGAAGTTTTTCGACCGCAGTCTCTCGGTACGCGACCAGATTAAGGAAATCGTCGAGAATGAACTGAAACCTCTAACCGACGACGAGATTGCCTCAATGCTACAAGAAGAAGGCATCAAGATCGCCCGCAGAACCGTTGCAAAATATCGGGCGATTGAGGGAATCCTCCCGGCCCGCCTGCGCGGGACCAACAAGCTTTCTCAAGCTGCTTAGGATCAGGTCATTGTCCAAGGACACATCACCCACCAACCCGATCGCCCGTTTCTTCAAAACTGATCCCTACCGCGAGCTCTTTTATACGCTCGCCGACACCTTTGAGAGCGCCGTGCTGGTTCTATCTGGCACGGAGCCTCGTTTAATTACCTGCAATCACCAGTTTTTACTCCTGACCGGATATGCGCGTAAAGATTTGGAGACTCTGGCTCCCTCCGAACTCTTTCCCGGCGAAGCCGGCCATCTCGCTCTGGAACAGATCTTGGAATGCTGGAATGCCTCAGAATGCCATCTGGAGCAGGTACCTTTTCAAACCCGCTCAGGGGACCTTATTCCGATCGATCTGGACGCATTTCCCATCGTCCCGGGTCGATCGGCGATACTTATCCTCGCTCAGCCCTCCCAAGTCCGGATGGCAGCCGTTGCCCGCCAGGAAAGCGAAACAGAGCGCCTGCACACACTGCTGCGCATCACCGATCGCATTCTGGAGGAAGGGGAAGGTGCCCTCCCAAGCGTTCTCTCCTACGCCGGGACGATGCTTCATGCGGAATACACCGCAATCTACCGGCTTTCACCCACGTCACCGGATTACATGCTTATCGGAAGTCTGCCGGCTGAATTTCCGGAATTCCTGCCAACGACGACCCTGGGAGCACTGCCAAAGACCACTGCCTGGAGCTTAGGGCAGCGACCGGAGATCGAGCTTCAGAAAGCGGCAAGGGCAGCAGAGATCGGCCATTTGCGCACTGCGTTAATCGGCGAGAGCGAGGCATGGATCGGGTTGCTCATCGTGGGCTGGGATGAGGCCGCTGAACTACCTGCCGAAGCAGGGGCACTGATCGAAACGCTCGCTAACCTATGCCATCTTGCGGTCCATCTTGGCTTGCTGCGCTCATCCTCCGATCAGCGTGAGCGTACCATTTCCAGGTTGGAAGCTGAGATCACAAGCCAGTTTGAAGCTGTTGGCGATACGCTGATTGTCGTGGACCAGGAGATGCAGATCTTACGTTCAAACAGCGCCCTGACACGCTTGCTTGGATTTCACCCCAATGAAATTATCGGGCGTCCCATTCAGGATATTCTGGTCGGACCCGAGGACGTTACCGCAACGTTGCTGGATGCCCTTGGACACCATCGCGATGCAGAGCGATCGCGCTTGATCCTTCATCACCGTGATGGCACACCCCTTCCGGTGCATCTGCATGCTGTTCCACTGGACGTGCCTGGCGGCGAGCAGCTGGTCATCGCTCTTAAGGATCAGTCGGAGCAGCAGGCGATCGAAGATCAGACAGAAATCCTCGCACAGCGGGCATTGCTCGGTGAAGTTACGGCCATCTTTGCCCATGAGGTACGCAACCCGATCAATAATATTTCGACCGGCGTACAGCTGGCAGCCTCGCGCCTTGGAAAGGAACACCCCCTGTACGACTCGCTTGAGAGAGTTCGGGGGGAGTGCATCCGTCTTGATCAGTTAATGAGCGATGTGCTCTTCTTCGCTCGACCGCTGGAACTCAAGATGGAGGCGCTCGATCTGGCGGACCTGATGCACCGCATCCTGGCTCGCTGGGCCCCGCGTTTCAACCAATCCGGGGTACGCTGCCACACATCATTCCAGGCCGAACTCCCGCAGGCATCTGCCGATCCCCGCACACTCGAACGCGTAATCGTCAACCTGATCAGCAACGCGCTCGAAGCGATGACGGAAGGCGGAACGCTTTCCATCACTCTGGCATGCGCTGGCGACAATCTCAACCCCATGCTTGAATTAAAGGTGGCAGATACCGGACCAGGAATACCGGCGGATAAGATCGATCGAATTTTCGATCCATTCTTTACAACCAAGAAGGATGGTACCGGGCTTGGGTTGGCGATCAGCCGTCGAATCCTCTCGGCACATAAGGGAAACATCCAGGTCGAAAGCTTTCCGGATGCTGGAACCGTGTTTACCATTCACCTGCCAACGGCATAGGTTAATTCACCAGGAGTCCGCATGTCTGCAACGGTTCTGATCGTCGATGATGAAGCCCCGGCTCGTTCCTTCATAAGCGAGGCACTGACAGATGCCGGCTATGAGGCGATCGAAGCCGGGACCCTCGCCGAAGCCAACGAAGCGATCGATACCGCAGCTGCAGATATTGTTCTGCTTGACGTGATGCTGCCAGATGGTTCCGGTCTTTCGCTATTGGACCGGTTGGCTCTCGAAAACCCCCGCCCGCCGGTCATCCTGATCACCGCTTTCGGGGAAGTCGATACCGCAGTTGAGGCGATGAAAAAAGGAGCACAGGATTTCCTGCAGAAACCGCTTGATCTTGAACGACTGCTGCAAGCTGTCGAAAGATCCTCCGAAGTCGTTGCGCTGCGGCGCGAGCTCGATCTGCTTCGGCGCTCCTCGACCGGTGAAACCGAAATGATTATCGGTGATTCGCCGGGAATGAAACGCATCATGCATGAAGCCGAACGGGCGGCAGCGGCCTCGGTATCTGTGCTCATAACGGGTGAAACCGGGACTGGCAAGGAAGTCCTGGCCCGAACAATCCACAGCATCGGCCCCCGGATCGATAAGCCCTTCATCCCGATTAACTGCGCTGCGCTGCCGGACACGATGATTGAATCGGAGTTATTCGGATATGAGGCTGGCGCGTTCACCGGGGCGCAAAAGAAAAAGCCAGGCTTGATCGAGATCGCCGACGGTGGAATTCTCTTCCTGGATGAAATCTCGTCAACAAAGCAGGAAATGCAGGCGAAATTGCTGCGCGTGCTCGATGAACATAAATTCAGGCGGGTCGGCGGTGTGAAGGAGATTGCAGTGGACGTACAGATCCTGGCGGCCAGCAACCGTGACTTGCCGGCAATGATCCAGGAAGGCACATTTCGTGAAGACCTCTACTACCGCCTAAAAGTCGTGGATCTGCACCTTCCTCCGCTCCGTGAGCGCATCGGGGATGTCCCGGCCCTTGCTGGCAGCTTCATTCGCCAGATCAACCTTCGTGTCGGCGGAACGATCGAGGGCATTACCCCGCGAGCGATCGAAGCCTTGAAGAAGCATTCGTGGCCAGGCAATATCCGTGAACTGCGGCACGTCATAGAACGCGCGGTCTTATTCTGCGACGAGGAGATGATCGATCTGGCACATCTCCCCCCCGACATTCAAGCTTTCGATAAAAAGAAATAACCACCCTGGCACGTAAATTGCATCTATCGCCTCCAGACGCTAGTCCTGGAGGCGATCATGATTCCTCTCACGTTCAATGATGTTCAGATGCTTCTCTCCGCCGCCCTGTTTATCTTGGGCTTTCTGCTGGTCCTGATTGGCTCGTTCGTCATGGTCAATCGTGGATACTCACGCGAAATCAGCGCCCTTGCCAAACACACAGCCCGGCTGGGACAAAAGGGCATCGCGCAGGATGTTACCGGCCTTGTTAACAGCGCCAATGAACTGGTTGCCTCGATCACCAGTCTGGTTCGAACTGCAAGTGGCATCGGTGTTTTCCTGATTGTTTTAGGCCTCGGCATGCTGGGTGCCTCCTATTGGGTATTACAGCAAGTGCAGTGGCCACTCTAGATAGGTGATTACGATGCTCAATGACGCAGACATCCTCTCGACCCTGACCGAGCTGTTTGGCGAACATAAACGCCAGTCGATCGTCTCACGCCTCTATCGCCTTCCGGAAATCTGGGATGCGCTGCATGACGCCAGCTTTCTCTCGTCAACGGCCGAGAAGCTCACAGCAGAAAATTGGTTGCCAGGCAGAATCGTCGCACAAGCATACGGTCATGACGATTTGACCGCGTTGGCTAAGGACGGTCTCGTCTTCGACGGTGATAACCCCGTCTCTGATATGGGCTATGCTGCGGCTTGCTTGAAGGATGTCGCCGCATTGAGCATCCAGCTGCTTGCGAAATCAAAGGAACCGGAGTCGCGGGAAGATGTAGCCCAGGCGATTGAGGGCAATCCGGGAATGTGGACAACGGCGTTGGCTTGCGTCTGGCCGGACTTGATGGCCACGACCTGGCTGAAGGATTATCTTCCCAGCCCTCCTTCGAGCATGCATGCCCGCATGATTGCAACGGCCTTGCTTGCGAACCTGGATGTCTTGCAAGCGGCACAAGCACTGGTTAGCCTGGATAAGATCCAGCTTGCAAGCCTGCTGCCGGCTTTACAAACGGCAGGGTACGAACAGCTTTTTACAACCCTCGGACAGCTGTCGATCGAGAAGCTGGCCGAGATTGATGTGAGAGAGGAAGTCGACCCGTCCCCGGCCTGGATCACCCCGGCTATGCTGCTCGCTGTCAGCGGTGACACCGAGGGCGCTCACCAGGCTTTTCGGCAGGCATGGGATCGTTCGAATGAAACCTCAGCGAAAATCGCTGACCGACTGGCGGAAGTAGCCCGTCAAACGGGTGATCCGGTTCTTGAGCTGGAAGCCCGCCGGCAGGCGGTGGAGTCGTCTACATCAGAGCATCGCCGTGCAGCTCTGGCCCGCTCGCTATACGAGCTCAATCGTGATGAAGAAGCCCTCCAAATTCTCACCAAGCCAGATTCGGTGGTCGAGATGGTCGTTGCGGGAGCGCTCTATAACAGAATTGGAAATCGCCAGCAGGCTACCGCAATGCTGCTGCAAGCCTCGACAAAGATAGCATCAGATTCAACCATCGGTGACGATTGGAAGTGTTGGCTGGTTGAACAGCTGGCTGAAATAGGGGAGCTTAATTCCGCGATCGATGTTCAACAGGCACGTTGTGAAGGTCTGGGGACCCAAAAAGGGATGATGCTCGAATTGGCCAGGCTTCATTCACGTGCAGGTAATCCAGATGCATGTGCGGCATGTGCTGAAGTCGCGGTGGCACTGGATCCCTCGTCCCGCGACTCGCTGCAGTTGCTGGCCGAATCTCTGCAAAAATCCGGCCAACCACGGCGAGCACTGAGTCATTGGCTGAAGATATCGCAGCAGGATTCCGGAGTGTGGGCTCAGGTCAGTCGTTGCGCGATTGAGGCGGGAGAAGCATCCGTTGCACTTACTCACGCTACCGAAGCGCTGAAGGATGCCCCCGATTCGGTCGAAGCGCAGGTCCTGATTGGCAAATCACATGTCCTCAACGGAGACTACGAAACCGCACGAACTTATCTCGAACGAGCCGTTGACCAGGCGCCAGCTCAGGCAGATGCATGGATCGCTCTCGCAGAAGCACAATCGGCGTGTGGGGATGATGAAGCCTCGGGCGAAACCTTGCAGAAAGCCGTGCAATCAGCTGCTGGCGACGGTAAGGTCCATATGGCATTCGCTCGCTGGCTTCGCGTAAAAGGCCAGTTGTCAATGGCACTGGACCACGTGCGCGTTGCGGTTGGCATCGATCCCGGGCAATCTGAATGGCGCATCGAACAGGCTGAAATCCTGCGTGATCTTGGCAAAATTGACGAAGCATTGCCTGAGTTGCGTGCCGCTCTGGCAGCGCAGCCTGGCAACTGGCGCGCCCGGGAAGCGCTCGCGCTCACCTACGAATTGAAGAACGAACTTCCTGCGGCCGCTCACGTTCTGCGTCGAATTCCGGACAACATCGAACCGGATTCGAAGTTAATTGCAGGAAGAATCCTGGTTAAGTCTTCGGATGCTAGCTCTCATGATCAGCTCCAGCAAGCAACCGAACTGTTGGTCGCCGCACGAGAGCAGGGCGTATCCGACAACTCGCTTTGGTACTGGCTTGCTTTAGCTTACGAACGTTCTGGTTTGACGGCCCAGGCCGTCGAGGCATTCCATGCTTATCTGGAAGAAACCGGCAGCGAGAAACAGCCTCTAAAACTGGATGCCTTCGTCGGTTTTGCTCGTACGGCTATCGAGACAGACCAAATCCAGCGGGCGATCGATAAGCTTGAAATCGCGCTGCGTGAGTTTCCGGCGTCGCACCAGGTTCTCTCTAACCTGGCTAAAACATACCTCTCGTCCGATCGTTCCCAGGATGCAGAACAAGTCGCACGGCAAGCAGTCGAGCTCGAGCCCGACAATGTCGAGAGTTTGCAGACCCTGCGTGACGCAGTCCTGGCCCAGAACAAGACCACCGAGGCTATTTCGCTGCAGGAACAGATCCTCGCAAAGGACCCGCAGGATATTAATGCCCTGCGACAATTGTCAGAGATCGAATATTCCGCCGACCAAGTGGAACGCGCACAGATGCACCTGGCAAAGGCGGTTTCAATTGGTCGTAACGATGCTACCGTGCTGCTCTCCCTCTCGGAGACAGCGAAGGCCTTCGGTCGTGAACGGCTTGCACATGGGATCCTGAAACGTGGGGCTCGAATCGAGCCCGAGAATGAGGAAATCCTGGCCTCTCTTGCTGAGACCTCGGAAAGCCTCGCCGATCTTGAAACTGCGCAATCGAGTTGGCTTCAGTACGCAACCCTGAGAAAGAACGAGCCCCGGCCTTTGGAACGGGCCGCACAGGCACTCTGGAAGCTCGGCCGTCGAACCGCCGCGATCGGCTTGTGGGAGCGTGCACTTGATATTTCGGACCAGGCTGAGCTGCACCTTGCGCTGGCAGAAGGATTGCGTCTGTCCAATCAGCCGGAAAGAAGTCTTGACCACTACCGGGCAGCGGCCGAGAAATCGGGTGGAGATCCATCGATCTTGATCCCGGTCAGCGAAGCGCTCTATGAGCTGGGCCAGATAGAAGAATCTGAAAACATCCTTTCAACAGCCGGTTCGAACCAGAAAACCCCGGCCGGGGTCAGCATCCTTCAGGCTAAACACGCACTCGAACGATCTGATTTTGAAAAGGCTGACCACAAAATTAAACAGGCGAAAGCTCTTTCCGGTGAAAGCACGATCGTGCGAACCCTAGAGCTTCAGCTCGCCCAACGGATAGGGAAGCGGCAGGTTGCAGACCGAGAGCTAAAGAGCCTCTTGAATACAAAGTATGAAGACGATCGTGAGTGCCTGGCAGCTGTTGATGCAGCTCTCTCCGTAAACGCCTGGGGTGAGGCAGTTGCTTTTCTCGCCACTTATCTCGAATCGCATCCATTAACCGACACGATGGCACAGAAGATTCTCATTCTCTCCCACCGTGTACGCGACCTTGACTGGCTATACGCAAGCGTCTGTGAAGCGACAAATCACACACCAACGGCAGCTGCACAAGGTGTCGAGCAGCTGGTCGAGCAGGTCAAGCAGCTGCCAGCAGGCGTTCCATCAATCATTGAATCACTGGTCACAACCTGGGAAGCGATCCAGACTGGAGCTATCGAGGCTGAAGTTTTCGATGGAATATACCGGGCCCCGAAGTCAGCTCAGTTGATGCTGTTGGAAGCGGGTGCGATTGCACTGCTGAAAGCGAACCGCCCTGCCCGAGCCCTCGAATTGGTGGAATCTGCTGTAAACACGGGTCCCGGCCAGGCCAGGCGGCTGCTCTTGAAGGGCATCGCTGAGACGATGCTGAAACGGTTTGAGCCAGCCATTCAAACCTTCGACGAGGCTGCGGCCGATCCAATCCATCAGCCGCTGGCCTTCTACCTGCAATCGGAAACCTACCGAAAATATGGCCGCCAGTCGGAGGCTCTCAGCAAACTGAACGCGGCCTTGGCATTGTGGCCGGATGAGAGCAACTGGCACTTCAAACTTGCGCAGGAGTACGTCGCTGCGGATCACATCGATGCCGCACTCCCACACCTGCAGCAGGCAGCTGAGATCGAGCCTGCGAACGGCGAATACATGGTCGCTCTAGCCCGCGCTTATAACCACGTCGGGCAAACCAATGAGGCGCTCAACTGCTATGCTCTCGGTCTGCAATCAGCCCCGAAATCAGCAGGCATTTGGAGAGACGCGGGTGAAGTCGCCCTCGCGGCAGGCGATCTGGCCAGCGCAGAGGCGTGGTTGGAACGTGCCTGTACGCTGGCCCCTTCCGACGCGATCTGCGCGATCCAATCTGCCCGGACCGCGCTCGCGCGAGGCGATATGAAGGCAGCCCTAAAGCGGGGCCAGGCAGCCGTTCGAATGCAGCCTGACGACGCGGAGGTCTTAAGCGGCATGGGTGAGATCCTTGCTGCCGATGGGAAGTTCGAGAAAGCGATCCAGATGTACGACATAGCCCTGAAGTCAGAAGAAGAAAACCTGACGATCCGGCTTGCCCGCGGCAGGCTGTTGGCTAAATCCGGCCGTTCAAGCGAAGCCGCCGCTGAGCTCGAATCGATTATCAATTCAGCTCCCGATCACGATCAGGCGTGGGCAAGTCTGGCCCGCGCTCAGATCGAGAGTGGGAAACTGGAACAAGCGCTTGAGGCGGCAAATCACGCTCATAATTTGAGCCCCCGCAACGTTCAATACATGCTCTTGCTGGGCCAGGTTTGCCGGATGAATGGGCAACTCGATCGGGCGTTGAGTGTACTGTCTGAAGCTTCGCGATTTGCATCCGAAGATGCAGACTTAGCACGCGAACTTGGAAAAGTCCACGAGATGCGCCGAGAGCACAGTGCCGCCCTGGATGCCTATCAACTGGCGCTTAAGAAGAATCCCGATGATTTCGAATCGCTCATCGAAGCTGGTTTGATCTTGAAGAATATCAAGGTCTACGACCAGGCCGGCGAGCTGTTCGAACGTGCCGTGAAACTAAATCCTGTCGATCCCCAGGCCTTGCAGCAGCTGGCCACAATTCGCGCCCTGCAGCTGATCCACGGGGGAACCCGGGAAACCGAGGCGGTGGCTTCATGACCGATCGTGCGACATTCATTAAACTCATCGAAACCGCCTTGCTTGCCAACCGAGCGGACTACGCCCGGTATACCGCGAGCGATTGGTTGGCTACCTGGCCGGGGGATATCCAGGCGCAAGTCCTGCTTGCACGAGCGCAGCTTCAGCTCGGAGAGCACTCAGCGGCTCTCGAGCGGCTGGCTCGATTGATCCACGTGGATCCCGAACGAGCTGAATCTTACGGAATGCTCGCCAGTGTTCTGCGCACGATGGGAGATACCGGTCGGGCATTGATCTTCGAGGCTTGCGAGCGAATACTGCGCGGCGAGGAACTTGATAGCAACCGACATCCTCAATGGGCTGTAAAACTTCGGGCGGCATATGCCGAACTCCGCAACACAGGATCGAAACTGCCACTTCGTCTGGCACAGGAAGCATTGGCTGCCGACCCCGATCTGGCTCTGCCCTACGTCATCGGGATGAGGGCTCAAGCTTCGGCCGGAGATTTGCACGGCGCATTAAAACTAGCCCAGGTTGGTAATCATCGCTGGCCTGAGTGTGTTGCGTTTCTGCTGGCACTCGGTGAAGGCTACCTTCAAAATGGCGAAATTGGCCGTGGCGTTGAATATTTACACCAGGCGGCGAGCCTTGATTGCGGCGGGGAGCTATCAGCCTCGCTTCTCGCCCGGCAGGACGAATACAAGAACCTCTGGCCAGCCGAACTCAAAGCTGAATTAAGCCGGCCGGTACCAGCCGATGTCGCCTCACTCCTTGGCGATAACCGCCTGGTTGGGACGAAATTGGTAGATGAGGCAGGAGCAGATCACTCCGATTCAGATACCTTTGATGCTGCGCCCGATGGAGCCAACTCACCGCAGGTAGGTATTGATAGCGGCGCTCCACTCCCGGCTCCGGAACCCTGGGAGGCTTTCCGCGGGCCGGATGCGGGAGAAGCTCCCACACCTGAACGCCAGGTGCCGGAGCCGCCGGAAGCATTGATCGAGATCGATGACGATCTGCGCCGGCTCGCCGGGCGCCTGAACGCTCGTCGTCGGGCCCGGGATGAGGACGGGCGGGTGCCCGCGTATATCGTGCTCACGAGCCGCAGCCGAATGCTGCAGAAAGTTGGCGAAGGCGCCTTCGCAACGATCGACCAGACGATCATGAAATTGGTCGAGGCAGTTCGCCGCCGGCCAGGATGGACCGCTTACCGTATCTATCCCGATGATCCATCGACGCTGGAACCGTTTGGCGTATCCCCATGCGATCCGGGCAATGCCTGGCAGATCAAGCTGAGGATCGCAGATCTCGATGCCGCGCTCGCGAAACGGGGAGAGATGATCGGGGCGTTGTACATCGTTGGCGGTAATGACGTCGTTCCCTTCCACCGCCTGCCCAACCCAACGGACGATAGTGATGATGAAGTGCCGTCGGATAATCCTTATTCCACAGGCGACGAAAACTACTTCCTGCCGGAATGGCCAGTAGGACGGCTTCCAATTGAGCAGGATGAGACCCTGCTGTGCAAGCTGCTTGAGGCATCGATCGCCTATCATCAGCAAACAGGGCGTCCCGCGGGCAGTTTCCACCGCCTCAGCAACTGGCTCCGCCGCCGGCTCTCGAGACTCATCAACCCGAATGCGAGAACTCTGGGCTACACGGCCAGTATCTGGAAGAAGGCCTCCCTGGCTGTATACAAAGCCATCGGTGATCCCCGATCCATGATCTCGTCCCCACCCGTTGAAGCCGCCCGGCTCCCCGCCGGCGCGATTCGGCCGATCCACCTTTCCTACTTCAATTTGCACGGGTTAGAGGACAGCCCGGAGTGGTATGGCCAACGTGATCCAATGCGGGATCAACAGGTAAAGATTGAGTTCCCGGTAGCTCTTCGACCGCAGGATGTTGTCAACAGCGGTCGCGCCCCACGGGTCGTCTTCTCCGAAGCCTGCTACGGTGCCAATGTAATCGGCAAAGGAATCGACACCGCCCTGAGCCTGAAGTTCCTGGCCTCAGGCACCCGCGCCATCGTCGGATCAACCAAGATTTCATATGGCTCGATCACCCCACCGCTGATTGCCGCCGACCTGCTCGGACGTCAATTCTGGCAGAATCTCAACAGCCGGCTTCCGGTTGGTGAAGCTTTACGACGAGCAAAACTGCAGCTTGCATCCGAGATGCATAAGCGGCAGGGGTACCTGGATGGTGAAGATCAAAAGACCCTGATCGCCTTTGTTCTATATGGGGATCCGCTTTTCCGCCCGGGGTTGGAATCGATCCAACTCGGCGAGAAGACGGTCATCCGGCGCAGCTCGAGGCCGACCTCGATGAAAACCGCCTGCGCACTGGGAGGGCCTGAAGTCGAACAGGACCAGCTCTCAACGACAACGATGAAGAAGATTGAGCTAATCGTCGCCCAATATCTGCCGGGGATGCAGGATGCCTCCTGTACGATCCACCATCAGCATATCCACTGTGATGGAAAAGATCACGCCTGCCCCACCCACAGCATGGGCCAGAAGGTTGTCGCCGGGAATCAGGGTTCGACTCTGGTCGTGACGCTTGCCAAATCCATTTCCGATGGCGGACGCAATCACCCGCACTTCGCCCGGCTTACGCTCGATTCATCCGGAAAGGTGATGAAACTCGCCATCTCTCGCTGACGGAAATAAGACCATGGCACGCTTCTTGCATCATTATTCGCAGGAAGGAAAACGTGCCATGGTCTCAGATCAGAACAAGCTCGGTTTCTATTATCGCCCCGACGACCAGCATTACAGTCAGGCTGATCTCCATAATTGGCTTTCCGTTCTGAAAAACCTGCAAATTGGCTGGCTGGTACTCCGTGGCCGCCAGGATCAGCTGCTGCCCCAGCCTTTCATCCAAGGCTTGCAACTGGCTGGCATTGAACCAATTATTCATGTCCCGGTTAGCCTGCAGGACCTCAATCATGCGGAAATCGATGATCTGCTGCCGAGTTATGCCGATTGGGGCATCCGTCATATGGTCATTGGTGACCGCCCCAACCTGCGTTCCATGTGGAAGCCTTCGGACTGGGCCCGTGGCGGGTTGGTGGAGCAGTTTCTCGACAAATTCCTGCCAATTTGGAACTCACAGATGAAATATGGCTTCCAGCCGGTTTTCCCAGCTCTCGAGCCAGGTGGTGATTACTGGGATACCGCCTTTCTAACTTCATGCTTGAAATCACTGCAGCGTCGCTCGAAGGATGAATTAGCGAATGAACTAATCCTGGCTATGTATGCCTGGTCTTACGGCAGACCACTTGACTGGGGCGCTGGCGGACCGAGTGCATGGCCTGAATCAAAACCCTATCAAACACCGGATGGAAGCCAGGATCAATGCGGACTACGCATTGTTGACTGGTATTCATCGATTTCACGTGAGGCAATCGGCTCTGAGCTAAAGATGCTTGTCCTGGCCGGCGGGGTTCACCCGGAAGATCGCAATACTTCCAGCCAGGATGTCCAGGCTGATATCCATGCTAGCCTGGCCCGCGATCTCCTGATGTCCAGGTATTCGGATAACCTGGTCAGCTTCAGTTTCTACACCTTATCTGCTGATCCTGATCAGGCATTGATCGGTTGGTACGACAAAAACCTGGCCGGCAGCAAGAGCGCTGAAGCCCTGGAGCGATTAATGTTGGCCGTTCCGGAACCAAAACCGGTTTCCTCCCCGATCAAACCCATCGCCAACTACATTCTGCTCCCCTCCCATGCGGAGCGCGATCTGTCCAGCGATTGGAAGGGGATTGAGCCACTCGTAATGGCACTCAAACCGGTAATCGGGTTTTCGCTCGATGAGGCACGCCTTGCTCGCCAGGTAATTCTTATCGGCGAACAGGAATTGTTCCCCGCTGATAGCGAACAGCTGCTGCGGGAGCAGGGCTGCAAGGTTCGACGTTTTTCAAACCCGAACAGCGAAGAGGTCCTGCTCGCCGTTTCGGATCTCGCTGCAAAACAACCATCAACAACAGGAGCAGACCATGTCTGATCAAGAGCAGTTCAATCCCCTGGCCGCCTTCAGCGGACAGGCGTCACCCCCGAAAGCGGTCGGCCAGACATCGATCAAGGTGCTGGGGCTCGGCGGAGGCGGATCGAACGCTGTAAATCGTATGATCCAACTTGGATTGACCGGCGTCGAATTCATCGCGGCAAATACTGACAAGCAAGCGCTCGCTTCCAGCATGGCGCCAACCAGGCTTCAACTTGGACCGCGCATCACGCGTGGCCTCGGAGCCGGTGGAGATCCGAAGATCGGCGCGGCAGCCGCGATGGAAAGCAGCCGTGAGATCGCCGCCGCACTCAGCGGTGCCGACATGGTCTTCATCACCGCCGGTATGGGCGGAGGCACTGGCACCGGCTCAGCCGCGGTAGCTGCCGAAATCGCTCGTGAGGTCGGGGCGGTCGTGATTGCTGTCGTGACCATGCCGTTTACCTTTGAAATGAGCAAGCGCTCGCAGAATGCGCTCGAAGGCGTTCGACAGCTCCAACCACACACGAATACGTTGATTACGGTCCCTAATGACCGCCTGCTGCAGGTAGCACCGCGTGACCTGAGCCTGGAAATCGCTTTCAGGTTGGCTGACGATGTCCTGCGGCAGGGTGTCCAGGGAATAGCCGAACTCATCACCCAGCCCGGTATGATCAACGTAGATTTTGCTCATGTGCGCGAGCTGATGTTGAAGGGTGGCGGCGCATACATGGCAATTGGGCTTGGCCAGGGTCCTGAGAAAGCTCAGGCGGCCGTGGAACAGGCGATGCACCACCCCCTGATCGAATTTGACAGTTACGGTCAGGCATCGGGCGTGCTGATCCACTTTACAGGTGGAGAAGATCTCACCCTGTTTGAAGTGGGCGAGGCCGTCACCAAACTCCGTGAGTCGCTTTCACCCGATGCGGATGTCATTCTCGGAGCGAGCACCGAACCAGCCATGAACGGCCGTGCCCAAGTCATCCTTATCTTCACGGGCGTTGGTGGCCGAGCGGTCCCGCAAAGAGCAGCAGAGATAGTCGAGGCTCACAATACGGAAAAAGAAGCTGCAACCGCACTTGAATCTGATGATCTTGACCTGCCGACATTTTTGCGCCGGCGCGCAGCTGTCGTACAGCGAGGCTAATGCCATGGATGCGAAAATCCTGTCCAAGCTGAACAAGCAAGTGATCAAGTCGTTCCCTGAGCTGGCCCATGTCAGGCCGAAAATCAGTGCGCAGAGCAAATCGGTCGAAGATGAAACCTATCTGCTGACCTACAAGGGCAAAGCCAGCCTTCCAGGCGGACGCAGTATGGAGCGTATCGTTCGCGTCGTGGCAGACAGCCGCGGCCGCATTCTGAAGATGACAACCTCGAGGTAGCCATGAATAACATCAACCGTATTAACTTGCATGTATATTTCAAAGTTGCTTTCTGGCGTGTCGCCACGGCGATCACCGGTCTGGCAATCCGCAACCAGCGCCTCTTCAACCGAGCGCTCTGGATCACCCCGATCCTCCTGGCTGCGGTTGCAGCCTATTTCCTGGGGCGTGTATTTGGTAACCTCGTCCTGTGGGGGCTCACACTCTAAATCTGACGGTTTCAATTGTTCGATTGCCGCAGGAACGCGGCCGGAGTACAATCCGGGCGCGTTCTGTTTTCTTCTCAGGATTGAATCCATCGTATGCGAAACCGGACCTCGCTGGCTCTCATTATCCCGCTCCTTATCGTCTGTTTCGCAGCTGGTGTTTTAAGCGTCATCATTAAGCCACCAAACCCCGATACGATTTCAGTCGCGAATACACCATTCAGCCCTTTTCCCTTCTTCCCCACACCCACCCGGGCCTCCAGGTTCAACATCATCATCTTCGGCGTGGACAGCTTCAGCAGTGCATCATCCGGCACGTTGTTGACGACCTGGTTGCTCACTTTCGGCTCAAAGGAAGAGACGATCGAGCTTATCGGAATACCGTATGACGCAAGCCTGCCGGATGGCAGGACCTTACGTGAAGCATTTTCGCTCTTTGAACCCCCTGACTACGGGGCGCAGTTCATTGCCAGTATGACCGCATTTACCCCGTACCCGATTGCGGGTTTCATCGTCCTGGACCGGGTGGGTTTTGCAGGATTGATCGATTACCTGGGCGGTTTCACGCTCGGAGATCAGGCGTACGATGGTTCCCGGACGTTAGTCGCTCTCGGACTGCTTGAAAATAACCCACAGGAAAGCCTGAAACTCCAGGCCCAAATTCTACAGGCGATGGTCCTGGCTGCCCCTGCCCTGGGACGCACCCCTGAAGTCACTCCACTGACGACTATGGTTCCCGATCACGCCTTCAGCTCACCGGCTGCTGCTCAGATTGCAACCATGGCCATCCCGCTTCTCCCGATCAATCCCGAGCGGGTAGAAATCAAGATATGGACGGGTTGAACACCTGCTCCTTATAAAGATTCAACTCGTCCCGTTCTTGCATCTGAGCGTGAGTCCGGCTATGCTAGGAAATTGCAATTGGTTCGCTTCTGCAACCTTACAAGAACTCTCATGATAAGCGTTGAACGAGGAGGTGGCCCTTCCAGCGAAAATCCGAATCACTTAACGCACCAGACTGCAACCATAGGAGGAAAGAATGAAGAGGATAGGGTTGTTATGGCTACTTGTTGTCGCTTCGATGGTGCTCGCCGCTTGTGGAGGCGGCGCAACACCAACCGCCGAACCGATGGCGACCGAGGAGCCGATGACAGGCGGGTTGCCGGATCTTGGTGGCGAACCCGTGACCGTGGCGGTCGAGAACGCATATCCGCCCTTCAACAACATCGATGAAGCCACCGGTGAAGCGGTCGGCTGGGACTATGACGTCGTCCGCTACATCTGCGAAATTCTCAACTGCGTGCCCGATTTCCAGGAATCCTCCTGGGACGGCATCTTCCCCGCCATGCAGGCTGGCGAGTTCGACTGGCTCGCCGATGGCGTGACCTACACCGATGAGCGTGCTCAGATCGTCGACTTCTCCGTGCCGTATGTCACCATCGGCCAGGTCCTGCTCATCAACGCATCCGACTCGATCCCTGACCTCGCTGCGTTCATCGCCGACAGCACCAAGCTTGTCGGCACGCAGCTCGGTACCACCAACGAGATCGTCGCCAAGGACTACTTCCCCGTGGACCGCATCAAGAGCTTCGAAGACTTCCCCGGGGCAGTCTCAGCCCTGATCGCCGGCGATATCGATGCGGTGGTGATCGACACGGTCTCCGCTGTTGGTTTTATCGGCGCCAATCCGGGCAAGCTCGTCGTTGGCCCCTCGCTCACTTCCGATGAGCAGCTGGCCTTCGTGTTCCCGCCTGGCAGCGACCTGGTCGCTGCGGTTGACGCTGCACTTGAAGCCATGAAGGCTGACGGCACCCTGCAGGCCTTCAACGATAAATGGTTCAACCCGAAGATCGAGGCGCCACCGCTTCCGGATCTTGGTGGCGAACCCGTGACCGTGGCGGTCGAGAACGCATATCCGCCCTTCAACAACATCGATGAAGCCACCGGTGAAGCGGTCGGCTGGGACTATGACGTCGTCCGCTACATCTGCGAAATTCTCAACTGCGTGCCCGATTTCCAGGAATCCTCCTGGGACGGCATCTTCCCCGCCATGCAGGCTGGCGAGTTCGACTGGCTCGCCGATGGCGTGACCTACACCGATGAGCGTGCTCAGATCGTCGACTTCTCCGTGCCGTATGTCACCATCGGCCAGGTCCTGCTCATCAACGCATCCGACTCGATCCCTGACCTCGCTGCGTTCATCGCCGACAGCACCAAGCTTGTCGGCACGCAGCTCGGTACCACCAACGAGATCGTCGCCAAGGACTACTTCCCCGTGGACCGCATCAAGAGCTTCGAAGACTTCCCCGGGGCAGTCTCAGCCCTGATCGCCGGCGATATCGATGCGGTGGTGATCGACACGGTCTCCGCTGTTGGTTTTATCGGCGCCAATCCGGGCAAGCTCGTCGTTGGCCCCTCGCTCACTTCCGATGAGCAGCTGGCCTTCGTGTTCCCGCCTGGCAGCGACCTGGTCGCTGCGGTTGACGCTGCACTTGAAGCCATGAAGGCTGACGGCACCTTGCAGGCCTTCAACGACAAATGGTTCAACCCCTAGAATCGATGACTGACCGGTTCTAAGACGAAATACCCCAGGCAGGTCGCGGCCTTCGTCCGCGACCTGCCTGTCGACCATCTCAAGGAGTCCATCATGGCTGCACTCCCGAGCTCGGAAGAAAGAACCCGTCCTGGAATATTCAGCGAGGGCGGACAGCTTGGCAACATGCCTTGGTGGGCTTTAATCCTTCTCGCTACTGGCCTCATTTTGGCCTATCTCATCCTTGCCAATCCCTTATATAAGGATACCTTTATCTTCCTGGTTGAGGGCGTCAAGGTCACGCTCAGGATGACCTTCACTGCCTTTGCCATTTCGATGGTCATCGGGCTGCTGGTCGGCCTTGCGCGGACATCGAAGAATAAAGTTATATATACAATTGCTTCCTTGTATGTAGAAACAGCGCGTGGGATCCCGCTGATCGTCCTTCTACTTTACGTCGCCTTCGTACTGGTTCCTGCCGGTATCCAAGCCATCAATGCCATCGGGACTTGGGGGCTGGGCACCTTTGCCGCGAACACCCTGCAGCACTTTTTTTCCGGTTTATCGGACTTCAGCATCCGACAGGTTGACATGGAGCTCAGGGCAATTTTCGCCCTGTCGATCGGCTACGGCGCATTTGAAGCCGAAATCTTTCGGGCAGGCATCCAGTCGATCGGCCGGGGCCAAATGGAGGCGGCTCGCTCGCTGGGTATGACCTATTTCCAGGCGATGCGCTTTGTAATACTGCCACAGGCCGTGCGCCGCATCCTGCCTCCGTTGGGCAACGATTTCATCGCCTTGTTAAAGGATTCGTCCTTGGCCACCGTCCTCGCAGTCCGTGAAATCACACAGCTCGGCCGTCTGCGCCGGGCAAGCACGTTCCGGGTATTTGAGACGTTCAACGTCGTCTCATTTCTGTACCTGGCCATGACGCTGCTCCTCTCGGCGGTAGTGCGCATCATGGAACAGCGCATGCATTTTGAAGAGTAATCGACAGGTTGTCATCAACAACGTGGTGCCAAACCTGCCGGCATACGTTAAAATAGGCCGGGCCGTCAGTGACGGCCCGGTGTTCTGGTGCGCTGGGCGGGAGTTGAACCCGCACGCCTTGCGGCACATGGCCCTCAACCATGCCTGTCTGCCAGTTCCAGCACCAGCGCGTGCTTGCTTGGGTTAGGACGGCGGTATTATAGCTGACAGCCTGTAGTTGTCAACAATCCGCCCATCGGGAGATGTCCGGCAAATCCCTGGTCTCATGAAAGTCATGCTTCATCAAGCACCAGCCTGAGGAGAACGTCATGCGAATTGTCCTGGATGCGATGGGCAGCGACACCCATCCCGAACCAGAAATTGAAGCAGCCGCTGCCGCGTATGAGCAGTGGGGTGATCCGATCCTGCTTGTAGGTCCACAGGAAGACCTGCGTGCAAGAATGCAGGCTAAGGACCTGACCGAAGAACAAGTGATGCTCGTGCACGCGCCCGATGTACTCGAGATGACCGATAAGCCAGCCGAAACAGCCCGGTCGAAGACGGATACTTCAATGTCGGTCGGAATGAATTTGATCAAGAGCGGGGAGGCGGACGCTTTCGTTACAGCCGGCAATACCGGTGGAGCAATGGCAACGGCTCTCTTCCGTCTGGGTCGGATTCGCGGCGTGAAACGTCCCGCTGTGGCACCGGCGATCCCCGTCAAAGGCAGCATGACAATCATGCTCGATCTTGGTGCCAATGCTGATTGCCGCCCAGAATACCTGGTCCAGTTCGCTGTGATGGGCGCTGTGTACGCCGAACGAGTTTATGGACGGACGAACCCGCGCATCGGATTGCTCTCCAACGGTGAAGAAGCCGGCAAAGGCAATATGCTGGTTAAAGAGACCTACCCATTACTGGAAGCCTCCGGGCTTAATTTCATCGGGAATGTTGAGCCGAAAGAGATTTACGGTGGATTAGCCGATGTGGTCATCACGGATGGCTTTACCGGGAATGTTTTTCTTAAAACCAGCGAATCAGTCTCACGTTTCTTGCTTGAAATGGTGCGCGAGGAAATTCAGGCTGGTCCCCTGACGGCAATTGGCGGCCTGCTGGCAAAACCCGCGTTTGCCCGGGTCCGGAAAGTTCTCGATCCATCTGAGTATGGCGCAGCCCCTCTGCTGGGAATTGACGGATTGGTCTTTATCGGCCACGGCCGTTCAGACGCGAAGGCGCTTATCAGCGCGATTCGCGTCGCCCGGCAGGCCGTCGAATCAGGAGTACTGGATGCAACCCGCAGAGCGATTCGCGAGGGTCTGCAGCGTACCGGGGAGGCGTCCGCGTGAGTGAACAAGATTCCCGCCCACGCGTTGTCATCACCGGCATCGGTCTGGTTACCTGCCTGGGCATGGATGTCAACTCCATCTGGGAAAAATTGCTCGCGGGCCGATCAGGTATTGGCACGATTACACATTTCGATGCAAGTGAAATGCCGTGCCAAATAGCAGGCGAGGTGCCAAATTTCGATCCGACAGAATTCATGCCCTTTAAGGAAGCTCGCCGCATGTCGCGCTGCGCCCAATTCGCCCTGGCTTCCGCCGAGCTAGCGATGAAGGACGCCAACCTTGAAGACGGGTGGCAGGAACCCGAGCGTGCAGGAGTCTATTTTGGAACAGCAATCGGAGGGTGGGACCGGGCATATGAAGGGCTGGAATCGCTGCGCTTGAACGGCATGGCTCGGACGAACCCGTTCTTCTTACCTTCCACCCTCCCGAACATGCCTGCCTTCCATGTGACACAACGATATAAGGCACTCGGTCCGAACAGCACGATCACCACCGCTTGCGCTACAGGCACACAGGCGATTGGGGAAGCTGCTCAGGCGATACGGAACGGCTGGGCTGATGTAATTATCAGCGGCGGCACCGAGGCGTTGATACTCGATTTCATCCTGGCCGGATTTTCGATCATGCGCGCCCTTCCGACGAGCTTCAATGACCGCCCCGAGGAAGCGTCCAGGCCGTTTGAGGCACATCGCGAGGGATTTGTTTTCGGTGAGGGCGCAGCTTGCCTGATTCTCGAAAGTCTCGAGCATGCAAAAAAGCGCGGTGCGCAAATCTATGCCGAAGTTGCCGGTTTCGCCAGTTCAAGCGATGCCTTCCACATCGCCGCACCAGAACCAAACGGAGCCGGGGCAATCCGCACCATGGCACGAGCGCTGGATAACGCCGGGGTGAATCTCGAGCAGGTCGACTACATCAACGCACATGGAACATCTACCGCGGCAAACGATGCGATGGAAACAACGGCCATCAAGGCGCTTTTTAAGGAGGCCGCATATGACATCCCCATTTCCTCGACAAAATCGATGATGGGCCATCCAATGGGCGCCTCGGGTGCGATCGAAGCGGCAGTCTGTGCGCTCACCATAAAGAACGGGACGATTCACCCTACGATCAATTATGTTGATCCTGATCCTGAACTGGATCTTGATTATGTCCCCAATCAAGCCCGAGAGCATAATGTGAAGATTGCGCTCTCGAATTCATTCGGCCTGGGTGGGCAAAATGCCTGCCTGGTCATCAAGGGGATGGAGTAAGCATGCAGGTTTACATCAACCAGAGGAAAGTCCGCCGCAACCGCACACTTGGCCGCTATATGATGTTTGGAGGTCTCGGGGCAAGTCTGATCGCCGTGGCGATCAGCTTCCTGGCTCAGGCATATATCTTCTATGCGCTCGGGCTGATGCTCGCCGCTGGTCTTGTATCTCAGATCGGGACTGCTCTCTACAATCGCTTTGGACGATCACCCCGCATGGACGAAGTGATTGATTTCAGCCTGAAGGGTCTCGATGACCGCTATGCGGTTTTCCACTATGCTGCAGGCACCTCCCATGCCATCTTTGGCCCATTTGGAGCCCTGGCGGCCCTTCCGCGGCTTGAACGTGGGGATATCACCTTTGAAGAGGGCTCATGGGTTCAAGTCGCTCCAAAGCGACGCGTTTCGCTCGGATCGCGGCGTAAGAAATTGAATGACCTGACACAGGAAGCAGATCGTGAAGTCCGGAAACTGCGGAAAGCTCTCGAAAAGGCATTGCCCGATCGTGAGATGATTGCGGTCAGTGCAATCCTTGTTTTTCTGGCTGAAGACGCAATGGTAGAAGCTAACGATTCACCCATGCTGGCAGCACACCGCAAGAAGCTCAAATCGGTGCTGCGGAACCTGCAGAATCAGAAGTCGTTCTCGGAGAATGACCTGCGACATCTTGCAAAGAGACTCATTAAATCCTAGCGCCCCACTCCGCTGAATCAAAACGCGAGGTGCATCGGATGCACCTCGCGTTTCCTATCCAGGGCTCAATTTAGCTATTCAGATACTCATCCAGCGCTTCACGCGAGATCCGATAGGCGTTGCCAATTTTCTTGGCTTTGATCTGGCCACCCTCGATGGCGCTGACCACATCTTCTTCGGCTACCTTCAAATAAGAGGCGGCTTCACTGGGGGTCATAACGTCCGGGATGGCCGCGGCTCCACCAGCGGCAGCTGCACCACCGGAACCAGCCTGTTTTAATGTCTCGGAAAGCGCATTCCCGATCCCCATCCCTGCCCCGATTCCGGCGGTCAAGCCGGCGCCACCAGATGGATTCTGCGCAGCATCTCGCATCGCGTCCGCTGCCTGGAGCTGGGTGTAGGTTTGCATATCCAGCATGCCCATTGCCCGCAGTTCTTCGGCAGATTTATCTGAGGGCTTGAGGCTCTCGATATAGAAGGACTTCAGCGTGAGCCCGATCGCCTTGAAGTCATCCTGGGCTTTCGCACGTACGCCGGCACCCATTTCTTCCACCATGGAAATCAGCTCGGGCACGCTGGAGGCCTCAGTGGTTTCGCCAAGCAGATCCTGCAGCTTGGAGAGCAGCATCGAACGCAAGCGGGCTTCGATGTCGCGCGTGGTATACACACCTGTAACACCGACAATCTGGGTGACAAACTGCTGGGGATCGGCGACCTGGAAACTGAAGGTGCCGAAGCCTTGCAGCAGAGCAACACCCAATCCCATTCCCGGGTTTCGGACAAGAATTGGTTGAGGAGTACCCCATTTCTGGTCAGCGAATTCCTTCAAGCTGACGAAGAAGACTTCGGCGGTAAACGGTGAGCGGTCGTTAAAAGCCTTACCAATGAGGTCAACCAAGAGTGGGATGTTGGCGGTTGTGATGGTATGGCGTCCGGGGCGGAAGGTATCAAGCGCCTTACCATCGCGGTAGAACACCGCCGCCTGGGCTTCGCGAACGATCACCTGGCTGCCGATTCGAAAATCTCCTGCAGTCTCCTCGGGGAAGCGGTGGACGATTTCGTCCCGCATTTCATTCGGATATTCAACTACATCAAAAATCCTGGCCATGATATTCGCTCCTCTATCTCAGGTTAGCCGCTTGTCTCGAGGATGACCTCTTCGCGGCGGTTGTAGGCATCAATTGCTTCCTGGCTCAAAGTAACCAGATGTCGGATAGCTGCTGGAAGTCCTTCTGTCTCAAGCGATGCCTCAACGTTCTCCACCGCTCTCGTCAGCTCCTCAACGTTTGCCAGCAGGGCAGCATCGAAGCTGTAAATCCGTTCAAGCTCGTCGCTGTTTACGCGCACAGCATCGAAGAAGCCTGCATAGCCATAGGAAGCGCCTTTCACGCGATCGACAAAAGTTCGCAGTTTGATCGCTGCTGCTTCTAAATCATCGACGAGGTCGAGTTTGCCATCGGCAATAAACTGGCGCTGCAGTTCTGAAATCTTGTTCCACTGCTCCTCATAGCGCTGCGCGATGGTTTCGCGCAGCATCTTGTCGGCGTCGCGCCGGTTTGCTCGATCAACATATCCAAGGAAACCCGCCAGGGTGTTCCGGATCTTCCCCAGCAAATCCTTGCCTTCCGTGATCTTACCCATTGGATCAGTCATTATTTGCTCCTGCTCAACCATGGTTTACGTATTGTGTATCGGCTTGATTATAGCCAGATGTTCCACTGCAAACAACCAGCAGTCTGACGTCCTCCTGACGGAGGAGCATAACTCAAAAGTGGGACAGGGTATAATCTAGTCGCAAGTACAGGAACAACGGTTTTCTTGGGCTAGAGGGAGGCATCGCTCCATGTCGACCATGGATGAACTTATCAGAGTGGCGAAACCCCTGGGCGAGTCAATTCATATTGGCGAGGGACCAGAAATCTCGATCCGGAATCCAAAAGATCTCGGTGAGCAGATCGAGTCGATTGTTCGAACTGCAGTGTTTGGTGAGGACCGATCAAAGGGACTCGCCCAATGGTTGGTGCGCAAGCTTGCGGTCGAGAGTGGGGCCTTTCCCGCCTCCATCCACAACTTTTACATCGCACGCGGCAGGGGGGATACACCGGATGATTTCACGGTCCCCGCGATGAACCTGCGGGCACTTCCGTTCAACGCTGCCCGAGCGGTCTTCCGTTCTGCAGTATCAAGTGATGCCTGCGCATTTATCTTCGAAATCGCACGCTCAGAAATGGGCTATACCGATCAGCGGCCGGCCGAGTATGCAGCTGCTATTCTCGGTGCGGCGATTGCGGAAGGCTATACGGGGCCGGTGTTCATCCAGGGCGATCACTTTCAGGTTAGCGCAAGCCGCTACGCGAAAGATGCAGGAACAGAGCTAGACGCGATTCGAGCATTAATGGTCGAATCGATCGAAGCCGGTTTCTTCAATATCGACATCGACACTTCCACACTCGTGGATTTGAGCAAGGGTAGCATTCCTGCACAGCAGGAACTGAATTTCACGCTCTGTGCCGATCTCGCGGCCAGTGCTCGCCAGCTCGAACCGGATGGGGTCACTGTTTCATTGGGAGGCGAAATCGGCGAGGTTGGCGGCGAAAACAGCACGGAACCTGAACTGCGGGCCTTCATGGATGGATTTATCAGGGAATTCAAAGGCCGACTGCCAGAAGCAAAGGGTTTGTCGAAGATCAGTATTCAAACCGGGACTTCACACGGCGGGGTTGTCCTGCCGGATGGCTCAATCGCAAAGGTCAGCGTCGATTTCGATACCCTGAAGCATCTATCCAAGGTTGCGAAGGAATACGGCTTAGGCGGCGCCGTCCAGCACGGTGCCTCCACGCTCCCGGATTCCATGTTCAGCCGTTTCGCCGAATCGAATGCGCTTGAAGTGCACCTGGCGACGGGGTTTCAGAATATCCTATACGATCACCTTCCCCAGGACTTGCTGCAAAAGATCTACGCCTACCTTGACAGCAACCATTCGAACGAACGCAAGGAAGGTCAGACAGACGAGCAGTTCTACTATAAAACTCGCAAGCGAGCGCTCGGCCCCTTCAAGCGCGAGATGTGGGATCTCTCCCCCGAGACGCTGCAAGAAATCGATGCCGTATGGGAGGTTCAGTTCCAGCTGCTCTTCGATAGCTTGAACGTTGGCGGGACGCGCCAGCTTGTTGAGCGTTTTATCGAGCCGGCTGGGACTAAGTTCAAACTAGCCGCTTATCTCGGCGAGGATGCCGACGAAGAAGACGTAAGCGACCTGGCCGACTGAACCCCCGCCAGATCATGACGCTCGCCGGTCAGCGGGTCCAACCCGATCGCTATACCATTATCCCTCGCACGATCACATTCTTGCTGCGCGGCAGCGACGTATTATTGCTTCGAATCTCGGAAACGCGCGGCGCCTGGGCTGGCAAGCTAAATGGCGTTGGAGGGCACATCGAGCGAGGTGAAACGCCTGCTGGTGCCGCAATTCGTGAGATTCGAGAGGAGACCGGGCTGCGACCAACCTCGCTCAAATTATGCGGGATTGTGATGATCGATGCCGGAGGGATTCCCGGGATTGGCCTTTATGTATTCGTCGGCCTCGCACCCGATGGCAGTGCGCGTCCCGGCCCGGAGGGCACCCTTGAGTGGAGGCCGTATACCGAACTGGAAGATCTGGAGCTGGTTTCAGACCTCCCCGCATTGCTGCCGCGTGCGATTGAAAGTTATAAGGGATCAGCACCCTTCACAGCCTTGACTTCCTTTGATGAAAACGGGAACCCGGAGTTGACCTTCGATCCATGAAGACCGAAACCATCCAACCTATGCGAAGAGCTCTCCCGTCCTATGCATGGATCGGTCTGATGATTCTACTCGTCGGGGAAATCGGTCTGGGGTTGAACGTCGACCTGGTCGCAACATGGTTCACCCCTATGATGTGGACAGGTTTCATTCTCTTTACCGATGGGCTTCTTGCCAGGATCAAGGGGCAGTCCTGGCTCACATCACGCCGGCGTGAATTTCCCTTCCTGCTGCTGGCATCGGTGCTGATCTGGCTGCTCTTCGAAATATACAATTTACGCCTGCAAAACTGGCTTTATCGCGGCCTACCCGATCGCGGCTTCGTACGTGATTTCGGTTACTTCTGGTCCTTCGCTACGATCGCTCCTGCAGTGCTCATCGCCGCAGAGCTTGTTCAAGCACTTTTTCGACGATATGTTCACTTGAGCCCGGGTCCCACACGCGTCCCGCTTGGTCCCAGATGGCCCTGGATCCTGCTCGGGATCGCGTTCGTCGCCATTCCCCCATTACTTCCCATCCCGGTGGCCCGCTTCACCTTTGGATTCGTATGGGTCGGGTTCATACTTCTGTTCGACCCAATTAATGAGCGGCTCGGCAGCCCAAATTTACGGAGCGAGCTGAGATCTGGATTTTTGGGCAAGGTTGCCGCGCTGATGGCCGGCGGGTTATTGTGTGGACTGTTATGGGAGGCCTGGAATTTCCAGGCGCTGGGAGCAGATGGTGGGCATTGGATTTATACCATCCCACAGGAATTACATATATTCGGCCTGCACTATGGCCAAATGCCTATTCTTGGTTTGCTTGGCTTCCCGCCCTTCGCGATCGAAATCTACGTCCTCTACCAAACGGTTCGCAGCCTGCTGGATGTTGAAAGAATACTAGGACGATGGGATTTTTAGGCGTAGCCCGGTGCCTGGAATCGTCGAAAGCCTGGCCCGGGGCTTGTAAAGGTGTCTAGTCACTAGGCCACTCAAAGAAGATGAGTTTCGTTGCACCGTATTTCCGCTGATCAAACTCGACCAGTTCGGTTAGTTCAAGCGGGGAGTATTCCCTGGGATGGATCTGGGCGATCACCCAGGCGTCCGGGTGAAGCAGGTGGACGTTCGTGTCCAACGCGGAAAGCGCCTCTTCCCATAGACCCTGATACTGTGGAGGTGCGACGTAGACGTAGTCGTAGCCGCCCTCTCCGGATTTATTTTTTATCCAATTGAACGAATTCTGGTGAATGACCCGGGCGCGTTCGGCCAGCCGGGTTAATTTTAGATTGGCGTGAATCGTCTGTATCGCACGCCGGTCTCGATCGATAAAGTCGACCCGTTCTGCCCCGCGGCTAAGAGCCTCAATTCCGACTCCACCTGTCCCGGCGAACAAGTCGAGCATGGAAGCTCCCTTGATTTCCGGCCCGATGATGTTGAAGAGTGCTTCTTTCACCCGATCCGTGATCGGACGCGCCACCTCACCCGGCACCATCGTTAGGCGACGCCCTTTTGCCGTCCCAGAAATGACACGAATTCCAGCCATGACTTCTCTTGACTGTATGTATAAAAATGTCTATGCGAAATCGACTGCGGCACGCAAAGCTCGGATATTTCCTGCTGGCGCAATGATCGGGGTGACACACCCTGTCCCGAGCATAACTCCCTTACCGCCGCATTCTGCCAGAGATTGCCTCGCTTCAGCAGCGACTGCATCGGGTGTTCCATAGACTAACGTATCACGCGCTACCCCGCCGCAAACCGCACCGTTAAATTGCCTGGCCCCCGTTGAGAGATCAGGTTCAACCTCCCGGTCATGCCAGTTGACGACTTGAGCCGGATACCGGGATACAAGTTCGAACTGAATCGCGTCGCCATGAAGATGAAGTACGTTCAACCAGAAATCACTCCCACGTTCAAGGATCTCGAGGTCGAACTGCAGGCCGAATTGCACATAGCCCTGCAGGTCAAAGTAATGAAACGAGGCATGTTGTACAGCATAAAAGATACCGTCGATCTGCAACGCCCTCAGACTCTCCACCCAGGCGGTCGTCGTTTTTGTAATAGTGTGCAAGCCGGCCAGGACAGATTCTGGGGCTCGGTGGAGGTGCTCCACCAACCGCTCGCCTCCGGCGAGATTTTTAGCCTGCGCTAACGGGCTGAAGACAGTTTGGACGACCGGAGTCCCGGCTTCGAGCAGCTCGTGCAGTAAACGCAGGCACTCGAACTGCTGGCCGAGACCACCTCGCTCGGGGTTAAGAGGCTCTAGTTTTAACCAATCCTCCGGCTCTAAAACCACTCGCCGGGTATAGTCACGGGTGCCCTCGGTGTTCCCCCTCCATTCATCCCTCGCACCCCAATCCAGCAGGCAGAAGGAAGAGGCTGGCGTTACTTTTACGAAATCGAAATCGTACTCGTGTTGAAAAGAGGCTGTTGAAGCAGCCAGAGATTGCGGGGACTGATCATCGACTGGGAAATGCCGCCAAAGAGAAACTGGAGGCCGATCGGCTACTTCCCCACGAATCGCGGCCTCCAGTCGTTGACGTTTAGATATCGTGCTCATAATTGACTTGGTTATTAGGCCGCGCCGCCGAGAATGACTTCCGTCTGAACTTCAGCCATACGCTTCAACATCGAATCGCGTATGCCGCCGGAAGCTTTCTCCTTCACCTGGATGAAGAATTCACGTGCCTTGTCTGCTTCACCCAATTGTTTCATGGTCATCGCTAAGCCATACAGGATCTCGATCTCATCCGGCCAGCGGGTATGTGCGGCCTCAAAGATCTCACGTGCCCCTTCAATCTTACCCAGGCCGAGCAAAGCCCAACCATAGCGGTACTGGGATTGCAGATCGTTTGGCTGCGAGTGCGCGCCCTGCCTCAGATCTTCGAGATTAGAGAGTCGAGTCTCTTGATCAACTATACCTGGCATCGCCGCGATCCTCCATTCCTCTGGCTTTAATCCATTATAGACGCAACAAGCCGGAAAACATACCGGTCACTGAAGCAGCTCGGGGATCACCTCGGGGCGATCAGCGGTCTTGACCCCGACCGCTTGAAGAGCTTTGATCTTATCTTCTGCTGTTCCCTCACCGCCCTCAACAATGGCGCCCGCATGCCCCATGCGTTTCCCGGGAGGTGCAGTTCGACCTGCGATAAAGGCTACGACCGGCTTCGTCATGCGTTCGCTGATGAATTCAGCCGCTCGTTCCTCCGCACTGCCCCCGATCTCGCCAATCAACACCACCCTTTCGGTGTATGGATCGGCTTCAAACAGTTCCAGTGCGTCTACGAAGGACGTCCCGTTGATCGGATCACCACCAATCCCAACGCAGGTCGAAACTCCCATCCCGTTCAGTTTAAGGGCGTGCAGGACCTCATAGGTCAGAGTGCCCGACCGGGAAACAACGCCTACCGCGCCAGGTATCGATATATGGCCTGGGATGATACCCACGCTTGACTCACCCGGACTCAGTAGTCCAGGGCAATTCGGCCCGACGAGCCGCGATCCTTTTTGGTCGAGATAGCGCCGCACCTGCATCATATCCTGAACCGGAATGCCCTCCGTGATCGCTACGATCAACGGCAGTTCAGCATCTGCCGCCTCGAGAATCGAGTCGGCCGCGAAACGAGCAGGGACAAAGCTGATCGCGGTATTTGCCCCGGTCGCGTCGACCGCTGTCAATACCGAATCAAAGACCGGGATCTTCCCATCCATTACCCATTCACCGCCTTTTTGCGGTGTCACACCGGCGACAACCCGGGTTCCAAATTCAATCATGCGGGCGGTATGAAAGAGCCCTTCACGTCCGGTAATCCCCTGCACCAGGAGGCGTGTATTTTTATCGATAAGGATGCTCACGCCGCTACTCCTTCATTTGCCAGTTTAACCGCCTTCTTGGCAGCATCTGCCAACGAAACGGCAGTATCCATGTCTGAATGGGATAGAAGCTCCCGCCCTTCTTCCTCATTGGTGCCCACCAGGCGAACAACCATGGGTACCTCCGTTGGAGCAGCTTTCAACGCAGCCAGGATGCCGCGCGCCACCTCGTCACCACGTGTAATGCCGCCGAAGATGTTGAAGAGCACCGCCTTTACATTTGGATCACGCAGGATAATCTGGATCGCCGCCGAGACTTTTTCTGCAGTTGCGCCTCCGCCGATATCGAGGAAGTTCGCCGGCGAACCGCCGTACAGGTGGATAACATCCATTGTCGCCATCGCAAGTCCAGCGCCGTTTACCATGCAGCCGATGTTGCCATCCAGCTTGACATACGAAAGCCCGTACTTCCGCGCCTCCCGCTCGACCGGTTCCTCTTGATCGATGTCACGCATTTCAGCCAACTCTGGATGGCGAATCAGACCATTATCATCCAGCACCATCTTGCCATCCAATGCAATGAGCCGTTCATCGTCGGTAATAACGAGGGGGTTTATCTCGGCCAGGGTGGCATCAGTGCTCATAAACGTCTGGTAAAGCCCACGCGAGATGCTGATGAAGCTGCGCCAATATTGCCGCGGCAGCTCGATAGCGGCTGCCAGGAAGCGAGATTGGTAATCGCGTAGTCCGAGCAGCGGATCGATCCAGACTCGGACAATTTTCTCGGGGGTGGATCGGGCAACCTCTTCGATATCTACACCACCTTCTGATGATGCGATCAATACTGGAGATCGCTGCCCACGGTCGTTCGTGATGCCAAGGTATATCTCTGACTTAATATCCGCTGCCTCGTCAACCAGGACCCGCCGGACAGGTAATCCTTTGATTTCCATTGCCAGAACCTGGGCTGCAACCTCTTCTGCCTCCTCAGGCGAACGGACCAGGCGTATTCCGCCTGCCTTGCCGCGTCCACCCACAAGCACCTGGGATTTGATAACAACCCGCCCGCCTAACTCCTCGGCAGCGGCGCGTGCTTCGGTCGCAGTGGTCGCAACCCGTCCTTGTGGAATCGGCACACCATGCTCTGCAAACAGCTGTTTGGATTGGTATTCATGCAGCTTCATTGCTTCTCCCTTTCTAACGTCAGCTGCTGATTAGGACTGGCACTCAACTCAATTTTCGGGGATTTCCGGCAAAGTGAACCGCATCACCCGCTGGTTTCCAGTATCGACAACCCAAACCGAGCTACCAGTACCAAATGCAACCCCGCTTACCAACGCAAACTGGTTTGCTCCCAGACCTACTCCAGCTCCCCATCCCGTCAGGAATTCACCTGTTCCGGTGAAGCATAAAACGCGCAATCCTTCCGGATCGGACAGGCAGACGACACCGTCTCGGTTGATCGCCAGGTATGGTTTGTTGTCAAGTGATTGGCCGAACCAAGCCTGGACATCCCATGAGAGAACCATCTCAAACTCCCCGGGGTTCATCTCCTGAAAGACCTGCACACGACGGTTCCAGGTATCCGCAACATAAATCCGGTCGAACGCATCCACTGCCAATCCAACGGGTTCATCGAGCATACCGGGCAGATATCCGGCCCCGCCGAACTGGGTTAGATAGGTTCCCTCTGCGGAGAAGACTTTTATCAATTTGTTGCCGGTGTCGGCCACGTAAACCCTGCCCTGGGAATCCAATGCGACGTCACGGGGGCCCCAGAAGTCATAGGATCCCTGCCCCAATCCTTCTGAACCAAGCATGCCCTTGAAGGAGCCGTCGGGAGAGAACCACTGAATGCGATGGTTCCAGGTATCAGCTACGTAAAGATCGCCATTCGGAGCAGTGGCCAGGCCCCAGGGTTCATTAAAAGTCCCGCCCGGTGCATCCCCTTCCGAGCTGTTCGCGAACCCACCCCAGGTGTTAAGCAGCTCACCCTCGGAAGAGAAACGCTCGATGCGATGATTGCCGGTATCTGCAACGTACACATCGCCGTTCGATCCAATGGCGATATCCCTTGGCTGGTAGAACTCACCGGGCGAAACCCCTTCGGCTCCCACGGTCAGGTCCGCACTTAAGTCCTGCAGCCCATCCGTATACGGGTCGGTTGTGGCCTGGAAGTTCAAATCCGCCTGGCTGACCCCGTAATCCCAGAGCTGCGCAGCCAGATCCTTACGGATGTAAAGCCGCATTCGATCGGATGGTGACCAATGATCGAGGCTCATATCCTTGCCCGTAAGTTCACCGTACTTGGTGAAATCGCGATTCAGCCAGATCTGGAAGATGGCGGCGCGAACATTGCGATCCTTAAAGAATGGTGCGATATGACCCCACGCCAGGCGCAGGTATTCAAAAGTACCCATTGGGGCAGAATCCACGTTCGAGTTTGCCAGCGTGAAATTCCGCTCGGCTTCGATGCTTGATCGCTTCAGACTCCAATAATCCTGATTTGGCCACCACATCCGGATGTACTCAAAATGGTAATAGTTATCTTCGAGTAAGGGCTCAACCAGGTTCCAGTTATTATCGCCTACAAGTATTACAGGGTAGTTCAAGAGCTCGCGGGTTGGGCTGGCGCCGAAGTAGTATTGCTCAGTGTAATCGCGCAGGTACCAGTTCAAAGGCCATGATACGTCGTCGTCGAAAGCTATTTTCAGGGCAAGCCCATCTGTGGTTCGTTTCGATATCTCCTCGATTTGAGACATGGCGGTCTTCACGCCCGGGGCACCGTGGGCGTAGACGAGGTACTCCGTCGCCAGGTTGGCGTGTGGAAAGGAAGCCCTGAGCGAGGTGCGTATGGTCAAACCAAAAAGGGCCAGGATGACAAAACCACCCAGCCCGCGCGCCAGCTCAGCGAGACCAAAATCGCTTGATAAGCGCCACAAAGCATACCCAGATACCAGGCCGAAGGTCATCGCCGCCAGGAACCCGCTGGTCGCGCTCAACTGGTCTAACTGGTCACCCTGGAACGGCGGCATCCCGCCCAGGAGGATCTCAAGGGCTCTTACAACCGCAACCAGGAATAGGACCAGCAGCATAGATACAAGCCAGGCGCGTTTCCTTTGCAAAAGCCCCCAGTCGATTCGGGCCAGGTACTTGCCTATCCCCCACCCGCCGAAGAGGATTAGAGGGAGGGCGATGTGGACCGTCAGCCAGGGCATTTTTTCACCAGCAAAGGAGTATGCCGCCAACGATGTCAGCGACCAGTAGCCCAGGAAGGGCAGCACCGGAAAAGAGTGATCTTCGGAGGAAGCGACCGGTTCCAGGGGTTTGCTTCGTTTGCGCCAGAGGTAGAAAGCGGCCATCAGGCTGCCGATTGCGGGCAGGAATTCATAGATCGGAACCTGGATGAAAAGATAGTAGTACAGCGGCTGGCCACCGCGCTCAACTCCGTGCTGCTTGAGCCAATAACCCAGGGAACCTACCAAACCAGATGCAATTCCTACCTGGTTCGTAAACAATGTAGTGTAGAAGACAAAATAGATGCCGAAGAAGATGCCGGCGGCGACAAGCCACCTGCGCGCATTCCATAAGAGCCCGATCGCGATGCTTATTGCGATTAATATCACGACCAGCACGATCGAGCGGTTCAATGGTGCGATCGAAGAATAATCGAGCGCATCCCAACCCAGAATTCGGGCTGGTAAGGCAGCTAATTGGGGGAGGGTTACCGTCAGTACAAAGATGATGAGATCCAGCGTGGGAAACTCATTTCTAAGCCGCCGTCCGAAGGAGAGCACCAGGGCGATGACGATCAGGAAAAGACCCCCTAACCCGAGCACTAAGCCGAATGGGACCAGGGGTGAGATCTGCACACCACTCGCTACAGCTGTTTCGACTCCAGCCAATGGAGCAGCAGTTTCACCGGAAGCTGCCCACCCCAGGAAGAGAGATCCAATGGACAGCACACCGCCGAAACCAGCAATCACCACGCCGGTCAGGAACAGCCAGCGGTGATGGCGCTGCTCCCACGGCCTGCGCAGTACACGGACGGTAAACAACAATGCGAGGAAGATCAACAACTGGGCGGTGTAGATAAACGCTGTCTCTTTCGCTGTAAAATGCAATGCCAGGGCAGCCGCAAGCCAGTAGAGCCACTTCGCCTGTGAATCTTCCGTGTAGCGGAAGACAGCGTAGAACATCAGCAGTGCCATCGGCACAACCAGCACGTCATTCCTGACATAGCGGCTGTAGTAAAGCATATAGGGGGAGAATGCCATCAAACCGGCCGCAGCCGCGGTACCCCATCGACCCAACCATCTCCGGAACAGCAATACCATCAGCACCGAGAGCACGCCGCTCACTGCCGCCGGAACGCGTGCACTGGCATCCGAATCCCCAAACAGGAAGTACGAGAAAGCCACCAGGTGCATTTGGAGCGGGCCGTGCATGAGGGGGTCATGCGAAAAACCACGCCCTTGCTCCAGATACCAGGAAAACTGCGTATGCAGGCTCTCGTCGTGGCTCATGACGCGTGTATCGAGATCGTAGAATCGGGTAAACACTACGATGAGAATCAATGCCAGATAATAGATCAGTTCCGGTGTCAGCTTCCAACCAGCGGAGAGGGAAAATCGTGCCGGGGAGGTGTCCTTGTTCTCGGTTGCGGAGGGATCAATCATTCCGTTTCCTTCATCCATGGTTTTACTCGCCGCGACCATTGTAATCTGTTCAGCCCTTGCCCGCTAAAAATCACCGGGGTGTGGCCGCTGCCTTAAGACCCTGGACTTCGTCCGGCCGGAGGTATCTCCATGCCCCGGGCTTTAGGTTGGCTAGTTCAAGCGTACCAAATCGGATGCGTATCAATCGGTGGACTCTCAGACCCAGAACCCGGGCCGACTCTCGCAGCTGCCGTTTATGCCCTTCCTTCAGGATAACGCCCAGCCAGGTCTTTCTTCCTTCAGATCGCTCAATCCATACCTGTGCCGGTCCTGTCTTGAACCCATCCGGAAGTGTCAAACCGCCCCGCCAGTTTTCGATTTCATCGGGAGTTGGTTTGCGATTCAGCAGCAAGCGATAGCTTTTTTCATGCTCAAAGCGAGGGTGTGTGAGAAGATTTGCCAGTTCGCCATCATTGGTCAGCAAGAGCAAGCCTTCGCTGTTCTTGTCCAGCCTTCCCACCGGAAATACCCTCTCGTTGACTGCAACCAGATCTAAAATGGTTGGTAAGCCACCCTGGGACCGAAGGGATGATAGGACTCCGGGCGGTTTATTCAGCATGATGTATATCAGCGACTCTTTAGTGCCAAGCGGTTCGCCATCCAGCGTTATCCGATCGACAGCTGGATCCGCTTTCATTCCGAGTTCGGCGACCTTTCCATTGACATTGACACGTCCAGCGAGGAGGTAGGCTTCGCAAGCTCGACGTGAGCCGAGGCCGGCTTGGGCAAGGATCTTCTGAAGCCTGATAAGAGGCATGACTACGATTCCTCGAGATCTCCTTCCCGCTCGACCATTTCTGAGTCGTTTTTCAGCACTGGTTCTTGTTCGAGATTAAGCGGTGGCAAATCTGCAAGCGATCCTAATCCGAAATGTGCCAGGAATTCTTCCGTCGTCGAGTACAGGATTGGACGGCCAGGGGCTTCTGTGCGCCCTACCTCTTCTATCAGTCCGTGCCGGAGCAGCGTCCGCAGCACGCTGTCAGAATTTACGCCGCGGATCGAATCTATCTGGGGTCGTGTAACCGGCTGCTGGTAGGCGATGATTGCAAGCACTTCAAGCGCCGCCCTGGAGAGACTGGTCGTCTCCTCCAAGCCCAAAAACCGCTCAACATCGTTCGCCAGTTCGGGCGCCGTCGTAAGCTGGATGCTGCGATTTGAGCGCTGAAGCCTGATACCGCGTGAGGCGTAGGTCGATTCAAGCTGTTCCAATGCAAGCTCGATTTCACGCGGGCTCGTCTCAAGGATTTGCGCCAGTTGGCTGATGCTCACACGAGATGGAGATACAAATAGAAGCGCTTCAACCCGAGCTTCGAGGGTTAGTTCCCGAGGAGTTGGTTCAGCTGGAGAATCCGTCATGCTATAATCCTGTCCGGTTTCAACCCTTTAAGGATTCAACCTTGAGTCACACATCACATGCAACTCGTTCGTCCATTTACCTGCTCGTCCTGACCAGCCTGCTGCTTGCGGTACTTGGCTGCACGCTGGATATTGGTGGGCCACAAGCTCCCGGCCAACCGATTCCACTCGACGTACAGGCAGGTGATCAAGTCAGGCAATCCTGGCAGTCAGCGATAGCAGGTGCCGCAATTGATGGACAGGTGCGGGTCATGCTGAACGAGACCCAGCTTACCGGTTTTCTGGTAGAACGGTTCGAAGGCGATGACAACTCTCTCCTGTCCAACCCTCAGGTCTACCTGCGCCAGGGGGAGATTCAGATCTATGGGATCGCGCAGCGCGCGATGCTGCGCGGCAGCATTCTAATCGCTGTTAAGCCGGAAATCACCGAGCAAGGCGAGATCCGATTTGAGATCTCTCAGGCGAAAATCGGCCCGGTTCCTGCACCTTCTGCACTGCGAGGGACGATCTCCTCCCTGCTCACCGAAGCTTTTACCGGGAGCATCGGTACCCTCGCTACCGGCATCCGGATCACTTCGCTCGTTATTACAGATGGCGAAATGGCCATCGTTGGTGAGCTTCGCTAGAGATCAGGACGGGGATTATACCAGTGGCAAGAATCACCAGCAATGAGAGCCGTATTCCTATATCGATCCTGGCCCTGCTTTTGCTCGTCACAGCCTGTGGCCGACCGCAGGCGACCGCTGGATTAATCCAGGCAGAAGTCCAGATCGATGGAAAGATCCAGGCAATCGAGATAGCCTCCGGCTCCAGCGTACAGCAAGTCCTGGATGCTGCAGAAATCGAGATCGGTTCCCTTGACCGCGTCGACCCACCCTCCTACACCACCGTTACGGACGGGACCCTGATCACCGTCACGCGCGTAATTGAGCAGTTCGAAATCGAACAAATCGTGATCCCGTTTGAACGGCAGACGATTCGCAACGAGTCTCTTCCTGCCGGAGAGAGCCGCCTGCTTCAGCCGGGAGAAAATGGGCTGCAGGAGATTACCTACCGCATACTAATCGAAGCCGGCGAAGAAGTTTCACGTGCTCCGGTCAAGAATACAATTCTCGAGGATCCCATCCCGGAGATTGTGATGGTCGGCGCACAGACCGCCCGCACACCGCTCCAGATCGAAGGTACCCTGGTATATATCAGCGGGGGAAATGCCTGGCTGGTTGAGGGTACGAGCGGCAACCGGCGCCCAATTGTCACGAGTGGAGATCTGGATGGGCGCATCCTACAGCTCTCGCCCGATGGTCAGTGGCTGCTCTATTCCCGATCACCCAGCGAGGGGGATGACAATCTCAACAGCTTATGGATCACGTCGCTGGACGATGCAGGACTCGATGCGATCGAACTCGGCGTGGAGAATGTGGTCCATTTCGCAGATTGGGTTCCAACTGTCCCCTCCTACACCATCTTCTATTCGACCGTCGAGCCAAGCCCAGCCCCGCCTGGATGGCAGGCAAATAACGACCTCCAAAGCATTACGATCACCGGGACGGGGCGAGTCCTGCGGCCGAGAGCGATCCTGGACTCGAGCGCAGGGGGTCAGTATGGATGGTGGGGCACAAATTATGTCTGGGGCAGCGATGGTGATCACCTGGCCTATGTCCGCTCCGATGAAATCGGTCTGGTTGATCTCAATCGCGAGCGCACAATTCCGCTGCGCGAGATCGTGCCTTACCAGACTCTCAGTGATTGGGCCTGGGTGCCGGGTTTAGCCTGGGGCCAGGATAATCAGACTCTCTACTACGTCGATCATGGCCAGCCTCTTGGATTCGAAGAAGCTCAAGCTTCGCCAGTCTTTAACCTGGCCGCGGCCAACGCTTATGCTTCACTGGATGTGACCCTGTCTGAACGAAGCGGCCTATTTGCCTATCCCCGCGTCTCGCCTATTCTTTCTGTATCGACCGCCGAAATCGCCTACCGAGTAGCATACCTGCAAGCCGTTACGCCGCTTGAGAGTGTCGACAGCAGCTACCGCCTGGGGATTATGGATCGTGACGGAAGCAATGCCCGGATACTCTTCCCAGCTGAGGGTGAAGGCGGACTGGAACCGATACCGCCAGCCTGGTCCCCGGATGGGTCCCGCCTGGCTGTCCTGTACCGGGGGGACTTGTGGATCGTCGATGTGGAAACCGGGCTGGGCCAGCCGCTGACAACCGACGGCCAAACCCAGGCTTATGATTGGAACTAGGACCGGCAGCTGAAACCTGCCAGGAGGTATTAACTTGAGAATTCTCGTGACCGGGGGCGCTGGATTTATTGGATCCCATTTATGCGACCGGCTTCTGAAGGAAGGCCACCAGGTGGCTGTTGTAGATAACCTCGTGACCGGCAGCCTGGATAACATCAGCCACCTTGCGGGACGTGATGATTTTGTATTTATCAAATATGATGTTTCGAACTTTATTTTCATCCCGGGTGAGGTCCATGCCGTCATGCACCTCGCCTCCCCCGCCAGCCCGAATCCAGCCTCACCCTATGGCTATCCGCAGCTGCCCATCCAAACCCTGAAGGTCGGCGCCCTCGGCACCCACAACGCCCTCGGCGTGGCCCGTGTCCATGGTTCAGCCTTCTTGCTCGCCTCGACCTCGGAGGTCTATGGCGACCCCCAGGAGCATCCCCAGAAGGAAACGTACTGGGGTCACGTTGATCCGGTTGGACCACGTTCAGTCTATGACGAGGCCAAGCGCTTCGCCGAATCCATCACAATGGCATACCACCGCTACCACTCGCTCGATACACACATCGCACGCATTTTCAATACCTACGGTCCCCGAATGCGCCTGGACGATGGCCGGGTGGTACCCAACTTCATCGTTCAGGCGCTGCAGGGTGAGCCGCTGACGTTATATGGCGAAGGGGATCAAACCCGCAGTTTCTGCTACGTGGATGACCTGGTCGAAGGTCTCTACCGGCTGCTGCTTTCCGATGACAATCTCCCGGTCAACCTTGGTAATCCGGTTGAGATCTCGATTCGTACGCTGGCGGAGGAGATAAACCGCATCACGGGAAACAAAGCCGGGGTGAAGGTTCAAGCCGGAGAACGCGCTCCTGCCGACCCTCAGCGCCGCCAGCCTGACATCTCCCGGGCAAAGGAAGTCCTCGACTGGGAACCGACTGTCATGCTGGAGGATGGTCTGACCCGCACAATTGAGGATTTCGAACGCAGGTTATGACGATCGAACAGGTGCGTGTTCCTGGCGAATTTAAGCGCTTCTTGAAATTTTCCGTGGTCGGCGTAATCGGTGCTGTGGTTGACTTCGGTATCTTTAATATCCTGGCCAACTTAATCGGCATCAACAGCTTGCTTTCCAGTATCATGTCCTTCACCGCTGCCGTGACGAGCAACTTCATCTGGAACCGGTTTTGGACCTATCCCGATTCCCGGTCGAAACCAATCTCCCAGCAGATTCTGCAGTTCGCTGCGGTCAGCCTGGTTGGCCTGGCGATCCGCACGCCGATCTTCGCATTGAGCGAGACGCCGATGATCAGCTTGATCGAACGTTTGCTTCCCAACGTGGGTCTCCTTCAGATCCCGATCATCGCAGCCTACGATGCTACGGTGATCGGACGCAACCTGGCGCTCGCCCTCGCGGTTGTCATCGTCCTTTTCTGGAATTTCGGTGTAAACCGCATCTGGACTTATTCCGATGCTGGCAAGTAATCCCCGACTCGTTTGAGGGCGGGAACCCAGTATAATAATCACGTCAGACCAGAGTCTCGGAGCGGTGCATGGCACGTAGTTCTAAACGCAAACCAATCCCCATTTACACCACGCCCGGCGATTGGGCTGCGCTGCTGGTCTTTCCCCACTTATTCAGCACGATCGGCGAATGGATTGGCTGGGTTTCACCAGATCGTCAGGTTTTTGATGTCGACGGAGTGTATGTAGGCTGGTTGACGGATGAGCCCCGCATTTTACGCAGACGCATCATCGAGAAAGAGCTGCCACGCAAACTTCCCCCCGAAGCACCGGGCCGGATTCGCCCACCGGCAACCGTGCCCCTCCCATCGATGATGGCCGAGCTGCCCTTTGAAGTTATCGATGTCCTCGACGAAGAACCCGAAAGGCTGCACACAACTGATACTGGCGAATTCAAGGAAGACATGGATTGATGGCGAAGGGCTCGAAAGAGTTGCCAGCAAAGACTGTCCGCCAGTCACGCGTTACACTCAGCCAGTTGATGCAGCCCCAGCATGCAAACCCGCGGGGCGATGTACATGGTGGCTGGATTATGAAGCTCGCTGACGAGGCCGGCGCACTGGCCGCTATGCGGCATGCCCAGCATCGAGTCGTCACTGTAGCGATCGATCAGATGATGTTCCATGAACCGATCCGGATTGGGGACCTGGTGACGCTTGAGGCCGAAGTAACCTACGTCGGGCGGACTTCAATGGAAGCTCGCGTTTCGGTCACCGCCGAAGATCCAGTCGGCGGAGAGCGGATCCATACCAATACGGCCTACCTGGTTTACGTCGCGCTTGACGATCAGGGGATACCGATGCCCGTCCCCGCGCTGATCGCAGAGACCGAGTCCGAAAAAGCACGCATGGAAGCGGGAAAGGATCGCCAGGCTTACCGCCTCAGCCGCCGCGCTAGGGAGGATGCCCCCTCTTCGGAAAGGGCATAGGTCGCTCTGCTTCAAGTAAACACACTGGAGATCAAAAAAGAGACCGGCTTCGCCGGTCTCTTTTTTACTTCTTAATGTAATCCGTCAGGCTATTTTAAATGGGAATCGATGTAGGTGACGGCTTCGCCGACCGTTGTAATGCTCTGGGCGTCCTCGTCAGAGATCTCACCCCCGAATTTCTCTTCAAAGGCCATAATTAGCTCAACCAGGTCGAGTGAATCAGCCTCGAGATCTTCACGGAATTTTGCCTCGGGTTTGACTTTGCTCTCGTCTACCCCCAGAAGCTCAACGATGATAGCCTGAACATCCTCGTACGTATCTGCCATGTGTCGCCTCCTTAGTGGTCTCCGCAGACAAGCCGGGGCATTGTACCCGACATATGCCATGCGTAGCAAGTTGACATGCTGATGATACGCCTGCTATGATGGCGCTCTCACCTAGGAACACCAGCTCATGAGCAAAGTTACGCGCACGATAAAACGAAAAGACGACCACCTTCGTATCAACCTAGACCATGATGTCGAATCCGGGATTGGTACCGGTCTTGATCGCTTCCAGTTTCGTCATAACGCGCTGCCTGAACTTGCGTTGGATCAGGTCGATTGCCGGACGACATTCTTGGGAAAGACGCTCGCGCTGCCGCTGCTCATCTCCTCCATGACCGGCGGTACCCCGAAAGCCAAAGGAATCAACCTGCGTCTGGCAGAGGTCGCCCAGGAAAACCAGCTCGCAATGGGAGTCGGTTCGCAGCGTGCTGCAATAGAGGAAGGTTCAAGTACGTCCAGCTTTCAGGTCCGCACGCACGCTCCAGATATCCTGCTCTTTGCAAACCTGGGTGCTGTCCAGCTTAATTATGGATATGGCCTTGATCAATGCCAGCGTGCGGTCGAAATAATCGAAGCTGACGCACTTGTCCTTCACCTCAACCCACTTCAAGAAGCCCTCCAGCCTGAAGGGGACACGAACTTCCAGGGCTTGCTCGAGAAGATCGGACAACTTTGTCAGGGGCTATCCGTACCTGTGATCGTGAAGGAAGTCGGCTGGGGCATTTCCGGGGAAGTAGCGCGTCGGTTGGTCGAAGCTGGAGTAGACGCAATCGACGTGGCCGGTGCCGGTGGGACATCCTGGTCCCAGGTGGAGAGCTTCCGGGCTCCGAATGACGAAAAAGCCGCCCTGGCCCTTTCCTTCCGAAACTGGGGAATTCCGACCGCCCGCGCGCTGCAGGAAGTCCGAGCGGAGCTGCCGTTGATCCCACTGATTGCATCTGGAGGCTTGCGAAGCGGAATCGATTTCGCAAAATGCCTTGCACTGGGTGCGGATCTCTGCGGCATGGCTGGCCCATTCCTGCGGGCCGCAGCCGATTCCGGGAAGGCGGTCCAGGCCTTGGTCGACCGTACACGGATGGAGCTCCAGATTGCGATGTTTGCCACGGGTTCCCGTACGATCGAGGACTTGCGCCAGGGCAAGCTTTTGCCCGCTCGGGATCGATGAAGAAATCCGAGAATCTACGCAATGAAATGCTGGCCGCACTCGAAAACGAGCTGCGCGCTTCAGCGGAGATCGTTCAAGAGGGATCAGCTCCAGATATGTTCGAGCTGATCTCCTACCACATGGGCTGGAGCGAAAATCAAGCCGCGAGCGGTAAGCGCATCCGACCCTTGCTTACCCTGCTGTGTTGCACTGCCGCCCGAGGGGATTGGCATACTGCGCTTCCGGCGGCCGCGGCGATCGAATGGCTGCATAATTTCTCGCTCATTCACGACGATATCGAGGACAAAAGCAGGACCCGCCGGGGTCGGGAGACGCTGTGGGCGAAGATCGGCATACCCCTGGCGCTCAACACCGGAGATGCCGTCTTTGCCCTGATGCGGCTGAGCACTAGCCGTTTGCACGAAACGGGCGTCGGCGTGTCAAAAATGTTGGAGCTTCATGCTCTAATCGATCGAACAGCTCTTCGACTTTGTGAGGGTCAACATCTCGATATTCGCTTCGAAACGGATTCTGCGATCACGTCCAGCGAATACCTCACGATGGCTTCGGGCAAAACAAGCGCTTTGATCGCCTGTGCCTGTCTGGCAGGGGCAACGCTCTCGCCCGCAAGCGAAGAGCAGAGGCAGCACTATGGGGAATTCGGGCGCAATCTAGGTCTTGCCTTCCAGATGCAGGATGATATTCTCGGAGTATGGGGGATGCCGGAACGAACGGGAAAACCCAGCGGTGATGATCTTCTACTTCGGAAGAAAACTCTCCCCGTCCTATATGGCCTGCAAAGGTCACCCCGATTCCACAAACTATGGCAGCAAGCGCCGGATGAGAGCCAGATCAGCAAGTTGACCGCGGCACTGGATGAGCACGGAATCCGTGAGGAAGTCCAGGCAAAGGCGGATGAATACTCGAACGCCGCGCTGCAGTCGCTTCAGGTGACCGCTCCTGAGCAACCAGCAGGCGGGATGCTCACTGAACTCCTGGAATCCCTCCTTCGACGTGATCATTGATCACCCCGGGATAAAACCACGTTTTCTCCCCCTTGTTAAGGCATAGTTCCTGCATATCATTGCCACGAGTTGACGTCATGCTATAATCCGGTCGAAGACGGTGAAATATGCAGAAAACGACGAGACAGCTGGGCGAGCAAGAAAATAAGAATGAAGCCCTCGACCGCCTGCAGGCAGGTACCACGCTGCAGGAACGATATCTCGTGCTTGGAATGTTGGGCTCCGGGGGTATGAGTTCCGTTTATAAGGGCCGCGACCTGCACTTTCCGAACGTCACCAAGCTCGTAGCGATCAAAGAAATGGTCAACTTGATCGCGGATCAGTCAATGTACGACATGGTCGTGAAGAACTTCGAGCGTGAGGCCGACCTGCTCGCGGCACTCTCTCATCCCGCCATCCCGACGATTTATGATAACTTCACCCACAAGAACCGCTCCTACCTGGTGATGGAATTTATCGACGGAGATGATCTCGAGGCAATCTTGGATGAGATTGATGGATTCATCCCTGAAGAGCGTGTTGTGACGTGGGCGATCGAAATTTGCGACGTGCTCAGCTATCTGCACAACCACAAGCCTCAGCCGATCATCTTCCGTGATATCAAGCCTTCGAATGTGATGGTTGATCATCACAATCATGTTCGCTTGATCGATTTCGGCATCGCCCGGCATTTTCAGCCGGGCGAGAAGGGCACTATGATCGGCACGGAGGGCTATTCTCCGCCCGAGCAATACCGGGGCGAGGCCTCTCCAGCGGGCGACATCTACGCGTTGGGTGCGACCATGCACCATCTACTGACCCGGCGTGATCCCCGCCTTGAACCGCCTTTCTCGTTCACCGAACGCCCTATCCGAGATATCAACCCGACGGTCTCGCCCGAACTCGAAAATGTGATCAATTCTGCTCTGGCCTATGACCCGAAGGAGCGCTTCCCATCTGCCGCTTTGATGAAAGAAGCCCTGATCTCAACCGCGAAACGAACCGGACTCTTGAGCCGGCCTTCGGTCGCAGCAGTGATCGCACAATCCGACAAGATTGAGGAAATCTGGAAATTCGAATGTGAGGACGAGGTGCGGGGCAGCCCGCTGGTCGACAACGGCACCGTGTACATCGGCTGTTATGACAACAACATTTACGCCCTCGATGCGAAGACGGGGGATTTTCAGTGGAAATACGCAACGGAAGGCGGCATCGCCGGCAAACCGGCTGTTGAAGATGGTATCGTCTTCATCGGTTCGGAGGACAACCGCCTCTATGCCCTCACCGCGAACCGCGGTGGCCTGGTCTGGACCTATTACGCCGAGGGATCTTTTCATTCCTCGCCAACTCTAGCAGACGGCCACGTCTTTATTGGTTCTGATGACCACCGACTGCATGTCGTGAATCAGGCCACCGGCCGTCGTGCCTGGCGGGTCGAGGCGAATGCCCCGATCTGGTCGACGCCACTGGTGAACGAGGAACGAGTTTACTTTGGCTGCGAAAGCGGCGATTTTTACTGCTACGATTTCAAGGCCGAGCTCAAATGGCGCAAAAAGGCCAAACGTGGAGTCACTTCCTCCCCGCTCTTGATTGAAGACATGATCTATTTCGGTTCGCGTGACTGGACACTGTATGCCCTCGAAGCTGAAAACGGCTATCAAATCTGGCGCTTCCGCATGGGAGGCGCAACAATTTCCACCCCGGCATTCTTCGACGGCATGCTCTACATCGGCTGTGGCGATAATAACATTTATGCCCTCGATGCCCGTCATGCCCGTGAGATATGGCGCTATGAAGCAGATCACCAGGTCACAGGCTCGCCCACCGTTCACGAAGGTTCGGTCTACATCGGATCAGTCGACGGATCCCTGTACTGCATCGATCATAAAACGGGACGACTGCGCTGGCGCTACCACACCGAAGGTCCTATCACCGGAACTCCTGCAGTTGTGGGCAACACGGTTTATATCGGCTCAACCGATCACCGCATTTACGCCGTACTTGCCTGAACTGCGAGAGAGCTATTCGAGAAAGTAATAAGGCATGCCATCTTTGAAAGAGTACTTTGCATCCATATTCGGTCGCAAATCAGCCCAAAAGCCATCCTACGCGGCACGCGATCAACGCACCTGGCTGTACCCCGATGTTCATAATGCCACCCAGATGGTCGTAGGCACTGGCCAATCCGTCGGGATCGAGCGCAGCCATAACGAGGACGCGCTGCTGGTTTTGACCGGCCAGCTTGCTGGCAGTCAGCCCCTGCCAGATTTCGGTTTATTCGTGGTCGCGGATGGTATGGGTGGACACCGGGCAGGTGAGGTTGCAAGCGCAGTCTCGATAAGGACGGTTGCCCGGATGATTACCCAGGATACCGTCATTCATTTACTGAACAATGATCATTCAATGCCCGAATCTCCGCTGCAGGATCTGCTCCGGGAGGCACTGGAAGAGGCAAATCGGGCAGTGGTCGAGGAAGTCCCGGGGGGAGGCACTACGCTTACCGCAGCCGTCCTGCTTGGACCGCAGCTGACGATCGGGCACGTTGGCGACACACGAGCTTACTACATTCGCGATGGAAAGACGGAAATCCTAACGCGTGATCACTCGCTGGTTGAACGGTTGAAGGAATTAGGCCAGCTAACCGCAGAAGAAGCATCCGTTCACCCGCAGCGCAATGTCCTCTATCGCGCCATTGGCCAGGGGGCGAACCTTGAAGTGGATGTCTTCACGCACCCGCTGCCGAAGGGCGGTGGGCATCTCTTAATCTGCTCTGATGGGCTGTGGGGTGTGGTTCCGGATGACAAAATCCAGCGCATTGTGAACAACGCCCCCCACCCGCAAATCGCAGCCCAGGAATTGATCACTGCCGCGAACATCGCCGGTGGACCGGATAACATAACTGTGATCCTGGTCCGATTCCCCAAGGACTGATTGTGAGAGGGGTGTAGCGCACCTTCCCGATGAAGGATTATTACGCTCTTCTGGGAGTACCTCGGAACGCGACAACTGGTCAGCTGCGTCGTGCGTATCGCGAGGCTGCGCAGAGGCTGCATCCCGATAAAAACTTATCTCCTGGCGAAACCGAACTGTTTCTCGAAGTCAGCCAGGCATACGAGACGTTAATCGAGCCCACTCAGCGTGAACAGTACGATAAAGAACTGGCGGAATTCGAAGAAGAAATCGCTAAGAATGCGCCTTTTCAATGCCGTGTTCTGCACAGCCGGTCTTCACTTCTCAACCTGGATGAGCCGCAGGTTCACTACATCCTGCTCGACATAAAACCTTCGCAGAACCTGCCCGATATCCGACCACCAATTAACATGAGTATCGTGATTGACCGCTCGACCTCCATGAAGGGTCAGCGCATGGATCAGGTCCGCTCGGCTGTGCTCACCATCCTGCACGAAATGCAACCCGAGGATCGGGCTTCGATCATCGCCTTCAGCGATCGAGCTGAAATCATCCTGACTCCGGACCAGGCACGGGATTTGCCAACCGCACGTGCCCGCCTTAGCTTGATGCAGGCTGGAGGTGGCACCGAAATCGGACAGGGACTGACAGCCGGCCTGGACGAACTGCACCGCAGTTATGCCCGGGAGGGAGTCAACCATCTGATCCTGCTAACGGATGGTCGCACCTACGGCGACGAAGAGCTCTGCCTGGAGCTTGCAGACCAGGCCTCAGCGGCTGGTGTTACGATCAACGGAGTTGGAATTGGCGGTGATTGGTCAGATAGGCTGCTTGACGATCTTGCCAGCCGCACTGGCGGTTCTGTGCTGTTCCTGAACACACCCCGGGCGATCACCGATCTGCTCCATTCGATTTACGATGGATTGACCAAGACGATTGCCAAGAAAATTCAGGTCGAAGGTGCACTTGGGCAGCAAGTTGACCTGCGCTCGGCCTACAGGCTGCTTCCTGAACCCATGCCTCTCGGTGACAGCTTTCCGATGCAGCTCGGTTCGCTGCCAAAGAAAGGCCAGATTCGCCTTCTCCTCGAATTGGTGATCCATCCCTTCACCAACAAGGAGGAAATCGCGATCGCTCACCTCACCATTTCGGGCGTGATTCTCGCGAAGGAGGAGGAGCTCAGTTCACTGCCCCTGCCTCTCACGCTGCCCGTCAGCGAAGAGCCGGATATCAATCCTCCACCGGAAGATATTTCTTCGGCTCTGAACTTGCTTTCGATGTACAAACTCCAGGAAAAAGCTCGCCATGAAGCCGAGCTGGGTCAGGTTGGCCAGGCTGCCCGTCGCCTGGAGAACCTGGCCACACAGCTACTGGCAGCTGGCGAGCGCGAGTTGGCCAAAGCCGCCCTGAATGAGGCTGCCCAATTAGGAAGCATTCGAAGATTCTCAAATGAAGGTGAGAAGACATTAAAATATGGAACCCGGGCTCTACTACTGCTACCACCAACGGACAATGACTTATGATTGAATGTCCATCCTGCAAACACCGTGAGTTCGTTGGGACACTGTTTTGCAGTGAATGCGGCGCGCGCCTGGTACATGTCTCCACCCTGCCAACCATGTCCATTTCCCCTGACCGGATTAGAGAAGAGGTCGCAGCGACCAAGCCCTCACCCCCATCCGGTCCCGATTTAAGCAGTGGTGCACTGCTCGGGCTTCGTATCATCAATACCGGGGAAATCCTGTCTCTCGTCGGCCGGGATAATTACACTATCGGAAGAGCGCTCGAAGGGCAGGCAATACTGCCCGAGGTCGACCTCTCCCGCTTCGATGCTTATGATGCGGGTATCTCCCGCATGCATGCCGAACTACGAATCGAACGCGATGGTTTCTACATTATCGACCTTCAGAGTTCGAATGGGACCTTCGTCAACGGGAAGCTCCTCCCTGCTCAGGAAGCTGAACCCGTTCAGCATGGAGACATCATTCAACTCGGACGTCTGCGAGTTCAGGTGATCTCGCAGGCATCAAAGATATCGAGGTAACCCCATGTCCTATACAGTTCTTGTTCACGTTTCGGGTGAAGACGCAGTACTGGGCGAGATCGAAGAGATGCCAGGCGCTGATTCAGCCATCGTCACGGTTAACAACCCGCGCCGGAAGGACGAAAAAGACCTGCCCTACCTGTACGAGACGGTCACGACGGTCATCTGGCCCATGCATCGCATAAACTTCATTGAGATTCTCCCCACCCGCGAGGATGAGGAACTGATCGGATTCGTACGGGAGTGAGATGACGGAGAACCCGAACCGCAGGCGAAAAGTTCTGGTGGTCGACGATGAGCCGCGCATGATCCGGTTCATCCGCCTCAATCTTGAGCATGACGGATTCGAAGTAAGCGAGGCGACACGCGGAACCCAGGCACTGGAAAAATTGCGGGACCAGATGCCGGATCTCATTCTGCTTGATGTCATGATGCCGGATCTAGATGGCTTTGAAACCCTGAGGCTGATTCGTGAGATCTCGACAGTGCCGGTCATCATGTTGACGGCAAAGGGGGAGGAGGACGACCGGGTACGAGGCCTGGAATTGGGGGCTGATGACTATGTCACGAAACCTTTCAGCCCGAGGGAGCTGGTCAGCCGGGTGCGGGCCGTCCTGCGCCGTACCGAGATGCCGAGCCAACCTATCCATGATGTGATTCAAGTGGATGAGCGTTTGAAAATCGATTTCGACCGCCGCGAAGTTTGGGTCGATGGTCAACTCGTTAAGCTACGTCCAACCGAGTACCGCTTGCTATATCATTTGGTAAAGAATGCCGGATGGGTGGTACCGCACGAACAACTGCTGGCCAAGGTATGGGGGTATGAATACCGCGATGAAACCCACTACCTCAGGCTATATATCAACTATCTTCGGCAGAAGCTCGAAAAGGATCCCTCCGACCCGCACTACATTCTCACTGAACGCGGGGTCGGATACCGCTTCGTGGATTACCGCCGCGAAAGGGAAGCAGAGGCGTCTTGAGGAGAAGTTGGCCGATTGATGTCCCAGGTGAGGAACACCTAGACCTGTCTGGCAACAGTGCACGGCTTCAAGCAGTCTTGTTGCCTCGGCACCGGTTAGATACAATCATTCTATAAGAAGAAAGTAGGTTCTATTGGCGCGTCAGCGAATTTTACTTGTCGATGATCATGAAGTCGTCCGGGTCGGGCTCAAAGCCCTGCTCGAAAAACACCCGGATTTTGAGGTAGTGGCGGAAGCTGCAAGCGGGCGCGAGGCGGTAGAAAAGACACGCGCCCACAAACCAAACGTAGTGGTGATGGATATCCGCCTGAAGGGCGGCTCGGGAATCGAAGCCTGCCAGGAAATCACCACCGAGTTTCCGGAAACGCAGGTCATCATGCTTACTTCCTACGCCGAGGACGAGATGCTGTTTTCGGCAATCCGAGCCGGAGCGGCAGGCTATGTTTTGAAACAGATCGGCGGTGATGACCTCGTGCGGGCGATCGAATCGGTCGGTCGCGGGGAGGCTCTGCTCGACCCTGCTGTCACCCAGCGAGTTTTCCAAGAAGTGCGTAAGGCCGCGCGTGAGGAAGAAGCCTCGGCCTTCGCTGAATTAACTCAGCAGGAGATGCACGTCTTGCAGCTTGTTTCCGAAGGCCGTACGAACCGCCAGATCGCGGAGATGCTGTTCCTGGGCGAAGGCACAGTGCGAAATTATGTGAGCAGCATTCTCTCCAAGCTGAATGTGCGCAATCGTGCCGAAGCAGCCGCTTATGCTGTTGAGCACAATTTGAAAGATTACATCTGATTAACCGCAGCAGAGCGTAACAGGGGCGCACCAGGCCTGGTGCGCCCCTGTGGTTATTCTATTCTCATAAAGCTGGGCCTAATGGTTGATGAGATTGCGGCCGCGCTCCTGCTCCAGGTCACCTTCGTGGGCTGCCTCGTAGGCTAATCCTTCCATCCAGTCTTTCACGCTCCCTTCGAGCTGGTTCAGGATCGCCATCTGGCCTGCGATGGCGGTCACCTTTCCCCCGGCCTCGATGCAGATTTCCTCCAACAGGTTCAGATCTTCCACTTCGAGGTTCGATGCCAGGCTGCGTACATGGTCTCGCAGGGAACGGCTGCAAATCTGCCGGAAGGCGTCTGGAGCGTCAGCTGACAGAATTCGTGGGAGGTATATTCCAAACTCGGACATAGCCTGAACCAGGTCCTGCCTGACCCCCATTCCATCTTTGCTCAATTCGGTTTTCATCGCCCGAATGACATCCTGGACCTCGCGCAGAATCGCGAGGGAGGATGACCCGGCCAGGATTAGTTCGGCCAGCAGTTCAAAGAAAGGCTCTGGATCCCCGCGCTGCAGACAATCAGCGATTAGCTGTTCTGCCTGCATGCGGACATAGGTGCGCTCCGCGAATGAAAGCAGCTCGTCAAGCGGCTCATCCATGAGTCTGCTTGCCTCCGGCATGGTCCTCACAGGGGCATAAAGATCGCAGGTAATCCCAGGTATAGATACCGAATCGATGACCATCCTGCCAAGTGATCTGCAGCGCGTAATTACCAACCTGTTCCAGTGATTCCAGTTTCGTAGCGGTCTCAGACCGCAGCGGTAGAAGCAGGTCGTTTGAAAGATCGTCCTTTGCAGGGCGGGCACCGCTGTGGGTTCCCTGACATTCTGCACATGGACAGGCAGCCCGTAGATCAACAAAACGATAATCGCTCTGATGTCCATCCTGCCAAACGATGGTGAGCGTTCCCTGTGAGCGCGAGGCATGCACTTCTCGTGGCTGAACTGTCATCTCTTTCACCTTGTCGGCTCAGCATACTCAAGAGTTTGCAAGATCGCAACTAAGGTGCATCTACCCGGCGTAGGTAATTTCCGACAGCCCAGCCTGCCTTATCGGTACTGTACGGGTTAACCAGATACCACCACTCGTATCCATCTGATTCGTTCGGGCCGCTGCGTACCTCAAAGACCTCGTTTTCGACCCCGAGAAATGCGATTGTCGAATTCAATCCCGGCTGATTGCGCAGCCGCAGGCCATCACCACCGGTGCCGAAAATCTGGACCAGATCGCCCGAAGCGTAACTTCCCTCCAGCTGCGGAGGAGGCACTGGGGTAGCCGTCCAGAGGGCCGTTGGCGTGGCGCTCGGATGAGCGACGGTGGGCGTCACGCTCGGCAGGGGTACGACGGTCAAATCGGGTTCCGGCTGGGCGACCGTAGCCGCTGGAGTACGCGTGAATAACCCGACGGCGATCAGCACAACCAGTAGGATTAACCCGGCAAAAAGGCCAACGAAAGCCCATGGGAGCAGACTTCGAATTACAGCAGGAGGCGAACCACGATTGATTCCCATCAATGGAGCAGGAAGAAGGCCAGGGCCAACATGAGATACAGGCTGACAAGCACAGATCCCTCGAGCCAATTCGATTCGCCATCTTCGGCGACCAACGTGGCGATCAGCACTCCACCGATCAGAGCGATCAGTTCAAATGGATTGAACACCAATGTCAGCGGATTACCCATCGCCAGGCTGATGAAGACGAGTGCCGGGACGACGAATAAGGCAACCTGCAGGCTAGAGCCCACTGCGATTTCAACCGACAAACTCATACGGTTCCTGAGGGCAACTCTGACAGCCACAAGATGCTCGGCGATGTTACCGACAATTGGGACAAGGATCACGCCAAGAAAGAATTCGGAAATGCCGAGTTCGGCAACGACCGGTTCGACTTGACCGACGAGTATCTCGCTCAGCCAAACAACACCGGCTGTAGAACAAAGCAGCATGATAACGGCGGCCCGGACGGACCATGCCTTGTGATGGACCACAGGCTCAGCCGAGGCTCTGCTCAGTGGCCCGTCCTGTAAACGCAGCCCATAGAACAATCCCAGCCCATAGAGAACGACCATCAGCCCGGCCACACCCAGGCTGAGAATCTCAACATCCCTGGCATCACCAATTCCCACCCCGCCCCTGGATTGAGTGAATAGGGAAGGTATAGTCAGTGCCGTGACTGAGAGCAGCAGCAGCATACTATCACTGCTGGCTTTCTGACGATCAAACTGCTGCACTCCGTGCTTCAAACCCCCAAGAAGTATGCTCATCCCGAGGACAAACAGCAGGTTTCCGAGGATTGATCCTGTGATGGAAGCTTTCACCAGTTCGAGCAAACCCTCGCGTATAGCGACGATCGTAATAATCAGCTCAGCAGCGTTGCCAAAGGTCGCATTCAGCAGGCCGCTGAGCTTCGGACCCGTAAGCGAGGCAATAGCCTCGGTCGCCTCCCCGATCAACCCGGCAAGCGGGATGAGCCCGACGGCAGCTGAAAGGAGCACCCAGACAGGTGTAGCCCCGATTTGATTCAGGACCACCGCCAGCACGGCCACTGGCAGCATCAAATTGATCGGATTTTCTAGAAAAAAGGACCGTACGATCTGTCGCATTACTGCTCCTCGTTCACGGCTTTCGAACTGAAAGCGCGCTTCCCACCATCTGCCGGTACGAGCACGCGCAATGCTTTTGGAATAACCTTGAAGCTGACCATCTTTTGGCGATTGCAGGGTTCACCATCGCACTGGACCTCGGAAGGATTTTGCATTTCAAAGGTAGCCTGTGCAGCCCGAAAGCTAACAACGCCGTCCGCGTCCACCAACCTGCCCGTGAATATCTGGGCAACACGCAGCAGGGCATCACTTAATGTATCACCGCCAATCAACCAGAAATCCAGCAGGCCATCATCCACCTTGGCCTGCGGTGCCAGATCAACCAACCCACCGGCATAAGCCGGGATGTTGCTCGCAACCGCGATCAGGAAACGTCCCTCCCAACTGCGGTCTCCCGACCTAGCGACAAGATCAATTCCTTTCCAGCCGGTAGCATTCCACAGTGCCAGGGTTGCGTAATGTATCGCGCCGAAGGCTTTTTCCCAGCGCTCACGGGGTTCGATGCTGTTTACGATATGCGCATCCAGTCCAACTCCGGCCCAGAGCATGAAATGCTTGTCGTTGCACACCCCTAAATCTACGAGACGTTCCTTGCCAGCGGCCAGCCGTTCTGCAGCTTGTTCGAGTGCGAACCAATGGATCCAATCCAGTCGAGGCAGGCCAAGTTCCTGAGCCCAGACGTTCGCCGTCCCGGCCGGCAGCACGCCCAACGCCGTTTCAGTGCCGGCCAGTACGGAAGCGACCTGCCCGACCGATCCGTCGCCCCCTACGACAAAGACCGCGCCTGCTTTCGCCTCCACTGCTGCGCGAGCTGCCTCCGCAACCGGCCAGGGTTCCTTGCTGATTTTGAGGTGGACATTCCAACCTGCACGCCGCAGCACATCGGCCGCTCTTCCAAGCAGCGGTTCCGCCGGGAAGCGGCCGGCGGCGGGATTATAGATCATCCAGGCAGTTTTCTCATCCATATCGAGGGGCACATTATAGCCCAGCTGGTTTGATTGCTACTCCAACCAGTTGAGATTAAAATCACGGGTATGGAAAATCCACGAACGACCCTTCTTGGGGGCCGCTTTCAAATCATCGAACGTCTCGGCCAGGGGGGAATGGCCTCCGTGTACCGAGCACGCGATCTCAACCTTCAGCGCGATGTCGCTTTGAAAATCTTGCGTGATTCCTTTATCACGGAACCGGGCTTTCGAGAACGGTTCCTGCAGGAAGCTCGTGCAGCAGCAAATCTCTCTCACCCGAATATTGTCACGGTTTATGATTTTGGCCAGGATAGGGATCAGCTCTACCTTGTTATGGAGTATGTGCCAGGAACGGATTTAAAGACGCTTTTACGCCGGCAGGGCCGGCTGCCGATGCTCGAAGCCGTTGAATTGATGATCAAGATCTGCAGTGGGGTTGGCTATGCGCACAGAGCCGGGCTGGTTCACTGCGACCTGAAACCCCAAAACATCCTGGTCACAACCGACCACCAGGCAAAAATCACGGATTTCGGCATTGCTCGCGCGCTGGCAGCGATCGACCCGGAAGAACACAGCACCGTCGTTTGGGGCAGCCCGCTGTACTTCGCCCCAGAACAGGCCAGCGGCGGTCCTCCATCAACGGCCAGCGACGTCTATTCTCTCGGAGTCATCTTGTTCGAGATGCTTACTGGCCAACCGCCGTTCCAGGCAGAGGATGCTCAAACTTTGGCTGAGCTGCACCTGACTCGCAACCCACCCTCACCGAGCACGATCAACCCGGAAATACCCCCAACGCTGGAGGAGATCCTGCTCAAGGTCCTCAGCAAAGAACCAGCAAACCGCTATCGCACAGCGGATCAATTTGGCCGCATTCTGCGGCGATTTGCTGCACCCGAAGTTGACCAGGCTGGAGCGGAACTCCCTCCGGCTGCTCCCCTCGAGGAGCACTCCCGGTCAAATGCTCATACCATGGCAATGGATACACCCACCAGCAGCGATGTTGATTGGACGGCCATCATGCTGGGACTGCTCGCGTTTCTCGCCCTCGGTGGTCTGATCCCGCTCTGGCTTTGGGTATGCCTGCTTTATCCATCCTGCCCTATCAACCCGTAGATTACCGATTTACTGGTCGCCCCCCAACCAGCGCGGTATAATCCCGAAGTACGTCTTAACCAAACCGATTATTTGTAACTTGTGATGTAGGAGGTGTAGGTGAATTCACCGCGAGGCAGAAACTCGCTGGTCTTGGTCATTCTGATCATGGTTGTCGCGGTGCTGATCTACCAATTCCGCAGCGGCTCAACCCAGCCTGAAAGGCTGCCGTTCAATGAAGCTGCAGCGAAAATCAGGTCCGGTGAAATCGTGCGTGTTGTCGTCGACGACAATGAACTTGAGCTCATCTTCGAAGATGGAACGAGCGCATTCTCCCGCAAAGAACCGACCAAAACTACGGTAGAACAGCTGAAAGACCTGGGCGTCTCAGAACAAGACCTGGCCGCGTCGAACATCGCCCTTGAGATCAAGGAACCAAGCGACTTAGGCACCGTCATCAGCCTGGTCACGTACATCCTGCCGGCCTTGCTCGTCGTCGGCTTGATCTGGCTGATGCTGCGCCAGGCCCAGGGCAGTAACAACCAGGCGCTCTCTTTCGGGAAGAGCCGGGCGCGGTTGTTTGCCGGTGACCAACCAACTGTAACGTTCGACGATGTCGCTGGAGTAGAAGAAGCGAAGGAAGAGCTTCAAGAGGTCGTCGAGTTCCTTAAAGAACCTGATAAATTCATCACCCTCGGAGCTCGAATTCCGAAAGGTGTGCTGCTGATCGGCCAACCTGGCACGGGTAAGACACTCATGGCGAAGGCAGTATCCGGTGAGGCCGGGGTACCTTTCTTCTCGATCTCCGGTTCGGAGTTCGTAGAGATGTTCGTTGGCGTCGGTGCTAGCCGCGTGCGCGATCTGTTCGACCAGGCCAAGCGCCACTCGCCATGCATCGTTTTCGTCGATGAGATTGACGCTGTTGGACGCCAGCGAGGTGCAGGTCTTGGCGGTAGCCATGACGAACGCGAGCAAACTCTGAACCAGATGCTGGTCGAGATGGATGGCTTCGATACCGATACGAACGTGATTATCATGGCCGCCACAAACCGGCCCGACATCCTCGACCCGGCCCTACTGCGGCCGGGCCGGTTCGACCGGCGGGTGGTACTCGATCGGCCCGATATGCGCGGCCGTGAGGCAATTTTACAGGTGCATGTTAAAGGCAAGCCGCTCGAGGATACGGTCGACCTATCCGTGATCGCGAAATCGACCCCTGGCTTTGTTGGAGCTGATCTCGAGAACCTGGTCAATGAAGCGGCAATCCTCGCCGCCCGGCGTAATAAGCGCACCATCGGTCAGGATGAATTCGAGGAATCAGTCGAGCGCGTCATCGCTGGCCCTGAACGCAAGAGCCGCCTGATCAGTGAGGAAGAGAAGAAGATCGTAGCCTACCATGAGGCTGGACATGCCGTTGTGGGTCATGTAATACCCGAGGCAGATCCGGTTCACAAAGTAAGCATCATCGCCCGGGGCATGATGGGTGGTTATACGCTGGCACTGCCGGAAGAAGACCGCACGCTTGTTGCCCGCAACAAGCTGCGTGGAGATCTGGCTTTCATGCTCGGCGGTCGGGCTTCCGAAGAGCTGGTGTTCAACGACATCACCTCCGGCGCCTCGAACGATCTCGAACGCGTCACGAAAATCGCACGCTCCATGGTCACCCGTTTGGGCATGAGCGACGAGCTTGGTCCCATGGTCTACGGCCAGAAGGAAGAATTGATCTTCCTTGGGCGTGAGATCTCTGAGCAGCGCGATTACTCCGAGAGTATTGCCGAGAAGATTGATGATGAGGTTCGCAACCTGGTGCAGGAAGCCTACGCGCGGGCGAAGGAAATCCTCAAGAAGTACCGTCCGCAGCTCGATGCGATCGCCAATCGCCTGATCGAGATCGAAACGATCGACAAGGACGAGTTCATACGACTCTTCGACCAGCCGGTGCCGGATAAGAACGGCGGCACGCCTGTGCTGGCGGGATCGTCCTGAAGTACCCGAGAAACAAAAAGGCCGTCCGGTTGACCGGACGGCCTTTTTCCTTTCGGAGTGCTACGAGCCGGGGGTCTCCTGCTCGCGGTCCTGCCGTACCAGCTCCCGCCGCAGCACCTTGCCGACGGTCGTCTTCGGAAGTTCCGACCGGAATTCGATCTGGGTCGGGACCTTGAAGGGTGCCATTCTTTCCTTGCACCATGCCTTGATCTCATCCTCCGAGACCGTTTCGCCCGGTTTAAGGACGACCCAAGCCTTAACCGTCTCACCACGATAGGCATCCGGCACACCCGCGACACCAACCTCGAGAACCTTCGGATTCTCGGCAATGACCTCCTCGACTTCGCGCGGCCATACCTGATAACCGCTGGGCTTAATCAGCTCCTTCTTCCGGTCAACGATGTAAAAGAAGCCATCCTCGTCCATTCGGGCAATATCGCCGGTATAGAGCCAGCCTTCGCGTAAGGTGTTTGCAGTCTCGGTCGGCATATTGTGGTAGCCGCGCATGACCTGTGGGCCTTTGACAACCAGCTCGCCGATCTCACCCACCCCCAGCGGCGTCGTCTCGTCATCGAGCGAGATGATGCGCGCATCAACATCCGGAAGTGGCAGGCCGATCGAGCCCTCCTTGCTCATGCCGGAGAGTGGATTGCAGTGTGTTGCGGTTGGTGCTTCAGACAGGCCGTATCCCTCGACGAGTTTGCCCCCGGTGAGTTTCTCAAAAGTGACTTTAGTCTCACGCATCAAGGGCGCCGAGCCCGATATGCATCCACGAATTGAACTGACATCAACTTTGCCGGCCTTGACATCCGGGTGGTTGTTGATGGCGTTGTACATAGTAGGTACACCGGGATAAATCGTAGGGCGATACTTGGCGATAGATTGGAGTACATCATCCATATCGCGCGGGTTAGGAACCATGACCAGCGCGGCGGCCGCACCAATCCCGAAGCTCATCCCCGCCACCAATCCATACACGTGGAACATCGGGATGGCCATCAAGACAATCTCTTTGCCGCGCACGAGGTCCGGCATGAACGATTGGATCTGAAATGTATTTGCGACAAGATTGCGGTGCAGAGCGATCGCTGCCTTTGAAATGCCAGTCGTTCCGCCGCTATATTGGTAGAGAGCGTCGTCATCTGGCCCTATGTCGACTTTCGGCCTCTGCTCCCGGGTGTATTTCTTGAGCACATCCTGCAGCCACAGGTCGCCCGGCTTCAGCTCCGCATAATGTCCCTCTTTTTTCTCCTTCAACAGCGTAAAAAGGATCCGCAGCATCGGTGGCAGGTATTCCTTGATATTCGTAACGATGAGGGTCTTCAGCGGAGTTTTCGGCTGAACCTCCTTGACCAGGTTGTAGAAATTGCTCATCACGAGCATGATCTCGGCGCCTGAATCGTTCATTTGATGTTCGATTTCACGGCCGGTGTAAAGCGGATTGGTCGCGACGACAATTCCACCCGCCTTGAGAATGGCGTAGAAGGCCATCACAAATTGGGGCGAGTTTGGCATGAAAATCGCGACTGGCGTTCCCTTCCGAACGCCTAGATCGGCCAGGGCGGCTGCCAGACGGTCCGTGAGCTCATCCATCTGGGCATAGGTTAATTTGGCGCCTTTAAAAATGGTGCAGGGGTTATTCGGGAATTCTTGGGCTGAGTCTTCGAGCAACCGATACAGTGGTACCTCAGGATAATCAATCGTTGTTGGAACCCCTTCATCGTAGTGCTTGAGCCACGGTCGGTCACTCATAGCAGCAGTTCTCCTTTGTGCTCACTGGACGGAAAGGAATCTCAACCTCTTTATACAACGGAATATAGGCTTGAGCAAAGCGCGAATGATATAATTGGAGCCTGGATGCGGTCCGGTGCAAGTGCCTTTAGGAGCGTAATAAAACCCTTTCGGGATGGCTACGCGCAAACCGCATTTGCTGATGTTTTCAAACCGCTCCTCAGGCCAGGAAATCGAGAACAGCTCGCATTGCAGGAGGCTCATTCCCTATGGAACCGCGCAACGTGCCGGGTGAGAAAGCCCGTGCGTTCCTCGCTCGAGACCGCGCTGTGGTCTCACCGTCGTACCCGCGCGCTTATCCCTTCATGATGGATCACGGCCTTGGCTCGGAGGTGTGGGACGTCGATGGCAATCGCTACGTCGACTTTGCCGCCGGGATTGCCGTGAATTCGACCGGTCATTCCCATCCGAAGGTGGTCGAAGCGATCAAGGAGCAGGCCGAACGGTTCATCCACATCTCCTCCGATTTCTATCATCCGGTTTGGATCGAGTTCTCAGAAAAGCTGGCAAAGACTGCCCCGTTCAGCGAGCCAGCACGAATTTTCCTGGGTAATTCCGGCACAGAAGCCGTGGAAGCGGCCATCAAGCTTGCTCGCTACCACACCGGCCGGCAGCAGTTCATCGGCTTCTACGGTGGATTCCATGGCCGTACCATGGGCTCGCTCTCCTTCACCGCGAGCAAGAATCTGTACCGTCACCGCTTCCTGCCGCTGATGGCCGGCGTCACCCATGTGCCCTATCCAGACGAATATCGGCCGGTGCTGATTCAGCGCGGCAAAGACTATGGTGAAACCATCGTCCGTTACATTGAGGACGTGGTCCTGACTAGGGCCGTCCCACCTGAAGATACCGCGGGGATTTTGATCGAACCGATCCTCGGTGAAGGCGGGTACGTCGTCCCTCCGAAGAGCTTCTTCCCGGCGCTGCGTGCACTTTGCGACAAGTACGGCATCATGCTCATCGTTGATGAAGTCCAATCCGGCGTGGGCAGGACCGGTAAATGGTGGGCGATCGAGCACTGGGGTGTTGAACCGGATATCGTAACCTTCGCGAAGGGCATCGCTTCCGGCATCCCCTTGGGCGGCATCCTGGCCCGCCAGAGCGTGATGGACTGGCCCGCTGGCGCACACGGGAATACCTTTGGAGGCAACCCGATTGCCTGCCGGGCTGGCATCGCAACGCTCGATTTGATCGGGAACGGCATGATGCAGAATGCAGCGGAAATGGGCGAATACATGCTCGACGCGCTGCAGGAAATCCAGGTCCGACACCCAACCATCGGGCAAGTACGCGGGAAGGGCTTGATGATCGGCCTCGAGCTGGTCAAGGATCGGGACACGAAAGAGCCAGCAAAGCAGCTGCGAGAACGAGTGATTCAGTCTTCCTTCGAACATGGCTTGATCACGCTCGGCAGCGGCCAGAGCGCGATTCGATTCGCGCCACCCTTGAATATCACCCGCAACCTAGTCGACGAAGGGCTGGGTATTTTCGAGACTGCCCTGACCGAAGCAGAGAGCAAACGTCAGACCGATTGATGCTGCCTGATTTTAGAGTTCGCCAGCGAGACTACCTGCTCGAAATCAATCGAGCAATCACCGAGGAACTCGATCTTCAGCGTGTACTTGATCGGGTCGTTCGCATCTCCTGCGAACTGCTGGGGGCGAATGCGAGCCTGATTGCACTGCGAGGCGAACCAGGGGGCTGGCGCATCGCCGCGACGTATGGCATCCACCACGAATTCCTGCAAAATCTCGAGCCGCTGCTTGGAGATATCCCCGATCACAACGACCCGGCCCGGTTCGAAATTCCCGAAGTGAGCCGCCGCCTGCAGCGCATTACGCAGTCGACGACGATGGGCTTGCTTACCGGTGTTGGCCTGCCGATGATCGCCCAGCGCGAAGTCGTCGGCGTGATTTTCGTCTTCCGCGCATATCGCGGCAGATTCTCGACTGAGGATCGCAACCTGCTTCAATCGTTTGCCTCTCAAGCAGCGATCGCTGCGCACAATGCAAAACTCTTCACTGCGATTAATCAGCAGCGCCAGAATCTCGACGCAGTACTTGAGTCGGCGGCTGACGGCATCTTGATCCTGGACCCAGCCTATACGATCCAGCGGTTCAACCGGGCTTGCGCTCGAATTACAGGTTACAGCTTGCAGGAAGTGATCGGACAGCCTCACAGCTCAGTTATTCGCTGGCTGCGGCGCGAACCCGGGATGTCACTGGAGGAGGCCGAATCAGGCGGTTGGCCTCTCACACCCCAGGCGACGCTTTATGTTGAAGGCGATTTGATCACGAAGTCCGGAGGCGCGGTAAGCGTGGGGATTACGTACGCCCCAGCGCTATCCGATGAGGGTAAACTTCTAAGTATCGTGGCCACGCTGCGCGACATCACGAAGTTTCGCGAAGCAGAAGAACTAAAAAGCACCTTTATCTCGATCATCAGCCATGAATTACGCACTCCGGTCGCGTTGATTAAGGGCTATGTTGGCACACTGCGGCGCGAGGACGCCGACTGGGATCGCGATGTGGTCGATGATAGCCTGGAGGTCATCGAAGAAGAAACCGATCGTCTAGCTACTCTGATCGATGACCTGCTCGATGCCTCCCGCCTGCAGGCTGGGGCCTTATCGCTGACCCTCTCCGATGTTGCGCTCGATAAACTGGCCCAAAGGATGGCGGACCGCTTTTCCACGCAGACCGATATTCACCAGTTCGAGCTCGATTTCCCTCAGGATTTCCCGTGTGTCAAAGCGGATGAAAGCCGATTGATGCAGGTTCTTGGCAATCTGCTTTCGAATGCCGTTAAGTATTCCCCGGAGGGTGGTCCAATCACCATCAGCGGCCAAGCGTCAAAGGATGAGGTTACAATTTGTATCAAGGACGAAGGCCCGGGCATCGCCCTCGAAGACATGCCGCGTATTTTTAAACTCTTCTACCGATCGAATGATGCCGCCCGGCGAACGAAGGGTGCCGGACTAGGCTTGTTCCTGGCAAAAGCCGTAGTCGAAGCACACGGCGGACGGATCTGGGTCGATGACCGGGTCAAGGATGGCGCCAGGATCTGCTTCTCACTACCCCGTATAGATTCCAAGGAAGGAAAATAACACCACATGGTTTCAAATGCAGCTCAAATAGCCTGCCCGAACTGCGGAGCGCCGATACAGGCTAACATCCGCCAATTGGTGGATGTGGGACAAGATCCTTCATTAAAGGGACGCCTGCTATCTGGCTCTCTCAATCGTGCCCGTTGCAGTGTTTGCGGTTTCGATGGAGCAATCGCCACACCGCTTGTTTACCACGATCCTGAGCACGAATTACTGCTTACTTACGTGCCGGTCGAGATCAATCTGAAGAAAGATGAGCAGGAACGTTTGATTGGCCAGCTTATCAATCGCGTCATGGACCAGCTGCCGCCAGAGCAACGAAAAGCCTACCTGCTGCAGCCGCAAGCCGTCCTTACGATGCAGGGACTGGTTGATCGAGTCCTGAAGGAAGAAGGAATCTCCAAGGAGGAGATTGAAGCACAGCAGGCGAAGATGCGCCTGTTCGAAGAACTTCTTCGGGTTCCAGAGGATAGCGTAGCTCAATTCGTTAAAGAACACGACGAAGACCTCGATGCAGCGTTCTTCCAATTGATCAGTTTGACGCTTCAGGCGACGCGTGATCCACGAGCACAGGAAGCGATGGGCGGGCGGCTGCAGACGCTGCTTGAGGAAAGCAGCTTCGGGAAGCGCCTCCAGCAACAGGAGAATGAACTCCAGGCTGCAACGGAAAGCCTGCGTGCGCTTTCGGAGGAAAAACTAACACGTGAATCGCTGCTGGATCTGTTCATCCATGCTCCAAGCGAGGATCGCATCACTGCACTGACAAACCTGACCCGACCTGCGTTGGATTACGAATTCTTCGAAATGCTCACGAAACGGATTGAACAAGCCGAAGGAGATGAAAAATCGCGCCTCGAGAAATTGCGCACACACGTTCTTGAGGTCACTGAGGAGATTGATAACATTCAAAAAGCACGGGCAGCACAATCGGCGTCACTTCTGAAGACGATGCTCGAGGCTGAAAATACGGAAGAAGCAGTCCAGCAGGCGTTACCTCTGATCGATGAGCTTTTCCTTGGAACGCTTGAAGCAAATCTGCGAGTAGCCCGTGAGCGAAATGATCAGGAAATGTTGAGCCGTCTGGAGGCAATCAACCAGGTCATTCAAGATCAAATCAAGGCTTCGATGCCAGCCGGCCTGCAGTTTGCCCAGGAGCTCCTGGCGCTTTCATCTGAGGAAGAACGGACTGCTCTGCTTGAACAGCACCAGGACCGGGTCGACGATGACCTGCTCAACACGCTGATGAGCAGCGTGCAGCAGCTGGAGCAATCCGGGCAGCAGGCAGGTGCCGATGAACTCCGCAGGCTATACAAACAAGCCTTACGATTCAAGATGAAGACATCGATGGGCGCGGCTTAGTTTGAATCGGGGTCAAAAAAGGAGCTCCCAGCTCCTTTTTTCTTTAATCCGCCTGTACCAGGAAGCCCTTTAGATATTGGCTCTCTGGAAACGCAAGCTGCACCGGATGATCGCAAGCCTGATGGAAATGATGCCGGATTGCTGCCTGCACACCTGCATCCAGCGCCGAATCGGCGACGATTTTCTGGAACAATTCGCCGCTAACCCCACCCGAACAGGAAAACGTCGCCAGGGTGCCGCCTGGCTTCAGCAACTTCATGGCGAGCAGGTTGATGTCTTTGTAGGCGCGTGAGGCGCGGCCAACCTGAGCAGCTGTCGCCGCGAATTTCGGTGGATCCAGGATGATCAGATCGAAGGACGCACCACGGTCCCGAAAACCACGCAGCGCAGTGAAGACGTCCTCTTCAAGCACATCAAACCGATCCGGTTCAAGACGATTGAGATCCAGGTTTTTCTGCGCCATCTCAAGCGCAGAACGCGAGCTATCGATGGCTGTCACGTGCTCCGCCCCGGCCTTCAGACAAACCAGGCTGAAGGAACCGGTATACGCAAACGCATCGAGCACGCTGCCAGCGGAGACCATCCTTCGCAGCCAAGCGCGGTTTTCTTTTTGATCCAGGTAGAAGCCTGTTTTATGGCCGGATTGGATGTCAACCAGATACCGCAAATCACCCTCGAAAATCTCTATCGGATTTGATTCGTACTCACCCCACAGCACCCCGCTGCGGGATTCCAACCCCTCAAGCTGACGGACCTCGGCCTCGGACCGCTCGTAGATCAAACGGCAATCCCCACGTTCGGAGAGAGCTTGAACAATCGTATCCCGTTCAGAATCTGCCCACGCGGTGTGAAACTGGACCACGCGCACATCGTCATAACGATCAACGATCAGGCCCGGCATTCCATCAGATTCAGAAAAGACCTCCCGCCAGGCATTTGACTCCCCCGACTTTTGCCACGGCACTCTGTTTCTTAAAGCTTGATCGATCCGTGCGCGAATAAATTCCGGGCCGATTTCCTGGTCACGATCCCAACTTAATACTCGGCCGCGAATTTGTGAGTGCGGCGAATAGGCTGCAGTGGCAAACCATTCACCTTGCGAGGAAAAGACATCCACACTCTCGGCAGCAGCCGGGTCACCGTGGACAGATTCAATCGCCCCCGAAAATATCCAGGGGTGCCTCCTCTTAAGGGGGCGCTCACGGCCGGTCTTTAATCGAATGCTAGCCATTTCAAATGAATACTGGAATCACACGCGGCGCGAGGACTCGACCGGGCCTTGTGCGATCAAAGCCCGCAGCGCATCCTCATCAATGATCTTAACCTCGAGCGATTGCGCCTTCTGCAGCTTCGAGCCCGGCGATTCGCCGGCCAGGAGGTAGTCAGTCTTGCTACTCACGCTTCCGGTTGCTTTCCCTCCATGGCGTTCGATCATCTCCTTTGCCTTTTCCCGTGACCATGTCGGTAAAGTGCCGGTGATAACGAATGTCAAACCGCTGAGCGTCTGGGGGGCTTCTGCATCCTCGTGTTGGCTGGTTTCTGGCCAAACTCCGGCCGCTTTCAATTTTCCAAGCAATTTCTTATTCGCCGGGGTATTCATCCAATCCACGATCGTGCTGGCAACGATCGGGCCGATGCCTTCAACGCCCTCTAGATCCTCTGCCGAAGCGCTGGCCAGCTGATTGAGATCGCCAAACGCTCGCGCCAGGTCTGAGGCGACAACCTCGCCGACATTTCGGATTCCAAGCGCATTGATCAATCGGGAAAGCGGCTGGTCCCGACTTGCAGCTATCGATTCGACCAGGTTATCAGCTCGCTTCTCTCCGAACCCTTCCAATCCGAGAAGTGTCGCTGGTTCAAGCTCGTAGAGGTCAGCCACATCGTGAAGTATGCCTTCTGCAACAAGCTGATCGGCTATCTTGATTCCCAGCCCTTCGATGTCCATCGCTCCCCGAGAGGCGAAATGCTCTATGTTCCTGACCAGCTGCGCCGGGCAGGAGGCATTCACACAATAGACTGCGACCTCGTCCTCGTTCGTTTCCAACGGCTCCCCGCAGGAAGGACAGCTTACCGGGAGATTGTAGGGCTTGGTATTTTTCGAGCGCGCCTCAAGCACAGGGCCGATGATGTAAGGGATCACATCCCCAGCGCGCTTGAGCAGCACGCGATCTCCAATACGGATATCTTTTTCCGCGATGTAGTCAAAGTTATGCAGTGTGGCCTGACGAACGGTGACGCCACCCACCTCGACCGGGTCAAGGATCGCATACGGTGTAATCACACCCGTCCGCCCAACGTTCAATCCAATATCGAGCAGTTCAGTTGTCACAACCTGGGCCGGGAACTTGTAAGCCAGAGCGCCGCGGGGATCCTTCCCGACTACTCCCAGGCTTGCGCTGAGCTGGAGGTCGTTCAGCTTCACAACAATGCCATCGGCCTCATACGGCAGTTCATCTCTGCGATCAACCCAACGCTGGTAGGCTTTTAGAACCCCGGGGATATCCTCCTCAAGGCTGACCCCTTCCGCGGTTGGGAATCCTAGCGCCTTGAGGTATTTCAACGTTTCCCACTGGGTCGAAGGCAACGTGCCCTCTCCATCCACAATTGCATAGCAGAGCAATCGAATTGGCCTTTCAGCGGTCAGCGATGGATCGAGCTGCCGCAGAGCGCCTGCGGCGGTGTTGCGAGGATTTACATAGGTACGCTCACCGGCTTCTTCGAGGCGTTTATTCATGGCCGCAAAATCATCCAGGTAGATGATCGCCTCGCCGCGTACTACGATACGAGGGGGCACGTTCACGTCTCCTGCCTGGACTGGGATCCGCAGCGGCAGGCTGCGGATCGTCCGCAGGTTTGAGGTGATATCCTCGCCTACCTCTCCGTCACCACGTGTTGCGCCGAGGGTGAAAACCCCGTCGGTATAATGCAGGACAACTGTCAATCCATCCAGTTTGGGCTCTACCACAAATTGCGCCTCAACTACGCGGTCGTCGAGTTTAACGATCCGTTCGTACCAGGCGACGAGCTCGGTATCGTCATACGCATTGGCCAAGCTTAATATCGGCTCCGGGTGTGGAATCCGGTTAAAGCCTTCAGCGGGAGTGGTACCTGCGCGTTGAGTTGGTGAGTCCGGAGTCACTAGCTCCGGATGCTCCGCTTCGATTTCCTGAAGCTCACGCAGCAGTTGATCATATTCGTAATCGCTGATGACGGGATCGTTCAGCACATAATAGCGGTAATTGTGCTGGCGTATTGCATTTTGCAGCTTTCTTGCCCGCACCTTGAACGAGGGATCTGTCATCGTAATCACCTGATATCTTTACGTTCGATTGGAGGATTGCTGCTTCGTACGCACGGGAATCGTCTCCGGCCAGAGTGGAATAAACATCATCCATTCCGCAGGACGTTCTCGGATATAACCCCCGAGGACAGCAAGGATTCGTTCGGCCAACCTGACCGAGTCGGCCCTGTCGTCACCAGTTCGCTCCGGCACCAGGATCCGTGGCCCGGTCACGTGATATCTCCCATCGCCGGACTTCTGCACGACTCCGGCAACCACATGTGAATCGGTCCTTATCGCCAATCGGGCGTGTCCAATCGGAAGCACAACACTTCGCCCAAAGAACGTTAACGGTACACCCCCGACATCAGGACGATCCACGCCCGTGAGCACGAACCCTCCACTTTGAAGGTTTTCGATCGCCGTACGCAATGCTTTCGATGAAATCGGTGTGAAGTCAACTCCAAGTCGCTCGCGTAGCAAGTTATCAGTTTTATAACTGCCTTTGACGGTATGATAGGACAAGGCTTGAATTGGAAGTTGGCGCTTGGCCATCATCATAATGAACATATTAAAACTACTCATATGGGCTCCAACGAAAACGACCCCATGGCCTTCTGCACTGGACTGGAGCGCATCGGCAATCATGTGCGGCTCCACTGTGCAGTACTTTTCCTCGAAATTCGCCGGGTTCGAAAACGCACCGTACCAATCAACATACCCATGCGCTGCGTTCTGAAGTACCTCGTAAACAACGCCATCCAATTCCGGTGCACCGTATTCCAGGCCACGGACCACAGCCTGGTTGGATCTGATGGACTGGTACAGGTTGCTGTTCCTCCTGGAAGCCAGGGCTGAAGCGATCCGATCACCCAGCCAATACCCCCACTTCCTGGGCAGGACTTTGCCAAGGAACAACCCGGTCCACGGCCCGAGCTGGCTATTGATGAAATCGTTCAAGAGCATTGTCGTCAGTCCGTTCGAGTCTAGGGCGGATTTACAGTGATCTGAAATTGCAAGATAAAATGGCTATGCGCAAGCTAGATTTTATGCTTTCTCCGCTCCCGTGCAACAGCCCAGAGCAATCCCAGAAATTTCAGTGTATCGCGAATCGGGTGGAAGTAGCTCTCCTTGCCAACATTATAGATGGTATCGATATCTACCCACCCAATCTTGAAACCATGATCGACCGCCTGGACCACAGCCTCGACCTCGAGCTCAAAACCATGGCGAGTAAGATTCAAGGCTTGTAGCAGTTCCCGGCTGTAGAGACGGTATCCACTCTGATTGTCATAGACCGGAGTTCCAAGCACGCGAGTCAGCATCCAGGAACCGATCGCATTTGCCATCGAGCGGGGAAAAGGCATGCGCTTGAAGTCCCGCCGTCCAATGATCAGTTCTCCCTGTCCCGAGCGAAAGGCACGGACAAGTTTCACCGCCTCACCCGGATCATGCTGACCATCCGCATCGAGCGTTAGAACTGCCTCGAAGTTGCGTTCGAGGGCCCACGAAAATCCGGACATCAACGCAACACCCTTCCCCAGGTTACGCTCGTGCTGGAGAACCTGCGCACCCTGCGAGGCGGCAACCCGTGGAGTCTCATCCCATGAACCATCGTCGACGACAAGCAACGGGAATAAATCCCGCAGGGGCTCCAGCACCGCACCAATCCGTTCAGCTTCGTTCCAGGCCGGGATCAGCGCCAGAATTCCCGAATCTATGCTCATCTGCTCCCTCGTACAAGCTGGAAATTCCTTCCAGCCAGCCAGCCATCACCCCAATGTCAGGTGTGGTCTGCCCACTCATTCTAATCTAGCGATTACCGGGGTCAAGCACAGGGCGCCATCCGGGCTGCTAATCGTCCTGTGCAGCGCCGTAAATCAGACTGATATTGGTGAATTTCGTCCATTGGCTTGCACTGCTGGATTTGCTACACTGACTCAGATCTTTAAACGCCTGAATGGGAGGCATGATGAAAGCAGGACGTCTGATAGCGTATATCGCCGCCGCAATTCTGATTTTTTTCGGCGTACTCTTTATCTGGGCGACCTTCAGTCCACAGGGCACCCCGGGCTGGCTCGTCATAGGCGCGATCAGCGTCGGTGCGGGATTTGTCTTGATCTGGTTCGCCGGCCGCATGGGACGCGAGGACAGCGTGGAGATTATCCAGAAGATCGACCTCTCCGGAGACATGAATCTCGAATCGCTTCGCTGCCGCAACTGCGGGGGAGCGCTGAGTTCGAAAGACATCTCGATGGTCGAGGGCGCCCCATTTGTCAAATGCCCATACTGCGGGACGACATATCAATTAACCGAAGAGCCAAAATGGTAGATTGGCCGCGTCTTCAGCTGCCGAGGAGGAGACGATGAATTCGCCCCTTCGCCGCGTTTCCATCTTCAACCAGAATGGACACAGATCGCTCGCTCGCCGCTCTCGGGCGAGTCGTTGGCCGATTCTGGTTTCGCTTTCTCTCTCGATCCTGCTCCTCGTGCTCGCCGTGGTTTCTGCTTCGGGGCAGAGCTATTCCTTCAGCCTCGACCAGGAGACCGTCGATGTTTACCTTCAATCCGATGGCACGATGTCGCTGCTTTATCGGATGGTGTTCACCAATGATCCCTCCGCACCTGCGATTGAATTCGTCGACCTCGGCATGCCCAGCCCGGCTTACGATCTATCAAGCATTGCGGCCTCGATCGATAACATCGGCATCAGTCATATCGCTAATTCCGAATACATCGACCAGGGCATCGAGCTTGGTTTGGGCTCAAACTCGATTCAACCCGGCCGGAGTGGGACGGTCGTCGTCCAGATCGCCAATGTTCGTGACATCCTCTATGAAGACACTCAGGGAGATAATTACGCCAGCGTTGAATTCTATCCGAACTACTTCGATTCGAATCTCGTCCATGGCCGGACCGATCTCACGCTTCGCTTCCATCTGCCGCCAGGCGTCCAACCGGATGAGCCACGCTGGCACGACGCACCTGGCGGATGGCCAGACTCCTCCCCGGCGACCTACCTCGATAATGACCAGCGTGTCGTCTATGAATGGCACAATCCCTCTGCGAGTGCATCCACCGAGTACAAATTCGGTGCTTCCTTCCCGCAGAGCTATGTTCCGCCAGAGGCCATCGTCACGCCAGGCCGAATTTCATTCAACAACGATGCGCTCTTCAGTCTGTGCTGCTTCGGCGGCGTCTTCGGTGCAATCGCACTTTTTGTCGGCATCGGCATCTACTCCAGCCGGCGCCGCAAGCTGGACTACCTCCCGCCCAAGATCTCGATCGAGGGACACGGAATCAAACGCGGCCTGACGGCGATCGAAGCTGCGGTACTGCTCGAAACTCCGCTCGATCGGGTCCTCACAATGGTCCTGTTCTCGACGATCAAGAAGGGTGCAGCCAAGGTCGTAACCGAGGATCCACTTAAGGTCGAACGCCTCGAAAGCACGGCTGAACTGCGCGATTACGAGAAAGAATTTCTCGAAGCGATGATCGACAAGCCCGAGAACAAGCGCCGCAGCGCGCTGCAGGATGTCATGATCAACATCGTCAAATCGGTTCAGAAAAAGATGAAGGGCTTCAGCCTGCGCGAGACGCGTGATTACTACAAGGCGATCATGAAGAAGGCTTGGGAGCAAATCGAGCAGGCCGAGACGCCCGAGGTGAAATCCGAGCGCTACGCGGAAGGGCTGGAGTGGACGATGCTCGACCGTGACTTCGACGACCGGACGAAGCGTGTCTTCCGTAGCGGTCCGGTATACCTGCCGCCGTGGTGGTGGTATTACCGGCCTTCAACCACGGTCGCCCGGCCAGCGACGATATCCTCCGGCCCATCCGGAGGCGGCCGGACGACGATTCAGATGCCCACCCTGCCGGGCTCGGAGTTTGCCGCCTCACTCGTTACCGGCGTCCAGAACACCGCCTCAAAATTAGTATCGAACGTCGTCGGGTTCACCAACGGCGTAACAAAAACCACCAACCCGCCGCCACCACCGTCCAAATCGAGTGGTTGGTCGGGAGGTGGAAAGAGCGGCGGCTGCGCTTGTGCCTGCGCCTGCGCGTGCGCCGGATGCGCCTGTGCTTGTGCTGGAGGCGGACGGTGAGAAATCCCTTTCAACGTAGTTACACCTCCAGGAGCCCTTCGCCCGGGCTGCACGCATATACCCTCTCGCAGCATGGAGGGAGCGTACGGATCCATTTGAGAATAGAGCCAGGTGGATCTGGACTTTTACTCATCAACGCCAACCGCTCGGTCCACCTTAACCCGACAGCGGGGCTGCTCGCCTGGCTCTATCTTGAAGGCTGCGAACGGGACGAGGCCACCATCCAGCTGCAGCAGCGGTATCGCATAACCAGGTCCGAAGCCCGGCGTGACGTGGAACAGGTATGGGACCAGCTGGAAGGCTTGCTGTCGCCGGAAGGCGCCTGCCCGGTCCACGACCTGGCGTTTAATATTGTCCCCCCATTTTCACAGGCGCCGAGCGCACCCTACCGGATGGACCTGGCGCTCACCTATCGCTGCAATGACAACTGCTCCCACTGCTACAATGCCCGCCCGCGAGATTTCCGGGAACTAAGCACGGAAGAGTGGTTCGCCATCCTGGATCAGCTGTGGGAGATCGGCGTCCCTCACATCTGCTTTACGGGGGGCGAAGCTACTTTGCGTCAGGATCTGCCGGAACTCATCCGGCATGCAGAGCAAGCAGGCCAGATCACGGGTTTGCTCAGCAACGGTCGCCGCCTGCACGATGCCGGCTATGTTGCAAGTTTGGTCGAGGCTGGTCTCGACCATGTCCAGATTACCCTTGAATCGCTGAACGAAGCGACGCATGACCAAATGGTCGCGGCACCCGGTGCATGGCGCCAGACGGTGAAGGGAATTCGAAACGCACTCGAGGCAGGGCTGTTCGTCATGACCAATACAACCCTGCTGAATGCCAACGCAGGTGAGATCGGAGAAACCATCGATTACCTGGCTGAAATGGGTGTGCCCACGATCGGTATCAATGCCCTGATTTACGCCGGTAAAGGTGCTACCGTGGGAACGGGGATTCCAGAATCGGCGCTTGAGCCGCTATTAAAGGAGGTCCGCGCTCGAACGGAGCGCAATGGACAGCGCTTGATCTGGTATACGCCCACTCAATACTGTCATTTCGATCCCGTCCAGCTCGAGCTGGGTGTAAAAGGCTGCACAGCGGCTGCATACAACATGTGCGTGGAACCTGACGGCGGCGTAATACCCTGCCAATCATTCTATGAGCAGCTCGGCAATATGCTCAGCGATTCATGGGATTCAATCTGGAATCACGACCGTGCGCTCTGGCTCAGGGAGAAACGCTATGCCCCGCAGGCCTGCCAGGGTTGTAGTGTGCTTGCAGAGTGCGGTGGAGGCTGTCCGCTGACACTTATAAACCAAACGGATGAAAGCATCCCCCAACCGCTGCATGTCCTGCCTTTAGCCGAGGCAAGTCCGGGAGGCTAGCACTATGGAAGCGATACTCGATCGAATCTTTGGAAAACAGGATATTCCGAGCGCCCCCGCGCCCGGAATATATCATCGCATGCTCACTGAAGGCGTGGAAAGCCCGCACCGCTTCCACCTGCGGATTGAAGCCGATGGGTCAGGCGTGCTTATCGTGGATGCCGCGATCATACTCCATCTGAACCCGACAGCTGCTGAGCACGCCTATTACATGGTTCAGGGCCAGGATGAGCGCAAGGCGGCTGAACAGCTCGCTGCTCGCTACCGTGTCAGTCCATCCAGGGCTCGCCAGGATCAGCACGAACTGCGTGAGCAGATTCTGGCCCTCGCCTCAACCCCCGATCTCGACCCTGTCGTCTTCCTTGGAATGGAGCGGATGGAGCCCGCCAGCATTCGCCCGCAAGCACCTTACCGCCTGGACTGCGCCTTGACCTATAGGCTAGATGAGAGCGGGACCCCTGACCCACTGGCTCGAGCCAGGGTTGATGCTGAATTGACGATGACTGAGTGGGAGGGCATCCTGCAGAAAGCATGGGAGGCTGGCATTCCTCATATAACCTTTACCGGAGGCGAACCGACACTTCGCGATGATCTGGGAGATCTGATCAGTTTTTCCGAGGAGCTCGGACAAGTCACCGGGCTATTGACGGATGGTAAAAGGCTGGCAGATGAGAAATATCTTGATCAACTCGATCAAGCCGGGCTGGATCATATCTTGATCGTTTACGATCCTGATGACCCGCGCTGCGAAGCGGGACTCATGAACGCGCTCGGTACGGAGATTTTCACGGCTGTTCATCTGCTGATCGAAGATGAAGCTGGTGTGAGTGAGCAGCAGTGGCTTCACCTCAAAGAGCTCGGTGTGGGCTCGGTATCACTGTCATCCACGAGTGGAAGCAGTGCCCTGGCTGAGGCGCTGCGCCAGGCTCGCGACCGAGCTGCAGCGCACGGTCTCGACCTGATCTGGGATCTGGCCGCACCCTACTCAGCCCATAACCCAATTCAAGGTGAACTCGAAACCCCGCCCGCGGGCGCCGGAACGGCCTGGCTCTACGTGGAACCCGATGGGGATGTTCTCCCGAGCCAGGGAGTGAACAAAATCCTCGGCAATCTACTGCGCGATCCATGGGACCATATCTGGGCACGTACAATGGGAGAATGAGGTTCGGTCGGCATTCGCTTTCACAATCGGCGAGATGGAAATGCGGGATACCATGCTAGAGCAGCTCCATCGTCGATACCTCGAGCAGGCGGTTTGGACTGCGGCTTCCAGGAGTCGCCTGCTTGATCTCGCGAATCTGGAACCCGGCTCCAGCATATTGGAAGTTGGCTCAGGTACAGGAGTCATCTGCGCCGACACCGCACGCGAGCACGATTATCAGCTCTTTGGGCTCGACATTAATCAAAAAGCCGTTTCATTTGCCACCCGATTCGATCCCCACTCAAATTATCTGGTCGGGGACGGATTCGATCTTCCATTTCCATCCTCCTCGTTCGATGCCGTCTTCTGCCACTTTCTGCTTTTATGGGTCGAAGTACCATCCAGGATCCTGCACGAAATGCTTCGCATTCTCCATCCTGGGGGCCGCCTTATAACTTTTGCGGAACCCGATTACGGCGGCCGGGTTGATCACCCGCCAGAGTTGGTCGAACTCGGCCTGCTCCAAATCGAGGCACTCCAACGAGCCGGAGCTCACCCGTTCATTGGGCGGCGTTTGCGCGGGCTGCTGCATGATGCCGGTGCACGGCATATCTTCAGCGGCGTTATAGGGGCGGAGTGGCACCCATCCGACGTGGAGCATGCTTCAAGCTCAGAACGAGAGATCCTGCTGCAGGACCTGGGCGGAGACCTGCCGGATGAGCAGCTTCGTGGACTGTTCGCGGCAGGTCAAAACGCCGCTCTTGCCGGGGATTGGACGCTCTTCGTTCCGACCTTCTTTGCACTCGGCTACGCTCCCGAAAAAATCACGTGAGGACTTTCGATCTGGCGAATGGGGATCCCACCTCAGCCAGCGAGGCACCCTGACAGATTTTCGGCCACAGCCATTATCAGCATCATGCCACCAAGTATGGATACAAAAACAAGGCCTGCTTTGCAGGCCTTGTTTCCTCGTTCTGTTTACTAGTATTCGCTAGAACAACCCGACGATCTTTCCGTCTTCGAGATCGATGTCGATATCCATGTAGGCAGGGCGCGTCGCCAGGCCGGGCATCGTGCTCATCGCACCCACCAGCGGATAGATGAAGCCGGCGCCAACGCTGGCCCGCACCTCGCGGATGGGAACGGTAAAGCCCTTCGGCACACCCTTCAGCGCCGGGTCGTGGCTCAGGCTGAGGTGAGTCTTGGCCATGCAGATCGGTAGACCACCGAAACCGGCCTCTTCATACTTGGCAATTTGCTCTTCTGCCGGCGGCTCGAACTTCACTCCATCGGCGCCGTAGAACTCGGTCGCGATGTATTCGATCTTCTTCTTGATCGACCAATCCAATGGATAGAGGAATTTGAAGTCGCTCGGCTGCTCACAGGCTTCGACGACGGCTTCAGCTAATTTAGCTGCGCCGGCTCCGCCGTCGGCCCAATGGGTGCTCTTTACCGCGGCAAAGGCGCCTTCGCCTTCGGCATACTCCCGCACCATCTCCATCTCGGCGTCGGTGTCATCCGTGAAGCCATTGACGCATACGACGACCGGGATGCCGTACCGGCGGGCGTTCTTGATGTGTACACCCAGATTCCCCAGGCCTGCTTTCAGCAAGTCGAGGTTTTCCTCCGTGTACGCCTTGTCGAGCGGGGCGCCAGGAGAAACCTTCGGGCCACCACCATGCATTTTCAACGCCCGGACGGTGGCGACGAGCACAACCGCGTTCGGGATCAAGCCTGAGTAGCGGCACTTGATATCGAAGAACTTTTCCATCCCGATATCCGCGCCGAATCCGCTTTCGGTGACAACGTAATCACCAAGCTTGAGCGCGATCTGGTCGGCGATGATCGAAGAGTTGCCGTGGGCGATGTTGGCGAACGGTCCGCAGTGCACGAAGGCAGGCTGGCCTTCCAGCGTCTGCATCAGGTTCGGCATCAGCGCGTCCTTGAGCAGGACGGTGGCCGCACCGGCGACGCCGAGCTGCTCGAGTGAGACCGGGTTGCCCTTCTTATCGAGGCCGACCACTGCCCGCCCAACGCGCTCACGCAGGTCCTTCAGACTTGTTGCCAGCGCCAGGATCGCCATGAACTCGGAGGCGACCGTAATATCGAAGCCGGTGCCTCGCGGGAAGACCGGGCTGGGCGAACCATCCGCCAGTTTGTCATCATTGAAGCCGATTTTAATCTTACGCAGGCTGCGGTCACATAAGTCAACGACCCGGTTCCAGGTGATGGTGTCGGGGTCCACGTCGATGCGTGTAACGCCGCGTCGTTCAAGGGCCTCATCGCTCTGGCGGCTCTCATGATACATGCGTGTATCGAGCGCAGCCGCGACAAGGTTGTGGGCAATACTGATGGCATGAATATCCCCGGTCAGATGCAGGTTGAAATCTTCCATTGGGATGATCTGGCTGTAGCCGCCGCCTGCCGCCCCTCCCTTGATGTTGAAGGTCGGACCCATGCTCGGCTGGCGAATGCAGGCAATTACGTTCTTGCCCAGCACCGTTCCCATCGCCTGCGTCAAGCCGAGGGTTGAAGTGGTTTTCCCCTCCCCAAGCGGTGTAGGCGTGATCGCCGTCACGTCAATATATTTCCCCTGCGGACGATCGCTGACTTTCTTGAGCACATCCAGATGGACCTTGGCCTTGAACTTGCCGTACAAATCCAGGTCGTCCATTCCCAAGCCTAACTTCTCGGCGATCTCGAGAATCGGCCTTAAGTCTGCCTCCTGCGCGATCTCGATGTCTGAGGGCACAGGTCGCTTCGGTTTCAGTACCATGATGCAGTTCCTCCTGTAGGGAAATGAAGAAGCTCTGGCTTATGTGAGTGCACAAACCTCATCCAGTTTGCACCAACAACGATGGTTTGGGCAAGCGACATCCTTCACTATCTCATACGCAATCCATTACTTTGAAGGTGGAATTAGGCTCCTTGATTCAGGAAAGATGTGACTTCCCAACTATTTGTGAAATAATGTACTCATAGTATAGATGACAGGCAAGTAACCAACACGATATCAAGCATAAGTTCGGTCGAGGCCTTGTGGACAAGACCAAGTGGCGCCTGAGCTTCACTGCTCGAGTGACCATAGCCTACCTTGTTGCGATACTGGCAACGACACTGGCTGCTGGGGTACCGGCCTACAGTATTGTAAGCATCCGGCTCAATCAGCAAGCTTCCGAACAGCTGGCATCCGGGGAACGCGTCGCCAACGCTCTCCTCCAATCGGCAGCAGAAAGTCAGTCTTTCCTGGCACGACTTATCAGCCAACGCCCCACGCTTCTGCGAATGCTGAGCGAGGGCGATCAACCAGGGCTGGACGCCTACCTGCGCATTCTGCTTGATAATTCGGAACTGGACCAGCTGGCCGTGCTGTATCCAACGGGCGATTTTTTCGCAGGTAGTCCCCGGCCCGGCAAACCTCTGACTGAACCTTCATCGAATGAGCCGCGCGTTCTTGCACCGACCGACGACGGTGAATTGCCACTACTGGTGGTTTTTCAACCAGTCGACGACGCTGAGAGTGGGGAAACGTTGGGTTTTGTATACACTGGGCGTGCGCTCGACTCGGAATTCTGCCACGAACTTACCGAAATTAGTGGGTTTGAGGGCAGCATCCTATGGCAAAGTAGACGTATCGCATCCAGCCTCAGTGCCTCTACTTTCGTAATTTCAGAAATTGCATCTGAAGATCCTGCTTCAAGAAATACAAACTACTCAACCCCGATCCAAATCGGCGACCAGAGATATCTTGCGGGCTACATCAGCATTCCCTTTGCCGCAGATCAAGATCTGAAGCTGGAGATCGCACTTCCTGTAGACGATCTGCTGCGAACCCAGAAGCAAGCGTTGTTAATGCTGATTTTCAGCACTGCCATCGTAGCGCTCATCACCAGCATATTCGCGATCCGTTATGCCCGGCAGATCACTTCCCCGCTTAAAGCCTTGACACTGGCAGCAGAGAAAATTGGACATGGTGATTTGTCCACGCCAGTCCCAGTGCCTGCAGCAGATGATGAGATTTCAACCCTCGCCCTGGCACTTGAAGAAAGCCGCTTGAAAACGCATAACGTGATGGAAGAACTCTCTCAGGCAATCGCCTGGTCCCAGACGCTGATCCAATCGATCAGCGAAGGGATCGTTACGGTCAACCTGGAAGGCGTGATTACATCATTTAACCAGGGAGCAGAGAGGATTCTCGGATATGGGCAAGAGCAGGTCGTGAATCGACCGCTGACTGAGATTCTCAAGATTCAGGGTGATGGAGAAGTAGATGAATTGCTTTCAATCACTGCGGGGGTTCAACAGTTTACGGTAACTACAGGAAGCGGTAATTCGACAACGCTTAGCGTAAACAGTACCCGTTTCGCTACTCCTGACCATCAGTCAGATGAGATCGCACTTGTGCTGCGTGATGTGACAGAACAAGAAGCTCTGCAAAATTTACGCAGCTACTTCCTGGCTAACATCTCGCACGAGTTTCGCACCCCTCTATCCGCTCTGAATGCTTCCGTTGAACTGATGCTTTCGGAATCGGATGATCTCGGTACTGATGAAATCCGCAGATTGTTGAGCTCGGTTCATATGAGCGTCACTGGACTGCAAACACTAATTGATAATCTTCTCGAGAGTGCGAGCATAGAAGCCGGAAAATTCGCAATTCACCGGCAGGTAACGGATCTTGAGCAGGTTCTGCAAGATGCTGGTGGTATGCTGCAACCGCTTCTCGATCGCAGGGGTCAGCGAATTGAGATCCTGATGCAAAAAGATTCCGGCTGGATCTTCGCTGACCCGACGCGCATCACGCAGGTTCTGGTGAACTTGATCTCAAATGCTAGCAAGTATGGGCCTATCGATGAACCAATCGAGGTGCGAATCGAAGCGATTGGCGAGGAGCAAATTAAGATCAGCGTGGCCGATCATGGCCCGGGACTTACCTATTCGGAGCGGTCGACAATCTTCAGGCGGTTTGTTCGCCTGCGATCCGATCAAAGCGCTCAATACGGAATGGGACTGGGTCTATATGTAGTGAAAGCAATCGTGGAGGAACACGGTGGCGAGGTCGGCGTGGAAGACCGACCCGGCGGCGGCTCGGTCTTCTGGTTTACACTACCAGGCACAGCAGGAAATGAGTATGAAAGCCCTCGTCGTTGATGATGATCTTGCGTTAGCAGACGTACTCGCCTTCACCCTTCGTAGGGCTGGCTATGAGGTATTGCTTGCCCACGACGGGGTGGCAGCTCTAGATATTTTTAAGTCCGAAGAGCCAGAAATTTTAATTCTGGACATCAACCTGCCAAAACTCACCGGGCTGCAGGTATGCCAGAGAATTCGTGCTCAGAGCGACACTCCCATTATCTTCCTCTCGGTCCTTGGCAGCGAGGACGATGTAGTGCAGGGTTTGAAACTGGGTGGGGATGATTACATCGTAAAACCATTCAGCCCTCGCCAACTAGTCGCCCGAATCGAGGCTGTCTTGCGCCGTGCGGTAAATCATGTGCCACTTCCCGGTCTGTTAAGATCCGGCGATATCGAACTTGATCCGGCCCGTAATCTTCTGACCCTTTCAGACTCGGATCCTATTCGATTAACCCGTTTGGAATGCAAATTGATGGAAGTACTGTTGATCAATCGCGGCCAGGTCCTACCATTCGATACACTGATCGATACGGTCTGGGGCCGATCGGCCGGTGACCGGACGGCACTTAAGCAGTTGGTGTACCGTCTGCGGCAAAAAATCGAGCTGGATCCCTCAAACCCCACGCTCCTTCAAAGTATCACCTCCATCGGCTACACGTTGACCCTCTAACGTTTGCTCACCACGTAAAAGTCACTCCCTCCACGATCTCATCCCTGAGATTGTTACTGGTTTGTGACCTGCCTATTACCCACGCTGTTACCTCGCCTGATTACATTTCAATTGACCGATAAAGCTGGTTTACCCCTCTACCACAGGACCGGCTGAGATATCAGGCTTGAGGAAAGGAGAACCCGATGGCAACACTGATGGATTACGTTAGAAAGCTGCGCAGCCCGGATAACAAGGTCGTCTTGCAGGCAATCGAGGAATTGCGCGCTCGAGGCTGGCTGGAGGATGGTTCTCTGATAGGTTTGCCCTTCTGCCATGCCCAACTCCAGGGTGCGGATCTTTTTAAAGCTGATTTGTCCAACGTGGATCTGCACCAGGCGCATATGGAGCACGTGGATTTGAGCATGGCTGTTCTGCGAGGGACTCGACTAACGAGAACCGATTTGCAGTATGCAAATTTCAATCGTGCCATCATGGATGGTACGGATCTTTTCAAAGCGAATTTAAGCGGGGCAACTAACCTGATTCCAGCTCAGCTCGCGACGGCAAAAAGGCTCTGGGGTGCGATCTTGCCCGGGGGTGAGACCTATGATGGCAGGTACAACCTCGCTGGTGATCTAGAATTCGCCCGCTGGGGATGTATCGATACTAACGATATGGCAGCGATGGCAGAATTTTTCGGGGTTGGATTGGAAGATTATCTCTTCGGCCAGAAAGAAGCCGGCGCCCTGATGATGGATGAGGTTTAGCCGAAGCCTCTTAGCTCGCGAACTTCAAAATTCGTCGGCCGAGAGAAATAAAATCGAGAAATGGAGTTGTGACATGGCGACTATATTGATTATTGATGACGATCTCGACATCCTGACCGTACTTCGAATGACCCTCGAACATGCAGGTTATGCGGTGATGGAAGCCCGGAATGGAACTGAAGGAATTGCGGCCCTTCGGCAGCATCAGCCTGATCTCATCATTCTAGATGTGATGATGGACACACCGACGGAAGGATTTGAACTGGCGAAGTCACTTCATAGCCAGGATCCAAGCTCGGAATTCGCGGCTTATCGCGATACGCCGATCCTGATGTTGACCGCTGTACAGAGCAAGACTCCACTCCTCGGAGAGCCTTCGATTGACTTTCTGCCAGTCGAGCTTTTTGTCGACAAACCGATCGATCCGATCGATCTGGTGAGCAAAATTCAATGGATGCTTGCTCGGGAGAAGGCATAGGTCGGCTCAGCCGGAAGTCATGACTACGCAGGGAAGGTCCGCGATCCAACCAGTTAGGAGGCGGACCTTTACCGGCATATCCGGCGATCAACAGAGATCCCAAGCGGGGCAAATATGCGAAAAGTGATCGGATGGCTCGGTGGGCACTTGCAGCGCTTGCAGATCGTGTCATTCTCGCTGATTGCCGCCCTGACCTTGACCCTAAACACAATCGTCGTTGCACGCATCCTGCGGGATTATTTGGCTCAGGCGGAGGACGAACGTGTCTCGCGTGATATGGATCTTGCCCGTGAGTTCTACCGGCTTAAACAGGAAGAGATTGCTGGCATCAGCCACCGGTTAAGCCTCGACTCATCGATCCTTCAATCCCTGCTGCCGGGTGCATCCGGTGATCTCACTGCAAAACGGCACATCGATGAGCAAATTACCAACAAGATTACCGTGCTCGCCCTCGGAGGCACCCATCTAATCGCCGTACTTGATAAAGACTCGGAAATCATCATAGGGCGAGTGCTCGAACCGGACGGGACTCTTTCTGAGCTCATCACGAGTGGTAGCCTGGAGCCTCTGCCAATCCTCAGGTACTCAGAACAACAAGACCTTGAAGTTGCCGCGACTGAAGTCTTTCCGGTCGCGTTGTTAGATCTGGTCGGGCTGGCAGGACAGGCAAAAATAACCTTGATCGACACGCCTCAAGCAAATCCAAACCCGTTCGACATTCGTGAGGGAAGCGCAGGACTTGCCCTGGTCGGTATTTCCCCAATTCATGATCCCGCAGGCCAGAGGATTGGCAGTGTACTCTCAGCATATCTTTTCAATAATGACTTCACCCTAGTGGACCGTATTCGAACAATCGCGGGTATCGATACTGTAACCATCTTCTTTGGTGACCTGCGAGTCTCGACGAATGTGCCGAACGAGCAAGGCGAGCGTGCAGTTGGAACGCGGGTTTCACAGGCAGTACGCGAACGGGTGCTCGAGCTGGGGGAAGATTACGTTGGCCGGGCATTCGTGGTCAATGAGTGGTACATCACTCGCTACGTACCTCTTACAGATCATCTGGATCAAGTTGTTGGCAGCTTATATGTTGGAGCCCGCGTTTCAGTATTTGAAAACCTGGTGCGCACCTTTAACAGCCGCGTTACACTGACCGCTACGATCTGCATTATCCTCGCCGGATTGGTCGCAATCCCCACTGCGCGCTTCATCACCCGCCCCATCACAGAGCTGGTCCAAGCTAACCAACGGCTTGCACAGGGTGAGATGTCAGTACGCGTTGCACCCAAAGGATCTGGTGAACTCGCATTACTGGGGCGTTCATTCAACCGGATGGCAAGCAATCTCCAGGAAACCCAGGATCAGCTGCTGCACAAGGAACGATTGGCGTCAATGGGTCAACTTGCAGCCGGTGTCGCCCACGAGATTAATAATCCGCTCGGTACTATCCTGCTCTTCTCGACGGCCCTCAAAAGGGAGCTAAGCAGCGAATCCCAACTTCAGGATCTGAAGACGATCATACAGGAGGCGACCCGATGCAAGAACATCGTCTCCGATTTGCTCAACTTTGCACGCCAACAGGAGATACTGGCACAGCCAACGGATGTGCATGCCCTACTGGATGAGGTGCTTTCGAACGTCGAGGCCCAGCCCGCTTTCGAGCACATTGAAATCCAGCGCAGATACGATTCCGACCTGCCTGTGATCGAGGCCGATCCGAATCAACTTCAGCAAGTCTTTGCGAACTTGTTGAATAACGCTGCGGAGGCGATTGAAGCTCCCGGAACAATCACACTGCAAACGGCGCGGGTAGTTGCCGGAGGAATTGAAATCCAGATTCAAGATACAGGCTGCGGAATCAGCGAAGAACACTTGAAGCATATTTTCACGCCATTTTTCACAACGAAACCATTCGGGAAGGGCACCGGACTCGGGCTGTCGATCGTATATGGCATCATCAAGATGCATCGCGGGCAGATCTGGGTAAAGAGCGAGGCTGGGAAGGGCACGACTTTCTTCATCACCCTGCCGATCCGGCGTGAAATGCACCCGATTCAACCAGCTAGCCAACCCGCAGAAAGCGATTCGTAATCCATGGAGTCTATTACCCACTTGCTGGTTATTGATGACGAACCGGGCATCCGTGAAGGGTGCCGCAGGGTTCTTGAACCGCTTGGCTTTGAGGTAGCGCAGGCTGAATCACTGGCGGAAGGCCTTGGTCTGATCGAGCAATCGAGTTTTGACCTGGTTCTGATCGATGTCATGCTGCCAGATGGCCGGGGCATTGACCTGCTTGAACCGATTCTTCGCAACGACAGCAATACGATCTGCATCATCATCACAGGGTACGCCACGGTAGAGCTGGCCGTGCAGGCCATCAAACAAGGCGCTTACGATTTCCTCGCAAAGCCTTTCGATGCTGATGTGCTCGAGCTCACTGTGCGCCAAGGGCTTGAAAAACGGCGCCTGGCCTTCGAAGCAAAACGGGCACAAGCACTGGACAGCAGGCTGAAGGAAGTTGAACATGAAAAAGAAGAATTGGCACGGCTTGAACAATTTAAGACCCACTTCATGTGGATGATGGCGCATGAGCTGCGCTCTCCACTAAGCGCTGTTCAGAGCCTGCTACGCACCCTTCTGCAAGGAATTGGAGATCCCATAACTAAGAATCAACGCAATTTGATCAACCGAGTTGAAAACCGTCTCGCAAGCCTGCAGAACCTGGTGAATGATTTGCTTGCACTTGCCGCCAGTAAGAACCCTGAGCTCGAACTGCAAATTGAAACCCTGGACATTAAAGCGCTGTTGGAAAGTGTTCGAAACGACCTGGCTCCCAGAGCAGCGGAGAGAGATATTTCGCTGCGGTTCAAGCTGCCAGCTTCCCTGCCACGGGTTGAATCAAGCCTGGACGGCCTGAAGTCCGCGCTCTCCAACCTGTTCGATAACGCCATAAAATACTCGCCATCCGGTGGAATCGTTGTGGTTGATGCCTATGCGCAGCGTGATGGTGTTGAAATTAGTATCACAGACACCGGAATCGGAATTCCCGTTGAGCTCATCTCCCGACTCGGTGAAGAATTCTTCCGGGCGCCAAACGCCCGCCACTCTGGGCAGCCTGGAACCGGTCTTGGCCTGAGTCTGGTAAAAGAGATCCTTAACCGGCTTGGTGGGCACATAAGCATAGAAAGTGAAGTCAATCAAGGCACGACCGTGAGAATATGGATCCCCACCGAACCAAAGGAGGCCAAGTCTACCGAGTAATTTCCAGATCGCACTACTGCCCGTGTATCTTCTAAAGCACCTTGCGGATCATGCGCGCCCTCAGGGCTCGCTTGCAGCGTAATTCTCCTATTACCCTCCAGATTGGACGCATCTTTCCTTTTCTGTTGACTTTCATCTTTAACAGAGGGGCAGACTGTCACTACGGTAATTGTGATACATTTCACATAATATAGCTACCAATTTATGGATTGGGGAGCCTGCTCGACCGCGACACACTGGCCCTTCCATATAAACCACTGGGCTGTTAGCAGAATGCACGCGGTCGAGCTGAGAATATTCGAGCTGCTGCATGGCCGTAGTACATTCGAACGGTCTACGGATGGAGAATGTCATCGGCTGCAAGCATGCACCTGAACCCTCAAGGACATGCCCGCAGGTGGCGGCTATCCCCTCTCCGCTCCCCACTCCTGCCCAACTGCAGCCGGCTGAAGAAATCACAGGGTTCCCGGCTGAAATATGCCACGAGCACCATGCTCGCACGAAACCGACCAGGTCCCCTCTATAGACTGCGAGGCGTAGATGATGGAAGTTCGAACGCTCGACCCCTCAACCGAATTCATGAACCAGATTATGGAAACGATCCCCGACGGCGAACGCATCAAGATGTGCCTGCAGTGCGGGGCTTGCAGCGGCGCATGCCCCTTCGGTTTCATAATGAAATACCCACCGCACGGCATGATCGCCGCCATGCGGGCAGGATTGATCGAGGATGTGCTCGCCGCTGACACGGCCTGGATGTGCGTCTCGTGCTACGCCTGCACCCAGGCTTGCCCGGCCAAGATCCCGGTGACTGCCGGGCTGACGACTCATGTGAAAGAGGAAATGCTCCTGGCCGGAAATGTTCCAACCGAGCTCCAGGATGCACTCGAGAAGGCTCAGCGCTACTTCAACCCGCTCGGTGAATCCCCTCGCAAACGAGCCGAATGGGCGGAGGGGATGGATCCGGAAGTGACGATCATGGCGAAAGCTAAGCGCCCGGTGGATTTCCTATGGTTCGTTGGCGATTATGCCTCCTACCATCCCAGCGTTCGAAAAGCTACTCGAAATTTCGCCCGCATCTTGCAAGCGCTCGGCGTGGACTTCGGTATTCTCGGTCCAGAAGAGCTCAGCGATGGCGATTCGGTCCGTCTGGCAGGGGAGATTGGCCTGTTCGAAATGCTGGCCGAGAAGAACGGGGCTGCATTTGCCAAGTACGAATTCAACGAAATCATCACCACCGATCCGCACGCCTACAATGCTCTGAAGAATGAGTACCCCCGCCTCGGCTTCTCCTATCCAGTCCGGCACTACACCGAGTTCCTGCTCGACTATAAGGACCAACTGCAAACCTTATTCAAGAATGAAGTCCAATCCAGCGTCACGTTTCATGACCCCTGCTATCTCGGGCGTGCAAACGGGATCTATGAGGCACCGCGCGAGTTACTGGGGTTGATCCCCGGCATTGAATTGACCGAAATGTCCCACACCCACGAGAACAGCCTCTGCTGTGGCGGCGGCGGAGGCGGGATGTGGCTGGATGGATTCCGCTGGGAAAAGGCCAAGTCCCACATCTCGGAATGGCGCATGCGCGAAGCCGTACACGCGCTGGGTAAGCCCTCCAGCGAAGAGCTCGACACAACCGCCCAACCCACCCGAATTCTGGCCGTCGCCTGTCCCTACGAGCCATCGAGGTTTATCGATGCGGCGAAGACAGTGCCCGGAGCGGAGGGGCTGCAGGTGAAGGAAATCGCCGAGCTCCTGGCCGAAGCTATTGGAATTGAGGAGTGAGAAGATGAACATCGTAGTCCTTGTCAAACTCGTTCCCGACCTCGTTGAGGAGCTGGAGATCGACTCGAGCGGAACCTCGCTCGACACGACCTTTCTACGCCAGATTATCAACGAACCCGATGAGCACGCCCTGGAGCAAGCCCTCTTGTTGAAGGAGGCGTCAGGGGCAACCGTCACGGTGATCGGAGCTGGCGTTGACGGAATGGATGATGTGCTCTTCACGGCTGCTGCAAAAGGCGCTGACCGCGAAATCAAGCTCACCGGGAGCTTCGAGGCTGGCATCAACAACCACGCGATGGCACGTGCTTTTGCCGCTATGATGGGCGAACTGGCGCCCGATATGATCCTGACCGGAGTCCAGGCGCATAACGACATCGATGGGGCATTGGGACCACTGGTAGCCCAATTCCTTGATCTTCCCTATATCGGTTATGTCTCCGGCGTATCAATCGCCGCCGGCGAATGCACAGTGCGCAAAGAATACGCCGGTGGATTGATCGGCGAGATGCAGGCACCACTCCCGATCGTGCTGGGAATTCAAGCGGCGGAAAAACCGCCGCGCTACGTTGCGGTGAGCAAAGTCCGCCAGGCGATGAAAACGGTCTCGCTCGAAGAGCAATCCACCCCCGAACTTGACCCGTCCGGGGCAGCCGTCATCGAGCGGATGTTCCAACCCGAGGGCGGCGAGCACGCCGAAATGATCGAGGGCGATGTCGATCAGATTGCCGATCGCTTCGTCGAGCTGCTCCGAGACGCGGGCGTGCTGTAGCCGGCGCCGATATTGAATAAGGGAGGTCAAGATGTCTGCTGACATCTACGTACTTATCGAGCACATGCAGGGAAAAGTAAACGACATCTCCTACATCATGCTCGCAGCCGGGCGCGTCCTGGCCGGTGGATCAGGTGGGCAGGTTGTCGGCATGCTGCTCGGGCATGATGTCGAAGGACTCACCGCAAACCTGGCCGCCGACAAGGTGCTGCTTGTTGATCACCCGGCCCTGGCCGAGTTCACACCTGAAGCGTACCAGAAGGCTATGGCCGCACTCATCGAGCAAAGCGCACCACGCGCGGTACTGATGGGCGAGACCTCGATCGGCGCGGATATCGCCGGAGGTCTCTCAGCCCTTCTTGGATTGCCGCTTGTCAGCCTGTGCCGGCATGTCGGAGCGGAGGGCGGACGACTCACCTTCACCAGCCAGATATGCGGCGGCAAAATCCTCGCCGAAGGTGAGCTCCCGGGACCGACCTGCCTGCTTACGATCATGCCCGGCGATTACAAGGTCGAGCAGGGCCAATCGAGCATCCAACCCGCGATCGAAAAAGTCCCGGCACTGGATCTAGAAGATTTGCATGTCTCACTGAAAGAATACATCGAGCCCACAGCTGGTGACGTAGACATTGCACGTGAATCGGTCCTTGTTGCCGTCGGACGGGGCATTCAGCAGGAGATGAACATCGAGATTCCGCAGGAGTTGGCCGACGCGCTGGGTGCGGTTGTTTGTGCCTCACGTCCGGTCGTTGACCAGGGCTGGATGGATACCAGCCGGTTGGTTGGGAAATCCGGCAAGCATGTCAGCCCCAAGGTCTACCTGGCGATAGGGATCAGTGGTGCTCCCGAACACGTAGAGGGGATCGGTGGCTCCGATCTCATTCTCGCTATTAATACCGATCCAAAAGCGCCGATCTTCGACATCGCAAAGTACGGCACGTCGACCGATTTGTTTGACATCGTGCCGGTTCTCACGGAGAAGATTAAAGCCGCAAAAGGCGGGTGATCTCATGGACTACGGAGTCATCAAATCCATCGTTGCCTCGACAGCAATTCTTTTTGCTGGCGGATTCTTCCTGCTGCGCGTATACCAGATGCTTTGGGATAACATGCGTCGCGGCCGACCGAGTCCGATGGAGGCCCGCGTCCCCGAGCGGCTTAAATCATTGCTGGTGTACGTTGGAGGCCAGCTGAAGCTCTTCCGGGTGTTGGTGCCTGGAACGGCTCATTTCTTCATCTTCTGGGGATTTATCCTGCTTTCGTTAACAATCCTTCAGGCAATGCTCGAAGGGATGCTTGCTTTTAGGGGCTCAACATTCGTTCTGCCATTCATAGGCACCTTCGGGCCACTGGCGCTGCTCCAGGACCTATTCGCTGTTTTCGTTTCGGTTGCAGTCCTGGTCGGGCTTTATACACGTATTATCGTCAACCCGGAGCGTTACCGCGGCAGCCATAAAAGCCAGGGCGTTATCGTGCTTCTTTTCATCATGACGATCATGCTCAGCCTGCTAGTCATGAACAGCATTCGGCTCAATCTAGGCGAAGATGCACTCAGTTCCTGGCGTCCGGTCTCACGACTCGTAGGAAGACTTTTCGCAGGGTTTTCCACGACAAATCAGTTCATCATCGGTGAAACTGCTTACTGGATCCACCTCGGTGTTGTGCTGATTTTTCTTACAGAACTCCCGGGCGGGAAGCACTTCCACGTGGTCACAGCTTTACCGGCAGTCTACCTGCGCGACCTTGGACCCATGGGGAAACTGCAGGATGCACCGGAGTTTGGCGGCGATGTCGGGGTGAGCACGATCGAGCAGTTCAGCTGGCGCCAGATGCTTGATTTCTATACATGCACGGAATGCGGCCGCTGCCAGGATGCTTGCCCTGCATATGCCAGCGGCCTCGAGCTGAGCCCTAAATTGCTCATCATGCGGCTGCGTGATGAGTTGATCAGGGATGGGTCCGCTCGCCGGGCAAACGGAGACAACGGTAACGGCTACAAAGCCCGAGAGCTGAGCGACGGGATCCTAAGTGATGAATTCCTCTGGTCTTGCACAACCTGCATGGCGTGCGATCAAGAGTGTCCGCTGTTTATCGAACACGTCTCCCCCCTCGTCGATATGCGCCGCCACCTGGTGATCGAGGGCCGGGTAGATAGGATGTTGCAGGATGCGCTAGCGAATTTGGGGCGCTATGGCAACTCATTTGGCCAGGCCGAACGCGCCCGGGCGAAGTGGACCCAGGGGATCGAACCAAAGATAACCGATGCCCGTCGAGAACCGGTCGATTATTTGTGGTTCCTGGGCGATTTTGCCTCCTACCACGCCAGTGTCAGCGAGGCTACTAAGAAAACAGCCGAAGTTTTCCGTGCTGCCGGGTTGAACTTTGGGATCCTTTACGAAGGGGAGCGTAATGCCGGAAATGACGTTCGCCGGATAGGTGAAGAGGGATTGTTCGAGATGCTGGTGGAGGAAAACATGGCCGCACTCGAGAAAAGCCAATACGGCGCCATCGTCACCACCGACCCTCACACGTACAACACGCTGAAACATGAGTACCCGCCCGAGATCAACGGTTCACGGCCGATCCTGCATTACAGCGAGCTGCTCGATGAACTGCTCAGCAGCGGGAAACTCAAGCTGAGTAAGAAGCTCAACTATACAGTCACCTACCATGATCCATGTTATCTCGGACGTTACAACGGGATCTACGACGCGCCCCGCCGCGTGATAGAAGCCACCGGCTGCAAAATGGTCGAGATGCCACGTAATCGCGATCGGGGGTTCTGCTGCGGCGCTGGTGGTGGACGCATTTGGATGGATGAGACCGAAGTCAAAGAGCGCCCCAGCGAGTCACGCATCTATGAAGCCGTTGGACTTGATGGAGTTGAAGTTCTAACCGTGGCTTGTCCGAAGGACATCACGATGTTCAAAGATTCGGTTAAGACGACCGGGCACGAGGACTCGCTGCAGATCAAAGACCTGATCGAATTGGTCCATGAAGCGCTGTGAAGGCAGAGGTTGCTTGAGATGTCCGCTCAAATCGTAACGCAGGCGTTGCAATCGCTCGAGTTTACTCGGGATTTCGAGCCAAAAAAGTTGGAGAAGCTGGCGGCGATTTCTACCTATGTGACTTTCTCGGAAGGTGCCATGATCTTTCGCGAAGGTGACTCGAGCGAACTGGTCTATCTGATCATCGAAGGCGAGGTTTCACTTCTAACCCAGGTCCCTGGCCATGGCCAGGTCACAATTCTTGTGCTTGAACCCGGTCATCTGCTGGGCTGGTCATCGCTCTTCCCTCCCCAGCGGAAGACCGCCAGCGCGCGTACGAACGTTCCCACCCGGGCCATTGCGATCAACGCTCTCAAGCTGCTCGATCTGTGCCAGGGTGATACAGATTTCGGCTACAGCATCATGTGGAAGGTGGCCGACATCATATCCGGCCGCCTGCGGGCCGCGCGCGAGCAATTGCTCGATATGTTCGAGCCGGCGAAGAAGTAGTGTGTATGGTTCTGGATGGAGATCGAAGAAGGGAAACCGTGAAGCGTGAGCGGTATGAGTTCGAATCGGTCGAAGGTGGAACGCATCCCGGAACCGGAGAAATCCATTCCAGGCGGCTTCCGTATCCCGATATCGACCAACTTGATCCTCAGCGACCTGCTGATTATCACCATCATCAGCGTGATCTTCTTCATCGTTGGCATCCGCCTGATCGGCGACCGGGTTGTGGCCGAGGCACAGGGAAAGGTCAGACAGGACTTGAACTCGGCCCGGGAGATCTACCGGGGCGAATTGCGGCATATCAACGACGTGGTCCATCTCACGGCCGATCGATTCTTCCTCAAGGATGCCATGATGTCGGATAACCTTGAGCTCATCGCGGATGAGTTAGCCCAAGTCAGAGAGATTGAAAGTCTGGATATCCTGAGCATCACCGATCCATATGGCGTCGTGGCTTTGCGCAGCAACAACCCTGCGGCAATTGGGGATGACATGAGTGACGACAATATCATCGAGGTCGTGCTCATCCGCGAAGTCCCCGCAGCCGCCCCGCAAATCACGCCGGCACGGGAACTGATGCTCGAATCGCCTGCCCTGGCTGAGCAAGCCAAATTGTCATTTGTGGAGACACCGCTGGCCCGGCCGCGCGATGAGACTGCCTTGACGGACGGAATGATGCTGCGGGCGGCAGCCCCCATTTTTGATTACGACGGAAAACTGATTGGGGTGCTCTACGGCGGCGTGCTCCTATCGAGGAACTACGAGATCGTCGATACCATCAAACAGACGGTGTACCAGGACCTGACCTACAACGGAAAAGATGTCGGAACCGCAACGATCTTCCAGGATGATGTCCGCATCTCCACCAACGTCCGCAATGAAGACGGGACACGGGCGCTCGGTACCCGTGTATCGGAGTATGTATACAACCAGGTTGTGCGTGAAGGAGAACCCTGGATCGGCCGTGCGTATGTCGTAAACGATTGGTATATCACCGCGTACGAGCCGATTCGCAACATCTACAACCGCATCATCGGCATTCTCTATGTCGGCGTTCTCGAGCAGAAATACCTCGATGCCAAGCAGCAGACTGTGCTTGCGTTCCTGGCAATCACCTTCCTGGGGACGCTTGCCGCCATGACCCTCTCCTACCTGCTTGCAAAGCGTATTTCGGTCCCGATCGAAAAACTCGCACAGGCAGCACAGGACATTGCCCACGGAAAACTGAACACTCGCGTTGCGAGCACATCGAATGATGAGCTTGGAGACCTGGCAGAATCCTTCAACAGCATGGCTTCATCCCTCCAGCAACGGGACCAGCAGCTGAAGGAATACACCAAGAACAAGATCATGGAGTCGGAGCGATTGGCGTTGGTTGGCCAGCTCTCGGCCAACATCGCCCATGAACTGAATAACCCTCTTCAGGGCATTGTCACGTACTCACACCTGCTGCTCGAGAAACTGCCCTGCGAAGATACTTCATCCGTCTCCTCGCTGAACCGCATCGTGACCCAGGCCAACCGCTGCCGGGATATCATTCGCGGCCTGCTTGATTTCTCGCGCCAGCGCAAGCCGGATAAGACCATCTGCAACCTGAACTCCGTCCTGCAGGAATGCCTGACGCTGGTTGAAAACCAGGCTTTATTCCACAACATCGAAATCGAATGCGAATTCGATACAAGCTCGCCGATGATCGTCATCGACCCAGCGCAGTTCCAGCAAGTCGCGTTAAACCTGATCATCAACGCCGCCGAGGCAATGGAAGACGGGGGGACCCTCTCGGTTTCAACCCGCTTCGAGCCTGAGAACGATTCGCTCGCAGTCATGATCTCCGACACAGGATATGGAATCCCAGAGGAGAACTTCGAGAAATTATTCGATCCCTTCTTTACGACGAAGGAAGTCGGGCATGGAACCGGTTTAGGGTTGGCGATCAGCTACGGGATCATCAAGGAACACGGTGGACGGATCGACGTAGAAAGCGAAGTGGGCCAGGGAACCACCTTCACCGTTCACCTTCCGCTGGACGGCGAAGAAAAGGCATAAATGGATCAAGATCGATCGAAGGTCCTCATCATTGACGACGAAGAAGTTGTCCTGGATTCATGCAACCAGATCCTCGAGGGTGGCCCGTATGATGTCGCCACGGCCATGGATGGCACGTTTGGCCTCGAAATGGTGAGCGAATTCCAGCCCGACATCGTCTTTGTTGATTTGAAGATGCCCGGCATCTCCGGTTTTGACGTGCTGGAACGCGTCCATGAGTTCGACCCAACCATTGTCACAATCGTCATCACCGGGTATGCGACGGTAGACTCGGCGGTGGAGGCGATCAAGAAAGGTGCCTACGACTTTCTCCCCAAGCCATTCACGCCGGATGAGTTCCGGGTCATTACAGGACGCGGCTTGGAGCGGCGCCGACTGGTGCTGGAAACTTCCGCCCTGCGCAGGGAACGCGAAATGCTGCGCGAGCATTTCGCCGCCATCGTCTCGCACGAATTGAAATCCCCCCTCGGGGCTGTTCAGCAAAACTTGTTCGCGCTTGAAGCAGAACTTGCCGGGAAGCTATCAGAAGCCCAGGCGAAAAAGCTCGAGCGGATGAAGTCGTCGATCGACAACCTGCTGAAGCTCATCCACACCTGGCTGCGGGTTATCTCACAAGATATCGGCCAGATCCAGGAGAGCTTCAAGCCCACCTCGATCGAACATGTGATTATCGAATCCATCGAAAGCGTCGAGCCCCATGCGACTCGCAAGGACATCGAGCTTGTACCCATTATCGCCAGGGGCCTGCCAGAGGTGAATGGAGACGAGACTACGCTGCGTGAGTCGATTGTCAACCTGCTCAGCAATTCCGTGAAATACTCACGCATCAGTACCCAGGTGCGCATCAAAGCTGAACGCGAGGATCAACAAATCCTTATTTCTGTCACCGACCGGGGTGTGGGTATTGCCGAGGAGGATCTTCCGTTCATCTTCGGTGACTTCTATGTCGGCAAGTCTGCCCCACCCTCGGAGCGCGGCAGCGGCCTCGGATTAGCGATTACCCGCCGGATCATCGAAGCCCATGGAGGGTCAATCTCAGTTGAAAGTGCTTTGGATAAAGGCAGCACTTTCGTGATCCGCCTACCGATTGCGGAATCCAAAACGAAAGGCGATTCCATGATCGAGACCAGTGTTGTGGCCAACTCGAATTAAGGGCAAAAAGGAGAAAAACTCGTGAGTGAAACCAAGAAGCTGCTCATTATCGACGACGACCCCGACTTCGTGGACGGCATTTTGTCGATCCTGAAGGGAGCCGGCTATGAAATCGAGGCCAGGTACAACCCGAAGGAAGGTTATAAGGAGTTGGAAACGGGAAAGTACGACCTGCTGCTTCTGGACATCATGATGGGACGGGGAGCAGAAGGCGTCATGCTCGCTCGCAAGATGCGCAAGGACCCCAAGCTGCGAGAGATCCCGGTCCTGATCATCACGGGCATTCGCGAGCAGATAGCCTACCTGTTTCCCGGATCTTCAGTTTCGCCCCATTTCGTCGAAGTCGATGAATTGGTCGAGAAACCCATCGAACCTGGTTTGCTGCTCGAACGGGTCAGCTATCTGTTGAAAACCGCAGAGGCCCGAAAAGCAGAGAAGGCATAGTGCAGAGTCTCCTGCCTGGGGACCTGGCGTGGCTTGACCGCTCCACGGCAAGGTTCTGGCAGAGAACTACATGTCATGGCGATCATGAATACATCGAGAATTCAACCAGTATCGCCGGGAGGTAATACGTATGGCTAGACCTTCTTTCAGTCAAGAAGTCGGAAATCTGCTATATGCAGCGAAAGGGAGTCCGCTCAGCGCGTGTATCCAATGCGGGACATGCTCGGGTACTTGTCCTGTGACCGACTTCATGGACTACACGCCGCGCAGGTTGATCGGCCTGATCCTGGCCGACATGAAAGAGGAGGTGTTGGCGAGCAATACCTTCTGGTATTGCGCTTCCTGTTTCTACTGCACGGTACGCTGCCCGAGCGATATCGACATTGCCGAGACGATGTACGCGCTCAAGCGCTACTCGATCTGGAAGCATATCCATCAGGAGGGTTTGGTCGGCCCAACCTTTTCTGAGACGTTTGTAAAGACAATCTTGCGAAGCGGTCGATCGTATGAGCCGATCATGGCAACATCCTACCTGTTCAGCTCCGGTGTCAAGGAGTGGATCCAGGAAGCTGCCATGGCGACCGGGCTGATGCTCAAAGGTAGGATGCCTGTCCTTCCCCCGCGCATCAAGCGCCTGGACAATTTCAAACGCATGATCGAAAAGGTGATCCCGTTGGGAGGTCAATCATGAAGCAGTTCGCATACTTCCCCGGGTGCTCGCTCGAGAAAATCGCGTTGAGCTACAACCAGTCCACCATCGAAACTACCCGCAAGATGGGGGTCGAGCTGAAGGAGCTGGAGGACTGGAACTGCTGCGGTGCGACAGCCTATTTCCACGTCGACGAACTGCTCGCCTACACGCTCTGCGCCCGCAACATCGCCATGGCGGAGAAGGAGCATCTCGACCTGGTCGCACCCTGCAGTGCCTGTTTCAAGAATACTTACTTCACGAACCGCGCCTTGAAGGAAGATCCTGACCTGGCCGATCATATCAATGTAGCTCTGGCTGAAGACGATCTGCATTTTTCAGGAGATATCGAGGTCCGGCACCTGCTGGAGATGATCGTCGAGGATATCGGCTGCGAGCAGGTCAAGGAGCAGGTCAGCAACCCGCTCGAAGGTCTGCGAGTCGCTACCTATTACGGCTGCCAGATCGTTCGACCTCAGAAGGACCATGAGAATGTCGAAGACCCGGAGTTCTTCGAGAATCTGATGACTGCAATCGGGGCTGATCCGATCCCCTTTGCTCTCAAGATGAGGTGCTGCGGTGGATCGCTGCTGATCTCCAGCCGGGAAGCGGCGCTTGACATGATCTTCAACCTTCTGAAATGCGCAGAAGACAGCGGGGCTGACGTCATCGTGACCGCCTGCCCGCTGTGCCAGATCAACCTCGAGTGCTACCAACCACAAGTAAACCAGGAGTATGGGACCAGCTTCCACATCCCGGTCGTGTACTTCACCCAACTTTTAGGCCTGGCCCTTGGGCTTTCGAACAAATCACTGGGCTTGGGAACCGAATTAATCGCCGCCACACCGTTAGCTCAGTACGCGACCTGAGGAGGGAGCGATTTGATGAAGAGACATGCAACGATCGCACCTTCAACGCCATCACGAAAGGACGGTCATCTATGAGTGAAAAAGTAGGAGTGTATATCTGCCACTGTGGCTCAAACATCGCCGGAGTGGTCGACGTCGAGGGAGTCGCCGAATGGGCGGGCGAGAACCTCGAAAATGTCACCGTCGCTCGGGATTACCAGTTCATGTGCTCCTCACTGGGGCAGGAACTGATCGAGGACGATATCAAAAACGAAGGCCTGACACGCGTCGTCGTCGCAGCCTGCTCACCGCACCTGCATGAGAAGACGTTCCGGCGGGCTTGCTCCAACGCAGGACTGAACCCGTACCTGTGCCAGATGACGAGCATTCGCGAGCAGGTCTCGTGGGTCGTGGAAGATAAGGCGGCCGCCACCGAGAAGGCCAAGGCCATGATTTCCGGGGCCGTGCGCCGGGTGCAGCTGCAAGAAGAACTTCAGCCGACCGAAGTTCCAGTCAACCAGCACACGCTCGTCGTGGGCGGAGGGATTGCTGGCATCCAAGCCGCACTAGAGCTGGCCGATGCCGGCTACCCTGTGTATCTGGTCGAGCGGGAACCGTCGATCGGCGGCCATATGGCGCAGTTCGATAAGACCTTCCCCACTCTCGACTGTGCCGCCTGTATCTTGACCCCGAAAATGTCAGACGTTGGAGCCCATTCCAACATCACCCTGCTGACTTACAGCGAGGTGGAAGAGATGAGCGGTTATGTGGGCAATTTTGACGTCCGCATCAAGAAGAAGGCTCGTTATGTAGATGAGGAAGCCTGCACCGGCTGCGGCATCTGCATCGAGAAATGCCCCAAGAAAGTCGTCGACGATGTCTTCGAAGTGGGCATGGGCCTTCGGAAGTCAATCTACCGGCCCTTCCCGCAAGCCGTTCCTAACTTCCCTGTGATCGATACTGAATCCTGCACTTACTTCGAACGCGGCAAGTGCAAGGCCTGCGAGATCTTCTGCCCGACGAAGGCCATCGACTTCGAGCAGCAGGATACTTACCTAGACGTCACGGTCGGGAATGTGATCCTGGCCACCGGCTACGACCTGTTCGATGTCAAGCGCATGCCGCAGTACGGGCACGGCCGCCTGGCCAATGTGTTTACCAGCCTCGAGTTCGAGCGCATGTGCAACGCCTCCGGGCCGACCGACGGGAAGGTCGTGCTGCGTGACGGCGTGACCGAGCCCAAATCGGTGGCGATCGTGCACTGCGTGGGCAGTCGTGACGAGAACTACAACACCTACTGCTCAAGCATCTGCTGCATGAGCGCGCTTAAATTCGGCCATCTGGTCATGGAAAAGACCGGCGCCGAAGTCCACTCGTGCTATATCGACATACGAACGACACAGAAAGGTTATGAGGAGTTCTACAACCGGCTGCTCGCAGAAGGGATGCATTTCATCCGCGGTAAGGTCGCAGAAGTAACCGATGCAGCGCGTACCGAGGAAGAAGAAGGCAAACTGATCGTGCAGGTCGAGGACACCCTGCTCGGCATCCAGCGTCGAATACCCGTCGACATGGTGATCCTGATGGCCGCCCTCGAACCCAGGGCCGATGCCCGGGAAGTTGGATTGAAGTTTGGCATCTCCTGCAGCATGGAAGGCTGGTTCACCGAGCGACACCCAAAGCTCGACCCGGTTGCAACCATGACCGACGGCGTCTTCATCGCCGGCGTATCGCAAGGACCAAAGGATATCCCTGCAACCGTCGCCCAAGGCGCCGCAGCTGCTGCCCGAGTCGGGGGCATGGTTTCCATCGGGATGGTAGAAATCGAGCCCGTCGTAGCCACCATTCACGAAGAGCACTGCTCGGGCTGCCGCATCTGCAACACGCTCTGCCCGTTCAATGCCATCGAATTCCTGCCGGACAAGGGAGTCAGCTTCATCAATTCCGTCCTCTGCAAAGGCTGCGGAACATGCGTCGCAGCCTGCCCGGCCCAGGCGATCTCCGGCGCGCACTTCAGCAACGGTCAGATCCTGGCCGAACTCGAAGGCTTGCTCTACGATGTATATTCCGGTAACGGTACGCAAACTGCGCAGGTCGAATCAGAAGCGATCCCTGCCTGATGGAGGAAGCAACCTATGACTGAAGAAACGTTTGAACCCAAGATCGTGGCCTTCCTGTGCAACTGGTGCTCCTACCGCGCCGCGGATCTGGCAGGGACGGCCCGCATCAAATACCAACCCAACATACGCATGATTCGCGTGATGTGCAGCGGACGCGTCGACCCCGACTTCGTGCTCAAGGCGCTTGCGCTGGGTGCTGATGGGGTCATGATCGCCGGCTGCCATCCCGGAGAATGCCACTACCTGGAACAGAATTACAAGGCTATGCGGCGCTTTTCGATGCTGAAACACGCCCTGCGCCAGTTTGGGGTGGAAGACGAGCGTGTCCGCCTGCAATGGGCATCGGCCGCCGAAGGCGTTCAGCTGGCTGCGGCGATCAACGACATGATTGACAAAGTGCGCGCGCTGGGGCCGCTGAACTGGCCCGCGAAGTGGTCAGAGAACGGAAGGGTCGAAGCTGCGATCGAACGGATCCCAGAAGAGCACGCCGAAGCGATGGAGGTGCCAGCATGAGCGCTAAGAAAGAGACCAAACCGGCTGAAAAAGCCAAGCTTGCCCTCTACTGGGCTGCCTCCTGTGGTGGCTGCGAGATAGCCGTGCTGGGGATCGATGACAAGATTCTCCAGGTTGCTGATGCCTTCGATATCGTACTCTGGCCAGTTGCCATTGACGCCAAGGTCCGCAGCATTGAGAAGATGGACGACCAGAGCATCGATCTCTGCCTCTTCAACGGTGCCATTCGAACCAGCGAACAGGAATACATGGCCCGCTTGCTGCGGCAGAAATCCAAGGTGCTGGTCGCCTTCGGATCGTGTGCGCATGAAGGTTGCATCCCCGGCCTTGGAAATGTAGCCAACCGGGAGCAGATTTTCCAGGTCGCCTACCACGACACGCCCAGCACGGTGAATCCGGATGGGATCATCCCGCAAGAAGAGACGGAAATGCCGGAAGGCTCGCTCTACCTGCCGCTTTTCTACGACACGGTGAAGACGCTCGACCAGACGGTGCCGGTGGATTACTACCTGCCCGGCTGCCCGCCTGAACCCGAGCGGATCTGGGATGCACTGGTCGCGATCCTAGAAAACAAGCTTCCGGCTCCCGGATCGGTCATCGGGGCCGAGACCACGGTCTGCGATACCTGCCCGCGCACCCGCAACGAGAAGAAGATCACGGAGTTCAAGCGCACCTGGGAGATTATCCCAGATCCAGATGTGTGCCTGCTTGAACAGGGCCTGGTGTGCTGTGGCATCGCCACACGCGCCGGCTGCGGTGCACTCTGCCCAACGGTCGGCTCGCCCTGCATCGGGTGTTATGGTCCGAATGCCGGCGTGACCGATTTCGGCGCCCGCATGATGAGTGCACTGGCCTCCGTGATCGACTCCCAGGATCCGGCGGAAATCGATCGCATCATAAGCGAGGGAATCCCCGATCCGATTGGGAGCTTCTACCGCTTCAGCCTGGCCCACGGCGAACTGCGCAGGCTGGTGGCCAACGGCAACGGCAAGGTACAAGACCCTGCCCTTGAGACTGCCTGAGAGAGGTGAACCCATGAATCGAATTTCTATCGACCCCATCACCCGCCTCGAAGGCCACGGCAAGATTGACATCTTCCTGGATGGCAAGGGTGAGGTTGCCAATGCGTACCTGCAGGTCCCGGAGCTGCGTGGCTTCGAGCGTTTCTGTGTTGGGCGACCGGCGGAATACATGCCCAACATCACCAACCGCATCTGCGGCGTCTGCCCCGAGGCCCACCACATGGCTTCGACCAAGGCGCTCGATGCACTTTTCCATGTCGACCCTCCGCCGACGGCCAAGAAGCTGCGCGAGCTGTTCTACAGCATCTTCTTCGCCACCGATCACACCACCCACTTCTACGCACTCGGCGGCCCGGACTTCGTGATGGGCCCCGATGCCCCAGTGGCTGAACGCAATATCCTGGGTGTGATTGCAAAGGTAGGCATGGATATCGCTGGCAAGGTGCTCAAGATGCGCCATGACGGGCACCACTTAATCAAGATGATCGGCGGCCGCCCGGTGCACCCGAACTGGGGACTGCCGGGTGGTGTGAGCCGCGGCATCACCGAAGAGCAGCGGGCGGAGATCGAAGCCCTCGGTCGCGATGCGATCGAGTTCGCCAAGTTCTCGCTCCAGCTTTTCAACGACATCGTCCTTGGCAACCCGGCCTATGTCGACCTGATCAAGAACGATGCCTTCGTCAGCCATACCTACAACATGGGAACGGTGGACGAGAACAACCATGTCAATTTCTATGACGGCATGATCCGCATCGTCGGGCCGGATGGCAAGGAACAGGCTAAGTACCATGCGAAGGACTACCTCGATCACATCGAGGAACGGGTCGAGCCATGGTCGTACCTGAAGTTCCCGTACCTGAAGGAGGTTGGCTGGAACGGCTTCGTCGACGGCATCGACTCCGGTGTGTATAAAGCCACGCCGCTCTCACGCCTGAACGCGGCCGATGGCATGGCAACCCCGCTGGCCCAGGCGGAATACGAACGCATGTATGAAACCCTGGGCGGCAAGCCGGTTGATCACACGCTTGCCACGCACTGGGCGCGCCTGATCGAGCTGCTCTATGCAACCGAGCACTGGGTTGAACTGGCCACTGACCCGGAGATCACCGGGACAGATTACCGTACACTGCCTACCGAGACACCTGATGAAGGCGTCGGCTGCGTCGAAGCTCCGCGCGGCACGCTCACCCATCACTACTGGACCGATGAGCGCGGCATCCTGACCAAGGTGAACTTGATCGTCGGAACCACCAATAACAACGCCGCGATCAACATGTCGGTCAAGAAGGCCGCGCAAGGTTTGATCAAGCCCGGCGTCGAGATCAAGGAAGGCCTGCTCAATACGATCGAGATGGCCTACCGCGCCTACGATCCCTGCATGGCCTGCGCAACGCACACTCTGCCGGGCCAGATGCCGTTGGAGGTCACCATCCGGGATGAAGATGGAGAGGTAATCGAAACACTGAGTAAGAATATCTAAACTCAAACTGCAGGCGGCTGGTCAGGGGCATTTCGTCGTGAAAGCCGGACAGCCCGGCCAGCCGCCCGCACGAAGACGTCAAAGTGACAATGAAAACACTTATTCTTGGGCTGGGAAATCCACTGCTTCGGGATGACAGCATCGGACTGCAAGTGGTCCAAGAGCTGCGCCCTATGCTTGAGATGGATCCTGATATCGAACTCGATCAGGATTACTGGGGGGGATTGCGTCTGATGGAGCGGATGATCGGTTTTGAGCGCGCCATCATCATCGATGCGATTCAAACCGGCGCCGAGCCTGGAACAATCCACCTGCTCTCGCCTGGCGATATCCCAACCCAGCGCAGTGCCTCTGCCCATGATGTCAATCTGCCGACCGCGCTCGAATTCGGCCGTCAGGCTGGAGCCCAGCTTCCGTCCGAAGGGCAGATTCTGCTGATCGGGATCGAGGCAGAGGATGTGCTCACTTTTGACGAAAACCTCAGTCCCAACGTCCAACAGGCGCTCCCGCGAGCGGTAGAGACTGTCTTCGCCGCTCTGGAGCGAGAGAGAGAACCCATATGATTTCACCGGAAGAGCTACGTCGATATCCATACTTCACCAGTTCATGTGATGAGTGCCTGGCGGATGTGGCAAAAATCTGCGAAGTGAAGACTTTTAAAGGTGGCGAAACCCTTTTTGAAGAAAGCGCCGGGCTAATTGCTACATCAAAGATCTACGAGAAAGGCAACGAAGCTACGCATCTCTTCCTGCTGACAAAAGGCAGCGTTGATATCGCCCTGACGCTCGGCAGCGGGGAGAAGGTGATCGTCGGAGCACTCGTTGCAGGCGACCTGATGGCCATCTCGGCGTTAATCCCGCCCTACCAACTCACGGCTGCCGGAATTGCCAAATCTGATGGAGAATATATCCAAATTGAAGCCGCTCCACTCCGCAGGATCTGCGAAGATAACCCTGATCTTGGCTATCGTCTCATGCAGAGCGTTGCCAAGGGATTGATGGGCAGGCTGCAGTCCACGCGCGTCGAGCTTGCAGGCGAAAGCTACACTTCCTGAGGGCCACTTCTATCCTGCAAGCTGACCGGGAAGGTGGATCGTCACATGACGGTCCACCTTCTTCTTTGTCGTGGCAAGTGTCTGCTGGAATTCCACCGACTGAATCGATTTGCCGTTCCCCTCCTGGCCGGCGTACACTGTTCCCCGGCAAGATACCGTTCCGCACAATCCAAGGCCAGGATCGACCAATGTTCAAAGTGATAGGGCTCGACGCAGACGATACCCTCTGGGAAAATGAAATTTTCTACCGGCGTGGCCGTAAGCTTTTCAACCACCTGCTTTCCAGTTACCCGGTTGACGTCGATGTTGAGACATTTGTCCATAATCTCGAAATTCAGAACCTGGATACCTACGGATACGGTGCAGCTGGCTTTGTCCTTTCATTGATTGAGGCTGCAGATGCTCTCACAAAGAGCCGCTTCTCGAGCAAGGATACCGTTCGGCTGATTGACCATTTGAAGGTAATGCTTTCGACTAAAGTGCAGCTGCTCGAGGGCGCCTCTGGGCTCGTCGCCACACTCGCTGAGATGCACCGCTTGGTCCTGATCACGAAAGGCGATCTAAGGCACCAGCGCTTAAAGGTGGACGATTCCGGGCTGGCTGGATATTTCGAGCGGGTCGAGATCGTGAGCGAGAAGAGCCCGGATGTGTACAGTCGGATCATCGCCGACTGCGGGATCGATCCAGGGGATTTCCTGATGGTCGGGAATTCGCTCCGCTCCGATATCCTGCCCGTACTCGAGATCGACGCCTGGGCGATATATGTGCCGAACGAGCTGACCTGGAGCCACGAGACTCTCGAAGATTTGCCGCTGCATGAACCGCGTTTCGCAGAGGCAGCAACTTTGAACGATGTTCCGGGGCTGGTGGAAGCGCTCGAAGCTCAGGATGAATGAGGTTGCGGCGAACAGGGTTGGAAACCGAGCAAATACGCTATAATTCCCCCGCAAGCCCCCGTAGCTCAATGGATAGAGCGCCTGACTTCGAATCAGTAGGTTGCGCGTTCGAGTCGCGCCGGGGGCGCCTGAGATACGGCGCACTCAATGGTGCGATCTCCCATATCAAAGGGCAAAGCCTCTCCATCAATCGGAGAGGCTTTCAGGTCTGCTGGGATCTCCCTCAACTTCTTCGCAGCTGAAAGGATCTCAACTCTTATCAACGCCCCCTTTGTGAGGCTCTCACCTGCTACAGCTGATCGGAGGGATACTTCTAAGCATAGCGAAGAGAATCCCTAAAGTAGCCCCACCGGCGATCCCGCCAAGGAGATTCCCTGCGGCGAATCCGGCCGCTGCAGCCAGATCCAAGCCCAAAAGGGTCCAAACCCTTGCTTTAATTTCTCGCACGCCAAACCACAAGAGCGTGACTCGGACAATTCCCCCGGAAGGCTGGATATGCAATCGGGAGTGTCTAGGAGGCAACACGATCCATGATTTCCCTATTGCTGGTTCAGGTTAAGAGGATCATGTCGGGTTTGGTGTTGATGTTGGTGTCGCGGTCGGCGCCGGTGTTTGAGTCGGAGTAGCAGTCGGCGTCGGCGGGGGCGGCGTGCTCCCCGAGCCGGTGCTGGTCGCAGTCGGCGTCGACGTGAAGGTCGCCGATGCAC
>Ga0315534_1000004_pt1 | contig 105471 bp, 109 predicted proteins | sample SalMarSW160240MG_FD_203094 | JGI IMG/M metagenome (GOLD analysis project Ga0315534, IMG submission 203094) | Salt marsh sediment microbial communities from the Plum Island Ecosystem LTER, Massachusetts, United States - Salt Marsh Sediment SW1602-40 ... | reverse complement strand
GGTTTTGATGACTGCGGGAAGAAATTCCAGATAGAAATACTTCGATACCTCGTACATCCCGTGCCAGTGCGTGAAGTCCGGCCCCATCATACTCGCCCCGTGTCGCGCCCTTCTCCCCTCGTTGGCTTCGTGATACTTCAAACAGCCGACATTCGATTTCGCGTGCCGGGAATACTCTCATTCCATAACAAGGGTGGATGAGCTGACACTGTGACAGGAAATACATACATCACTCTCGTTACCCTGCACACGTACAGCCACAAAAAAACTTGTAATAATAATGGAAACGAACACCAGCAGCCCAATGCATTTCACAACACACCCCTTTCGTTGATCTGCGATACCATGTTATAAACCGTAACTGTGGAGGCCTACCAGAAGATAATTTACACCAAAATATGTAAAGATGGTAAACACAAAACCAACGATTGAGAGTATCGCGGTTATTTTTCCACGCCACTTCTTCACGAACCTGGTGTGCAGGTAACCGGTATAAATAAACCATGTTATGAGCGCCCATGTCTCCTTCGGGTCCCATGACCAGTATCGGCCCCATGCATATTCGGCCCAGATAGCGCCGAATATTAAAGCGCCTGCCGTATAAATAGGATAGCCGATACCAATTGTCGTATAAATATACCTGTCGGCTTTCTTTTTTTTCTCTTCATCCCTGTTTACGAGGTAGTATATGGCCGCTACAAAGGAAAAAGCAAAAAACGCTTCTCCTATAAATGCGAAAGAAACATGTAGCACGAGCCAGTATGACTGAAGCGCAGGTATAGGCGGCATGATCTCCTTATTTGCTATAGGAGAAGAGGTGATGGCCAGAAGAATGATTGCCGTTACTGTACCGCCGAACATCATAAAGGGGAGAGTCCTTTCTCTACTCTTTAAGCGATAAACAAAAAAGACGAGCGCAACAGCCCCGGAAAAGAAAATAAGAGATTCAAAGGTGTTTGTAATCGCAACAAAATTGATTTTAACGCTTCTCTCGATGATGTTCGCAAATAAAAGAAGAGTCGCACCAAGGAGAAGAAAATGGGATACCGGATCCGATTTTTTGCTTTTCATCAGTAAAAAAATTATTTGAATAACAAGAGCGGCGATGAGACATACAAAGGCAATCGTTGAAAGCATATTGTTGTTCCTTATTTTATTTTTATAGTAAAGTCACTTCCTTAATTAAAAACCGGCCGATTTGGCCGTTTCATCGGAATGTACGCTGAAAATAGTAATATAAACGGCCATCCAGAGTTTACTCAAGGATGGCCATTTTAATAAAACTGTGACTGAGCTCCGGTTTACCAGTTGGCCGGACCAGATTTCACACTCATCTTATAGGTGTTCATGTTCAGCGTGTGACAGTTCAGACAATCCCCATTGTAATGTGCCACAAAGTGGTTTTCTTTTGGATTCGAGAAGTGGACTTTATGGATAACCTGATTAAAAGCCCCGGGCTTCGTGCCCTCTTTATGGCATTTCAGACAATCGTTTGGTACAATCTTTACAATTTTTTCAATCGGTGGATGTTTTTCGACATGTTTGAGCTCTGCAGGTATTCGGTAATCTTTTTCATCGTTCACCTTTACGTGACAGTCCACACAGCCGTTCGGATGCTGGTCATCAACGGTAATACCTGCAAGCGGTGTTATATCCGCCGCCCACAGCGCTCCGGCAAAAAGAATGACCATAACAAAAGGCATCAATAACACATAAACGAGAATCACTTTGTTGAAATGTTTCAATTTTTCACCTCCGCTCGATCTTTTTATTAATATAGTTAATCATATATGATTACTCATATTTTAACAACATTTTTTATCTAAATTTCTCATCGATTATACATAAAATGAGAAGCCATGTCAAACTAAATTGCACGTGATTTTTTAACTATACACTATATATTTCTGAAAACTGCGCTCATGAGACGTATTGCTTGATCGTTTTCACAAGTCGATCATAGTCAATTGGTTTATTAAAAAATTCGTCAGCCTTTACATCCTTTTTTTCAAGATCAAAGGCGTATTCTCTGTTAATCGCAGTAATAACAAAGACCGGAACGTGAGGATAGGTTTTCTTTATTTCTTCCGCCGCTTCAAATCCGAGTGTTTTCTTCTCAGGAAACATGACATCAAGAAGAATAACACCCGGGTTGTATTCCCCGATCATCTCTATGCCGTCCTCAACATTGTCGGCCAGACGGATTGTAAACCCCTCGAATTCGAGAAGTGCCTCCATGGTTTCCAGAATATCCTGGTCATCATCGATGATGAGAATCCGTGAGTTGTTCATTATTTCCTCCCACCAATGGTTTATCGGTATTTGCTTCAGAAGACACCGGTATATAAATATGAAAAGCGGTCCTCTCACCCTCTTCTGAGTAAACGGTAATTTTCCCGTTTAGTGATTCAACAGCTTTATGCACGATCGGCAGCCCGAGACCCGTTCCATCTCTTTCAATTTCTCTTGCCTTCCGCGTTCTGTAAAATTCTTCAAAAATATCATCAAGCTCTTCCGGCTTGATGCCTATTCCTTCATTGCTGACTATAATATGTACGACATTCTGCTCCCTTTCGGCATTTATATTAACAACAGTTTTCGATGAAGAATACTTTATCGCATTGGAAATGAGGTTGCTCAATATTATGTTTATAAGGTCCTGGTTGGCAACGAGAGATATTTCCCTGGAACAGTTTGAAGAAAATCTGATTCCTTTTTGCATAGCCATGGTAGAAAACATGCTTAAATTCGTATCTATAGCATACCATAGGGCAATGTCTGTTTTTGTGTACTGCACATCTTCCTTTGCCCTCATGTATGCATAATCGATCATTTCATCAACCATCATAATGAGGTTTTCAGTCCTTCGGTTTGCCTTTTGTATAACTTCTATTGTTTTACTGCCGGTTTCTCCTGTGATGCCCTTCAGTATCATCTCATGGAAGCCTTTCAGTGCTGCGAGAGGGCCCCGTATCTCATGAATAACCTGTAGAATGAAGTTCGATTTAATTGTATCGAGACTTTTATACCGGTTCAACTCTACCTCAACCCTTTTCCCCCGTTCCTCAATTCTATTTTTTATACCGGTGATCAAATAGGAAGAAATTATCAGTGTCGTACACAATCCCGTTCCTCTGATCAACATAAGATCATTGTACGATTGCCGGCCTTCAGAGTAAAAAAGAGGATAATGATTAATTATTCCATAATATTCCGCAAGCATAACTGAAATGAGAACAACTATAAGGCTGCCTACATACAAGAAAACAACACGATTGGAAAATATGAATGCGGTTAACATGATATGAAAAACAAAGTAATAAAGAATTGGATTCTCTAAGAAACCGGTGAAATACCCCATCATAAGTAGCAGTACATAATCAAGACACACCTGTATGTTAAAATACCACCGTAATTCTTTACGAGAGAGGTTTTTTCCCTTTACCAGAGTGTAATACATGGTGAGTAGTACATTCTCTAAAAAAAGTATTCCGTTCAGGACAAAAAGGATTCTATATGGGAGCCTGAAGTGAAAACTAAAATCTATGATGATAAGGCTGAAAAAAACACCACCACAGGCAATCCATCTAAGTGTGAGAAACCACCCGATTACTTTATTTAAACTGGAATACTCAGATGATTCTATCTTTGCCACCTACTCCTCCGACCCATAACTATCCATGAATTTATTGATTTCATAAATCTGCTCGTCCTTGAACTGCACCAGCGAATCGAAAAGCTCCCTCTGTTTTATCGCTACCAGTTTGCCCGAGATCGTTTGATAAAAATTTTTAAGTTTCTTCTCATACTCGAGGATCTGCGTGAAAATTTCCTGCGGGCCCGCATCTCTCGAAATTGATTTGATCGGTATCAGCGTGTCGTCCCTGTAATCAGGCGCATATCTTACCCATCCTGTTTTCCCGTAATCATCGAGATTTATATTTTTTAAGATTTCAAGCCTGATAATAAGATTAGACCTGAGAAGAGCAATAACCTCTTTCGATTCATTATTCCTGAGAGCAAATTCAGCCACATCATAAAAATCTTTCAGACTCTTTTCCCACCTGATGGTGATCTCCAGTATTTCCTTCAAGTTTTTAAAAGCAATCAAACCAACCTCCTCCACGCTCTGAAGCGGCGACCCAATTTGTATTGACGACTTCTTGGACACCCGCCCTGGTTTTATTAAAATACATTATATAGAGGAACCCCCTATTTGTAAATTATTAAAATATGTATGTTATAAAATATATGATGTCTATATAAAAACGAATAACGATACACTCGTTATTTAATCCCGTTCATCCGGGCATTTATCCTGCTGCTCCCGTGGGAAACCAAGAGTTCAAAGGAAAAACTATAAAAACAGCTACATCCCAAAAAACATGACTTGTAACATTTAACAGAAGTGTATTCTTCCACACGTAAAGCCATCCCCAGAATAAACCGCCGATAAAAGCGGCAGTAATAAGCATATAATTTGCGCTTCCGATATGAAAGATCGAATACAGCAGAACCGCTATGAAATAACCGTTTCTCCTTCCGAGGATATATGAAAACTGCCGCTGAATATACCCCCGCCACAAAAGCTCTTCTCCCGGTCCGATTGTGAAAACCATGAGCGGGATAATTTTCCAGAGAGAGTTGCCGTCTCTCAGCAGATAAATTGCCGTTATTCCCGAACCTGCAGATGAAAAAATACTGCGTGACAGGATGTTCCCGATAAAAAAGACTGCGTACAATAATATTGATGCGATTATTCCATAAAGGATTTTTTCGATCGTCTTTTCCCGTACGTCAAGAACAAGAAGGGGCAAAAATTCTCTGTCAAAAAAAATGACAAGTGAAATGAGGATGCAGATGTTTATCGCAAACCACCACCAGAAATCAAACGGCCCTATTTTTTGAAAAACGAACAGGCTGATAAATAGAACCTCGGCAATTCCCGTTACAATAAACATCGTACTGCGGTGTCCGGCATATTCTTTTTCAATAAATTTCACGGTGTATCCAACCTTTAGAAAAAATACCACATTTTATACCATATTACGTATTTATAAAACAATAGATGGATAACAAGCGCTGCAGTTGAAAGCAGGCCGAAGATCAGATTCAGAAAAGAGGTCCCTGCATCAAGGATTATGAACTGTGGGCGACAGGCACCTTCATTTCGTCTTTTTCCAGACCGCATAAGTTTCACTGCAAAAGGAAAGGCGGTGAAAGTAATCAGAAATGTAAGCGGCATTGCATTATTTCGAGAAGGAAAAACACGCGTAAAGATGAGGAGGAGGAGAACAACACCGAAAGCCCCGTATACAAGCAAACCGTAATAAACAAACGACCCTCTATCACCAAGAATAGATGCCACGGTTTTTATACTGCTTTTTTCATCTCCCTGTATATCCCTCCAGTTGTTTGCATGAAGAATAGCAACGACCAGCATGGACATTGGAATAGCCCACACTGCCGGCACAAAAGAAGGCGTGCCTGTCTGGACAGTCCAGGCTCCCAGGGCCCCCAGTATACCGAAATCGAGGAAAACGGCAAGATCTCCGAGCGCCCGGTACTTAAGAGAAAAAGGTTTCAATGTATAAAATACACCGATCACAATTCCGACTGCGCCGATTATGAGTATCGGCAGGCCGACTTTGCAGGTGATAATCACGCCGGCTGCAATACCTGCCACGATGAGAATGATCGAACCGACAACCCCGGCTTTCGGGCTCATATACCCCCGCACAATCGCTCCACTGACAGGGGTGATTTCACGATCAAGACCTTTTTTAAAATCGTTCACATCACTGAGGAGGTTGGATCCTGAATGGAGCATGATCATTGCAAAAAATGCGAGGACAAAAAAAAACAAATTGAATCGTACCTCACCGATGGCGACAGCAGCTGCAGTGCCGAAAACAACGGGCATTGTCGATGCCGGCAGTGCGAAAGGTCGTACGGCGATTATCCATTTTTTTAAAAAGGATGGATTTTGTATTACCATTGTTCATTTCTCATCGTGATAAGTTGGGATGAGGTCGAAATAGTTGTCAGGAAAAAAAAGAGCCTGGTGAGCTTTCGTAAAATGAATTTTCCCGGAAACCAATACTTTTCTTGCAGCTCTTCAGTAGTTATCAACAGTTATCAATTTTTTTTAAATACTATTGTTATTTTTTATTATGTCAAGCCCTATTTCTCTCACACCCAGCAAATTAATGAACATAGACAAAACAAGTATGCCGGAATAGAAGTTTCAAATTCCAATACTGCTCAATTAAATAATTTTCTATTGACTATACGTGTCAATAAAGGTAAAATAAAATCAGAAAAAAAGAAGAAGTGTTTTTAAAATAATAATACTATTTTTATATAATTTATAATATTAAAGTTTTTTTCTATGTTAAAGTATAAAAGTCACTTTCATGTTGAAGATCTATTTAGAAGATATATTTACAAGAATTATACATACTTGATGGAATGCCGGGATAACCCTGCAGCCATCCTCAAAAAAACACAGGTACGTTTTTTATTAAACACGCCGGGTGTAGTGGGTTCCAAAGTCACCCCGCGAGCACTTTAAATCATGTGAAATAAGAAATCTTAATCAATTTACATGGGACAATGGTATCATGAAAATCAAAGGTGGATTTTTACCCAGGATTGCAGGCAGGCCTTCACACGACGTTGAAGAGCTCCCCCTCCAAAAGAAGCTATATATCACATTGAAAAGAGGCGGTCAGGCATACTCCCCTGTTGTAAAACAGGGACAGGAAATCGGTTTTGGTGAACCTCTGGCCGAATGGCAGATAGATGGAGGAAAACTGTCTCTTCCTTCTCCTGCTGCAGGAAAAGTAACGCTGGAGGAAAAAGACGGCGTTTGTACACGTATTGTTTTAGAAACTGCGGAACAGTATAAGGATTCCGTCATTTTTAAAAAATACGAGCCCCAAAGAATTACGAGAGAGGAAGTACGCACCACCCTTGCGAGAGCAGGAATCTGGCCGTTTTTCTGGAGCTCCCATACAGGAGGAACGCCATCACTTCTTGACACGGAACGCCCCCGTACAATCGTTGTCACTGCTGTCCTTGCCGAGCCATTCCGGGCAAGGGGAAAAGTAATTCTTCAAAGATCGTGGAATCAAATAGTCCAGGGAATCAAGTATCTTCCGCGACTTCAGGCCGACTACGGCACAACGCATATCATTTTGACGGAAAAACGCGACCCCGTTGCACGAAGGCTCTACTCAGAGCTTGCAGGCTTTGCCTGGCTTCGTTTCAATCCGGTTCCCCTTCTCTATCCTGTTGAAAATCTTCAGGTTCTTGAAAAAGCGATCAGAAAGAAAGATCGCTCCTTTAAAAAAGAGGATATCATTTGGATAATAGATGTTCAGGGAATTGCAGCAATCGGGGCGTGTCTGGGGGACGGGATCCCCATTTATAAAAGGGTTGTTGCACTCGGTGGCCCGGGGCAGCAAGCGCCAAGGCATGTTTCCGTCAGAATAGGAACTCCTGTTAAAGTATTGGCCGGCGAAGCATACAATGAGAATACAACACGCATCCTTCGCGGAGGACTGCTCAACGGCGAAACGATTCATCCTGAAAAAGATTCTGTCGATTACGATGATGATGCCTTTTTGTTCCTACCGGAATCGATAGACCGGGAGTTTCTCAGTTTCCTCAGACCGGGCTTCAAGCGGAGCTCCATTCTCCCCTGTTTTGCATCTCAAATAACAGGCGCAGCCGACAGTCAGATCACGACATCTTTACGTGGAGAACACCGTCCCTGTATTGCATGCGGTCTGTGTGAAAATGTATGCCCTGCCGGACTGATGCCGCAGATTCTCCACAGGTACCTGTACCGCGATGCATTTGATGAGGCTGAGGCGGTTGGGCTCGACCTCTGCGTGGAATGTGGACTCTGCACCTACGTTTGCCCTTCTAAAATAGAATTAAAAAAGCAATTTATCGGTGCCAAGGAGCAGCTCCGTCTGGAGCATGAGGAAGCACAGGCGAGAACGTTGGAAACAGCTAAAAACCAGTCAGGCGAATAAAAGATGAAAATTCTCAAGAACATCATGAGTAAAATACATCCCTTATTTGAGGAAGATGGGAAGTTGCAGCCGTTATACCCCATTTTTGCGGCTCTCGACAGCTTTTTATTTCTGCCAAAGATCAAAACCGAAAATGCTCCCTACGGGCGGGACCCTATCGACGTTAAGAGATACATGTCCCTGGTCATAACAGCAATAATGCCGTGTTTTTTAACAGGGCTGTATTTTTTCGGCTGGCGAGTACTTTTAATGATGATTGTCTCATACATCGCCGGAGGGGCCGTTGAGGTGCTTTTTGCCATCACTCGTAAGGAAGAGATCAATGAAGGTTTCCTTGTAACCGGTTTCATTTTCCCCCTTATCCTGCCGCCCGGTCTGCCGCTCTGGATGGTGGCAGTCGGCATCGTATTCGGCGTACTGATTGGAAAAGAGGTATTCGGCGGAACGGGACGAAACATCTTTAATGCCGCGCTTGTCGGCAGGGGTTTTCTTGCCATCGGTTATCCTGCTGTTATGACCAGTTCATGGGTAACGCCGGGAGGAATCCCATGGGGGCATCTGGCAGCCGGCATCTCCATTACAGCTCCCCAGGCCGTTACAGCGGCGACCCCGCTCGTACAGGCCCGGGGCGGAGAGCTGACCGCTCCATTGAATCTATTTCTCGGAAATATTATGGGGAGCACGGGCGAAACGTCTGCTCTTGCCATCCTTCTCGGGGGATGTTTTCTTCTTCTGATGGGGGTATCGAACTGGCGAACTGTTCTTGGAATACTGCTGTCGTTCGCCGGACTCGGCGCTTTTTTGAGAGGTCTGCTCCCGGAAATGATACACCCCGTATGGTTCAACCTTCTTTCCGGGGGTATACTGTTCGGCACTTTTTTCATGGCAACAGACCCGGTAACAGGGCCGATAACAAGGGCCGGTAAACTCTTTTATGGCATACTCATAGGGTCCATCACCATTCTTATCAGGTTCTTTTCAGGGTTCATCGAAGGTGTAACCTTTGCTATACTCCTTGGAAATATTTTCGCCCCTTTGATCGACGAAGTCGTTATAAGATCTCGCATCAGGAGATACGCCCGTGAAAGATAATATGCGAACCGTTGTGTTTGCCATTGTGCTTGGAATTGTATGCTCATCCACGCTCGCCGTTGCAAGCACATTCCTCGCTCCGTACAGAAAGGCAAATGAAGAGGCTGAAAAGGTGCGAAACTACCTTGCAGTGCTCGGCATACCGATTGATGAGAAATGGGACTCAAAGACACTGCTTGATGTTTATAAAAAGGACGTACGCACAAAAAAATTGGGAGATTTCACACTGTACGAAAATGTATCATCATCAGAAGAAGGCGGTATCGTTGCAATACCGTTCAGCGGCGCCGGTCTCTGGGCGCCTGTTGAAGGTGTTATATCTTTCGAGCCTGACCTGACAACAATTCGCGGAATTCGGTTTTACAAGCAGGAAGAAACTCCCGGATTGGGAGGTGAAATCAGCTCAACGTGGTTTCAGAATCAATTCAAAGGAAAAAAGATAGTATCAAAAAACGGCAAACCCGGGTTTCATATCATAAAGCCGGGAACCCCGGCCGACAGCAATGCGGTGGATGGAATTACGGGAGCGACCATGACCTCCGAGCGTGTTCAGACAATGCTCAACAATCTCGCAAAGAAATTATGGGAAGAAAGGGATAACTATGTCCAATAATTCTCAAAACGGAAAATCCGGTATCTTTAAAGACGGCGGATGCAACGGAAAGTGCCTTGAAACTCTGGGAAACGGTGTCGTAAAAACTAACCCCATAGTGTATCAGGTACTCGGTATATGTTCGGCACTTGCCGTTACTGGACGCGTTGAAACCGCGCTTGTCATGGGTGGAGCATTGATTTTTGTACTTGCCATGTCGAACCTGATGGTCTCACTTCTCAGATCTTTCATGCCCCGCCGTATCCGTATGATAACGGAGGTGGCGATAATAGCGACCTTTGTCATTCTGTTTGATCAATTTCTCAAGGCGTTTTACTGGGATATGTCCAAACAGCTCGGTCCCTACGTCGCGCTCATTATCACGAATTGTATCGTTATGGGACGCACAGAAGCCTTTGCCTCTCAGAATCCTCCGTTTCTATCAATAATAGACGGAGCTGCAAACGGAATTGGTTATGCGATCATTCTTGCCCTTATTGCAGTTGTCAGGGAATTAATCGGCTCCGGAACAATCCTCGGACACGTTGTTCTTTCAACAAAATGGTACCAGCCGAACTTACTGTTTATACTTGCTCCGGGCGCCTTTTTTACCCTGGGCCTTTTGATATGGGTAATAAATGCTGTTAACCCATCCAGGCAAACGGAGGATGAAAAATGAACCCCACGCCAATTTTGGTTATTTTTATTGGATCTATCTTCACGAATAACATTCTGCTCGCTAGCTTTTTAGGTATGTGCTCATTTCTGGTATGCTCGAACAAGATTGATACAGCCGTGGGACTCGGATCGGCTGTCACCTTCGTCATGGCATTTACGACAGTAATCAATTACCTCATCTATCACTATCTACTCGTGCCGCTGCACATTGAATTTCTATCATATATCATTTTTATCGCCGTCATCGCCGCATTTGTGCAGTTTGTCGAGATGTTCGTCGAACGTTTCAGTCCCAAGCTCTATTACGCGCTCGGTATTTTTCTCCCCTTGATTACGGTTAACTGCGCGATTCTAGGTGCATCACTTTTTATGGTCATCAGAAAATACAATCTCATTCAATCCGTATTTTTCGGCCTCGGTGCGGGTATCGGTTGGGCACTCGCCATTTCCCTGCTGGCTGGATTGAGGGAAAAGATGGGCTATTCCAATGTACCGGCTCCGTTACGCGGTCCGGGCATTGCAATGCTTGTCACAGGTGTAATTGCAATGGCGTTCATGGGTTTCGCCGGTATGCTGAGCCTGTAATACTGCTCACTGGCGTACCAAGGGCACTAGTACCGCGGGCACTAAAGGCATTGTCCGGATATAAAACCCAACAAGGAAGTAACAATTCAAGACTCCGGGGGTATCTTATAATGGGTGTTGAGCTTTCGGCAGTAGCTGTTACAGGTGGGATTTTTACCATACTCGCCGTATGGCTTCTTATTTCAGAAAGGTATCTTGCTCATTACGGTACCTGCGTTATCAGTGTCAACGGAGGTTCTACCGTATTCGAGCAGCAGGGCGGAAGCACATTGCTGACTGCCCTGTATGATAACAAGGTATTTATTCCCTCAGCATGCGGCGGAAAAGGCTCATGTGGCTATTGCAAGTGCACAGTTATCAACGGCGGAGGCCCTGTTCTGCCGACAGAAACACCGTTTTTCACCCGCACTGAAATGCGATCGGGTGTTCGCCTTGCCTGTCAGGTAAAAATCAAGGAAGATATCGAGATTCAGATTCCTGAAGAGCTCCTTGCGGTTAAAGAATACACTGCAACAGTTGCTCTTATACGTGAACTTACATACGATATAAAGGAAATCAATCTGGACCTGATCGAACCGGAAGAGGTTTCCCACAGACCCGGCCAGTATATACAGATACAAGCCCCCAGTCCGGAGGGACATGTTTTCAGAGCATATTCTATCAGCTCGCCTGTTTATGAAAATAACAAAGTGCAGCTCATCGTTCGTCTCGTACCGGGAGGCATTGCATCAACCTACATACATAGCCTTACCGAGAAAGATGAGGTTTTATTTACAGGGCCGTACGGAGAATTCAGGTTAATAGAAGACCCTGAGGTTGAAGTGGTGTGTGTCGGAGGTGGAGCCGGAATGGCTCCCATTGTAAATATCATATATTCGATATATCATCAATGGCCCGAACGAAAATGCTCCCTCTTCTTCGGCTGCCGGACAACGAGGGATGTTTTTTACCTCGACCGGTTCATGGCACTTGAAAAGGAATATCCCAATTTTAAGGTCATCTATGCACTATCGGACCCACTTCAGGAAGACGAGAAATGGGCTGGAGATACCGGCTTCATTCATCTATCAGTTGAGAAACACCTCCAACCGAATCCCAGATGTCAGGCCTTTCTCTGCGGTCCTCCCCCCATGATTGAGGCTGTGACCGAGGTCCTCAAGGGTAAAAAGCTTAAAGATGAAAACATATTCTATGATAAATTTTAAAAAGGCTGTGTATAAGGGAGGAGCCCTGATATGGCATATATCAATATAGGAGATGTGCTGGATAAGGTACGTGAATACGAAAAGAAACTCGAAGATTATTATGCTGCCATTCGTGATGAATCCGAGGATAACGGAGTACGGCTTCTTACCTATTATTTCAGCAGACATCGAAATCATCTTTCTAATGCATTGAGCAGTTACGACTCCAGGTCAATTGAACATATTAGAAATGTGAAGCTGAAGTACGATGTCAACTTTGACCCTGGAAAATCATTCCATCTGTTAAAAATCTCTCCCTGCGAAATAAAAGGGCGGGAATTATTAGAAGCTTCGGCTGAATATGATATGGAGCTTATAAACCTTTATAAAAAGATACTTGAGCGGCCGCTCGGCCCGGAACCGAAGGCCTTTATTGAAAGCCTCTTGCATGTTGAAGAGAAAGATATAGTCATGATAAAAAAAATGATTGCTATGGATTATTTTTAGGAAGCACGGTTTATCAAAATGGGTACATATGAAATAACACCTGTGGGTGAAGACAGTGGGCTGCAGCCTCAATCAGAGGTTGAACAGTTTGGAGGTATTGTTCTGCTGAGCAATGCCCGTTGGTTTACGAAAGTGCGATGGATTGTCATATCTGTGTTTATCCTAATAGGTTTGGTCGGTAGTCTTATACCCGTTCGTGTAAGAAGCATGGGGCTAAATATTCCGTACTTCGGGCTTTTTTATCTCGCGGGTGTAATGATTGCGGCGAATATTATCTTTATCCTGCTCACGCGTCGTTTAAATGAGAAATCTCCGAGAAATGCCATTAAACAAAATATATGGATTCAAATTACGGCTGACCTCCTTATCGTAACGGTGCTCGTCCATCTCGTCGGCAGCACCGACACCTTCATTGCGTTTACCTATCTTTTTCATATAGCACTTGCCTGTATCTTCTTCCCTCCCCGCGGTAGCTTATTCGTTACCTCATTAGCGTCGGTTTTTTACCTGGCTCTCATTGCACTAGAAGTATCGGGAATCTGGCCCCCCACAACTGTCCTCATAGAGAGAATGCCTTTAATTCGAGAAGACCCTTCACTTGGTGTCATGTTCGCCGTATCGGCGGTTTTTGTCTGGGGTATACTCTGGTACTTTATATCCACCCTTTCAAAAGCAGTGCGCACACGAGACCGAAAGCTCAGTATCGCAAATGAACAGTTAACACAGGCCGACCAGGAAAGGACCCGTCAGGTGCTTGTTACAACACATGAGCTCAAATCACCCTTCTCCGGTATTGAAACGAATATCCAGGTATTAAAACTCCAGTCCTGGAGTGAAACACCTGATTCGGTGCGTGCAATCATCAATAAAATTGAGGATCGTGCACGCACGCTTAGAGAACGGATCAGCGAAATTCTCATGCTCGGAGATTTGAAATCATATACAGTTTCTGAAAAAGAGCCCTCTGTGGTCAACATGAAAGAATTAATCGAAGATATACTCGGATTCGTTAAGGAAAAAGCAAACAGTATGAATGTTACGATTGATACAAAGCTCTCTTCACTCACATTGACTGGGAATAAACAGCACCTCTATATACTGTTTTCAAACCTGATAACAAATGCTATTATGTACTCATACGAAGGCGGAATCGTCAGGGTTCTCATGAATGATGAAGGCGAGAGTATCAATATACGTATAATAGATTCGGGTATTGGAATACGTGAAGATGCAATTCCACATATTTTTGATGAGTACTACAGAACAAAGGAAGGGGCAAAACACAATAAGACATCAACGGGGCTTGGACTTTCAATGGTTAAAGAAATCGTGCAAAAATACGGAATGAGACTGAAGGTAATAAGTAAACTTGGAAATGGCACTACATTCGAGGTAATGATCCCGAAAAAAAAGGAATTAATTCCCACAGGAGGTACTGGCGATGGAGAAAATTCAGATCATTGATGATGATGAAGAGTTTGCTTCGAACATTTCGATTATATTAGTAAAGGAAGGATACGAAACGGATGTTCGAAACGATACCGAAGGTGCAGTCGAGCATCTGGTACGCGAAAAACCTGACCTTCTGATTCTGGATGTCATGTTTCCCGAGAATCAGGCAGGTGGTTTCGATCTTGCAAGAAAAATACGTGCTACTTCGCAAATCGAAAAACTTCCGATCATACTGCTCACTGCGGTTAATCAGGAGTTCCCGATGGATTTTTCTGCAGGGGATATCGACCCGAACTGGATGCCGGTACACGATTTCGTGGAAAAACCGGTGAATACAGAGAAACTTTTAAACAAGATCAAGAAACTACTTGGGCATTCTTCAACGTAATGCCGGCGGTGTAAGCACTTGATTGATCCAGTTGAGCGGGTATAACACCTGCTAAAGAGTATAATTTTGTACGGAATGTTATAAATATTATAATATTAGTCTTATAAAGAGGGGAAAAGTGAAAGTTGTAATTGACGGAAACATGGTTGATGCCGCAATTGACGACACGATACTCGAAGCTGCTCAAAATAACGGTATCTATATTCCGACACTATGCCACCATGAGGATCTCAAAGATGTAGGTATTTGCCGTATCTGTATGGTGGAGATAGAGGGGCAACAAACTCTCCAACCTGCATGCGTAACGAAGGTTCGAAGCGGAATGGAAATTACAACACAATCACCCAGGGTGCTTCAGGCAAGACAGACGAACCTGAAGATGCTTCTGGCACATCATTCCGATAACTGTCTGGTCTGTGACGCAGCAAATTTATGCGAGCTGAGAAAGGTTGCTGCAGAATCGGCTATTGCGAACAGCTACTTCATAAAGAGCAGGTCCCCCAGCATGATCGATTATTTCCATCCCTATATCCAGAGGGACCTCTCAAAATGTATACTGTGCAGGCGCTGCGTACGGGCATGTGAGGAACTGGTGAATAAAGCAGGGTGGACGGTTGCCCATAGAGGCCATGAAACGCTCATCGTCATAAACGAAGATGCCTCGTTTTCCACGGAATACTGCAGGGACTGTACAGTATGCGCCGATATCTGTCCCCTCGGAGCTCTTATAAACACTTCGCGAAAAAGATCAGAGAAACAACCGTGCATATTTGAAGGAGGAATTCGATGAAAACGGATATTCTGCGTGATCTCAAAAAACATCGAGCTGAGAGAGGCGCCCTGGAATCCAAAGATTTTCAGGTTATAGGGAAAAACCACGGACGTTCGATTACAGACATCTATTCTGTCGCAACCTTTTATTCAGAGACCTCACCGAAAAAGAGAGGGAAATACCGAATAAACATCTGCAAGAGCATGCCGTGCAGGATGAAAAATCCCGATACAATACTACAATTACTCAAAAGAGAACTTAATATCGGACCGGGAGAAGTAACAAAAGACGGGAAGTTTTCTATCCATCTTGTAAACTGCATAGGAGCGTGTGACAGGTCTCCATCAATGCTGGTCAATGAAAAACCATACGGCAATATAGACACAAACAAAATCAGGGATATTTTAAATGAGCTCACGTAAAAAAACTTCAGAGCAGAAAAATATGATCATCAGCAAATATATTACAAAGAGGGTTGCAACCCCGGAGGACTATAAAAATCTGGGCGGGTTCGAAGCGCTCGAGCAGGCAAAACAGGCAGAGCCCAACGACATAATTCAGGAAATCAAACGTTCAGGACTTCGTGGTAGAGGAGGCGCCGGATTTCCCACAGGACTCAAATGGGAGATGGCGGCATCATATACCGAATCTCCGGAAAAATATATCATCTGTAATGCAGACGAAGGGGAGGTCGGCGCCTTCAAAGACAGAGTAATACTGGAAAATTGTCCGTACCTGTTTCTTGAAGGATTGATCATCGCAGGGATTGCGACGGGTGCTCAAAACGGATTCATTTATTTGAGGGATGAATATTCATTTTTACAAAAGAGCCTGGAACATGTCATTGAAGAGGCAGGAGAAATACTGAAAAATTATAACGTATCGTTTTCGATTCATTTACGCATTGGGGCCGGTGCATATATCTGCGGTGAAGAAACATCGCTGATAGAATCACTCGAAGGAAAACGTGGCGAGCCCAAGTTAAAACCGCCCTACCCACCCCAACACGGCCTCTTCGGGATGCCGACAGTCATCAACAATGTCGAGACCATCTCCAACATCCCTTGGATCATCGTCAACGGTGCCGAGAACTTTTCGAAGATCGGGACTGAATTCAGTGCGGGCACAAAACTTTTCTCTGTCTCAGGGGATGTCAGAGTTCCCGGGGTTTATGAGCTTGTTATGGGTGTAAAGATAGGAACACTTGTGAAGGATTATGCCGGTGCAGAGGACATTAAGGCAGTGCAGGTGGGGGGAGCTTCAGGAAGAATACTTTCCGACTCCGATCTTGAAATTCCTCTCTGTTTTGAAGGTGTTCTTGGTTCGGGTGCCGTTATCGTGTTCAATCATTCCAGGAGCATCGTAGAAACGATGCGTGAAACGATGGCGTTCTTTATGGAGGAATCCTGCGGGAAGTGCACACCATGCCGGGAGGGAAATTTCGTCATTTATAAAATTCTCGATAGAATGAACAGCGGCCTGGGCAGCAATCGAGATATACTCATGTTGAAAGAAATCGCTTCCTCAATGAGCAGTACCTCGTTCTGCGGCCTCGGTACTGCCGCTACTATAGGTTTGATGGATGCACTGGAATTATTCGCGGATGAGTTTCAGCAGGCGGTCTAATACCTCTTGCAGACTGCATCATTCGGTCGCAAAGCACCTGAAAAAAAGAGACTATAAACGGGGGGTTTTGGATGAGGAGTATAACAAAATCAAAAGATTTTGAGCCTGTACTGGAAAGCCTGAAATATTTTTCAAAAATATACATCATCGGCTGCGGCACCTGTGCCACGATGTGCAAAACCGGAGGGGTGCGCGAAGTAAAGGATATGGCTGACAAACTGACGGAAAAGGGGAAAGAAGTAATTGGATGGACGGTTATCCCCACCACATGCGACGTGCTGTCGCATGAAATAATGAAACAGGAAGATGAAAAGATCAGCCGTGCTGATGCAATCCTGGAAATGAGCTGCGGATTCGGCAACCAGCAAATAGCAGACGGCACGGCTAAACCTGTTCTTCCCGCCAATGACACCCTTTCCATGAACAGAGAATTTCCAGAGGGCATGTACAATTCGGCCTGTCTGCAATGCGGTGAGTGCCTGCTCGGAGTAACCGCAAGCATCTGCCCGATGGTTATCTGCCCGAAAACCATGACCAACGGACCGTGTGGAGGAACAGACGGCGGAAAGTGTGAAGTTGACAAGAATAAAGACTGCGCCTGGACACTCATCTACAACAGGCTCAGCAAACAGGGAAGATTGGATGAGCTGAAAAAATATCAGCCTCCGAAGGACTACCAGAAAGCTTTGAAGCCTCTATTGTTCACAATTGACGAGGCGTGAAAGGTCATTTAAATATCGGAATATTTTTGAAAGGAAATTGAGAAACCGTGAAAAATATTTTCAAGGAAAAACTCGAATCAGGACAGTTTGTCGTCACCGCGGAAGTGGGCCCTCCGAAGGGAATAGACCTGAAAGAAATGAGGAGCAATATACAGCTGCTTGTCGACAGGGTCGATGCTCTCAATGTAACAGACAATCAAAGCTCGGTCATGAGATATCCGTCAATTGGTGGTTGTATTGAAATCATGAAAGCCGGCGGTACACCAATTTTCCAGATGACATGCCGGGATAGAAATAGAATGGCGCTTGAATCAGACCTTCTTTTTGCGGCCTCATGCGGCATACAGAATGTCCTTGCTCTTACCGGTGATTACATCACTGTGGGTGATCACCCTCAGGCAAAACCGGTATTCGACCTTGATTCGACCCAGCTTATAGAGGTAATGAATCGACTTTCTCAGGGGATGGATATCGGCGGTAATAAACTGAGCGGCGATACCGACCATTTTCCGATATTTCATCCGGGCGCTATCGTAACTCCCGAGGCCGACCCGATAGAGCCGCAGTTAATCAAGTTTGAAAAAAAGGTGAAGATAGGTGCCAGGTTCTTCCAGACCCAGGCAATTTACGATCTTGATAAATTCAAAAAGTTCATGAGTTATGCAAAAAAATTCGATGCAAAAATTCTTGCAGGTCTGGTACTGCTCACCGATGCCGGGATGGCCAAATACATGAATAAAAACGTCCCCGGTATTTTCGTGCCTCAGGACTTGATAGACGAATTGAACCAGGCCGGTAAGGAGAAAGGCCTTGAAAAAGGTATAAAGATTACGGGAAGAATGATAAAAGAGATCAAGGAACAAAAGCTCGCTGACGGTGTTCATATTATGGCGATAGGGCTTGAATCAGTCGTACCGAAGATCCTGTCGGCTGCTGGAATTGAGGTGTGAAGCAAATCAATGTTGACCTGCTCAGGTACAGCACGATATGGACGCTGTCCTGTACGGAAATAAACGTATTATACACAAAGGGAGGTTGAAGATGATGACACATTCGAAGGTTATGGTAGTCGAAGATGATCTCGATGAAACCATGAACATCAAGCTTATTCTGGAGAAGGAGGGGTATACCGTAATCGAGGCCGCGGATGGAAAAGAAGCCCAGGAAAAGCTAAAGGATGAAAGGCCCGATTTTATTCTCCTTGATGTCATGATGCCGGAAATAGACGGGTTTGCGTTCTGCAATTGGGTCAAATCAAGGGAAAATTTGAAAGACATTCCCGTTGCTTTTCTGACCGCAGTATCCGGGCATATCTCTGATTCGAAGTACCCTCGTCTGGGAGTTGTGCGGGCTGAGGCGGATGAGTATCTGGAGAAACCCATAAAACCTGAAATTCTTTTAAGCACTATTGCACGCCTGACGAAACAATAGGAGAGCAGTACAGCAAACAAAATAGAGGCGCAATTTTGCGACACCTTATCAAATAGTATCCGGACAAGGTTATAATAAAACCTGTACGGAAACTTCAACAACTTGTTTTTCACCGCTTATCTTAAATGCCTTGATGTCTTCTGACTGCAACGAGTAAATGATATACAGAATGCTGGTATCGTATGCAAGCCGTATATCTTCTTCCGACATTCTCGCAGGAGTAGCCGGATGCGTATGGTAGGCTGCAATCAGTTCAAGTCCCCGGGAATGAGCCTTCTGCATAACTGCAAACTGCTCTTCAGGGGCAAAGGAGTAGCGCTCCGGACTTTGATCAATGTTTGTCATTGGAAATATAGCCTCGACTTCGTTGTCATTTCCTGCCAGATAACCACACGCTTCGAGCGGATTTTCCCTACGGCCCTGATCAACAATACGGTCGATAATCCGTTTCGGAATTCGAATCATTTTTCAATGGTAATTTTGTAAATTTTCTCCGAAATATTTTTTATCTCGAGGACCCTGTACCCCTGCTGAGTTGCAGATTTCGGAACATTCTCGAGCGGTTCTCCCTCAACAAGCAGCACTTCGAGTCTTGCACCTGCATCGAGCTGTTCCAGTGCAAGCTTTGTCTTTACGAATGTCATGGGACAGTGTTCATTTGTAATATCCAGTTGTTGGTTTTTCATTTTATATAAAAAGGGTTTCACCCCCGCTTGAAAGCTCAAGAAAGGTAGGCACCCCTATAACCTCCTTAACCTCGGGAATAAAATCTTCTTTTTTAGTGCCAAGAATGTTCATCGACATTTCACACGCGTACAATTTAACCTTAAGATCAATCGTAGCTTTAAAAAGCTCTCTGCATGTCGCGACATTCCTCTTTTGCATCAAACGGGTCATCATCCTGGGACTTGCTCCCAGAAAATTCAGCCTGCTCATGGGTAAATTTTCAAATCCCCCCTGAAGAAAATTAAAGCACTTTGCAAGGCTCCCTTTTCCGGTGAATCTCCTGCCCTTTTTACTTTTAATAATGTTCAGCCCCCAGAAAGTGAAAAAGAGGTTTACCTCATAGTTCACGGCAGCTGCACCTGTTGCCATTGTAAGGACTGCAACCGTTTTATCAAAATCTCCGCTAAAGCAGATAATTGAAAGTTTTTTCATGTTATCCCTCCTGCTATTTTAATATCCTGAAGCTACTTTTACGTGTAAATAAGCCTTTTGACCGGATGGCTTTTTAACTGTACTTCATCCAACATCCTTATTCGCTTCACAGGCTGGTTGTTCATACTCCCTGAGCGCCGTGATAGTCGGATTCTTACCGCACACCGGGCAGTTCGGATTTTTCTTTATGGCAACCGTGGTGTATTCCATATTGAGTGCATCGAACATTAATATCCTGTTCGTTAGAAGCTTTCCGATGCCCAGAATGTAGCGAAGGGTTTCAGCCGCCTGTATTGTGCCGAGCATACCGGCAACGACACCAAGGACACCGGCCTCGCTGCAGCTAGGAACAGCGCCTGCCGGAGGGGCCGACTCGAATACACAGCGATAACAGGCGCTTTTCGGAACATGTGTCATGGTCTGCCCATCAAACTGGAGAATTCCGCCCTGAGAGAACGGCTTATTCATGAATACGCACGCATCATTGACAAGAAACTTGGATGGGAAGTTGTCCGTTCCTTCTACAATAAAATCGTAATCCTGAAATATATAGGAAATATTTTCTGCAGTCAGCCGTTCATTGTAGCACCGGACGTTGACATCAGGGTTCAACTGCACCAGTTTCTCGCGTACGGACTCAACCTTCGGCCTGTCTATATCCGGGGTGAAATGGAGCACCTGCCTCTGCAGATTGCTTATTTCAACCCTATCGCTGTCGATAATGCCAAGTGTTCCAACACCTGCTGCAGCGAGATACTGCGCAATCGGACAGCCGAGTCCGCCTGCACCGACAACAAGCACCTTCGCATTCAGAAGCTTCTCCTGTCCGGTGCCCCCCACATCTTTGAGAAGAATATGGCGGCTGTACCGCTTAATCTGTTCCTCGGTCAACGTCATAATTAAACCTCCTTCAGCGCCTGATCATAGGTAAACGATGAGGTTGCATAAATGGGGATAGACGTCGCGTCTGCATGCTGAGAAGGATGCAGCCCGCTATGAATAGCCTTCGTCTCAAACCCCCATTCATTCATTGTTTTATGCGCCCCCTCCCATAAAATAGAGAAAGTTCACCTCATCGTTTTCACGAACATATGTAGAATCAAAGATTTTTCGGAGCAATATATCCCCGTTCAGCTGAACGGACACCATTTCAGGCATCTTGACCTCCTTCAGTTTCAAAAGTTCAGTAACAGATACCTCCTTATCTATATTAAGCTTTTCTTCGTTCCCATTGATGAGAAGCTTCATGTAAACCTCCATATTCTTAATTATGTCAATTTATTTAGTCAACAATAAAATATAATTTCCCCATGACACACCTCTCGTTTCTATCCTTGTCAGGATACTTTTCGTTCGAATAATGCCACTTGCCGGCAGTACGAGAGTGGGCACTCACCCACCCCATCCTGTGCACATCATGGTAAGAATCAGTCTGTATCCTGTGAGAGCACGCCCAAAAGATCGGTTAAATAGTATATACATAGTTGTATTCGATACTCTGTTTTTCCAGTATCAACTCTGCAAGGCTCACAGTAAAAAGCTCTTCGATTCGCACACCTGTTTTTTGCCAGAAAAAACTCAGAGCGTTCTCTCTGTATTTCTCGGGAACAATTTTAACTTTGCCGTCAAGACTGGTCAGTACATCGAGAACTCGTATCTGATCGGGACTTTTCGCAAGTGCATACCCACCAGTTGACCCGCGGTAGCTCTGTACCAGACCTGCCTTCTTTAAAATGACCAGCAGTTGCTCCAGGTAATGTTGTGGTATTGCATGTTTTTTCGCAATATCCTTAATCTGAATTGGCCCCTTGTGGTAGACCATCCCAAGCTCAAACACTGCGCAAAGCCCGTACACACCACGTGATGAAATCGTAAACAATTACTACTCCATGTAAAGTTAGATAGTAAACATTAAAATAAAACTACAAGTTTGTCAAGAGATATTTACAGTTGTTTTCATTGATTTTCCCGATCTTCTAAGTAACTTCTCACGAAGTTGCTTACAGATACTCGGTCACGAAATTATGTATGCCACTTCTAAGTGACTTCGAACAAGTTAAGTTTTGATACCCAGTCCCAGGGGGATGTATCCCAGGGGGATGTATCCCAGGGGGATGCATCCTGTCAAGGATGCATCCTGTCAAGGATCGTCCGCAAAGCGGCTTTCCCCTGTGGGGACTTTCCCCTGTGGGGACTTACACCGCTTTTAAATAGCACAGGAGGCCAATACTGTAAGATAGCTAACTGTAGAAGTAAAACGTATATAGGAGGTTTAGAATATGGAGTCAATACCACCTTGACCTGTTTGCGGAAGAACAGCGAAAAACACTGTGATGTTGTTCGACCGGCCGTATAATACCACTCCCCGTCGGGACTATACTGCCACTTCAGCCTTTTCCCTCTTTTTCTCCTTCTGGTCGGACTTTCCGTTTTTCGAGTTTCGAAGCCTCCCGTTTATAAGCTCATCGATAAAAGAAAGATGGCCCCTGTAGGTCTTATCTTCATACTCCTCTTCCCATGCCCTTTTCGCAACCTCACCGTATGCCTTCGCATACTCATCAATAGCAGGCGCAAGGGTGGTGATAATCGATTCGGAACCGGGATGTGTCGGGTGCGCGCCGCCTTCTTCCACCGCTTCTCTCAGAATGTGCGGATTGTCGATTATGGTGCAGGGCAGGAGCAGGTTATCATTGTACGGGCGTTTTTTCCTGAAGGCCTTGAAGAAGTCGGACTGAAGCACCTCACGAATGCTCTTTTCCTTGATATTATCAGCGGCAAAATGGACGAACACACATGGTTCGACATCGCCGTTTGATATGATATGGAGGTACTCATAGCCCCCTGCGAGACAGCCGTTGGTAAGAATGCCGTCGTTCCAGAAATCAGCAACAACGACCTGCTTTCTGTCTCTGAGCTCAATGATCTTTTTCCTCCGGTAGCTGCGCTGTTCCGGTGTAGGCATAAGGTCGAGATTCGGCATTTTGCCTATGGGAATATAGTTGAAGTACCACCCGATATAGACACCTTTATCGATGTAGTAGTCGATGAATTCATCGCTTACGATAAACTCGTTATTCTCCCTCGTGGCTGTTGCCGAAAATCCGAATATAACCCCCCTCTCCCTGAGCCTGTCCATGGCATCTGAGATCTTCTGAAATGTTCCCTTTCCCCTTCTTTCATCAGTCTCCTTTTCAAACCCTTCCACGCTGATGCACGGAAGCGCATTGCCGAGGCGTGCGAACTCATCGGCCCTCTTATCGTCGATCAGCGTACCGTTGGTGTAAATCTGGAAAATGACATCATTATGGGTTTCGAGCATCTCAACCAGGTGTGGCCACATGTTCGGCTCGCCGCCCGATATAACAAAGAAGAATACCCCGAGCTCCTTTGCCTCGTTTATTATTCGATTAACGACCTCGATGGGAAGGTCGTCAGCCTTTTTATAATCCCCTGCGTAACATCCGTAGCAGTTTAAGTTGCATTTCATCGAAGGGCTGATTACAAGCAGAGAAGGTACGTACTCACCAGTCTCCTCCAGGTATGCCCTCCTCCGCGGACCGTATATGGAATACGGTTTTACTATGAAGTTCTGTACAAACTTCTCCTTTACATTTTTTGAAAGTGTAGGAAATCCCTGGTGCAGCCGCCTGAGCATAAGATTGAGCATAACAGCGGCCTCCGGCATAGTCTGCCGGGCAATAATCGGATGAACAAGCTTTATCCATCTGTCTTCAGACACGGTCGTCATGAGTTTCAAGGCTGTTTTAGCACCGATTGTCACTGCCTTCGACTTCAGCGTTGCTTTCATATTCATACCGTACACCTCCAACTGTTACTGTATTAAAATTCTTTAAGATATTCCCGTGACAGGATCTCAAGAAATCGGTCACCACCCTTGACTTTTGAAAGCATCTTCTTAACGTACTCTTTCCAGGTTCCCGAATCTTTGCTGTAATTTTGAATCAGCTCTTCCGCCTCTTTTCGCTCCCAAAGCAGGTAATTTATGTACGTAGATAAAGGCACCATATCCCGTTTTTCGTTGAGCCATCCATACAGCTCTTCATCAATCGTAATATTGATCTTTACCTTGTTCATGTACTACTCCTCGCATAAGTATGATAAATACTACCAAATTTCCAGTTTGGTGTCAAACATTTTTAATTCATCCGAACGAAGCCCGGATGAACATGACTGTCAATTTATTTTACAGTATGTCGCGGAAAAAATAAAGGAGAAGGTTGACTGCATGCAGAGAAGCGATAAATTTTCCTTCTTTAAGCAGACTTCGCACTTCATCTGGGTGTTTCAAAACAACATCGATCTCCTCCGTTTCATCAAGATCCTGACTGCCGGCAAGAATAATGTTTGTCGCAATATACCCGTAGGAAAGATTCGTATGTGTACCTGGATTCGGTGAGAAGGTGCCGAGAAGCTCCCATGCGTTCGTCCTGTATCCGGTTTCTTCAAAAAGCTCACGTTTTGCGGCATCGAGGGGTTTTTCCCCTTCATCAACGAGACCGGCAGGTATTTCCCACAGGATTTGGTCAAGACCCGGTCTGTACTGCCGTATTAGCACGATCTCGCCTGAATGGGTAACTGGAAGGATACTCACCCAGGGTGAATATTCAAAGAGGTAGAAATCGGCTTCTCTCTCTCTTGAAGGAAGGTAGTAGGTTCTCTGCTGTATCTTCAGCCATTTTCGGTTGAATATGTAATTTTCCTCTAGGAGTTTCCATCTTTCAACCGCCATCAGGATCCACTTCTTTCTTCTTGATAAATTTAAATATCATTTCACCTTTTTTCTTATACCCGAGCTCCCGTGCGTATCCTTCGATATACCGTGTATTTTTATGAAGAAAGTCGATCTTTTTCTCAGCCGTATCTTTCTCCCCTTGGAGGGTAGTAATTTCAGCCTCGAGAGCGCTTACCTGCCTCCGCGCTTCCCTCCGTTCAAAGACACCACCTTTGCCATAAACGACGATATAGCCTATCCACAACATAACACACGCAACAATGATAAAAAGTGCAATATGCAGTTGTGTTCCCATTGGTCTTTTCATTCTACAAAAAAGAACGACAGAAAACAGGAATTACTTTAACCTTATCATGTGCGTATGTGGCCGTTCCCGCGTACGACCCACTTATACGTGGTGAGCTCTCCGATGCCCATCGGACCACGTGCATGAAGCTTGTCGGTGCTGATGCCGATTTCAGCACCCAGTCCGAAAACACCGCCGTCACTGAGCCTGGTGGAGGCGTTAACCGTTACAACCGCAGAATCGACACCCTGTACAAATTGTTCGACAGTGTTTATATTCTGCGAAACAATACCGTCTGTGTGGCTGCTTCCATATCGTTCAATATGATCAGCAGCCTCTTCTACTGTATCAACTATCTTAACTGCAAGTATCATATCAAGATACTCCGCATAATAATCGTCCTCAGATGCTTCACCAATACCAGGAAGCAGCTTTCTTGTTTGCGCGCAGCCTCTCAGCTCAACACCGTCAAGTTTCTTTCTGACCTCCGGGAGAAATTCCTGCGCAATATCGCGGTGCACAAGAAGCGTTTCAAGGGCGTTGCAAGTTCCCGGGCGCTGTACCTTTGCATTCTGCACCACATTAACAGCCATTTTTATATCTGCATCCCGGTCTATGTACAGATGGCATACTCCCTTGTAGTGTTTTATAACCGGCACTGTCGCCTCCTGCACTACCGCTTCGATGAGCTTCTCTCCTCCTCTCGGAATGACTAGATCAACAAACCCGCTCTGTTTTACCAGCAGGCTCACTCCCTCGTGCTCAACTCTCTCAATAAGCTGCACTGCGGTTTCCGGAACGCCTTCTTCCTTCAGTGCGGTTTGGATGATTGAAATAAGCGCCCTGTTGCTTTCCAGCGCGTCACTGCCTCCCCTGAGTATAACCGCATTGCCTGATTTGAGACAGAGGGCGGCAGCATCAACCGTTACATTGGGACGGGATTCATAAATCATCGCCACCACGCCGATAGGAATCCTCACCTTTTCGAGTACGAAGCCCGGCGGACGCCGCACCCCTTCAATTCCGCCGACCGGATCTTCCATTTCGGCGATCTCTTTTACCGATTGCACCATCTCATCAATCCGCTTGTCGGTGAGGAGCAGGCGGTCGAGAAACGAACGGGACATACCTGCCTCCTCGCCTCTGTCGAAATCAATTTTATTTGACCTTAAAACGACATCGCGTTCGGCGACTATGAGCGTTGCAATACGGTTCAGCACACTGTTTTTCAGAGAGGCGTGCATCAGCCGAAGACTGAGTGATGCCCGTTTTGCCTTTTTTGCCGTATCCTGTATATACAAAGCTAATTCCATCTGTGTCCTCCTCCATTACTATACTGACTTCCCCTTCTTACTTGGTTCGAAGTAAGAAAATCTTTGGAGCTCGCGGATCAACGGATAATAACCATGTTGTCCCGATGAATCACTTCATCGAAGTAGGAATCAACACCGAGAACTTCAGGTATTCTCTTTGTATTGATCCCCATGATACGTCTCAGCTCATCACTTGAAAAATTGGTCAATCCCCTGGCTATTTCAATGCGGTCTTCATTCACAATCGAAAGGTTGCTTCCGATTTTAAAGTTACCCACAACCTCTTTTACTCCGGCGGGAAGGAGTGATTTCTTTTTCTCGACGATTGCACGCTCACCGCCATGATCGATAATCACGGTGCCTTCAACCCTTGGATTGAACGCAATCCATTTTTTCCTGCCCCTGATCTTCTTTTCCGCAGGGATAAAGTATGTTCCTATTTCCTCACCTCTGAAGAGGCATTTCAGATCAACTGCTGTACCGTTTGCAACAATAACACCGACCCCGCTTTTCGATGCAATATCCGCAGCTTTCAATTTTGATTCTATACCCCCGGACGAAAAAGCAGAGCCTTTACCTGACATCCCGTGCAGTATCTTATCGGTAACATCAGAAATTTCGCTGATAACTTCTGCTGCTGCGGGGAACTCCTTGGGATTTTTATCGTACACACCGTCTGTGTCCGTCAATATTAGCAGAAGGTCGGCATCGATCATATTTGAAAGATGAGCAGCGATGATATCGTTGTCGCCAAACCGTATTTCTGAAAACGAAACCGAATCGTTTTCGTTGACAATCGGAACCGCGCCGGTCGACCACAGGGTGAAAATAGTGTTCCGAATATTGAGATACCGCCGTCTGTTCTGTATATCCTCTATTGTAAGCAGTATCTGCGCTGTCGTTCTGCCACTATGTGCAAACTCCGATTCATACGCGTACATAAGCCGGCTCTGCCCCATCGCCGCCGCAGCCTGAAGGAGATTAAGTGCTTTCGGCCGGTCTTTCAAACCCATCCCGCTCAAACCGAGCGCAATCGCACCGGAGCTCACAATAATGCATTCTCTCCGGCTGTCCAGCACAGCCGATATCTGACCGACAATCGATTTCAGGGTTGAAAAATCGAGAGAATTGTCGTCCCTGGTTAAAACCTTTGTTCCGATCTTAATAACAATGCGTCTCGATTTTATAATCAGTTCTCTTTTCACAATCCGACACTTTCATTAGGACTCACAGATCAGCAGCAACAGCGAGTTTGGACATGCGTACTTTGTTCGACCGCATACAACCCAACGAGCTACATTCAGCCGGCCGTAGGCTTGCTGAAAAACTTGATTCAACAAGCATTTCAAATATACAAATGTTTTCGCAAATATTCGAGTCTTAAGAAGGGGCCCCACCAGACTCTTGTATATGTAGAACAAAAAGGGTCACATCGTCACGTAATTTCTCATTTTTTTTTCTATATCGCTGTACTGCGCTGTCAAATTCATCCATATAGCTATCGGATTTGAAAAAATCTTTACCGAGGTCCACCAGGTTCCCGGCATGATCCGATATCCGTATATCCTGCAGAATGTCGAGCAGCCCATCGGTATAGAGGATGACGCTGTCTCCCGCTTTTAGTGAAACATCTTTCTGTTCATATCCGGCAACATGCTCAAACCAGCCTACGGGGAACCCGGTCATTTCGATTGAATTGACAGATCCGTCCGCATTTTTTATTAACGGAAGAGCATGATGCCCAGCAAGCGAACATGACAGGCATCTGTCTTTCATTGAATAGATCCCGTATACCATGGTAATGAAGTATTCACCCTCTCCGATACCCATACGAAAGAATTCCGTATTGACACGTGCAAGCACATCCTTCGGCTGGACAACGGTATGTTCACCCGAACCTTTGAGAAACTTTGCATACTGTGAAACCTCCTGTTTCAGAAAAACCGTGATCATGGCGGAAGGCACCCCATGGCCGGAGACATCCGCAATAATAAAACCGAGCGTGTTCTCATCTATCCTGAAAACATCGTAAAAATCTCCTCCAACCGATTCGCAGGGTATGTACCGAACAGAGAAATCAACTCCCTGGACATCGGGCATCCGAATGGGAAAAAGCCCCCTCTGTATCTTTCTGGCCGACCGCAGGTTGGATAAAAGCTCTTCGTGCTGTTTTTTAATAACACCGACTTTTTCCTCTACCATCTCCTCAAGGTGGTCCGCATACCTCCTGATATCTTCAGTATTTCTTTCGACTATTTTTTCCAGTTTGTGTGAATACTCCTTCAGGGCACTCGTAGCATGCCGAAGTCGCAGCTGTGTGCTCATACGAAGCTTCAGTTCTTCAGCAGCCGGAGGCTTTAGTAGAAAATCACTTGCACCGTTTTTCAATGCTTCAATCCTGTCATGCACGTCATCAACAACCGTGAGTACAATGACCGGTATATCCCTCAAGGCTTCGTTTGTGGATATTTCCTTTAACACATCGAGCCCATTTCTTTTCGGCATCTTCAGGTCGAGCAGAACAAGATCGGGCATCTCATCTCTGATTTTCTCTAGCGCCTCATCCCCGTCGCGGGCTTCGATAAAGGTATACCCTTCATCTTTAAAGACTTTTTTAATGATATAAATCATGTCCGGATTGTCGTCAGCAAGAAGGATTTTACTCTCGTACAAATCGGTACTTCCTTAAGCTTGGATAATAACGCACACCGTGTACCATGGGTACTAAAGGGATTATTCGGACGCGAAAGAACCGAATAACTATAACACTATTTCTTTATGAATTCAACCTGGGGAGATTGCCAGTCGCCTCGAATATGCATACGCAGTTTCCCATTTTTAAAAAATGAATCGACAAGGCCCTTCAAATCCTTGAACCTGTCATAAAATTCCTTAGTCAATGAAACTGAAACTATCACATCCATACTCTTGTCGTCGAGCGTCCCGGTCAATTCGGACTGCACGACATCCGCCTTCAGCACGCCTCTCTGAATTGAAAACCCCTTCTCATCAGCGGCTAACTCGATCACCATCTGCTGAAGCTTCAGGGAAGAAAATTCGAATCCTGAAAAGGAAATCCGCTCGACATCCATACCTCCTGCCTGCAGAAGCACAGATCGTATCTGATGTACGGCATCCGACCGAAGCATTCGGATCACGTTGATGTTTGATGTTATTTGCATGAACCCGCCTGATGCTTCAATAAAACTATTACTCACACTGATACCAGTTCCGTTTATCTCGACCACCTTGTATTTTTTAAAGTTTAAAAGCCGCATGCGAATCGTTATAACGTCAGCTGCAAGTTTGAAATTCTCTTTCCTCCGGGTGATCTCAACATCACGCAAAATAACCCGGAATGGGTACCCGTATCGCACATCTTCTGCACTTAGTGATATTCCGTAGCCCTTCTGGAGCTCGTTATTGATTCTATTGATAAGCGTGCTGTAGGGGAAGTTATACAGAAGAAAGGTGCAAAGAAGACAAACGGAAACAATAACGGTAATAATGATCAGTACTGTTTTTATAACTTTGTTCATTGCAATTACTGTCCATGTACACGTGCTGCTGCCGTAAATAATTTGTTCTTAGATGAGAATATATTCAGGTTTTAATGAACACTTGAAACCGTTTATCATGCTGCTTTTTTTTATCATAGACACGTATCGGGATAAATGCAAGAAACAAAAAAACCAGTGATGTGAGGGCAGGCAGAAGCTCTTCCATTCCTTTTATCACAATGGATTTGAAAATAAATCTGCCTACAAAATACCCGAAAACCAGGCTGAGAAGGGGGAAAATGTAGAGAATAGCTGCAGAGGAAACAATTATGCCGGGCCTGATAGAAAGGGTTACGTGATCACCTATGCTGACCGGTTTATCAACAAATGCCTCTACTATCATTTCAGTGGAAGATATTTTCGTGCAGAGCCCGCATTTTTCGCACGATTTGTTTGCAGCTATTTTTACCGTTGCCTTGTTTCCCTTTACTTCGACAACTTCACCTTCCTCACCCTGTATACCCTCTATGAACATCCGTTCCCTCAAGCCGCCTATACCTTCTTTTCAGCGGCTTTTTCCTGTTCTTTTTTAAGACTTCCTTCTACCTTCAAAGCTTTTCGCACAGCATCCTCATAACCGGGCACAGGCTCCGCTATCCTGATTACTTTCGTCGGACATCTGAGTATTGCCTTAACCGGCGCTTTGCTGATACTGTAATCGATTGTTGCAAGATTATCCGTGATCTTTACCGCGCCCGTGTCATCGTCTTTTTCGCAGAGCTTGCAGGCAATGCATCCTGCAGAGCATATTTTTCGAACAACAGGCCCTTTGTCCCTCGACCCGCAATACACATGAACTGCTTCGTCGATATCGGTCAGGGCCATAATACCTCTCGGACATGCCTTGACGCATTCCCCGCATCCCGTACATTTCACAAGGTCGACAACAGGAAGGCCGTTGTCATTCATATACATGGCATCGAAAGGGCACGCCCGCACGCAGTCGCCGTACCCGAGACAGGAGTACAGGCAGGCCTTTTCACCGCTGATTATATTTGCCGCTTCACAGGTCCTGACTCCGGCGTATACTTTATCCCGTACCGCTTCCTTGAGGCCGCCGCTGCAGAACACCCGCGCTTTTTTCGGACCTTCCGCTGCTACAGATTCGATCCCCAGTATCTGTGAAAGCTTCTCTGCAACTGCCTGTCCACCCGGCTTGCAGTTGGTGAGTGCAACCTTGCCCTCTACAACGGCATTGGCGTATGCTGCACACCCTGCAAACCCGCAAGCACCGCAATTTGCGCCCGGTAAAGATTCAAGTACCTGTATAACGCGGGGGTCTTCTTTTACCGCGAGTTTTTTATCGGCAATTACCAGAATCATCGCAAGTACAATACCAAGCCCACCCATACTGGCAATCGATATGAAAAGAACGGCGATTCCCATACTCACTCCTCAATACGAAGTATTCTAGTACTACAGCGATACTTACTGATTCTATGGTATAAAATGCACCTCTTTGACACAAAAGACGCATTTGCCTCTGTTAAAAATATTTTAATCGCACTTGATATGAAAAGTATCGCTGTAGCACTAGTTGTTAAACTCTATACCGCTATCAATCCTGCAAACCCCATGAAGGCGAGCGCAAGAATTCCCGCTATGATCAGGGTAATCGCAGCTCCTTTGAGCGACTCAGGAACATCTGCAAGATCGAGCTCCTCCCGTATCCCTGCCATGATTACAAGGGCCAACGTGAACCCGATTCCCGCGCCGATTCCGAACACGATGTTTTCGATGAACGAGTATTCCCTGAGTGCGCCGAACAGCGCAAGCCCCAGAATGGCACAGTTCGTTGTAATGAGCGGCAGATAGATGCCGAGCGCATCATACAGGGTTTTGCTCGTCTTCCGTATAAACATCTCAACGAATTGGACGAGTGCTGCTATAACAATTATGAAAGAGACATACTCAAGAAAGGGAACCTTAAAAGCTATCAGAATATAATGGTTGATAAGCCATGTAATGGCGGCTGAAAGCGTAAGAACAAAGGTTACCGCAAAACCCATACTCACCGAAGATTCTATTCTGCCGGATACCCCGATAAAAGGGCATATACCGAGAAAATAGGATAGAACAAAGTTGTTTACGAGAACAGCAGATATAAAAATCAGGACGATTCCCAAAACAGGCCTCCAAATTCATTTTTTTATAACGCCATGCTTTCCTTCTACTACCGGTTTTTCACCAAAACCAAATCTCACCTGGGCTGTCTGGCCACAGCGCTCAAAACCACTTATCCGAACGCTTTGCATCTGGAAAATACCGCTTGATGGCGGCATCAGGAATTTTTCTTTTGAGCCAATTTCCTGTCTATACTGTTTTTTGCACCGAGTAAAAATCCGAGCGTTATAAAAGCCCCTGGCGGCAATAGCATGACAATCCAGGGCTCAAACCCGTTGCCAAGAACCTGCATACCGAAAAAAGTCCTCATTCCGAGAATTTCCCGTATTCCGCCGAGGAATACCAGGGTGACCGTAAATCCGAGACTCACACCGAATGCGTCGAGGAACGACAGCCACACCTTGTTTTTGCTGGCAAACGCCTCGGCCCGGCCGAGTATTATACAGTTTACAACGATAAGGGGGATGAAGGGGCCGAGCGCCTTGCTCAGATCGAGCAGAAAAGCCTTGAGAAAAAGATCGACCATTGTGACGAATGTCGCAATGATAATGACGAACACAGGAATACGCACCTGTGAGGGTACTATATTCCGAACGAGAGATACGATAAGACTCGAACAGGTCAGCACAAAAACAACAGCGAGCCCCATTGTCAATCCGTTTACTGCAGATGTGGTGACGGCAAGCGTCGGGCACATGCCCAGAAGCATTACGAGCGTCGGATTCTCTTTCCAGAACCCCTTGAGAAACTCAATTGAAGCGCGCGAAGCGCGTCCCTCGTCTTTCTTCGTATCCTGTGAAGCCATTTGAAGAGCCCCTTTCCTCTTATTTCGCGGCTTATAACATATCTTGATGTCTGTACCAGCGATATTATGAATAAATGCAGTAGCTATTGCACAGTCCTGAATTTTTCAATCCCTTTATTGAGTATGGCGACAACGGACCGTGATGAAATCGTCGCACCTGTAATTGCCTGAATATCGGTATCTTTCTCGGGAGCCTGGTTTTTCACGTATCCGATTGCAGGCTCAGTCTTCACCCCCTTGAACTGCTCCTGAAACCCCTTTTCGCCGATACGGCCGCCCAGCCCGGGGGTCTCCACCTGCTGGAGCACCTTTATTCCCGTCAGCTCTGAAAGGTCCGGCTTGAGCCCGGCCATAAGTTTTATTACCCCTTGATAGCCATTCCCCTCGATTGGGAGCGCGTATCCGATCAATGTACCGGAAGAATCCTTGCATTCGAAATAGGCAACCCCATCTTTCGCTTTTTCATCATAATCCCTGGTACCGGGCACAACGAGAAAAATTGAATTCCGCTGCTCTTCCAGTATATTCGCCTCGATAAGCGGGGCGCTGAAAAGATAGACGAAGGAAAGAACTCCGCCCGAAATACACGCAAAAAGCGTCATTATGAGCAACATTTTCACCCTGTTATTCATTGGCAGCCCCCGTTCCGAATATTCTTGGCCTTGTTCCCCTGTTTATCAGCGGAACAAAGGCATTCATCAGCAGAATGGAGTACATCACCCCTTCCGGCAGGCCCCCGAACAGGCGGATAACCATAACCAGTGTCCCTATCCCTATCCCGAAAATCACGCAGCCCTTCCTGGTAATAGGTGATGTCACCATGTCGGTTGCCATGTACAGGGCACCGATCATCAGACCTCCTGCCAGCACATGAAAAACTGGGCCAGGGTATTTTGCGGGGTTAATGAGGTGAAATATCTCGCCAAGCACGACCACCGTTACAATAATCGATGCGGGAATTCTCCACTTGATATACTTCCTTATAAACAGGTAAATCGACCCCACGATAAGAAGGAGGACGCTCGATTCACCAATCGAACCGCTTACCGTTCCAAAAAACAGCCCGGAAAGCGGAGTGAGAACGCCGTCGAACTTCATCATTGCGAGAGGGGTAGCCTCGGTAACGGCATCAACCAACATCTTCGGCGCATTGTAGCTTGAAATAAATACAGGATAGGTCGCTGCAAGAAACGCCCTCCCGATGAGAGCCGGGTTGAAAATATTATATCCAATGCCGCCGAAGATCTGTTTTCCGATAACTATCGCCACTACCGCGCCGAGAACAACTCCGAAAAGCGGAAATTTTGGGGGGAGCACCATAACGAGCAGTAATGCGGTTACAATTGAGCTGTAATCGGCTACGGATACCGGCCTTTTCCGAAGCCGCACCACAACATACTCACTTGCGATGCATGTTGCAATAGATACGAGATACATATACAGAACATGCGGACCGTACTGATAAACACTGAAAGCAATGGCCGGGACAAGCGTAATGATAACACTTATCATTATCTTCGGCACGGACTCGGTGCTCTTGATATGCGGAGATGTTGAAAGAACGAGCGCGTTCGCATCCATCTATTCATGCTCCCTTGCTTTTATCTTGCGAAGTTTTATTTTGGCTGTTTTAATGAGCTGAACAATCGGCCTTTTGGCCGGACAGACATAGGTACAGCACCCGCATTCAATGCAGTCGTTTACGCCGTACTCACCGGCAAGCTGCCAGTTTTCAGCCTCGGCAATGATTGACAGACGTGACGGCAGGAGATGCACCGGGCATGCCTGAACACAGAAAGAGCATTTTATGCATGGGTGGTACTCCTCAACCAGGACGCTCTCTTTTTGCATGAGAAGTATTCCTGACGTGCCTTTTATGACGGAAACCTCAAAACTGGCCTGTGCAAGACCCATCATAGGTCCACCCATAATGAGCTTGCCGATCTCTCCGATTGTTCCGCCCGCCTGTTCAACAAGCCACTCAACTGGCGTGCCGATCTTGACCAGAAAATTGCCGGGGTTTTTAACTCCGTCACCGGTAACCGTTACCACCCGTTCGATGAGGGGTTTGCCGTTACGCACTGCTTCACACACAGCCAGCGCGGTTCCCACATTGGATACTACCACATGAACATCCATCGGCAGCCCGCCCGAAGGCACCTCCCTGCCGAGAAGTGCATGTATAAGGACCTTTTCTGCACCCTCCGGATACTTGGTCTCGGTTACCGCAGTTGTGAATCCCCCGTCATTCTGCGTTACCTTCAATTTCTCAATCGCCTCAGGCTTGTTTTTTTCCACCACAATAATGATACGTTCAACACCAAGAATTTTCCCGATCATCCTGGCACCCAGGATTAAATCTTCTGTATACTCCAGCATAACCCGATAATCAGCGGTGAGGTAGGGTTCGCATTCACACCCGTTTATTATAAGAGTATCGATAATTTTTCCCTTTGGTGGGGCAAACTTTACATGGGCCGGAAATGTTGCGCCTCCCATGCCGACAATCCCCGCCTCCTTTACCCTTTCGAGCATTGTTTTTCCATCAAGAGACGCAATATCATCACCAAGAGGCTGCAGGTACGCCTTCTGCCCCTCACCATCCTGTTTAATCGCAACAGAAGGAACCTTGAATCCCAAAGGATGCAAGGTTCTATCGATCTTCTTTACGGTCCCAGAAACGGGCGAATGAACAGGCGCGGTTACAAAGGCCTTTGCTTCTCCTATCAGCTGTCCCTCCCTGACAGACTCACCGACCTCGACCGTCGGAGCGCAGGGCGCGCCGATATGCTGCACGAGCGGAACAACGAGAGTTTCCGGTATATCTGCAGCCTGCACAGGCCTATCCATGGCAAGCTCTTTACGGTATGGAGGGTGCACACCACCCCTGAAGGAAAACAATCTCATTTACATTCTCCCGGTCTGTAGGTATTTAAATCGCTGAGCAGTCATACAAGTTTTTCGCTTAGGCAAGGTCTCTATGAGAGTTTTTCAACAACATGTGTTCTGCCGACTGTTACATACGGCCTGCTTTCAAAACCGGTATATTCTCACAAAATACAATAATTATAATACGCAAAAACCAAATCATCCGGATAATGCCTTTAGTGCCCGTGGTACGTCGGTGAGCGGCATTAGATAGAATATCCATTTCAAAAAAAAATTGCAATAAAAAATTCATCTTATCCGCCCCATAAAAGCCAGATAAAAATATAGGAGCCGAACGTCGCGGCAATGGTAAAGGGGAGCCCTATACTTGAAAACTCCTTCAGCCCGATGCGAAATCCTTCTCTCTTGAGTATCGAAACTGATACGATATTTGCAGATGCACCAACATGGGTGATGTTACCTCCCAGGCAGGCGCCTATAAGTAGCCCGAAGATAAAGAGATAGGGAGGCAGTCCGAGGTTTGTTGATATTATCTTCGTGACCGGAATCATTGCTGTTATGTAGGGAACATTATCGACAAATCCGGACACGAGAACGGAGAACCAAACTAGAAACGTGTACACCATGAATGTATTGCTCCCGATCAGGCGAAGGACCAGAGATGCCATATCCTGCAAGAGCCGTGCTTCTGTCAGGCTTCCAACCAAGATAAAAATAGAGGAGAGGAATATAATAGTATCGAAGTCGATTCTTCTTATAACTTCTCTCGCATTGTACCTGCCGTTAACGGTAAACCAGACTGCTGAAACAATGCCGAGCACCATGCAGATAATTCCGCCGATAGACGAAAACTCAGGGTCAATAACCGATGAAAGCGCCAGTAGTACAATCATGAGAAGCACAACAACGGTCGGGAATAAACTCTGCACACCCGGCCTTGTTGATGGTGAAACAGGTGATTTGTACTGCCTGAAAAACAGTGCGAGAACAAAAAATGAGATAATTGCCCCTACCTGCACGGCGAAAAAGATGCCAAGCTTTCCATCGAGAATAAAAAACTGATTGAAATTTAAACCCATATATCCCGCAAGAATCATGCTCGGAGGATCACCAATGAGAGTCGCCGTGCCCTGGAGATTTGCGGAAACTGCAAGGCCGATGAGAAAAGGGACGGGGGATATTTTTTCTTTTTTTGCTATTTCGAGTGCAATTGGCGCGACGATGAGCACCGTCGCAACATTTTCAATAAAGGCAGAAAGAAAACTCGTCATCATGCATACGTACAAAACCGCCATACCGACGGTTCGAGCCCTCGATACGAGAAAATGTGCAATCAACGCGGGAACATTTGATTCGATGAACGCCTCTGCAATAAGAAGAGTGCCGAGAAAGATCCCGAGAACATTCCAGTTCACGGAACGTACTATAAACATAAATGTCCCGCTCAATCCCCCCCGATTTACAATACCGTGTAAAATGATGAGTATAAGGGCTCCTCCGCCGGCAAAGTAGGATTTTTTTCTGGAACGGGCAACGATTCCGATATAAGATAGAAGAAAAATGATAAGTACAACTAATTTATAGCTCATGACGTTTACCGGTGTATTGCCGAATACCCGAGGGCTTCTAAGTAACTTCTCGCGAAGTTACTTTATGATATTCGGTCCCCGGGGATGTAGACCACTTCTAAGTAACTTCGAGTAAGTTACTGTTTGATATTCAGCCCCAAGGGGATGTATCCCAAGGGGATGTATCCCAAGGGGATGTATCCCAAGGGGATGTATCCCTCCAGGGACTAACGCCGCTTTTCGGCGGGCACAATGTACTATATTTTTTTGCTTTTTGCAAACATGTAGTTTTTGAGAGCCGTTATTCCAGTCGAACGGGAACCGAATGTGATAAAAATACAGATTAGTTATACCGATCAAAATATAAGACAGGTCCGCGTAAAAGGCCATGCGGGTGGTAAATCGGGCAAAGACATTGTATGCTCTGCTGTTTCAGCGGTGACACAAACCGCACTTGTCGGCCTTTTACACTACGGCGCCGGAAAAGTGCAGTGGGAGATGAAAAAAGGAACCCTCTTTATCGAAATAAAAAACACAGGACCGGAATTCTCCGTGATACTTAATACCATGTATCTCGGTCTCAGTCAGATTCAAAAAGAACACCCCGCCAAGGTACGCATCAGTCTAATACACGACACCGGCGTAACCCACGAAGCTTGAATCCGGATGCCTGTCATAGCTGGTCGTATACTGAACAAGCGTTCCCGATTTTGCGCCTCGTTTCCTGACTCCTGCTATTGCAGCCGCAGCAGCTCCCGGGCAGCAGGCATTATGTGAAGTGAGAGCTTCATCAATGACATGCAGAGGATCAGCGCTGATAAAAGCTTCGATTATCCGCCTGTCATTCTCTTCTTTCACCCACGCCACGCTTTTTTTCCCCGTACCATGCATGGTAAATCCGTAATTCGGACCGTAATGGGTAAGATCCGTGCTCCCGATGAAACAGGCCTCTATTCCGAGCTCATCTGCAAACCCGGCGGCCTTTTCTCCGATTTCAACGGCAGTCCTATTCGGCGCTATACCTGCGGCAACTACTCGCGCATCCGGAAAGTAATATTTTATAAAAGGAAGCTGCAGCTCAATTGTATTATCGGGGCTGTAGTGAGACGCATCCTCTTTCTTAAAGTCAAAGGCATCCGCCAGTCTTTTTGAAAGCTCACCGTAAACCTGTAGTATACCGAGAGGAGTTTCAAACCCATCATCAATAAAGATATAATGCGGGCTCGTTGCATGAAGATGCATTCCGAATAGAAAAAAAAGCTGCGGCATCCGCTTGCTCTGCACGGCCCTTCGATGTATCGCACTGAAAACCGCAGCGGCAGTACTCCCGGAAAAATACCATCCCGCATGCGGAACAATACCGCCTATATATTCAGAAGACCCTGTTTCATCCGATATGGACGGGAGATTTTTTTGAAAATCTTCAATAGTGCCGATACATTCATCCTTTCTCCCCGGATACCAGGTTCCCGCAAAATCCATACTTCGTACAGGCATAGCATTCACCTCCCTTCAGTATTAAGTATACCAGTATTTTACTTTTATTACTACGCCATTTAAAATGAGGAATTTCTGCACAAAATTCCATCTCCATGCAGTCAGCGGATGGCCGGATGAATGTATTCGGTCATCCGAAGGCCTGCTAAAGTTCAACACCTGCTGAACTTCAACTTGATAAACTTACCTTTGAGTAGTATTATTAACCATTATGCCGCCGGGATAAATCCCGGAACGGATTGAGGCTTCCGCGTACACGCCTCCGACTTGACGAAGAGAAGGTGTTGCTCACAGGCGGCATCAAACTCCCGCGTATCAGAGGAAAATAGAATGGCAAAAACATTGGAATCAATACAAAAAGCAATTGAAGGGAAACTTGTCGAAGCTCTAAAGGCGGCCTTCAGTACCAATCTTCTTTCTGTCATGGCATACGGAAGCTATGCAGGCGGTGATTTCGTTCCCGGTGTATCGGATATCAATCTCCTCGTTATCCTGGAAAAACCCGATACAGAACAGATAGGCCTTCTCGGGAAGAAAACACATTCAGCTATGAGAAAATTTCGAATAACCCCGCTCATTATGACCAGGGCAGAATTTATCAACTCAGCGGATGTTTTCCCGATGGAGTATCTCGATATCCGGGAGAAAAACAATGTGCTTCTCGGAACAGACGAGACCGAATCGCTCTCGATAAAAAAGAATAACCTCCGGCATGAGCTGGAGGAGAGGCTCCGGGGAAACGTTAACTCCCTGCGACAGATGATCGCTGCATCGAGAGGAAGAGGCAGAATCCTTGGAGTAGCATTAAAAGGCCTTTTCGGATCTCTCAAGGCTCTTTTCAAAGGGCTTCTACGGTTGAAAGGAATACCAGATATACCTCGCGAAAGTGTTGAGCTTGTAAAAAAAGTACAGGATGAGTTCGGGATACAGGGAGAAGCATTTATGCAGCTGCTTCAGCTCAGAAAAGGGGGGAAAACCAACCCTGCAAAGCTTGCCGCAGGAGTTCTCACCTCCCTTGAGGAACTCATACATATTGTAGATAAAATGAATGTAAAATGAATAAAAGTATATGAATGAGTGTTTCACAAACATTTGATTTTTTCGAACCGCAAACAAGAATGAAGATACGGCTCCCGTCGCAACAACGAGGGTACTATTCAGTCAAACTACAACGCGAGGTTACCTCACCCATGAAGAAGGTCGGTTTTTATTTTCTTTCAGCTATACTCTTATTCAGCATTATATGCATTCCCATTTCCGCACAGAAACTTCCCAGGCCTATCGGATATGTCAACGATTTTGCTGGCGTAATCGATGAAGGTTCCAAACAGCAGATTGAAGGGCTGGCCGGTGCACTTCGTGAAAAAACAGGCGCTGAGATAGCCGTTGTCACGGTTGATACGATCGCACCGTATGAATCAATAGAGGAATACTCGGTGGAACTTGCGTCACAGTGGGGTATCGGAAAGAAAGGTGAAGATACGGGGATTCTAATACTACTTGCCATGCAGGAGCGAAAAATTCGGATAGAAGTCGGCTACGGCCTCGAGGGAATCATCCCCGACGGGCTTGCGGGAGAAATTGTCGACAGGTCAATACTCCCTTCACTTAAAATCGGCAATTATGGTGAGGGTATGTTAAAAGGTGTGGAAGCGGTAAGCGGTATAATCGCGAAGGAGTACAACGTCGACCTCGGTTCTTACAGACTTAATGAGAGTAAAAAGTATACATCCGGGCGAAGCGGCGCTGCAACAGGGTTCATCGTCTTTATAATAATCGCCTTTCTATTCGGCGGCGGCAGGTTTTTCTGGCCCCTTCTGTTTCTGGGAAGCATGTCACGGCGGGGATTCTATGGAGGCGGGTTCGGCTCGGGTGGAGGATTCGGCGGAGGAGGATTTTCAGGTTTCGGTGGCGGCGGCTTCGGAGGAGGAGGCGCTACAAGGGGATTTTAGCTTTTTTTTTGTGAGTATACAATCTTCAAAGGACAATCAGGCATGTTGCTGAAAAAAACTGCCTCCGGATACAGAAAGAAAAAACAGGCTAGGCTGACGATATAAAAAATAGGTGTTTTACCGCGTTTTGGAATGGATATTGTCGTATCAGTGAGGAGGGATTTCGATATGCAAAAAGTCAAGCTCGTAGGAATCATTGCTGTTATCGGCGTCATCGTTTTGTTTCTCATCATTATAGGCGGATGGTTTATCGGGACACGCAATACACTCGTTACGCTCGATGAGGGGATAGACGCGGCATGGTCAGAAATAGACAACCAGCTTCAGCGGAGAAGCGATCTCATACCGAATCTCGTTGCCACAGTAAAGGGCTATGCCGCCCAGGAGAAAGAGGTATTCATTCAGATCGCGGAGGCACGCGCAAAGCTTGCAGGCGCCCGGAGTGTGGGAGAGAAGGCCAAGGGGTACAATATGCTCGATTCTGCATTGAGCAGGCTTCTTGTCGTGGTTGAGCGGTACCCAGAGCTGAAATCAAACCAGAACTTCATGCGGCTGCAGGACGAACTGGCAGGCACCGAAAACAGGATTGCGGTAGCGCGAAAACGATACAACGATAGTGTAAAAATATTCAATACAAAGATCAGGCGGTTCCCTGCATCCTTCGTCGCGAAGCGATTGGGATTTGAAAAGCGGGAATACTTCGAAATTGAGGAGAAGGCTCGAGAAGTTCCAAAAGTCGATTTTGAAAGCTGACGGTGATTGAATGGAGATTTCTCTACCCGACTATAAACAAAATAACCGACGGCAAAAGGTCCTTATTGTCGATGATGACGAGCTCGTCCTGGAAAGTTTCGAGAAGGTTTTTAAAGAAAACAGCAGCGCATTGAACGTTGAAAAAGCCACGGACGGGAAACAGGCCCTTAAAATGATAGCCGACCGGGAGTATGATATTATTATCACCGACCTGGTTATGCCCGAAATCGATGGAATACAACTTCTGAAGAAGGCAAAACAGCTTCAACCTGAAGCAGAGGTTATCCTCATTACTGCGTACAGTTCTTATAACAGCGCCGTCGACGCGATGTATTTCGGTGCAACGGATTACATTTCCAAACCGATAAATGCAGGTGAATTAAAAGCGCGGATATCACGCGCCGTGGAGAAGCGGGAAGCCCTCATCGAAAAAAACAGCAAGCTTTTAGAGATGGAACGGTTGTTCTACACAGTGGCGCACGATTTCAAAGCCACAATACTTTCCGTGAAGTCATTTTCAGAAATCCTGTCTCATGATTACAGAGACAGGCTCGATGATGAAGGACAGTTCCTCATCGACCGGATTCGGTCGAACCTGTCGGTAATGGAATCAATAACCGAAGGGCTTCTTGAATTTTCGAAAATCGGCAAGGTCAACGAACTGTGGGAGAATATCGACGCCTCGGATGTTCTTAAAGATATTGTTGACAACTTTGCCCCCGCCTTGAAGGAGAAGAATATTACACTCACTGTTGAAAACTATCTTCCTTCAGTATATTTCTACCGTCGAGGCTTGCAGCGAGTTTTTTCAAATCTGATTGATAACTCAATTAAATACGCGAAGGCCGGGATAGTACCCTGTATTAAAATCGGCTCGACAGATACCGGCCCCCTGACTGCGGAGGGATTGTGCCAGTTTTTTGTGGAGGACAACGGAATCGGCATTGCTGCTGAAAACAGGGAGCTCATCTTCGAACTATTCCACCGGGAAAACGGCAGTATCCATGTGCAGGGATACGGAATCGGCCTCGCCCTTGTTCGAAAAATCCTGGCAACTGCCCACTGTGAAATTACCGTTCAATCGGAACAAAACGAAAAAACGGTGTTTTACTTTACGCTTCCTTTAGCACGGCAGCCGGAGGCGTAAATTATCCCCTGCCTTGATGCAGGGACAGCCCTCTTTGTAAAAAGTCGGTAGAGGAGCCCTTCCATGCAATTTATCGATCTTCTGCTCTCCTTTATATTGTTTGCAATAGCCGTCGTGTTCATCATCAGAAAGAAGCTTCGCGAGAATATCTGGATAATAGTTTTAGCCCTCATATTTTTCCCGATCTCTCTCATTCGCTCGTATTTTCCGGAGATGGATGTCAATTTATTCGGTAAAATTTCCGTTCTGGATGTAATCGTGTTTCCCTTCGTAAAACTCATACTGCTTCTTGCAATCCTCAGATATATTTTTGCGGCAAAAGGGAAAAAGGTACTCAGATGAAAGCGGATGAGTATACCAGCCGGTTTTACAGAAGCTGGCAAAAACCTGCCGATCTGCAGTCATTCAGGATTATGCATGGCGAAACCGACCTGCAGATATTTGCTCCAAAAGACCTGCGCCGCCTGGCATCCGATTTGGTTTTGAAACACCGGGCCGAGCTCGAAAAGACAATAAGGGACGTGCCATCTTTCCTCACATCCCTGAAACCAGTGTCCTTCAGATCGGAATTCGAGATTATCAACGTGATGATACAAAACGCTGTGTGTGCCGGAGTTGGGCCCATGGCTGGCGTTGCAGGAGCCATTGCCGAGTTTGTCGGTCGCGGCCTCCTCAAACATACCCGGGAAACCATCGTTGAAAACGGTGGAGATATTTTTATAAAAACCGGCCGTGACCGGACACTGCTCGTGTACGCAGGGGAAGATTCGCCGTTCAGGGACAAGATAAAAATACGGCTCAGGGGAAACAGTAGAGAGTTCGGCGTCTGCACTTCTTCGAAGAAGGTCGGCCATTCAAAAAGTTTTGGAAATACGGATGCTGTTGTAGTCATTGCCGATTCAGCAGTAACTGCTGATGTCTTTGCGACTGCGATCGGAAATATGGTTAAAACAGAGGAGGACATTAACGGAGCGCTGGATTTTGTGAAAAATAATTTCGATGTGCGTGGCGGACTGATTATTATAGGGTGCAAGCTCGGCGTCTGGGGAGAGATAGAGCTTCTGAACTAATATTCTTTCTGGTACTGCACGATACGCGCTGATTATGCGACCAACAGACGGTCCCCTTAGAGTCCCACCACTTTATCTATTCATGCATCTCCATAGCCCGGTACGGGCACGCAGGAATACAGAGACTGCAGGCAATACATTTTTCCTCGATAAATTGCACCTCCATCAGGATTCTGTCCTCGATCACAAGCGCGCCCGCAGGGCACACTGCCGTACAGGCGCCGCAGTGCGTGCATCTGGAGTCGATCCTCCTGACAACCTTTGAAATCGGCTTGAATGTAACGCCGATTTCTTTGAGATAATTCAGGCCTTCACCGACATTTTTCTTTAAGCCTGAAATCTCTATTACCATCGTTCCTTCTTCATCCTGTCCGATCCGTGCCCTTGAAATATTGATGGTGAGATCATACATCTTTATCAGGTTCGATATGACGGGCTGCTCGGTAAGAAGCCGAGGATAGTGCAGCATTACATTTTTAGAATAGTTTTTCGCCATGGCTATACCCCCATCTGTTTTCGGCACAAAAACATCTACTGACAATTCAGCGGCTTGAATGTCTGACCTGAAGTGACGTCCGGCAGATCTGCAACCTTGCCCGACAGGAAAAAATCACCGCCTCTGATCCAGTCACGAAGCGCGGTTGCTATCTCCAGCGCCATAGGATAGCTCGACAGGCCTGCGGAAATCACTTCTTTCCCGTTGATAATAATTTTACCGCTTTTGAGTTCCCTGTAACTGACCCGCGCAACGATTCCGCTCTCCCTCTTCGGGTATACCCCGGAGTAGTCTACAACCGAAGCAAAAATATCCTCGTCCTTTACGGCAACAAAGCTGAGCATCTCCTCATCGAGTATCGGTATCGGTATACCGACACCGACAGCCATACTCGCCCCATACCCGGCCATTGAAACACCCCGCACGTACCGGGGATTCATGGCCTTCATATTTCCGGTGACCGCAAGCGTTCCTGCCCCTTCTACCGGCACCCCGTTTTTGCCGCGCTCGGCGGTCGGGTTGTGCTGCGTGCCCTCCCAGAATACGTACCCCTGTGCTCCTCCTAAAAAAATCCTCGTGCCGATTCCTGTTGTCCGCAGGTACGGGTCATTGAGAAGCGGGCTGAGCTGACCGGCGCTCGAATATCCTGCGTTTGCCATGTTCGGCTGAAGAACGCCGAGATAGGTATATATTACCCTGTTCGAGAGGTTAACCGCGACATTGTAATTCTGGTATGCATTTCTCGGATTGACGAGAAACGCCTGGTTGAGATTTTGCAGGGTCACGGTTGTCTTGAGCTCCCTGCGCGGGTAGCAGTCGGTCCCGTAAGATGTCGCTCTGAGCACAACCTTTTTCCCGGCGATGAGGTCCTCGATGACATGCCCCCCGCCGTACAGGAACCTACCGGGATATATCTTGTTTGCCGGGTCATCTTCAGGAATCGCCGTAGCGCCTATATACACGTCACAGGCCGCAAGCCCGCCGTAGGCGGGAACATTGTTGAGCCATGCCTTCTGTATCTTCATCCTCGGTGCAGAGTGTCCGAAATTGAGAAACGCGCCTGAGGAGCACATAGGGCCGAAGGTCCCCGTGGTTACCACATCAACCTCCTCAGCCGCGTGTTTGGACCCCTTCTCCTCCACATAGGTTATTATTTCCTCCGCGGTAAAAACACATGCCTTTTTCTTTCTTATCTTCTCATTTATTTCTTCAATCGTCTTCGCCATGATGAAGATACTCTCCTCTCATCGGATACTGTTCACTTCATCGTACATAGCAATGATATTTTCAGGAGGCACGCCGGCAAGTATATTGTGCACCTGATTGAATACGAATCCGCCGCCCTTCATGAATATTTCCGTATTCTTCCTGACATCGGCCCGGACCTGGTCCGGCGTCCCTTCAGGCAGAATATGCTGTGTATCCGCACCCCCGCCCCAGAACGAAATATCCCTCCCGAACTCCCGCTTGAGCCGCTCGGGCTCCATGCCCGGGGTATTTATCTGAACGGGGTTCAAAACATCCACACCCGCCTCTATCAAATCGGGAATAAACTCCGATATCTCACCGCAGCTGTGAAGAAAGACGTACATGTCCGAATGATCCTTGATGTACCGGTAAATCTTCTTATGCCGCGGGAAGAATATCTCATGGTACATCTTCGGGGAAAGCATCGGGCCGGACTGCATGCCGAGATCGTCACCCATCTGTATGATCTGCACGTAGGGTGAGATCGCTTCGAGCGCTGGTTTCAGGTTTTCCAGGTGTATTTCAGTCAACCGGTCCAGCATCTTCTCCATCTCCTCCCTGTGGGTCACCAGGTTCATCAGAAACCCGTCCGTCCGGTAGAGAAACTGGCCCCATTCAAAGAGGTTGCCGCCGAACCCTATCATGATAGCATAATTGGTCTTCTCATACAGCTTCTTCGCCCTTTCTCTGAGCATCGTGTAAAAATCCGGCCTGACGGAATTCTTCCAGAGAGGCCCCTTCATGTACGACCACATCACCTTGTCCAGGTAATAGGGCAGGGCGTCGAAACTATCCTTGTGCACCTCATGAAGCGGCCACAGAGCCTGATCGAAGTACAGCGAATTATGCGGCATCTTCGCGATAACATCTCCCTCCTCGTTAACACAGACCCATGTATCGTCCCGTTTTTCTATTTTAAGCCATGTCGGAAGTTTGGCGGGTGAGCCATCCGGAAGCGGCCAGTCCTGCCAGTCGGCCGGGTCATCTGCAAAGGCCTGCTCCAGATCGATCGCATCTATGTGAAACCTGTCCAGATACCACTGTTCCGGCAGCGCGAGCTGCTGCACCGAATCGTACAGCTTCGTCTCACCCCCGGTGATGCCAAGATGCTTCTTCAGCCTGTTATAGGCAATGGCCATGATGCCTGTTGAACGCATTGCACCGCAATCAACTGGCACCTTGTCGGGCTCTTTATGGTTGAGCGCTGCAAGTACTCTTTCTCGAGATGTCATTTCACCCTCCTAATTCCTGTAATCGAGAGACTGGCAATTAACGCCTGTTCTATCCCACTATAATAACCTAAATTATTTAATAATCCAAGAGAGAGATGAAGCTGTCTCGACACATTTTAAAAAATGATTGCAGCATATATTCTCGCTGCTGTATACTACTGAAGCATGATTTAATTCCTGTGTTTTACTTACATGGATTTTAACCACTCATGGCGAATATTTAAGGCTTTGACAAGTACAGATTCAGCCGCAGTTTTATTAAATAAACCGCAGGGAGAAATACATGGAAAGCTATAGAGTCCCTCTCGATACACCCAGGCCGGACATCGATCGTTTTCTCGATGCCATGAGCGGCAAAAGGGTACCGGAAAAGGCCCCGATGGTCGAATACCTGATCGACAATGCCCTGATGAAGCCGATCCTCGAAGACATGATGGACCGAGAATGGGTGGAGACAGCAGATAAAACCGAGTATGTGGGCGGGCAGATGGATTTTTCAAAGGAAGGCCTCGAAACGGTCAACGCGTGGCTCGACAATCAGATCGCCTTCTGGTATCACATGGGATACGACTTTGTCCGCGTTGAGGTGAGCCTGCCGCTTCCCGCAGTATCACTCATAACCGCCGATACAGCTGAGGGGTATGAAAACCATAACAGGGCCTGGCAGGGCCTTCACGACGGTCCCATACAGACCCGGGAGGATTTCGAAAAATATCCCTGGCCCGAGATAAACGACGACAACTTCTACATTCACCGGTATATCTGCGATCATCTGCCGGACGGACTTGGATTTATTACCTGCCATGCAGGTGGTGTGTACGAATATATATCCAGGCTCATGGGTTATGAAAATTTATGCTACAAATTACACGACGATCCGGCTCTCATTAAAGCGGTAGCGGATAAGCTTGGAGGGCTCTTTCGTATATACAACTCATATCTGCTACAGCTTGACGGGCTTTCAGTCATATTCCAGGGGGAGGATTACGGTTTCAATACCCAGACCCTGATACCTCCAGATGATATCCGCAAGTACTTCCTTCCCTGGCATAAAACCTACGCCGCCATGTGCCATGAGAAGGGAATACCCTACTACCTGCACAGCTGCGGCAGAGTCGACGATATCATGGAAGATCTCATCGAAGATGTTAAAATAGACGGCAAGCACTCGTTTCAGGATAATGTGCTGCCGGTTATCAAGGCAAAGAAACGGTACGGTGACAGGATATGCATTCTCGGCGGTGTGGATGTCGACAAGCTTACCACGTATAGTCCCGGAACATCTCAGGCAATACGTGCGCGGTATCATCGATGAGTGCGCTCAAGGCGGACGTTTTGCAATCGGTGCCGGTAACTCGATACCGAGCTACATTCCACTTGAGAACTATCTGACCATGCTCGATGAGGCACTGAACTAGAATCATTATCGTTTTGAGTTCATATTCGCGCCTGTCTATTCGTTTACATTGTTACCGACGGGAAGTAACTCAAATAGCACTTGACAGCAGTTTCTGTGTATGATAAAAAAAATATCCCCAAAGGGGGATATGTATGTCTATGTGTGCGTGATCCTGAAAGTTGTATAACCCGGAGAAAGTTTTTGACTTCTATAAAGCCAAATACAATAAATCAGGAGGTTTTGCTATGAAGAAGTTTTTCGTTTTTTCTCTTGTTTTAGTCTTTCTCCTTTTCACATTCGGCAGCGCCCTTTTTGCCGGTACCGAAAAGGAAGGCTCAAAAGAAGCGGCCAAAACAGGGGAGATTAAAATCCTGCACGACAACCCTGAGTGGGAAACGCTCTGGCAGGAGTTCGGAGAAGCATCCGGAAAGGACATCGGCATCAAGGGTGTGCCGACTGTTCTGGAAACCCAGGTATATAAGGCGCGGGTAAAGGTTGACCTTACAACAGACCGCGCGCCGGAGGTGTTCAAGTGGTGGTTCGGCTATCGTGCGCTCGAGCTCGTCGATGCGGGCCTGCTCGCAGATCTGAGTGATGTCTGGGATGCAGTAGGCGATAACTACCCCGCAGGTGTCCGTGAAGCTCTTACGCTGAAAGGTATAACCTACGCCCTTCCTTTCAATTCAGGCTACTGGGTCTGGTTTTACAGTAAAGCGGTATACGACAAGTACAATATGGAGCTTCCCAAAACCTGGGATGAGTTCATGAAACAGCTTGCCTTTTTCAAGAGTAAGGGGATAAGCGGTATCGGAAACACCATCGGGAAATCACGCTGGACATCGTTTATCATTCCTATGGAACTTTTATACCGAATCGACGCCGACTTCTATGTACGGCTCATGAATGGCAAAGCGCATTACACGGACCCTGAAGCGGTGCAGATGATGAAGCTCTGGAAGGACATGCTCGATAAGGGCTACTTCGCACCCATGGATGCGACATTTGCTGAAGACCTTCCGCGAATGATAAAGGAAGGCTCTCTTGCCTTCGCCCCCTTCGGCGACTGGTACGGGGGTATACTCCAGCAGCAGGGACTGAAGCCTAATGTGGACTACGCCTCCTTCATACCGCCAGCGATCACACCGAAAGGGGAAAAATCAATCATCCTCGAGATTTCACCCCTGTGCTCGGGCAAAAACGCCAAACATCCGGACCTGGCGAAAGAATGGTTCAAATGGTACGCAAGCGAGGCGGGCGCCAAGCTTCTCTGGGAAAAGTGGCGGTTTGCATCAACCAAGCTCATTCCCCCGGATGTCATCGCCAAGGATGATCCGGTGCTGGCACATGAATTCGAGCTTCTGGAAAAATATCCCAACAAGATGATCCGTTTCTGGGAAGCGACGCCTGTAGAAATCGTTGAGTTTGCAGTCGATGCTTTCAACACAATGCTTGTTAACCCGGAACAGTACATGGACCTGCTCAACGGTATAGAGGCAAAAGCAAAGGAAGTTTGGCCCAAATACGGGGTTGAGTATTGATGTGATTGACTTTTATATACCGGCCCCACCTATCAAAGGGGTCGGTACTTTCTGTTTACAGTACCGCCTGGCAGCACTAGTGTTTTACAGCAAACAGATATCAATGAGGAAATATGACCCCCAGAAAGAAGCCTGAAAACTCATTTCTTTTTCTCGTTCCCGCTGCAGTTTTTGTTATAATGGCGGAGCTCGTACCTGTCGTCTACACGATATACCTGGGGTTTATGCAGTGGGATGTTATCAATCCGCCGAAATGGACCGGTCTCGCTAATTACATCAAGGTCTTTTCGACTCCCGAGCTTTTAAATGCCCTGAAGAACTCGGCATTCTGGGTAATCGGAACCCTCGTCTTCGCCGTGGCCTTTCCCCTCCTTGTTGCAGTTCTTATAAACCGTATAAAAGTACGGTCGATTTTCAAAGTTATTTTCTTTCTGCCGTCAACGCTGTCACCGACGGTTGCCGCCATCTTCTGGCGCAGAGTGCTCGCAAGCCAGCAGGGCGCTCTCGTATCTCTGCTCCAGACAATGGGCGTTACCGTTCAGCCACTTCTGACGAATCCGCAGATCAATACCTTTATCATGATTGGAGTCTGGACATGGCAGTACTTCGGCCTTAACCTCATTTTATTTCTCGTCGGTCTTGAAACTGTTCCACGGGAGCCAGTGGAGGCTGCAATGATCGATGGAGCGAACCCGGCGCAGGTTTTCTTTCGTATTGTATTTCCGCTCCTGCAGCCGATTATGCTCCTCGTTGTTGCAAATGCCTTCATAAACTCTATCCGGATGTTCGATATTCCCTGGGTCATGATTCAGGGCGGGCCCGGCAGGGCTTCTGAAACGCTAGCAATTTCGCTGTACCGTGAATCGTTTCTGCTCTTTCATATGGGCCTTGGTTCCGCAATTGCCGTGGTAATCTCGGTAATTACCCTCCTTGCTTCGTACAGATATCTGCTCTCACTGGGTGCAAGGGAAAAGAAAAAATGAGAATTAAATACAGTCACATACCCATATACATAGTTCTCATTGTTTTGAGCGTTATATGGATATTTCCCCTTGTTTCAATGCTTACCGTCGTGGTAAAAAGCCCCGATGAGTTCAACACCCTGCACTTCTGGAAGCTACCTCATCTGCGTGCTATTCCTATCAATCTGGCGGTCAATTTCAGCAATGCATGGATAAAATCACGGCTCGGCGGCAACTTTATCAACAGCTGGATATTCGCCCTCACTGCAGGTATCGGCTCAGCATTTCTTGCATCCCTCGGGGGATACGCGCTTGTTCATCTCAAGGTGAGGGCACCGCAATCGTGGTTTCTCGGTATTTTTATAGGAAACATCTTCCCCTTTCAGATGTTTCTTATTCCACTGTACCTCTTTCTCAACCATATCCATCTTTTTGACACACGCCTCGGCATGGCAATCGTATACGTGGGGATATGTATTCCGTTCGCGCTCTTTGTGTACCGCAACTACGCCTTTACACTGCCGGGTGAGGTGTTCGATGCCGCACGGGTGGATGGTGCTTCAAAGTGGGGGGCGTACTTTCGGATATTCCTGCCGATGTCCAAACCGGCATTCGCGGTTATCTTCTGCTTTCAGTTCATCTGGACATGGAACGACCTGCTGTTCGGGCTCGTGCTCACCGAGCGCTACAGGCCGGTGATGACTGCTCTGTCACGGCTGCAGGGCGCACGTGCCGGTGTTCCCGTTCCTGAGCTTATATCAGGAGCGATCATGGCATCAATTCCTACGGTGGTCATTCTTCTTGCTATGCAGAAGTACTTCGTACGCGGATTCACGCTTACAACGGGGAAATAAACATGAGGTTTTGTTTCATTCATACCCCTTATTGTTGTAATCGTACAGGAACAGACTTTTTTCATGTTTATGCAATAGTACGTGAACGGGAAACTCTTCAAAAAGGAGTGTGCTGGATCAGGCTTACCATCTATTATAGAAACGTTAATTTTTTTTTATTAACTTCCTTGTATTTTATTTTTATTTATCTACAATAATTGTCATACAAATATAAGGAGGAGAATATGAGTGAATTTCAAGCCTACTGTGTTAAGTGCAAGGCCAAACGCATTATGAAGGATGCACAGGTTGTTACGAATGAAAAGGGTCGTCGGCAGGCAAAGGGTGTATGTCCTGAATGCGGGACAAAGATGAACCTCTTTCTCAAGTCTGAAAAGTAGCAAGCGAAGAGGCTGCATCCTGTATCAGAAAATCACTTTTTTCTAAGTAACTTCGAACAAGTTGCTGTTTGATACTCGGTCCTGCCAGGGACTTGCACCGCTTTTAAGTAACCTGGTTTAAGTTGCGTTTTGATATTTAACCGCGAAGCGTCTTTCCTCGAAAGGACGTACGCCACTTCTAAGTAACTTCTCGCGAAGTTACTTTATGATATTCGGTTCCGAAAGGACGTACGCCACTTCTAAGTAACTTTTAAAAGATATGTTTTTTCACCTATTAATCGGCTAGAGAAACAAGTCTGTTTGCCACGGCGAGAGCGGGATCAAGTGGAACAGGCACACCTTTAGTGCCTTCCGGTATAGAAATATCATAAATCTTTTTTGGTTTCTTTCCTTTGAAATGGGAAAGGTGCTTTTCCTGCGCTTCGAACATCTCAATTGTCAAATCTCTAATTTCTTTGAGCGTCAATACTGCTGACGTCAACGGATCCATGGCAATGGCCGCAACGACCATTTCCGGGTCGCCGGTGAGAGCGGCTTCTGCTACAAGCATCTGTACTGTCACATTACTCTGATTCATAGCAGCCAGCGGTGCAGGCAAATTTCCCACCGACACGGGATGCAGGCCCATTTTATCAACGAAAATCGGCACTTCCACGCAGCACCCTTCCGGCAAATTGGTAATGTAATGCCTGTTTATTACATTCCCGTTCAATTTAAATACTTTGCCTGTCTCTTTTGCTTCGAGAATATAGGAACAGTATTCGGCGCTTCTCGGTTTGAGATCAGTGCTTTCATAGCGTAAATAATCGGTCTTTTGGAATTTCTTTGCCACTCCGGAGTGAAATTTATAACCAATGCCAGATTCACCTCCAAAAAGAGGCTGGTCGCAGTAAGTATCAAGGGCTTTCTGATTTTTCCGAAACCAGGGCAAATACTCCGATAGATGACCGGAGCTCTCAGTCATAAAATATCCGAAATGTCTCGTTACTTCGCATCTTACTTTGTCGTTTATGTAGTATTCCGGTTTTTCGATGTTCTTTCTGAATAGAGGATAGAGATCCTTACCATCTTTTTCAAGTTTCAGATACCACGCCATATGATTTATTCCTGCCGCAAGAAAATCGATCTCTTTTTTCTTCACACCCGTGTACCCCGCGATTAAGTCGAGAGTTGTCTGGATTCCATGGCATAATCCTACAAAATTAATTGTGCTCGATTTTCCCATGGCGATACAGATAGATGCCATCGGGTTGACATAATTTAAAAAGAGTGCATCCGGACATAATTCCTCCATGTCATGAAGAATATCCACCATAACCGGAATAGTCCGAATTCCCCTGAATACGCCCCCCACACCGACACATTGTCCGATACACTGGTCAACGCCGTATTTCATCGGAATCTCGTAATCTGTTTTATAGGATTCCATTCCGCCGATCTGTAGTACTGCAATCACGTAATCAGCGTCTTTTAGAGCATCCCTTCTATCTGTTGTGGAATACACGTTTGCCGACAGAGAGTTTTTATCGATAAGCCTCTTTGTGAAATTTTCAACTTTCTGCAGTTTTGACAATGTAGGACCCATGAGAGCATACGTAGAACCTTTTAATGCCTCTGTTCTTAGCATATCATTTAAAAGAGTTGTCCCGAATGTTATACTAGCTGCTCCCAGGATTGCAATCTTTGCCATTTTTTTCTCCTAATTATACACTATTTATTCATCCTGCCGTACAAATGAATAGATGGTAATTGTCTTGACTTTTAATAGCATATTATATCGTTTACGTCAAGTTTCAACAACAGATTCATGATGATGGGTTGGGAGAGGCCCTTAAACAACAACTGCAAACAACAACTGCAAACAACAATCAGAATCGCCTGCCTGATTCGTGCTCATAACCCGACACAATTCAACCTTTCCATCGCTATATGTGCAAGAGCCGACCAGGATATATAAACAGGCGGTTCAAATATTGCCGCGACATTAAACAATTACGCCCAAATCTTGAAAACTCTTACGAACGCATAAGTTTAGCCTGCAGTTTGATGAGAAAAAATATCTTGGCAGGAACACACAATTGATGTATAATGTTTTAACGTCTTGCATCAAAAAGATGAGCTCTGCGGAATTAAGAAGTGTAGTAGTGATGTACATGCGGATTACATTCCATACAGACGCATTTAACTTACCTGTATTCAGATTCAAAAATACGCAATACATTGATGCCCTGTATGGGCGCGAAGGATAAGGTGGCAATTTTTTGAGAAATCTTTACAGTGGTCCAGAACCGGCATGAAAGGGTTCAGTATCACTGAAAAGATCAAATAAAACAAATTATACCTATTAGGAGGGTAGTAAGATGAAAGGAAGAGCGGTGTTCATTCTATTTCTTGCTGTATTACTTGTTGGTTTCGGAATGGAGGCATTCGCCGGTGGGCAGCAGGCAAAGCAAGAAAAAAAATTGGTCTACGGATACGTCACACCTGGTCCTGATTACTGGTACAAGAAGGATGTTGATGGATTTGTATATGCTGCACAAAAAGCGGGTATTGAGATACAGGTCCTCAATTCTGACTACGACCCTGAGAAGGAAATCTCCAATATCGATACATTGATAAATCAAGGTGTCGACGGAATGTGTATCTTTACTTTCAACCAGAACGGAGCTAATATCGCGGCTAAAAAGTGTTCCGAGGCAGATATTCCGCTGGTAGTGACGGACAATGTAGGTCAAGTATTAAAGTCGGGCTACGATGTGGTCGCTGCCATTGATTTCGATTGGAAAGCGATGGGAGTCAATGTGGCCGAGTATATCGCAAAAAATTACCCTGGTGAAAAAATTGGAGTAATTATGGGTATCTTTGAGCATGTACCCGTGCAGATGTTCCGGGAAACCTTCGAACCGAAGGTAAAAGAACTGGGGACCAATACGATAGTCGCCGTACGTGACGGCCGGTATTCTCCCGAGGAGGCAGTAAATCAGGCTCAGGATATGATTCAATCTGGACTTGATTTCTCCATTCTGTTCGTGTTCAACGAAGAGATGGGAGCTGCCGTTGTAAGGATGCTCAAAACACGCAACCTGCTCAACAACCCGATAAAGGTCATTTGTACCAACGGTGCGCCCTATGGCCTGGAACTGATTAAGGAAGGGAGTATTAAATACTCTATCAGCACCTCCCCGGGTTGGGAGGGAATGATTTCCTTTTTAGCGCTTCATGCATACAATAAAGGTAAGGTTAAAAAGCTAAATCAGCAGATCATGCTTCCAAACACTCCAATAACACCCGAAACAATTGACGATAAGACAAAGGTTATCCCATGGGAAGAAGATCCTGTTTGGCTTGAGCTCACCCATAAGTATTTCCCTGAATACGATGGGCTATACTGATCAACATTCGAAAAATCTTTTGGGGCGGAAATCCGGTTGGAATTTCGCCCCATTACTATATACAATAAAGAATGTAATCTACACACTTTGAGATCTTGAGAAGAGCATGACCGATACAAGAACAAGCATGGAAGAGCAGCCCCTGTTAGAGATACATGGTGTTACCAAGTACTACGGCGGCCACCAGGCCTTACATAATATTTCACTCGATTTGTATGGAGGCGAGATCTTATGTCTTGTAGGTGAAAACGGTGCAGGAAAATCAACACTGATAAAGATAGTCTCTGGAGCAATCATTGCCGACGCAGGCACTGTGAGCATACAGGGCAACAGCTATACAGCATTGTATCCTCGTCAGTCTCTTGATCTGGGACTTGCCACAATTTATCAGGATGTAGAGCTCATAGACTCATTAACAGTGGCAGACAACATTTTTTTGGGAGACGAGTATCGAAGTCGTTCTGGTTTCTTCGTAGATACGACCAAACAGAATGAGAAGGCCCGACAGATCCTGGACATGCTTCATATTGAGATCAATGAAAAGGTGCTGGTTGAAAATCTATCTTCGGCGCAGAAGCAGACCCTCCAGATAGTCAAAGCGTTACACCGTGAATCCCGTATCTTAATTATGGATGAACCCACCAGCTCATTGGGGTACGAGGAGACTCGCTCACTTATGGATTTAATCAGACGGCTCAAATCACAGGGGATCGGAATTATTTATATTTCACATTACCTCGAAGAAGTGTTTGAGATCGGAGACAGGGTCCTGGTCCTCAAGGATGGCGAGTATGTGGGAATGTACAATAGAGATGAGGTTGATCCAGATTTTATTATGAGAAAAATGGTTGGAAGGGATGCTTCAGTATTTTTCAGTAGAAAGAAGAGTACAATCGGCAAGCCCGTTATAAATATCATAAATATGAATTGGAAAGAAAGTGTTGTTGATGTAAGCTTTACCGTTCACAGTGGAGAAATTTTCGGTATAGGTGGTTTAGTTGGATCAGGTCGAACGGAGCTCATTAGTCTAATCTATGGGATCGTATCCCGTGATTCGGGTGAAGTGCTGCTGGAGGGAAAGCGAGTTAACATTCGGAATCCTAAAGATGCTATCCGTAATGGTATGTGCCTGATTACCGAAGACCGTCACAAGTACGGTATGTTCCAGGAACAAAGTGTTATTGAAAACATAACCATCGCGCACCATCAGAAAGCCGGTCGCCCTCTTATCAGTATGGTAAAAGATCGCCAGCTCGCCGATCAAATGATTGAAAAACTTGACATTGCCCTAGCCGATGGTAACCAGATAGTTACAAGCCTCAGCGGAGGTAATCAGCAAAAGACAATAGTTGCCAGATGGTTATTGGACGATTTCGTGCTATATATATTCGATGAACCTACAAAAGGTGTGGATGTGGGTGCAAAACAGCAGATCTATGGACTTATGGAAGATTTAGTTGAAAAGGGAAAGTGTGTGATCATGGTCTCTTCCGACATGCCTGAACTTATATCAATGAGCGATCGTATTGGTGTTATGAGAAACGGGAGTATAGTAAAAATCATTGAAAACACAGACATCAGCGAAGAAGAATTGATCAAATATTTCATCAGTGGGTAAATGGAGGGGTACAATGAAACAGGAAAGGAAAATACTATCCTCCAAGGTATTCCAAAACCAGTGGTTTCTTCTGCTTGTAGTCATTATAGGCATTAGCATTTTCACCACAATTCTTAATCCCCGGTATCTACATCTAAATAATATTATCAATGTTGTTGAGCAGATCTCCAGCCTTGGTGTCGTTGCAGCAGGAGCAACTATCCTTATCATCTCAGGGAACTTTGATATTTCGGTAGGTGCCAATGTGGGTCTAAGTGCATGTGTTATGGCTATTATGATTAGGGCTGATATCTCTCCGCTGGCGGCTGTCACCGCTGGAATTTTCGTTTCTGTTATCAGCTCCTTACTTGTGGGATATACGTCAATCCTGTTCAAGGCACCGTCTTTCATCACTTCGCTTGCCTGTATCGGCATCTTCCGGGGTATCGCCCTGGCAATAACCGGTGCACGTTTTCAGAACATTTTCGGCAGATTCGAAACTATCGGAACGACAAGGCTGTTTAATACAATCCCTCTCCTCTTTATCATTGCCCTTGCTGTATTTATAGCGGTATTCCTGATACTCAAGTATTCTATTTTGGGCAGACGAATTTTTGCCATAGGCAGCAATCCACGCGCAGCATATCTGGTTGGAATCGACGTTAATTTGAATAAACTTATTTTTTTCGCTATAGACGGTCTTTTAGTCGGCATCGCGGCAACGATGATGCTATCACGAATCGGTTCGGCTCAGGCCTCCACCGGTTCAGGTATGGAACTCCGGGCAATCGGCGCTGCAGTCATTGGAGGTGCCGTAATGAGCGGAGGAAAGGGAAGCATCCTGGGAACCTTTTTAGGGGTTCTTCTTATGGGTGTTATCTCTAACTCACTCAACATGATGCAGGTAAGCCCATACTATCAGGATGTTACTTTTGGTTTCGTACTCCTCATAGCCCTGGGTGTAAGCTCACTCAGCCAGGCAAAGAAGGCCGGAAGCTGATTCATAAATGAAACTGGTCATGGCTCTCTGAAAGCAGGACAGCGATAAAAAAATCTATTTACTTATGTAGCTCACTGGCACCAAGTTTCTGTTCAGCAATCTAACAAAAATATGCTCTTTTATTGGGATGTCATTCGTTTTACAATACATTATCTCAACACTCTGACACGTACCTACCCCTTTTTCCAGCGGATGAGCACAACGGTACACATGCCCCTGTCGAGGTTTATGTACTCGTAATCGCCGAAACAGGCTGGTATGGCAGCACCCTGCAGCCATTCGATGTCACACCCGTATTCAGGGTTTTTTTTCGATTGTATCCGCACCTTCTCTCCGACAGTGAGAACGACCATGTGCAGAAAGCGTCCCTCTGTGCTGTATTCCCCTTTTTTCAGAAAATGTATCCGTTCGATCTCGAAAGGCATCTCGGGTACTGAATAGTAACGGTCGATTGCATACTCTTTTGTCCACTTAACGACCTTCGGACGCACCCGCAGGTGTTCTTTTACCCAGGATTCACGCCGCCATTTTTCGTTGTCGAAATAGTGCTCCAATTGCAGATTCATCGGCCGGGCGGTCATGCTCTTCTTCTCATCATCCCACCCATGGCTTAAGTAGTTATAACCAATAAAGGAGTATTCTGTTCCGGCAACCGACGGTACCGTATCCATCTCCACCACCATCTGGTTACCGCCATGGCCGTGGGATGTCCCCGGTGGAATTATAAAGAGGTCGCCCACATTTGTATCCCAGTTGGCAATGTAATCCCTCCAGTTTTTAACCGGTGCCTCTGTTTTTTCAGATTCCCTGCATTTACGCTCACATTCCTCCAGGTCGGCGCCGTCTTTGAAGCCCATCCATGTGTTTGCACCCTCGTATGCTTCCGCAATGTAGTATGTCTCGTATCGTCCCATCGGCTCTCTGAAATGCCTTGTCACGTAATCGGTGCTTGGATGGTTGTGTATCGGCATGCTCGTCCGCTCCGCGATCCGCGGCTCCGGGAAGTAGCCGTCATCGATCCATATATAAAACGGGATGAGGCGCGGATAGGTCTTGTGAATGTAGGGGCCGACGAACTCTTCTGGATACTGCATCAGGTTTTCCGAGGGCATCTTCAGCATCTTCTCACGGCCGATATCGATCGTTACCGCAAGCTCATTCGGAGAAACGGCGGCATTCCACGCATTGTTTGAAAGCTCAGGGATATTCCACCTCGTGTCCCTGAACCGGTAGGCTCCCCAGGGTCCCGGCTGGGCATACTTAACATTCTTTGTCGGGTATCGAACGAGTGTTGAAAGAATGCCGTCAAACGCCTCTCTTGGAATGATGTTGAGCTCTTCCACATCGATGGCCTGCACGTAATAATCCATCTTTTTAAATGCAAAGTGCTTCTGCTCGTTCAGGAGATAGAAATCGCAGTAATAGTACTCCTTCCACCAGTAATCCTGTTTCGGGTCATCCTCGCCGAACGGAATGAGCTCTCCTCCCCACATCTTCCACAGCACCGACTGCTTCGTCGTGTCGAAGTAAAAAATCATGTCATATGCATCACTCAGAACCGGTGCGGCAGACCCGCACCCGTATACAATGTGCACCTGCTCCTCGCCAGACTTTTTCAATACAACCTTCAGGCGCTGCACCGCGTTTTCATCCATTATATCCTCAATACGACCGTCCGTATTGACGATGCCAAAGCTCGGATCATCCGAAAGAAAGGCCTTTTTGTACTCTGCAATTCGTTCTTCCGGAAGAAAAACACTTTTAATATTTGTGAAGACGAGTTTGAGGGTTGTTTTTGAAAAAGAACGTTGCACACGGTCGATCACCGAATGCAAGTCAACCCCATACCAACCGTCGAACGCGACCGTGACGATCTTTTTCGAAGATTGAAACTTTTTGCTGATCCTCACAGCAATTTCACCAATCGTGTCGTCGGTACCGAAAATAACCGCATCTTTCCATTCTTTTTTTACCTTTATCCGGTTTTGCGCGTTTCTGTCGTTTTCATAGAGAGGCATACCGTTACTCCTCTTTTCTATTTGGTAGAAAAACTAACTTGGTTGTATACGCAGTGTAACAGGTGCATATGTAAAGTCAAGATAGATTGGGTGTGAAGGTCATACATCATTGACATTTCAGTACTGCCCTTATATTGGGTGCGCTATAGAGAAAACAGGAAATTCTTGATACGCGTGGAACAAGGGAGTACTATTAAGAAACGCATGGATTCGACCAGGCGGGGGTAACGGAATAACGTGACGCGAAGGAGTGAAGCGACATGCATGAAAAGCATAAACAGGAGTTGCAGGAATCAATACGAAAACTTCGGGACGAGAGAGATTCTCTGGATAGTACCCAGAAGGAAAAAAGAAAAAGAATAGATCAGTTTATCGATGATCTTGAGCACCATATTGTGCATCCTGAAGATGGCGAACATGCTACACGGATCAGGGCAAATCTTCCCGAGCTTATAAAGCTTTTCGAGGTAAGACATCCCGGCATTACCGATATTTTAAACAAGGTCACAATGATCCTGAGCAATATGGGTATTTAGAGAGCCGGCAGGCTGTCAACCCTCCTCTATGAAGCATCCTCTCTACAGCGTGTAAGCGCGGGGGTTGTACCCGCTTACCGATGGCATTACCGGGAGAACTCACTCAGGCTCACCGGTTTCCCTGTTTCCGCCGATTTATCGGCCGCGAATATGACACGGTGGGTTTCAAAGGCGTTTGCCAGGTCGTTATGCGGACGCTCTCCCCTGTCCATACAGTCCGCGAAGTAGGCAAACTGATCCCTGTACGGATGGGCGGACACATCTCCGCTGTCTGCAAGATGAACATCGAGTTTTGTCCACCCGTTCAGTCCGTCTATTTTTTTTGAAAAGAACTGATCGTTTTTAATGGTTCCATGAGATCCGACGATGTTCATGTTAAACACATAGGGCTGCATGCAGTCGGTGACGGAAGCCGTCTTGCCCAGGGTCAGGCCGTTCTTGAACTTTAAAAGGGTAACCGACGTAGTGTCGTACTCGTACGGCTTGTATACTTCGTTCGGGTTCATTGTTGAGTAGGAATAGACCTCATCCACCTCAGCACCGACAAGCCAGAGCATTGTATCGAGGGCGTGGCATCCAGCAGTCAGCAGTGAGCTTCCCCCCATATCCTTCTTCACATTCCATGCAAACTGGCCGTACCAGGGGCCGATACCATGAAAGTAATCTCCCTCGGCATAGTAAATATCACCGATAAGTCCTGTTTCTACCAGAGATTTCATCGCCTTTGCTGCGGAAACAAAACGAAGCTCGAAACAGACGTTTGTCCGCACCTTGTTCTTTTCTACCGCATCCATCATTCTGACCGTATCCTCAAATTTCAACCCCAGCGGTTTTTCTATGATAATGTCTTTTTTCGCTTCAGCAGCTTTAACCGTCTGTTCGGGATGAAACGGATGCGGGGTGCATATATCGACAATATCGATTTCCGGACCTTCCAGGAATTTATCATAATCGTTATAAATTTTCACATCCACGCCGTACTGCTGTTTTATTTCGGCTGGATCGAGATCCCTGCGTGACATAATGGCTGCCGGTTCAAAATTCGGAAGTTCCGCAAATGTATTTAGATGTGCACCGGCGACCCATCCAAATCCAACAATGCCCACTCTGTACGTATTCATGCTCCTCCTCCTGTCTATATCCGGGCTTATTCCTGCCAGCTTGCCCACTTCTTACCGATTCTCGAGAAAATAATCCAGATGGATATACCAATTGCAGAAACTAAGACAAGCACCGCAAAGAAATTTGCCATTCTTGCAAGCGATGAATAGTAGCCCAGTTTGTTTCCAAGGCCCATCTTCCCTCCTACCATATCAGCGCCGACTGCCGTGATAAGTCCGAAAATACCGCCGACGAGCAGTCCAACAATTATCATTGGAAGTGCAAGCGGAAAACGTATCTTTTTAAATATCTGAAAGGTCGAAGCGCCGTATGATTTTGCAAGTGCAATCTTCGCCAGGTCCGTTCTCCTGAACCCGGTTGTGGCATTGATCATGACCATCGGCCCGGATGCAAGCGCCACGGCAATGATGCGGGGAACTATGGTGAATCCAAGTTTCAGCATGAGAAGCGGTACAAGTGCAATTGTCGGGGTGGTGATCAAAATCAGTATGTATGGGGTGATAATTTTTTCAATGTACGGGGCCTGCGTCAGAACAGCGGCAAGCACAAGCCCGATTGAAGCACCGATCACATACCCTGAAACCAGCTCACTCAGAGTGATTAGAAAATGGGGAAATACATTAGTAAACGACTTTACGAAAGCCACGGCTATCGCGCTTGGTGCGGGGAATACAAACTCCGGAACCTTAAATATATGTACGAGCAATTCCCAGCCTCCCAGAATTATAACGGCAACACCAAGAATACCAAGCACCTGCTGCCAGCCGTGTATCTTTACGGCGGATACCGTGGATGAAATATCAAATCCACCCTGCTGTTCATGTGACGATTCTTCAAACTCTGGAATTTCCTCTTCCAACTGTTTTTCATACACATCCATTGATTACTCTCCCACAAGTAATAAAAAAACCCTTCTTTAATAAAAATTGGATATACACGCTATAATACTGATTTCGAATAACGATGATTTTTTTTATGTTACCGTACTGTATGCCTGGCTTTGATACGCACCCGACTCTTTCTGTTTCTCAACATCCCTCACAATTGTTTTTTTGATTTCAGCGACGATTTCAAAGAATTTCCTGTCTATGGTGATCCCTTCAGGACGCGGACGGGGCAGATCTATTTTGAACACTGCTGAATTCGTCCCCGGTCTCGGTGTCATAACATACACCCTGTTTGCCAGATACACGGCCTCTTCGATTCTATGGGTGACAAAAGCAATGGTTTTTTTTGTTTTTTTCCATAGATTGAGGAGAAGCGTATCCATCTCATCTCTCGTATACGCATCGAGCGCCCCGAAGGGCTCATCCATGAGGAGCACTTCAGGATCGTATGAAAGTGCCCTCACAATCGACGCCCGCTGCTGCATTCCACCTGACAGTTCACGCGGATAGTGACCCTCAAAACCCGAGAGCTCAACACTGTCGATGAGCTCCTGAAGACGCTGCTCATATCCTTTCAAATCTTCCTTCATAATTTCAAGAGGAAATTTTATATTTTGAATAAGTGTTCTCCATGGAAGCAGGTTGGCCTGCTGAAAAATGATTCCCACCTCCCGTCTTGGTTTATCGACCTCCTTTCCAAGGATAAATGCCCTGCCTGCAGTAAACGGATGCAGCCCGGTAAGGCCCCAGAGAAGCGTTGTTTTTCCGCACCCGCTCGGGCCTACAATGGCAACGAAATCGCCTTCAGCCACCTCCATAGAAAATTTATCAACTGCATGGACCGGTCCGCGTTCACTGGCATAGACCTTTGTTACTTTTTTAACATCGATGACATTATCCATAACCATTCCTTAAAATCTACATAATGAATAGCCCTCTCTCTTTCAGAGAGGGCTGTGTAATCATTAGCTTTAGCAGAGATGCTTCATTACCATCATAGTGAAAAAACAACTCAATAAAAAACGTTACCCATAAAAGTGGCCAAGTATTTAAAAATGGCTTACCCCACTTCGCGGCCGATCCTTGGCAGGATACATCCCCCCAGGATACATCCCCCCGGGATACATCCCCCCGGGACTGGGTATCAAAAAGCAACTTACTCGAAGTTACTTAGAAATAAGGTCCCTTTGTTTCCTGCACAGCAGCCCAATCATCGTTGAGCTTGAAATTTTTAGCATCCTTTGCAACACTGGATCTGCTGAAATCATTTGCTTCCTTGATCAGATCATTTGTAATGACTTCATCAATGTTCAGGCGTCTCGATGTCTGTTTCAGTTTATAAACGATATCAAGATACTTGTTCCAGCCTTCTGCATCATGCCATCCATAGCCTTTACCCCTTCTCTCGCCTTCACTGTTTGGAAAGGCAAGCTGGTTCATAGACTCATAGGCAAGCTTGGGTTTCATCTGCTCCCGCACAGCAGGCAGACTGTCATACATAATCTGCGCCGCAGCTCTTGAATTTACAGTATAGAAATGAATGCCCATTGCCGTTGCCTTGAGAAACCTGACGAGAAGATCGCGCTTGGCAGGATCCTCAAGATCTGACTTGCGCCCCGCATATCCGTTTGCGGGCATAATCGAAAACTGCTGACCGATAAAGTACCGCAGATCAAGCCCCTGCGCCTGCCACTGCGCTCTGAGGCCCTCCCAGGAGAGAGCAACATCAGCCTGACCCATGGCAACTGCCTGACCCATCTGCATACCACTGTAAATATACGTAACGCTCTTGGGGTCAATGCCGAGCTCGAGGAAAATAGGCTCTACAATTACCTCCCAGCCTGCAAAACCGAGAGACATTGTTTTACCTTCAATGTCATGGACATCCTTGATGGGGCTGTCAGGTTTCACGGCAAAGTCAAATACCTGCCCTATCATCATCTCGAACATCATGAGGACATCCATACCCTGATCGATACTTGCCGTCAACACACCGGGAGACGGATATCCGAGATCTGCCTTCTTCTGATCAACAAACTTTGTGCAGGCAAATGCATCCTGAGGCCCGGGTTCAAGGTCAACATCGAGACCCAGCTCCTCAAAGTAGCCCATTTTTTTTGCAACCCACAGACAGTAATCATCAGGAACATCAAGTGTTCCTCTGGGGGTCATCCATGTCATTTTTACAAGCTCTTCAGGCTTCTTGCCGCCCGATTTGTTTCCCGCACCGATCAATATTGACCCGGCAGCCGTCAGGCCGAGCCCGATTCCGATACCTGTGCGGGCTGAAGTTTTGATAAACTCCCTTCTTGTCATCTTTTCGTTACTGAACAAATCTTTCATTTTCTTTGAAACCCCCTTTCCTCAATAGTTGCTCTCATTGTATACAGATAAATCACCCTGTCAACTGTTTTTAATATTATGCTGAAATCTTGACAGGATGGTAAACTGATTTATAATGTCACTACGAAAAAGAATTATCAAGAAAAAAATTAAAGAAAGGGTAAAAATCATGGAAAGAATACGATGCGGCGTAATAGGCCTCGGGTGGTTCGGCGAGCACCATGTCGACACACTGACGGAGCTACCCCTGGCAGAAGTAACTGCGGTATGCACAAGGCGCGAGTGGCGCCTGAAGGAGATTGCCGAGAAATACGGCGTTCCAAAAACCTACACAAACTACCACGACCTTCTCGCAGACGAAGAGATAGACATGGTCTCCATAGTCACCCATGTAAAGGACCACCTCCAGCCCACGATCGATGCACTGCAGGCGGGAAAACACGTTTTTCTCGAAAAACCGATGGCGGATAACGCCGTGGAGTGCGACACAATCATCGCCAAGGTGAAAAAAACGGCAAAGTGCTTTATGGTCGGCCATATATGCCGTTTCGACACCGCCTATGCGCTTGCCAAAGAAGAGATAGAGGCGGGAAACCTGGGAAAAATCATTTCCATGCACGCAAAGAGAAACCTTGCAAAATGGATAACCCCCACGCACCTGGAAAAATTAAGCGCCCTTTTCGGGGACGGGGTGCATGATCTCGACCTCATGTTCTGGTACTCCGGGGCGAAGCCGGTCAGCGTGTATGCACAGACCATGAATACGAGGCCCGAGCTTCCCAATGACGATCTCGGGTGGGCGATGTTCAGGCTTGACAGCGGCGCGATTGCCGTTATTGAAACCATCTGGTGCCTCCCGGAAAACGTGCCCTATGCCATCGATGCGCGTATGGAAATCATCGGTACAGAGGGCGCGATTTACATAGACAATTCAGGCGCAAACTACACCGTTCTTACAAAGAAGGGATGGAGCTATCCGCAGTCGACCTACTGGCCGAAGGTACATGATCTGCGGAGAGGGTATTTAAAGGAAGAATTCGACTATTTTTTAAAGTGTATTTTAAAGGGAAAAAAGCCCGACGTGATAACCCCTGAAGAATCAAAGGCAGTTGTCGCTGCCATCCGCATGGCGGAACAATCGGCGCGAGAGAACAAAATGCTTAGGTTTTGATGCAGGTTATACCAGTACTACAGCGAAATTTTTCATTTCAAGAGCAACTAAGATGCGTTCAGCGGCGGTAAATACGGCCTGTTTTGTATAAACAAGCCGTATTTTATATCATATAATCGGTAAGTATCGCTGTAGTACTAGACGGATCAATACAGAACAGAGGGGACATTCCATTTGTGGACGGCAAAAAAAAGAACGGGAACGTGCCTGTCTTGATCAGCATGATGTACACTAGCACCGTTCCCGATTCTTGACTATGTTGTAACCTGCTTCCGCACATTCAAGCTAATATCTACAGTTTCTGGTACTCCTTCTTCCAGATATCGCCTGTTGCCTCTGCGACCTTCCTGCCGATATCAGTCAACTCATCCATATACTTCTGATCCTTGAAGGACCTTTCAGTCGTTTTACCCACTGGAATTGCATTGCTTTTTTCAGCTATTTCATGAAATTCATTGTGATGGTCCCTGATCGGACAGGGCACGATTTCATTCCCCGCCTCTGCAGCACCCTTCTTATAGCTGTACCCCTCCTGCCATTTTCTCAAGTTCTTGAAAAACGATGTATCGAGGATATCGTCGACCGTTTTGCCCTTATCGAAAAAGTCGGTCTTGATATTTCCTACCGAATACGGAACAAACACACAGGGCATCACGTTGCCATGCCAGTCGATGTACAGGTATCCGCCCTTTCTGCCAGCGCTGATACACCCATCACTGATCGGACCGCCGTTCCAGAAATCGATGAAGAATACACCTTTATCCCGTATCCAGTGCCTCTCCTGGAACCACAGCTTTCTCCTCTGTTCCGCGGTTATCATCAGATCGAAATCAGGACCTCTTCCAATCGGCATATACTGGAACATCCAGGCGAACGATGCACCGTGCGGGCCAAAAAATTCGTCGACGAACTCGTCGTTCAGCACCCTGTCCACATTGAGCCTCGTTGCAGTAAAAGAGATCCCATAAAGCACCCCCGCTTCCTTCAGGTTTTCAGTCGCCTGAAGAATCTGCTTGTACACGCCCTTTCCCCGCCTGTAATCGGTATCCTCTTCGAAACCCTCAACAGAAATGGCGGGCGCAACATTTCCCAGCTCGGCAAATTTCTTCGCCATTGCCTTATCGATGAGTGTTGCGTTTGTGTACATGAGGAAAAAGGTGTCGTTGTACTTCTCGAATAGATCGAGTATGGTTCTTCCGTTGCTTTCATACAGAAGCGGCTCGCCGCCCGATATAACGGTAAAATGCGAACCCCATATATCGCGTTTCTGCTGCATGATTTTATCGAGAACATCCCACTCCATCGTTACTGCGGTTTTGTTTGAGCTCGATGCATAGCAGCCGATGCAGGAAAGGTTGCATTTCTGTGTCGGGCTGATTGTCATGAATGTGGGAAGCCCAACTTCAAGTTTTCTTCTCTTATAGGCTTCAGGATACCGCTCCCGCCAGTTGACTATTACATCACCGATAAGGGTATTGAAAATCCAGTCCCTGACAGAGGGAGCAAAGTAGTTGGCCTTAAGTTTCTTTTCTATTGCCCTCATGAGATTCTGAACAACATAGAATTTTTCTTCCTGCGCGCCGATAGGTCTGCCTCGCTCATTTTTCTCAACAAGCGCATTCAATATCTGCTTTTCCCCCCATCGCAGGAAGGCCTCCATTATAAAATTGATTTTCAGCATATGCAGGCCGACCCTGGCCACAGCCCTCTTCCCTTTCGATGCTAAACCCATATGTCAACCCTCCTCACCGTACCTTTTTTTAAGATACGATTCTACGGTTCATACACTTTTTCACAGCCTGTACAAATGATAAAAACAAGATTAGTAGTATTTATACTACTCCTTAACTACCGGGTTTGTCAAGCACTTTTTTCGAAAATGTCATTTAAACTCAGTTTCCCGTGGTATGAAATAACAACCTGATATTTTTTTGCATGCCTGATATTTATATATGATAATGTAAGGTGAGCATGCCGATTGAATGGGTAAGGTATGAAAACGCTTCTGCTAAAAACGGTGATATGTTTCAGTCTGCTGTTTATAACAGCAGGAGCAGCATCCGCAGGCACAGGCTCCATCAAACTACCTGAAACAGACTTGCGTGAGAAATGGCTCCAGGTTGAAAGTCCGTATTTTCGAATCACCTACCCTGCTTCTCTCAGCCAACTCTCCATTATAATCGCCAAAGAAGCTGAATATGTGTATAAAATGCTCTCTGCGTGGACCGGGTATTACCCACCGAAAAAAATCGATATCCTGCTCGCCGGCAACAGCGATGCAGCAAACGGCAATACAAAATACGGCCCACACGGCCTGTATATAACCCTGTATGCGGTATATCCCTATTCCACTTTCAATATGAGCATCGATGAGTACAAAAACTGGTACCGGCACCTCCTCATTCACGAGATGTCCCATTACTTTCATCTGAACAGGGTCGAGGGCCTGCCGAAGATCGCCCGCCATGTTCTGGGGGAAATACTATATCCGAATTCAGCAACCCCGCTTTTCGTCAAAGAGGGATTCGCAACCTATTCGGAAACCAGGAATGATTCGGAGTTCGGCAGGGGAAATTCTCCGTATACCGATATGTATATAAACGCTTCTATTTTTGACAACGATTTCACCCCGTTAGACAGAGCAGCGAATCGCTCATCGGTATGGCCTGGCAGTGGAAACTACTACCTCTTCGGTGTTTCTTTTTTCAACTATCTGGCCCTGCAGTACGGCGAAGATAAGATACTTGATTTTAATGAGAAGAGTGAATACTGCGCCCCCTTTACCTGGGGTATCGCTTTTAGGCGAGAGTTCGGAAAATCGATGCATGAAATGTGGGATGACTGGGAAGGTTACGAGAAAAACCGACGTCTGCCCCTTCCGAACAGTGCTGTAAAAGAGGGAATAACCGCATTTGACCCGATCGGGAAAAGGCTCGGCACTGTGTATTCACTGAGTTTCGACCCCTCCGGAAAAAAACTTGCCTATTCAATGAGCACACCGGATGATACCGGCGGGATCTATATCTACGATTTTAACGAGAGAAGGAATAAACGTATTAAAGCGGACAGAGCCGCCTATGATATCTGTTTCTCAAGAGACGGCAGACGGCTTTACTACATACGAATGGAGAGAGAACGAAACGTAAACCTTCGGAAAAATATCTATAGCCTTGACATTAGGAAAAAAAAGGAGAAGAAGGTTACGAAATCGGGCGCCGTGCAGGGCTTTGCACTTATTCCCGACAGGGACGTTCCCGACAGGGACGTTCCCGACAGGGACGTTCCCGACAGGGACGCACTCCTCGTCTGCCTGTCGACGCCGTACGGCACCGATATCAAGCTGACAGACATGGAGGGAAATGTACTAAAAACCATTGCAACTACCAATGACCTTCGACCGGTTATTTTAGAGGAGCCGTCCGTCTCACAGGACGGAAAGAGGATTGTATTCTCCGGCAAAGATTCTGACGGAAGCAGAATCCTGTTTACCGCGTACCTAAATGAGCTTCTTGACGATAGTCTTAAATTGAAAATAGTAGAAACTCCCGTGCGCAGTGCGTACTCGCCGCGATGGATCAACAATCACGAGATACTGTTTGTGGGCAGTGACGAAGGTTGTTTCAACCTGTACAGGGCAGATGCCGATGCCCGCTCTGTCGATAGAATGACAAATGTAGTTACCGGCGTGTTCATCCCGGATATAAGCATCGACGGGAAAATTGCTGTGAGCGAATACACATCGAAGGGCCTTCGTCCAGTATACACTGAAATGGTGGCACTTCATGATCTCATAGGAGGACATATAAAACCCATTTCCGGCAGCGTGGAAATGGGTGCTATTTCAAAAGAAAAAAAGAACGGGGTCTCCGGTTCAACTGAGCTATCTTCCCCGGACAGATACCGTGCATATAAATACCTCGCTCCCGGGTACTGGCTTCCCGTATGGTGCAGTGAAAATATCAAACTTGGATTGGGCTTTCACACGCACGGAAACGACCTGCTGAACAGACACCAGTATGATTTGAGCCTTATGTATGATATCTTCGACTCCAGGTTCAAGAATGAATTAGGCTATACATTCAACACCGATTCTCTCACCTTTTCCATTAATCTGTTTCTTTCACAAGAACTGTACACTGAATCATTTTCACCGGCATTTGCCTTAAAACCTGCCGTTTCATATCCTGTTGTAAAGAGTAATTTTATTTTAAAGGGCGAAATCAGCGCCATTTTTGAAGACCCGTTTTTCGGGCCGGACCTCGGCATCTATTTCTCAAATATAAAAATACCCCCTCTGTGGGACAGGCCGAAGAAAGGAGTAACAGCCTCTGAGGATATCTTCCTCAACCGCATGGGCGATCCATTTACCGTATTGAGCAGCACCTTTTCAACCTATTACGCGCCTGCCCAATTTCTTTTATTAAACCTTAGACTCAAAAATAAGACCGGGTTTGGTGAATTCAACGGGTATATCCAGTCAGGAAACACATCCACCTATGCCTATATCCCGCTCAACGGTATACTCACCCGCGGGTATCCTCTGCCGGTTACCGGAACATCTGTGACTGACTGCAGGATAAACGCAGCTGTTCCGCTTCTGACAGTGTACAGGGGCGTGTATGCATTTCCACTCTTTCTGAGAAGCATATACCTGAATCTCTACTCCGACAACGGGATACTCTTTTCGCCTTCATCGCCCTATTCATTTGCGGCGGAGAGCATCAAAGAATTTACCGCATCACCTCTCCAGTATATCAGATCGTCGGCTGGTGCAGAAATTGCCGTCTCGACCATTATCGGCTATGAATTCCTCTTTGAAATTATCGGCGGGTACGTGTATCCCTTTTCCTCGCTTGGTGAAAGCGGTATATACCTCGAAGCCGGGCTGGGGCTGACTTTCTGAAAAGATCTATTTTTAAGAAAAAGGTGAAAGGATGTATGGTGTTTTTTGCCTTTTTGCGTTAAAATCTATTCAGCAATAATCGATCTTCTAAGTAATTTCTTGCGAAGTTACTTACAGATACTCGGTCACGAAATGGTACATCCTGTCAAGGACGTACGCCGCTTCTAAGTAACTTCTCGTGAAGTTACTTTATGATATTCGGCCTGAAAGAACGCAGACCACTTCTAAGTAACTTCGAACAAGTTATCTTTGATACTCGGCAGCGAAGTGGCATATCCTGTCAAGGACTTTCCCCAGGGGGACTTGCGCCACTTTAGAGTGCCTATTGGAACATCAAGGTGTATTTATTAGAATCCATACCCAAAAACCGGTTGTCTAAAACAATCCGAATTAAGTACAGGAAAACAAAATGAAAATGACGAACCGTGAACGGGCTGAAATAGCGCTGCAGAGAAAAATTCCCGACAGGGTCCCAATATTCGAGCTTCTCATTGACCCATCAGTGCGAAAGGGTATATGCAAAGATTGCTCGTACACCGAATTTGCCGAAAAGTACAATTTCGATATCGTGCTGACCTCAACGCCTTCGGATAATTACAGAATGGAAGTGGTCGATGAAAAGGCCAGGATATACCGTGATGAATGGGGTGTCATGAGGCAATTTTCCGACCAGACGGTTTCTTTTCCAATAAAAGGGCCGATTCAGTCGGAATCCGATCTTGATACATACACACCGCCCGACCCGCTCGATCCCTATCGCTTTAAAGGGCTTATTGTGCTTCTTGAAGCATTCAAGGGTGAAAAGCTCGTCGGCATGCATGTCCATGATGCATTTTCATACCCGTCCTATCTGCGGGGAATGGATAATCTGCTCATGGATATCATTGAAAATCCCGAACTGGTACATAAGCTTGTACGGTTGTCGGTGGACCACTCGAAAGCTCTCATTACCAAGGCCCACAACCTCGGCGCAGAATTGTTCGTATTCGGCGATGACTATGCGGGCACGACAGGCCCGATGATGTCACCGAAGCATTTCAGGGAGTTTTTCCTGCCCGGAATGAAGGAGGCTGTGGAGCACGCAAAGGGTTTAGGCGCGTACGCAATTAAACACACGGACGGCGACATATCTTCCATTCTCGATATGATAATAAGCACAGGGACCGACGGGATTCACCCGCTGGATCCGGAAGCAGGTATGGATATCAGGGAGATAAAAAAGAGGTACGCTGACCGCTTATGCGTAATCGGAAACATCGATACCGGAAAGCTCCTCACCGAATCTACGCCTGAAGCGGTGGAGGAGGAGGTACGACAGATGATCGTCGACCTCGCCCCCGGCGGCGGGTATATAATAGCATCCGCCAATACAATACATTCCCATGTTAAACCGGAAAATTACCAGGCAATGCTCGAAGCAGTTATGAAGTACGGCTGGTACAGACATCTCGGCACGGCATAAGAAAAACAGGCTCTAAGCAGTGCTTTAGCTTATAGACGTATCGGGTAGTTGCCGTATTTTTTCACCGTATCGTAGAATGCCATGATGTTCTCGATCGGCACCTGCGGCTGCACGTTGTGTGCGGGACCCAGAATCAGTCCGCCGCCGGGCGCCACCGTTTTCAGCCTTAGTTTTGTTTCGTTGACGACATCCTCAACACTCCCGAACGGCATCGTTTCCTGATTATCAATTGTGCCCCAGAAGGTGAGCCTGTCACCGAACTTCTTCTTCAATTCTCCCGGGTCCATCGACTTTGGTTGAACGGGATTGAGTATATTCACCCCAACCTCTACAAGGTCCGGAAGTATCGTAACATTGTAGCCATCTGTGTGAAATGCAAACTTGATATCGGGGTTCAGGCTTTTCAGGTAGCTGAAAAGTTTCGCGTAGCGCGGTTTGAAGAATTCCCTGAACTGGGCAGGTGAAATAAGGAGCCTGTCCTGCATACCGAAATCATCGCCGATCCATATTACATCAACACCGTATTTGACCAGAACCGTTCCGGCATCCCATACCCAGCCAAGGAGCTTGTCCAGATAGGCGTGGAGAAAATCCTTGTTCAGCACCATATCCTCCATAACCTTGTCCATCCCACGCAGGTACCAGGAAAGCTCAAACAGAGTGCACGCAAGACCCCCCATAATGCCGTATTCCTCACCGTACTTCTCTATCATCTCCTTCGATTCTGTATACCGATTCTCATCCTTGAAATCGGGCATTTTGACGGTATCTATATCGTCGGTGCCGGCCATGGGCCGCCCGACCATCTCTGTATATCGATTTCCCGTATCTGTGTCTACCCACCGCCACTTGATGCCCCACTCGTCGTAGTACTCGGGTTCATCTATCATATAGTAGCTCGTGCAGGGCCCGATCCATGTGATCAAGAAATCGTGCTCCATTAAATGAGGGAGATATCCGCCGTCTGCCGCGTACAGTGAAAGTTTTTCCGTATCCTCTCCGAGATATGAGAGAAGCTTTCTTTCAGCTTCAGGGGTGTACCATACGTCGATCGGCACCCTGTCGGGTTCCTCATGGTTGATTGCCGTTATAAATCGTTCTTTGTGCGTCATTATATTCTCCCGCTTGCTTCAACAAATACGTTTTTTAGCTGTGCTGTTCTTCTTCGAACAACCAGTGTTCATGCCGAGATAAAATCAATACAGCTTTACAAAAAATTTAAACAGGAAAACATAGTATACCACCACCGCAGTATAAAAGCCAGCAATGTAATAAAACGCATTCATATTCCCCTGTGCAAAAAGAACATGCTGCCGCAATACGCAGCCGCCTGCCAGGGTCGACACAAATCCGATCAAAAGCCCGCCTGCAAAGGTCACATAGATGAACTTGTTCATAAAATGCGACGAAAGGCCCGCAGCTTCACCCTGCCCCCCGACAAGAAAATTGCTGATGCGCAGCACATGTGATAACGAGAAGCGAAGATACTCAACACTACGGCGAATCACCGCATCTCCATACTGCGGTATACCGCTCCTGATGACATTCAGCGAATAGAGCACCGAGGTAAGAAACCAGATGGTAACGATAAAAGAGAATATACCGGAAAGAAGCTCCCTGTCACGGACAATAAAATAGTCCCTGAACCCTGCAACAAAACACATCCTCGACCGCTGCGCGAGAAAACCGATGCAGCCACCAAGGATTGCAAGTGCAAGGGTAAGCACTATCCTTTCCATTATTGTTCCGCCTTATTGGCTTAAAAATTCCTAATATGGCCATAGCTGTATTTCCTGATCCTGCCGGGGCCTTCAGGTCAGCTTTTGAGACACTCTTTTCAGCAGAACGGTCCCTATCCAGATACCAAAAACCATTCCCGCGAAGGCGATGATGCCGTACAGGTCGCCGTACCCCACTCGCACCGCGATTCTCGTTGGACAGCCGAAAATGATGATTCCTAAAATCATCACGTCAAATCCTGCGACAAAGAACAACAGCGGACGGGTGCTTTTCTGCAGTCTATACTCTCGGTATCGCCTAGCGGCGATGAATGCACCGAGAATAACGAAAAATGAAGTCGCCTCAACAGCCCTGTGGGAGATGAGTGCCGTCTGGAAATTTGTTCGGAAGATCAGGTTGACCGTCCCATTCACCAGGTCACGTGTATGGCAGGTGAGGCAAAATGAATACGCAGACGGCGGATAGAAATTAAAAAGTGCCTCAAATAAAACGATCATGCTCCCGGCAATTATACCGAACAACCATGGTTTCAAATACCTTTTTCGCATCACCTGATCTCCTCACCTCTGATCCTGGTACAGATGAATATCAGCATAAACCACATCACCCCTGGTCCGGATACAGGTGAATATCCTCGTAATGCACAAAAAACTGTGCAAAAAGTCTTTCAACCTCGGCCCTTCGTGAATATCCAAAACGAAGCGCAACCCCGCAGTTGGGGCTTATCTCCCTCGGGCCGGGGATCAGTACTGCCTGCAGGCCGTTTTTTTTCAGCACCTCTTCCGCTCTGAGTGCATGATGTGAGCCGAAAAAGGTCACCACCCCCTCCAGAGATCGCAGATCAACTCTGTTTTTCCGTTTCCCGACCATTTATCGTTTCCTGCTTTTTAATAACTTCGCACAAAGTTGCTTCCTTAATATTCGGACGCTCAGTCGGTGTGCCCTGATAGAAAATATGCATGATGTCCCTATAATTCGCCTGCTATGCAGAACCGGCAATCTTTTTAACAGCGTGTATCGCGTACTGCACATCTTTTTCCGTGGTAAAAATACCCCAGCTCAAACGTATGGTACCGTCTGGAAACGTTCCGATTGTTTTATGCGCCGACGGTGCACAATGCAGACCGATCCTCGTTTGTATTCCGTACTCCCTGTCCAAAATTTCGCCCACCTTCGAGGGGCTTTTCCCCAGTATGTCGAAAGAGAGCACGCCTGTTTGCTCCAAGGGCTTCTTTGAACCGTACAGCATAATCCGCGAGATAGTAGAAAATCCATCGAGAAACATCTCGAGCAGTCGGCCGTCATGTTCCAGGATTTTATCCCGCCCCATATTAAGCAGATATCCGACACCTGCCGAAAGACCGGCTATACCGATAACGTTCAGTGTTCCGCTCTCAAACCTGTCGGGAAGAAAATCCGGCTGGACCTCCCTGTCCGATACGCTTCCGGTGCCTCCACGCATCAGGGGGCGTAACAATTTTTCGTCTATCCCGATATAAAGACCACCTGTTCCCTGCGGGCCAAGCAGTCCCTTGTGGCCGCTGAAGGCAAAAAGATCGATATTCATCCGCTGTACATCAACCGGCACGATACCCGCAGTCTGCGCGCCGTCAACAAGAAATAGCACACCCCTTTTGCGACACATCTTTCCAACAGCTCCGATATCGTTTATCGTTCCGGTCACATTTGAAGCGTGAGTTATAACAGCGAGTTTCGTACCTTTTTTCACCGCTTTCATCAGAGAATCGGGATGAACAAGGCCGGTGTCATCGGCTTCTACGGCCGTAACTTCAATGCCGTGCTCCTGCAGAAAGGCAAGCGGCCTCATCACCGAATTGTGCTCCATACTCGAGGTGACGACATGGTCGCCTCTTTGCAGCAGGCCGAACAGTGCCGTGTTGAGCGCCTCGGTTGCGTTCTTTGCAAACACGATTCTCGATGGGTCAGGTACATTAAAAAAGCCAGCGAGCCGCTCCCTCGAATTGAGCACAACCCTGCCTGCACCGATGGATTTGCCGTGTCCGGAGCGTCCCGGGTTCCCGCCGCCGTGCAGGAAATAGTCCTTCATCGCCTTGAGCACAGACCCGGGCTTGGGCCAGGAGGTTGCGGCATTGTCAAAGTACCTGATCTTCACCTCTGCACTCCCCGTAAATTGCCGATCTTCTTTATATTAGAAAACCAGCTTTGATAGAAAAAGGATTTTGTCGATTTTGTTCCGCTCAAAAGTATTTTGTATTTCTTACCTATACGAAACACCAGAACCTGTTTATCCCACCTGAAAATCGTGCACGCACCGAGCAGGTTGCCGGAAACGTCCACGAGATATGCATCCTCAACTCCCTGTAGAGTTGCATCTTGCAGAGGTACACCTTGCAGAGGTGAATCTTGCAAAGATTCATCTTGTAAAGATAACCCCAGCAGGGAAGATTCTTTTAAGGGATACCTTTTCAAGGGATACCTTTTCAAGGGATACCTTTTCAAGGGATACCTTTTCAAGGGATGCTCACTCTCATACTGTGCAAAATCAACAGCGTAAACGGAATCAACTCTGATATTTTTCAGCGTAATTCCCGTACCGCCATGGCCGAGCTCCCGCCTCATTCTTTCTGTAAACCGATCTTTATCTGTCCAGCCGTAAAAAGTCCCGGGCCTGACCCTTTCTGTAAACGATGCAACCTTCCCGGTTTCAATGAAGTCTGGCTCGAGCGCCAGGTCACATGCCTTTTCATACTGTCCGCTGTCGAGCAGCATGTAAAAGGATACGGCCGTATCGCCTGGTGTCTTTGCCCCGGGTGGTTTCTGCGTGATACCCGGTGAGTAAACGAGGTCTGTATGAACAGCGGGGCTGCCGCTTAAAATTCGGATAAAAAAGCCAAGAATAAAAACGATACCGAGGAAAAGCGGTACAGGCACACGGTTAAACATGCGGCAGGCCATTATCCGGTGATGCCCCCTTAGTCATTCAATGCACGTGTTTTTCTTGAATTATCGATTCGTTTATGAACTATGCGCGTGTCTTCCTGAATTATCGATTCGGACCTTTTCTGCATACGTCTATTCTTGAATTATCAATTCGTTCATCTATTACACGCGTCTCTTCTTGAATTCATCGATTGCCACAGACAGGATGATAATCGACCCGGTGATAGCAAGCTGCCACATCGTCAATACATTCAGCATACCGAGGCCGTTTTGTATAATGCCGAGAATAAGCACCCCTATGAATGCGCCGAGCAGGGTGCCGATACCGCCCGAAAGGCTTACCCCGCCCAGCACTACTGCGGCGACAACCTGGAACTCAAACCCCTGACCCGCCATATGATTTGCAGAACCCAGGCGGGAAGCAAGCAGTATGGCGCTTATCGAAGCGAGGACAGAACATATTACGAATGCGCTGAACTTCATCTTTTCGACATTTATCCCGATTGCCCGTGCCACCTCGGCATTGCCACCGACAGCGTATATCCTCCGTCCGTAGCTCGTATTTTTCATGATAAACATAAAGGCAAAGAGGATTGCGAACATCAGTATAGAGGGATAGGGAAAGAAGTGAAACAGCTTGCCGTTGCCGATAAAGAAAAACAGGTCCTTTCCGGAGCGCTCGGCAATTGCGACCTTCTTTGTAATAAGGTACACAGCGCCCCTAAGGGAATAGTACATGCCAAGCGTGGTTATGAGCGAGTTAACCTTGAGGCGGGTGACGATAAGCCCGTTGATTACACCGACAACTGTCCCGGTTATGAGGGCAAGAAGAGCACCAAGCGCGAAACTTCCCGTTGCATTCATAACTGTAACGAGGGGGAGCGCAACAAAGGCCTGCAGGGATCCGATGGAGATATCCACCTCACCGCTGAATAGTACGATTGAAAGCCCGACCGCAGCGATAAGTGGGAGTGATACCTGGCCTATAATATTTGAAATATTTCGTACCGTAAGAAAATATGGTGACGCTGCACTGAAAAAGATAAAGATCACAATAAATGAGACTAAAAGTCCAAGCTCATTGATTGCAAATATCCGCCTGAAAAAATTCCCCTTCTTATTTTGAACCGTGTTCTGCATAGCTGTATTCCCTCTGACCAATGGCTGCCTCCAGAATATTTTCCATCTTCGCGTCTATTTTATCGAACTCGCCGGTAATCCTTCCACCGCACATGACAATGATATGGTCGCTCACGCCGAGAAGCTCCGGCATCTCACTGGTCATAACCACAACCGCAAGACCGTCGCTCGCGAGCTGGTCTATAAGCCGGTGTATTTCAGCCTTTGCTCCAACATCGATGCCACGCGTCGGTTCATCAAGAATAATTACCTTCAATTTTTTCATCAGCCAGCGGGCAAGGAGCACCTTCTGCTGATTGCCGCCGCTCAAATACATTACCTTCTGCCTGAGAGAGGGCGTCTTTATGCTAAACGCATCCACAAACTCCTTTGCACGCTCCATCTCCTGTTTAGTGCGGATGTACCCGAATGAGGAAAACTCATCAAGTGATGGAAGAGTGATATTCTGTGAAACCGACATCTGCAGGACAAGCCCTTCCTCTTTTCTATCCTCGGTCAGGTATCCGATTCCAAGTTTCGTCGAGTGGGCGGTGCTTCCAGTCTTCAATTCCTGTCTGTCCACAGTTACCGTCCCTCCGTCAACCGGATCAAGCCCAAACATAGCCTTTGCAAGCTCAGTTCTACCTGCTCCCATCAGGCCGAAGATGCCCACCACCTCACCTGCGTGCACCTTGAACGAGACATCCCGCAGCTTTTTTCCTGTAAAAAGATGATCAACGGTAAGCATAACCTTCCCCCTTCCCGTATGCGTCCTCGGAAAGAGGGTTTTAATCGACCGGCCGACCATGTCGGTGACAAGCATATCGCTGTTCGTTTCCTTTACCTCTCTTGAAGAAATACGTCTTCCATCCCTCAGCACGGTTACTCGTTCGCATACTTCCAGCACCTCTTCCAGCTTATGAGTCACGTATAGTATGCCGATTCCTCGATCCCGCAGCTTTCTGATAACATCAAACAGGAAACGTATCTCATTGGGGGTAAGGGCCGATGTCGGCTCATCCATAATTACCACTTTTGCCTCGTGTGAAAGGGCACGGGCTATCTCGACCATCTGCTGTTGGGATACCGTGAGCTTGTACACCTTAGTCTTCGGATTAAGGTCAAGACCGATCGATTCGAGTATCTCCGATGTTCTTTTGTACAGTGTGTCCCAGTCAATGGTTTTATTCTTTTTCAGTGGGAAAGATTCCAAAAACACATTTTCCCCGATCGTCATATGCCGAATTAACGAAAGTTCCTGAAATACAACTTTTATCCCCAGCTTCAGTGAATCCGCAGGTGAATCGATGACAGTAGGCAATCCGTCAAACAGTATCTCCCCGTCATCCTTCGTATATACACCGGCAAGAATTTTAATCAGCGTTGATTTCCCCGCGCCGTTTTCACCGATGAGCGCGTGCACTTCGCCTTTTTTGAGGGTAAGATCCACCGAGTCGAGCGCTTTGACACCGGGAAACTCCTTTGATACCTGTTTCACATCCAATATTGCACTTCGATTACTATCCATTTCACCGTCCCGTCTGATCAGGTTGTAATGATCTTTGAGCGTGCCACCTTTCGTTTATTGTCTATATAAACGGCAAGTATAATAATGAGTCCGCTTATCACAATCTGCAGATCCTGATTCCACCGCAGTATTATGATACCATTGTTGATAACACGAAGAATAAGCATGCCGATCAGCGTGCCGATCAACGTCCCTTCCCCGCCACCGAGACTCGTTCCGCCGAGTATAACACCTGAAATAACCGTCAGTTCAAAGCCAACACCGGCATTTGGCTGTCCTGAGTTCATACGAGAAACAAGAATAATGCCGCTGATAGCAGCAAATACCGAATTGGCGATGAAGGTAAGAATCTTCAGATTGTCGACCTTTATTCCCGAAATCTTTGCGGCCGTGTAGTTGCCTCCGGTTGCATACAGTCTTCTACCGAGTACCGTCCTGTACAGGATGAAGAGAAATACGAGGTACAGCACCAGCATGGTGATTACCGGTATCGGCATAAAGCCCGCATACCCGTTGCCGATCTCATAGAATGCCTCGAGCTGATGATAGTTCTGAACGGCCTCGAGCTTGTAGATGTACACGCTGCCCCGTAGAATCATCATCATTGCAATTGTTCCGATAAGGGAGTTTACCTGCAGTTTTGTTCTGACAAGACCGTTTATCAGGCCGACAAATGCGCCGAGTGCCAGGCCCGCAAGCACGCCGATAAACACACTGTGCGTCTTGTTGATGATATCCATTGTCACAACTCCGACAAAGGCAATGAGTGACCCGATGGAAAGATCGACCTCTCCGGTAATCAGCAGCATTGTCATACCGATCCCGGCTATAATTGCCATGGAACTGTCTCGAAGTATATTGAGAAGGTTCGTTGCACTATAGAATTTCGATGTACCTATGGATATGGCGACTGAAATTATTACAAGAACTGCAACGAGTATTATTTCGTTGAAAAGAACCAGTTTGCTGAAAAGTTTTTCCTTCCGCGGGGCGTCTTTTAGACTCAAGATTCCTCTCCTCTATCGATCATCCCCCCTTCCTTGATACAGGAAGGGGGGATTGTCTGACAGCATTACTTCGTCTTTCTTTATCAATACTTACCGCACTTATCCTCTCTCTTGATCTTGTTCACGTTATCCCAGTTGATAGTGCGAACGTCTCCTTCGAGAGTATAATAATCCTCCCAGGTATCGGTGGTCAACGCTAAGGTAGGAGTCACGTAGTGCTTGGGTACCTCTTCCTTATTGTACAGCTTCACCGCCATGTTAATGCACTCGTAACCGACAGCTTCGGGGAACATGGCAGCCTCGACCTTGTACGGTCCTCCTTCCTGCATTGCGTGGATGAAAGCGTTTCCTTCACCACCTGTTCCGCATACGACGAGTTTATTCTCGTCGAGCCCTGCAGCCCGGTATGCCTGCAGTGCGCCGAGTGCGGAGTCGTCATTACACCCGTATATTACATTGATGTCCGGGTCAGCCGTAAGCGCATCTGTTGCGACCTGCAGCGCAGCGTCCTTGAGTCCCTGGCCATCGAGACGATGCACCATTTCCGCATCGGGGATTATGGTCTTGATCCCGTCATAAAACCCGTCCACCCGAAGAATACACGGCCTGAGCATTGGGAGGTCGATTGCCATGATCCGCGCCTTGCCGCCAAGATTTTTCTTGACATACTTGCCCGTTGCAACGCCGCCCTTGTAACCGCAGTCATAGTCGCATATCGCCACCATGGTTGTCATACCTTCGACCGCGCTCGCCTCGATGATGAGAGGAATACCTTCCATCTTCGCCTTCTTTACGATCGGCTCGGCACCCTTCTGCTCGACCGGCGTGATAATGAGCACATCGACCCCTTTTGCCATCAGGTCCTCGGCTAAAGAAACCTGCTTGGCCATGTCAAGGTTGGCATCCACCACATCGAGCTCGATGCCGAGCATCTGGGCACGAGCCTTCATACCTTTCCACACATTCTGATACCATTCATGCATCATATAGTTGCCGACCCAGCCGACCTTCTTGGGGACTTTCCCCGCAGGTTTTTCCGCCTTTCCACCCCCTCCCGCAAATGCGAAAGCGGTGAAGGAGAAAATTAAAAGAAGCGCTGTCAAAACTACCAAAAACTTTTTCATACCATTCCCTCCTGAAAAAATTTTTATATTTTACTGTTCACCGAACAGCATATTTTTAAATAAAAACTGCACACATGTTATTCCAGTTTTAGCGGGTATGCACCGTACTTCTTTGCAACCTCGATATAGGCATAGATATTTTCGATCGGGATATCATCATGCAGGCTATGGTCAGTTGCGAGTATATATCCCCCGCCGGACGCAGCGGTCTTCAGGCACTCGAGTGCTTCCCGTGCTACCTCCTCCGGTGTCCCGGTTACCATGGTTGTCTTGTTGTTGATATTGCCGATAGGACAGATTTTTTTCCCGTAGCGCGCCTTGATCTTTGAAAGGTCCATGCTCGCTGCACGCTCAACGGGATGATAGCCGCTGATTCCGGTTGCAACAAGATCTTCTAAAACATCCCAGATATTTCCGTCGTTGTGCATGGCAACGGGAACGCCGAAACTCTTCAACCCCCTCACGATATCACCGAAGGGCCGGACAAAAAATTGCCTCAGATGTTTCGGTGACATCAAAAGGCTCTTTGTCCCTCCCCAGTCGTCCGCGATCATAAAAACATCGATGCCTCCGACCTTATACGCGATTTTTGCAGTCTCTAGAACCCACTCTGTATAGGCATCACACATCTCGGTAATGAGATCCGGGTCGTCGAAAACAGTGAGTGACAGGGTTGCGAGGTCCATGAAGTACCAGTACATCATGGTAAAGGGGCCGAGAAACCCGACGATGATCGCAAGCTCCTTTTTATTTGCCCTGACAGCATCCTCTATCATGTGGGCCCGGTGAGGCGCAGCAGGGTCGGGAAGGTGGTAGTTCTTCCAGTCCTCCCTGTTCTTAATCGGTACATCGATCTGTACCATAACCGGCCAGCCGCCCTTTACATACGTGATCCCCCACTCATCGACATACCTCGTTCCCTCTTCATGGACATCTTCCTCAAAACCGCAGTATCCGTTTATAGGAATGAAAATACCGTCCAGTCCCAGCTTCGATGCAAGCTGAACCTGGGTTTTCCCATCATAGAGCTCGGTTTCATAGCCTAACAGATCCTTCATCAGCTTTCTACTGAACAGAAAATCATAGACCGGCACCCTGTCCGGTATGCCACAATTCAACGCAGTGACAAATCGTTCACGAGGCTTCATTTTCAATACCTCCTGTATTCCATGAGCGCTTCCCACATCGCCATTATATTTTCAGGCGGAACGTCCGCCTGAATATTGTGCACCGGGTTGAAAACAAATCCGCCGCCGGGCGCAAAATCCTCAATCCTACGCCGTACCTCATCCCGAACCTGCTGAACCGTACCGTTCGGAAGCACCCGCTGTGTATCTATGCCGCCGCCCCAGAAGGTGAGGTCTTTCCCGAAGTCCTTCTTGAGCTGTACAGGCTCCATATCCTTCGAGGAATACTGCACCGGGTTGAAAATATCCACCCCGCTTTCGATGAGATCGGCCAGAATATAGCGGGATGAACCGCATGAATGAAAGAAGATATACAGATCCGGCTTCTGCTTCTTTATAACGGAGAATATCTTCTCGTACCACGGCTTGAAGTAGCGTGCAAACATATCGTAGGAAAAAACCGGTCCTGTCTGCATTCCATAATCATCAGCATAGAGCACGACCTTGATATCATTACCAAGGTAGGGAATCGCCCACTCCCAGAATTCGATATCGAGCTCGGCAAGCTTCCCCACGATATAGTGGGTAAGTTCCGGTTCGGCGGCTAATGCATAGAAGGAATCTTCGAATCCAAGCAGCCACTGAAACGTCTGCAGGAGCCCGACGGTCATTCCAACCGTTCCCAGCACCACGAGGCAGTCAGTTTCAGCAAGCCTCGAGGCCTCTTCCTTCAGCCCCTCGAGCCTGCGCCTGTCTTTTGGATCGGGCCACCTGTACTTTTTCACCCGTTCCAGGTCAGCGCCTTTTAACGGGTGGACAACCATATCGTAGTATAGGCCGTACGGTTTCGGCCTGCGCCATGTAATGCCCCATACATCGATAAACTGCTCATACTCGGGGGTTTCCTCGAGCTCGAGCTCCCATCCGAACGGACTTCCCGTCAGCACACCCCGCGTATCGACCTCGAGCCTTTCGAGCATATCGTCATGCACACGGGCAAGCCCCTGCACCCTGTCGAAAAGCTCGGTTTCCCTCTTTTCGAGGCCGAGGTACTCCCTCAGTCTTTCATATGCAATGTAATGAATCCCCGTTACGAGCGTGCTGGTAAGATCGTAGGGAACACGGTCGGGTTCCCTGTGATCCAGCGCTTTCAAAACGCGTTCCATGGATGTCATACTACACCCCCTTTGCCGGTTGCACCCGAACCATTCGAGTCTGAACACCCGATGTCCCGGTATGACGGGCAGTAACCGGAATAAATATTTTTTCTCCGCTGAAAACCGCTCAGGATCAATACCTGTAATTCATGAAAGTTTCATACATAACCCGAATATTCTCGAGTGGAGTATCAGGGCCGATCTCACCGCATGCGATAATTCCTCCCCTCTTAGTGCCGAGATGTTTGAACAACTCGATAATATGATTTTTCACCTCCATCGGTGCCCCGAACGGGATAATGCACTGCCGGTCAAGATCCGTTCTGAAACAGACCTTTCCGGAAAAATTTTTTTGAAGTTGATTCAGGTCCATAACCGACGACTGGCAGTTCAGCACCTTTATACCGATATCAATGAGGTCGGGAATAATGTCGATTATATACCCGTCTGAGTGAAAATGCACGTCTACACCTCTATCAGTAACCTTTTCAAACATCTTTTTATAAGCAGGCTTGAAAAATTCCCTCCATAAGTCCGGAGATATAAGCAGGCTGCTCTGCGCCCCCCAGTCGTCGGCGAAATGCAGACCGTCGTAATCGTACTCGAGCCACTTATCGAGCCACCTCAGGTTGAACTCGAGAAGGTCGTCTCGCAGACGGTACACCTCTTTCGATTTATTTGCCAGATCCACAAATAAATTTTCCATCCCCCTCAGTTGCTGCATCTCCTCGAAGAACGTAATCCATGCACCGCGGGCATAGTAGTCATCGTTTTTTCCCGCCATATGTCCGCTGTATAGGCGGGCATCAGGTGGGCCGGCATCGAATTCCGGCCATTCAAAGCTGTCATACTTGTTCCAGTCTGTGAAAGGCCACTCGACAGGAATACCTGCGACCCCTTCATCATCAACGTTCCACAGGGTGCCGAAATCATCGTAATTCAATCCTCCCCTGTAGAGAGCGGGTAGATCTTCGGGCTTCGTATCCGGGAGGAACTCCCAGCCGAAATCCTCATGCACAGTCTCGAGTATCTCGTCCAATTTTTCACCGTACTTGATCTGCGCGGCCGGTAGAATAGCATGTGATATGGGCGGCCTATCAGGGTATTCGAAATTTATCGCCCGTAATACGCGCGCTCTGCTTTTCATACTATGAACCTCTGTGAATTTTTTATTTCAGCGTCCCTTTTTTGGCCTGCTGCACGATTTTTGGACAATCTGTTTCGGTTTGACGAATAGCTGTCTTAAGTAACTTCGATCAAGCTGCTGTTTGATACCCCGTCCCAAGGGGATGTATCCCAAGGGGATGTATCCCAAGGGGATGTATCCTGTCAAGGACCGGCCGTGAAGTAACTTTGGCCACCTCTAAATCGGTAAATTTGCAGGATACGGACAGTTGTTTATTTCACTGAATACTTTTTCGCCATTTTGGGGTCATAATCAGCCCTTCTCTTGCTGCATGGATGCCTGGTGCACAGCATACAGCTCTTAAAATCTATTTCCGCTGGAAAATATACACCTGAAACCGATTTAACAGGATCCATTAAAAAGCTTTCGGTGAGCCGAACACCGACAATCGCCTCAACATCTCCGAACAATGAAAATAAAGGTTCCTGCTGAGAAATCGGCCATTCACTAAGCGAACCCGGATTCATATGCGCCATTTTCCCGAGGGCATACTCTCGGCCCAGCTGTTTTTCAAAGTAACGGAGGGCTCCCTCGAGTATCGTCTCCTTGACGATATCAAGACAATATTCGCGCATGATGTCATTCGTTGAGACCGGAATCTCCTCGAGTTCACGCCCAGCCGTTGCGATATAGGGAAAAATCCGTTCGGCATTTTCAAGATTCATTTTGAGAATCGGGCTTTTAAAAACCACCCCGTCGATGGTGATGCTGTCCTCGTTTTGATTCTCTATATAGGAGACCTTGTACATCACCTTAGGCTTGGCCACTTGAACCGCCGCATCAATAAGTTCTTGAATAATATTTTGAAAAGAATGTTTCCTGCCGGCCATCTGCATGGATGTAAGAACATCCTCAACCGTCAGATGCACAGGGATACTGTCCATTATCATGATTGTCTCCATTCAGCTCACCTTTCCAGCTGTCTGTCTTTTTTCAAGGACTGTCACAAAAGCCGCACCAAGCCCGAACACTGCTGCTGCGATGAAAATCAAATATCCGGCAACCGGTATAAATCTGAAAAGCCTGATAATAAAATAACCAAGAGTAAAAATACCGAACAGCGCCTGTGGGCTCTCATGCATATCAAAACGCCCAAGTATCATCTTTCCAATCAAAAGCCCCGCAGCTATCTGACCAAGATAGACTGCAACCAGGTATATAAACAGCGCAATTACTCCGAGTATTATACCGATTATCGTGCTGAAGGCAATAATAACGCCTATCGGTACGGCAAAGAGCATAAGCGCCCCCCACCCTGCGCAGGCTCCTGTTTTTCGTCTTATTGCGTCTGCAAGAGAATTGAGCAGCCCGGGCGCAAGCAGTATGAAAACAAGCCCAACAGCAAGTCCCATAAAAAAAGCCGCTATCTTTCCTGCTATGCCGGCCATAACCATAAAAGGAAAAATTTTTCTGATATCAAATTGCGTCTGAGGAATCGAATGTTTCAGTTTTCCTACAATCAAAGCGCCTGAGTCGATACTGGCTTCGTTTGTGCTGTAGTAGGTAAGATTCCCGCCGATGACAGCATTCTTTGTAAGCGTCAGAAACCGAGCGCTAAACGTTGCATCCTGCCCAATGCTGTTGTTGACAGTGATACTACGCGCTCCTATCAGGGCATAGCCTTTCACAGGGCCGTCGATCGCAGCATTCATTGCTCCTGCCAGCATATCTCCGCTTACAACCGAGCCCGCATTTACCATAACATCACGAGAAGCAAGCACCAGGTCCTTGCCGATCGAACCCTGTACTGTAACAGAGTCGCCTACAGCGCGAAGGGAACCGCCGATCCGGCCGGAAACATCTATTCTGTTTCCTGCAAGAGTAGCACTGTCCCGCACATGGCCGTTCACCGCGATTACCCGTGCCGCTGCATAGAGATCGCCCTTGACTGTTCCGTTGATTATTATCTCATTTCCGGCAACAAAGAGATCCTCATCAATAACCTCATCCCCTCCGATGATGATCATATCTCCTGTCCGTAAAACAAACGCAAAACCCGTCTGCGTCGGTAAAAAAAAGAAGCAGGGGAACACCAGGCCTAATATCAGCACCAACCATCCGAGTTTTATCACTTTCAACCCCTGTATTATAGACATACTCTTGAATTTATTTCCGGTGATCATATTCTAACAGGGCCGGCAGGTTTAAACCGGCGTATTATACTGTAACAAAAATACTGAAAAAAATCACTGTATTTTAATTCATAGAAATGTCCCGTTCCCTCATGTTTATTCATGTATGAACGATAATAGAATCATAGCGCAATGCCGAATTACGCTGCTTAAAACGGCCTGCGCACAGCCTGATCGGGAGAAACTGATGTCGGCCATTTCAGAGAAACCTGTTGTTCTCGATAGAGAAAAGGATGTACCCATTCAGGATGTATCCATTCAGGATTTATCCGATGCACCCTTGCAGGACCAATCCCTGCAGGATGTATCCTTGCAGGATGTATCCCTGCAGGAATCTTCACCGCACATTCTCTTCGTGGGTCGTCCAGAAAAAATGCATTCCCTAAAAAAACTTGTTTCTGTTGGTGACCGAGAAGCCGAACCCTTTGAGTTTATACCCGAAAAAGAAGCTGAAAAAAAACAGCGGTCCCGCGTGAATATTCTCCTTATAGATATCTCTACAGACAGCGAGTCCGGTATTGAAGCATTCCGCCGCTACAGGGAATATACGAACCTGCCAGTAGTTATTCTCACCAGTATCCAGAACGAGGATATCGCAATTCGCGCGGTTCAGGCCGGTGCCCAGGATTATCTTATACACGGCAGAATCGACCGGTTTCTGTTCACCAGAATTGTTCGAAACGCTATCGAAAGAAACAGAATTATTTGCTCACTTGAAAAAACCAGAAAACTCGAGAGATACCTCGCCTATCACGATCCATTGACACGATTACCGAACCGGTCTCTTTTTTTCGACCGGCTCGTTCAATCTGTAGCTCAAGCAAGAAGAACAGGAAAGAATATGGCTGTTCTTTTTCTGGATCTGGACGGCTTCAAGAAGGTCAATGACACACTCGGTCACAGCGCCGGCGATCTCCTGTTGATTGCAACGGCCGAACGAATAACAAAGTGTATACGGGAAAGTGAAACTGCAGCGCGTCTTGGGGGTGATGAATTCGGTGTCATCCTGAGTGAGATCACCCATGAACGGGATGCAGCTATCGTTGCAGGCCGTATACTCGAAACTGTCGGTGAACCTGTTCAGCTCGCGGAGCGGGAGTATTATGTTAAAACAAGTGTCGGCATCAGCCTCTTTCCATCCGATGGAAATGAACCAAAGTCTCTGGTTAAAAACGCAGACACTGCCATGTACAGAGCAAAAGCCAATGGTGGGCAGAGGTACCGCTTTTTTACACCTGACATAAATGCCGACCTCATACTTCATCCTGTGCATGAAATGAATATAAAGAAGGCCCTTGAAAGGGAGGAATTCACCATTCTCTTTCAACCCCAGATTGACCTTCTTTCCGGAGATACGGTCAGTGTTGAATCGCTTGTGCGATGGAACCACCCCGACATCGGCATTCTTTCACCCGATCAGTTCATACCGGCTGCGGAAAAAAGCGGTATCATCGACAAACTGGGAGAACTTGTTCTTCGAAAGGCCTGCGTCCATGCCGCGCGGTGGTGTTCGACCCGGCCGGTCAGGGTGGCAGTAAATATATCGGTCTGTCAGATCCAGAGGCCGGATTTTATCCAAAAGGTTTCCTCCGTTCTTGGAAGCACTGGCCTCAATCCGTCACTGCTCACCCTGGAAATTTCTGAGAGCAATACACTGAATAGCACAAAAGACCTGATCGATAAAATCAAAATAATAAAAAGCATGGGAATACAGCTCGCGATCGACGATTTTGGAACAGGATATGCCACATTGAGTTACTTGAAATACGTGCCGGCTGACCTTTTAAAAATAGACAGCTCATTTTTATCCAACATTACAACAGACCCCGAAGATACGGCAATCGTGAAAGCGATTATTGCAATGGCGCATAGCCTTGATCTTCACGTGGTCGCCGAAGGTGTGGAAAACAAAGCTCAGCTTGCAGTGCTCTGCCGCCTCGGATGCGATATGGCACAGGGCTACTACTTCAGCAAGCCCCTCCCTGAAAATGAATTGAAGCATTTTCTCTCAAAATGAAGTATACTTACTGTTCATGAACTTCATTTCTCAACAATGGGAGGTTTACCATGGGCATGCAGAATGATAACAGGCTTGGATCCCTTCTCTTATCTGAAAAAAAACTTAAAGAAGAAGAGCTTGCTACCGCGCTGAAAAGAAAGAAAAAGTTGATCGGTGTCGATGTACATCTTCGCCTCGGCGAAGTCATTGTTGACTCAGATTTTCGAAAAGCCTCCCAGGTGGCAACAGCCCTTCATAAACAGCGCGACATGCAATTCAAATCCAATTCAATCGGCCAGATCCTCCTCGAGCTCGGATACGTACAAAGAGACCAGCTCGAGCGCGCGATGGAGGCGCATCTGGACATTTTCGCCCCGCTTGGTGAAATCCTTGTAGACCAGGAAATCTGTACGCAGGAACAGATCGATGAAGCGCTCAAACTTCAGTCTCTCCGCCGGATCTCGGCTCTGCGGCGCCCACTCTCCTCCAGCTTTGACCCCATTAACGTTATGGAAATACTCGTTGAAGAGAACGTCGATGAACTGATACGGAACATGGGCGGGTGCACATGCGATCAGTGCCGGGGAAATGTAGTTGCAATTGCTCTCAACGGACTTGCCCCCCGCTACATCAGCGATATAGATGCATTTCTTGACAGATTCAGCCAGTACAGGGAGGAGTACAGCGATCTTGTCAGGCAGAGAATAGCCAGGGCTGTCGAACAGGTTAAAAGGTTTCCAAAGCTTTCCTGCCGCATGATAGAAAAAACCGCTGCAGGAGAAGTGCTTGGTTTTGTCACCTGCAGGATCTCTAACCGCCATGTACACCTCACAGATGATCATGTTCAGCGCCTGTTCGGTACAGGTTATGAATTGATAAAATGGAAGGACCTCTTGCAGCCGGGTCAATACGCGGCAAAAGAGACCGTTGTACTGAAGGGACCAAAAGGAGCGATCGAGCGTGTACGTGTTCTCGGCCCCCCCCGCTCTGATTCCCAGGTTGAAATCTCCGGTACCGATCAGTTCAAGCTCGGCATACAGGCACCTGTGCGGGAATCAGGTGTGATCGAAAACACGCCGGGCATATTTATGGAAGGGCCAGGAGGTTCGATAGAACTCGAAAAAGGAGTAATACGTGCTTGGCGGCATATCCACATGACTCCCCATGACGGCAAACAGTACAAGCTGAAAAATAGAGATGTCGTTAATGTACGGCTGAAGGGCGACAGAACGACCATAGTTGAAAATGTTCTCGTCAGGATAACCGATACATCCGCGCTCGAGATGCATATAGATACCGATGAAGCGAATGCTGCAGGTGTACCGCAGGAATCGGATGCAGAAATACTGACACCCGAATAAGGGGTGCAGTATGAGCCAGATTAAAAAATATTGATGAAATGCACAATTATTGCTAAAATCGCTGTAAAAGCGCTTAGGCGGGGGTGGATACATGCTCATTCTGAAGCTCATCAGCAAACTCGTGAAGCTTCTCCGGTCATCAGCCGCGCCGTTCCAGATTGCAGGCGGCTTTATATTCGGCATGATGCTTGGATTTATCGGGTTTAAAACCCTGCTCGCGGCACCGGTCATCGTATGTATCCTTGTGCTCAATGTAAACCTGGCCTCGGTTATTTTCGCCATCGTACTCTTTCGTTTCATCGCCTATCTGATCGACCCATTCATACATTCTCTCGGCTACTTTATCCTGGCCGATGTTGAGCCGCTTCGAAGTTTCTGGACCACCCTCTACACCACCAAAATCGTTCCCTATACCCGGTTCAACAATACAGTGGTCATGGGAAGCTTAATCATCTCGATTGTCCTCCTTATCCCACTGTACATAGCAGTGAAAAAATTCATTATTGCATACAAACAAAAGTACGAACCCAGGATACAGAGGTGGAAGATCATACAGATGCTGCGGGGTTCGGCTCTGGTGAGATGGTTTAACAGGGTAAAAAATCTGGCGGGGTAACTATGAGAAAATCAGGTATCATTCTTCTCGTTGTTGTCACAGGGATTTTCGTCGCGGCGTGGCTTATTTTTACCGACGAATTTCTTGAAAAGCGTATGGAGTCGCTCGGAAGCAGGATCAACGGCGCCAGAGTTGATTTTAATGGGGTGGATTTCTCATTATTAGGACTTCGGATGCACTGGGACAATCTTCAGGTGACCGATCCCGACAACACCTGGAAGAATATGTTTGAAACCGGATCCTGTACCTTTGATATCGCCTTCGGACCGCTCCTGAAAAAGAAATTTATCATCGAAAATCTGGAGGCCCAGGATATTCGACTCAACACGGACAGGGAAACAGACGGGAAGCTTCCGAAAAGAAAGATCGAGCCAAAGGAAAAATCTAAACTGGTGCAGAAAATAGAAAGCGGCCTCGAGCAGGAAAAATCACATATACCCGTGTTCAATATCAACCAGCTCACGGGAAAAATCAATATCGACGACATCTGGAAATCGGTCAACCTTCAGACTCCCGACAGGATTGACTCCCTCATCGATGAGTATGAAAATAAATACAGCGAGTGGGAACAAAGAGTCTCCGGGCTGCCCGGGAAAAACGAGCTCAAAGAGATTCAAAACGAGATCAGTTCTATCCGGCCCGACAAACTCAGAACCATCAAGGAGCTTCAGGGCAGCCTCGATACAATCGAAAAGGACTATAAGCGTGTGCAGGCGTACGGCAAAGAAGTCACACAGATGTCCAGAGATTTCAAAGCTGAAACCGCACATATAGCGCAGATTGATGATCAAATTGCATCATGGATTGACGAGGATTACGAAGCGGTTCTCGCTCTTGCCAAACTCCCGGACATAACGACAGATAATGTCGCGAAACTTCTGTTCGGCGAACGGATAATCGCAAAGTATGAGAAAATAGCCTCTATCATCGGAAAGGTACGGTACTACACGGGAAAATTTCGCAAGACCGTGCCGAAGAAAAAGAAGCCGCCCCGGCTCAAAGGCCAGGATATTCAATTCGTCGCACCGGAAGTGCTCCCTGCATTCTGGATCAAAAACGTAGCCCTCTCAGGCAAACTATCCGACCAAACAGTCATTGCAGGCAATATCAGGGACATTGTAAACGATCAGAGCCTCATCGGCCGCCCGACCACATTTGAAGTCAGGGGAACGAGAAAAGACAGCGCAGGCATCGTATTTACGGGCACGCTCGATTATCGCGGGAATACCGGGAAAGAGCTCTTCACCCTGAATTTCGACAGCCTCCCGATGAGAAATATTTCACTCACCGATTTTGCGCTCCTCCCGCGCGAGCTTGACAGCGGACAGGGGTTTATCGAATCATCACTCAGCATGACCGGGTCTGATTTCGAGTCGCAAATTGCCTTCAGAGCACAGGAGGTCCGGTTTAACTTTTCCGACAGGCCAGGGGACATCCCCGACTACATCTACAAGCTGAGCAGATCGATCGCAGAGTCGATTGATGAAATTACATTCGAAGCTTCACTGAAGTACATCTCCGATGAGCTTCGATTTACAGTGCAGAGTAATCTTGACAATGTCATTGCAGACCGGTTGAGGGATATTTTGTCCGAAGAGATTAAAAGGGCAAGGGATGAGCTCGAACGGAAGGTTCGTGAAGAGACCGACCCGTATATCCGGCAGCTGAAGCAGCTCATAGACGATCGTCAAAAGGACATCGATTCAAAAATTTCAGAAGCACAGGAATTGGTCGAAGCGCAGCAGAAGGCAATCGAAAAAAAGCGAGATGAAATAGAAAACAGGATAGAAGCCGAAAAGAAGCGGCTTCAGAAGATGGCCGAGGAAGCAGTAAAAAAACAACAGGAAAAGTTGGAACAGGAAGCGGAGAAAAAGCGGATAGAAGCCGATAAGAAGGCTCAGGAAGAGAATCAGAAGCTCGAAGAAAAGGCGAAGGAGGGCCTGAAGAAGCTCTTCTAGGCAACTTGATCCAAGTTACCTGGAAGCGGTGCTAGCCGTTTCGCGGCCGATCCTTGACAGGATACATCCCCCCGGGATACATCCCCCCGGGATACATCCCCTTGGGATACATCCCCTTGGGATACATCCCCCCGGGACGGGGTATCAAACAGTAACTTGCTCGAAGTAATATAGAAACACAATACTCAAACTACAAGCACGGCAGCGCCTTTACATCTTTATTCCAGGTTTGCATGACGCTGCATCAATTTTGCGAAGTCTATTTTCATTTTTTTTAAAAGCATGAGTATAATCGTTTCGCAAAATATCAGCAGAGCCTGCTCGAAAAGGGAGCCTTTCGGCTGAATCGAATCGACCCCTGCCTTTTCTAACACTTTTGCCGTGGTAGCGGGAATCGTTATGACCTCATCAGCGTACACTCCTATCGAAGACTGAGAAAATATTGTAATAAGCACGAGGTGCGCTCCGATCTGCTTCGCTTTTTTCGCCATAACAAGAAGGCTCTCTGTCTCCCCTGACCCGGAGCCTATGACAAGCAGATCCCCCTCTTCAACAGCAGGGGTCAGGGTTTCCCCGACAACGTGGGACTCAAAGCCCATATGCATCAATCTCATGGCAAAAGCCCGCAACATCAAGCCCGACCTGCCCGCACCTGCAACAAACACTTTTTTTGATCTTAGAATTCTATCAGCGAGCCGGTCGGCTTTTTGGTCTGAAACTCCTGCTGCCGTCTTTCCGATTTCTTCAGCAATCTTTCTCATATATTCCGATGCTTTCATATCTTTTGATTTCACCCCCGGGTCATGATATTCTTCAAAGCACGGGCGGCCTGAAGCGGGTCTTTGCTTCCCACGATCCAGCTGCCGACAATTAGTATCTCCGGTTTTTCCTTTACAATATATGCTGCATTTCGATCGTTGATCCCGCCTGCAATCGCGATTTTTGCATTTCTGACAACCCCTTTCACCTGCTTGAGCTGTTCAAGGGGCGGTCCCTCTAGAGATTTGACATCAAAAGCGGTGTGAAGACACAGGTACGCGACACCAAGAGTATCGAGCTCTGGCGCCCTTTCAATAACTCTGTCTACATTGATCATATCAACCATAATCGATCTGCCATACTTCTCCGCTTTGTCAACCGCTGTTTTAATTGTAATAATATCGGAAACGCCAAGTACTGTTACAATATCAGCACCTGCCTCGAACGCAATCTGCGACTCGTATTCCGCACCGTCAACGATCTTTACATCTGCGAGGAATGTCAAATCAGGAAAAGTGTCTTTCAATTTTGCAACTGCACCTATGCCCTCCCTGATAATGAAAGGTGTACCCACTTCAGCAATATCGATAACATCTTTTACCGTATAAAGAAGGCTTTCCGCATCCCGGAAACTTATACTGTCCAGTGCCAGTTGAAGCAGCATATCGATCTCCTTTATTTTTAGGCTCTGAACAACACACAGTGCATTAACAGCATCCTACCGATTATAACACAAAAAAAACAGTACGCATATTCCGATTTTAAGTGCGCCTTTTTAACAGAGTTCTGTAAAACCGGTTTTTGTAGTATACTGAATGCGCTGCGGATACCGGCAAAGAATAACGAACCCTGATATTCATAGCCGGTAAGATGACAGCGGAACCGGGAACGTAAAATGAAGGCACTGGGATTCGGAGCTGTTTTATGGGATGAGATCGATGGCCGCCTCAATATCGGGGGTGCGGTTTTCAACCTCATTGCGCATTTGAAATCGCTCGGCGCAGAATGCCATTTTATCACCGCCGTCGGAAACGATAAACCGGGGGATATAGCATTCGATATCATGCGGTCCAAAAAAATCCATACCGATTTCGTCAAAAGGGTGGACATACCCACCTGTATTGTCAGTGTGGAGGTCGATGAAAACGGTGCTCCCTCGTATTCAATAGATGACTTCACATCATGGGATACCACTCGTGTGCACCGCGCAGATGTCGCACGCATCAATAAGATCGGATTTAACTACTTCTGCTTTGGAACGATCGAACAGAGAAACCCGGTTTCCCGCTCAAGCCTCCGGAAAATCCTGCAAAAATGCACATTCGGTCATGTCTTTTTCGATATGAACCTCAGGCTCGACTACTATGACAGAGAGACTCTCGAGTATTCAATGCAGCAGTGCACTATTTTGAAAATGAATGAATATGAAACAGGGATTGTCAAAAAACTTTTCGGATACCGTGAACCCGGGTACAGGGAATTAACCCGAAAATTGAGGCATGATTTTAACATTGACACACTCTGTATAACCGGAGGCGCCGAGGGGGCGTATATCTCATCCGATGAAGGTTTTGATTTCTGCCCCGGATATTCGGTCCCGATTGCCGATACAGTCGGTGCCGGCGATGCGTTTTCAGCAGCTCTACTATACAAACACTACGAGGATATCTCTCCAAAAAATGCCTGCGATTTTGCATGCAGGCTGGGTGCCTTTGTCGCATCGCGGAGAGGAGCTGTGCCCGAGTACAGTATTGCCGATATAGACCGGACTCTCTCACAGTGAATATCAGCATATATGTTTAATCCATAAACTATCGCACAATTTCATCGTTCAAATATGGTTTTATCCATTTGAATACCGGCATTCCATGCCTGAGAAAGCTGGTTATTTGTACCAAGGGCAAAGGCACCAGCACCCTCCGGTTTTTTTAAAACCGGTTTTTTTATGCTCAACTAACTATCTTATTCTATAAATGCATACCATTACATGGATTCATTGTTCAATTATTTTTTCGTTTGTAAAATTTTTTCTACAGGAAGCGCTTAGTGACTTGACAAAATTCGGCTGAATAGCATAATGGAATATAGTGCCGCCGTCAAGCGGCATTTTCCGTAAGGAAGAAAAATGATATCGGTGTATGGAGTAAAGAGAAAAAATCCGGCACGATCCGCTGCAGTTTACTGCATACTCATTTTGTTTACCATCTGGACTCTGGTGCCGGTTATATGGGCCGGCATTACCGCCTTCAAGGAACCGGGAGACTCCCTTAAGCCCACGTTCATTCCCTTCAAACAGTTCAAACCCACACTCTATGCGTGGAATGAAGCATTCGTGACACAGGGTGACAGAACACTGAAATCGATTAAAAACAGCATTATCATCTCAACAGTTTCAAGCGCAGCCTCGTTATTGCTCGGCGCACTTGCAGGCTACTCCCTCGCACGTTTTCGGTTCAAGCGGTGGAAAAACAAAGACATCGCGCTCTGGATACTTTCCAACAGGATGTTTCCTCCGGTCGCTGTTCTGATTCCCTACTTTTTAATCATGCAGAAACTCCACCTTCTCGATCATATACTCGCTATTATCATAATACACATCACAATGAATTTGCCCCTGGCGGTATGGCTGATGCTCGATTTTTTTACTGATCTTCCAAAGAGCATAGAGGAAGCGGCGATGATAGACGGGTGCGGGCATTTCAGGGCTTTTTTCAGAATCGCTGTTCCCATTGCAGCACCCGGGCTTGTGGCAGTATACGTTCTCTCGTTTATATTTTCATGGAATGAATTTCTCTTTATTATAATATTCGGGTATCAAAACGCCATGACGCTCCCGGTTATGATAGCCGGCGCCTTAACTGTTGTGGGCATCTATTTCTATCGAATTGCAGCGCTTTCACTGCTTGCCATTATTCCACCTGTTGTTCTTGCGCTTGTGCTTTCACGGTACCTGGTGAGAGGGCTTACAATGGGCGCCATCAAGGAATAAGTCGATGAGTGCAGAAATTTTTCTTGACAAAAAAAAGTGGTCGTTTACACTATTATATAAACGTTTGCGAAAACGTTTATATGAAAAACAGGCTAGTTGATTTCTTGATCCTAACTTTATAGCCTTGCGTATGAGCTGGTGTAATGAAAAAGTATTGGTATAACCTTCTGGCTTCGGAAAAACACACGCATCTCATTTAATAGTAATAGTGCGAGTAGTCTTTTCAGCCACTTGCATCAGCAAAGAGAACAGATTCTTGAAGAAAGGAGGCGATAAAACTAAAAAAGAATAAACCATTTTGAAAGAAATCTACTAAGGAGGCAACAGCATGAAAAAATCAGTATTTTTATCAGCATCTATTGTTGCACTGGCGATTGTATTTTCATTCAGCATGGCATTTGCAGGAGGCGGAGGCAAAGCGGCGGAAAAAGAAGCTGCGCCTGCGGCAGCAGAAAAGCCTGCAGAGGTTGATTTAACCGTGCCGATCACCGTACTGGTCACAGACCCGCATATCCAGGTTGTCGACACCTGGAAACCGTTCTGGGAAAAGCAGACGGGCGGTAAGATCAACATAATCCTCGTGCCTTATGCAACACTTGAAGAAAAGATGTGGATCGAATTCAGGACCAACGCCGGCTCTTTCGATCTTGCCTGTATTCCAGTAACATGGAAGGGGGATGTAATGGGCGGCGGCCATGTGGAAAGCCTTGAGCCCTATATGCAGAAGTACGGCTATCCGGACTGGAATGACGTCATGCCCGCGATTCAGACAATCGTAAAGTGGCAGGGCAAGATCATGGCATTTCCGTACGACGGTGATAACCATATGACCTACTATAGAAAGGATGCACTGGAAGTTCCGGAATACCAGAACCGTTTCAAAGAAAAGTACGGCTACTTGTACCATCTTCCCCCGGCAAACTGGAGCGAGATAAGGGACATTGCCGAATTCTTCAACGGATGGGACTGGGACAAAGACGGTGAGATCGAGTACGGGGTCGAGTACATCGCCCAGCAGAACACCCAGGCCGTGTGGTCCTATCTCGATGCCGTTGCACAGTACACGACGATCGCAGGCACCCCATCGAACTACACGAGCAACATGTTTTTCGATGCGGATACGATGGATCCCCTCTGCAAATCTCCCGGATGGGTCGAGGCAATGAAAATGATGTACGAGCTTACCAAGTTCGCGCCTCCCGGACTGCTCGGGTATGGATACTCAGAGCTCCGGCAGGCCTTTGTATCGGGGAATGCCGCTATTGCATTTGACTGGGGTGACATAGGCATTCAGGAGCAGTACCCCGACAAGTTCGGAAGCAAGGTGAAAGGCAAGCTTGGATACGGCCCGCTTCCCGGTGCGAAAAAATACTACGATAGAAAAACGAACCAATGGGTTGAAAAACAGCATGTCGTCAATTTCCTCGATTTCGGAGGATGGGTGTGGGTTATACCGAAGAGCGCAAAACACAAAGATGCAGCCTATGAACTAGGTGTATACATAACAAACCCGGAGCACAGCCTGCTGGATGTGTGCGGAATTCACGGTTATACAGGGGCGAACCCATGGAGAAGATCACATTTTACAACTCCCGAAATCTGGGTCAGAGGCGGCTGGGGTGAAGAATCTGTCAAAGCCTATCTGAAGGCCATCTCCGATATTCTTCAGGACCCCAATGCAGTCACCGACCTGATGGTGCCGGGCGCCTCGGAGTACTACAACTCGATTGATACACAGTTTAACAAAGTACTGTCCGGTTCAATAACTCCCGAAAAGGGCTGTGAGCTCATTTACAACGACTGGAAGAGAATTACAGAGGAGAGAGGAGTCGAGGAGCAGAAAAAATATTATAGAGGCTCACTTGGTTTAAAGTAGTTTTTCTGTAAACCGTACAATTAAATGATACTTTGATTGTATACGTAATTTAAGTAAAAGGTGCAGGACATTACAAATGCCACTGCACCTTTTAAAACATAGTTGTATAATCTGCGGTCGAAGGGTACACTTGACTCTACCTTATGAGAGTTCCTAGACGGATAGCTGGATCCACCGCATCTGCCTATAAAATTATTCGAGGGCAGGTTTTTTTCGGTGGATATAGAAAATATCTTCATTAATAAAAGGAATAATAAATGCCTGGTCATCTTACATCCAGAAAAACGGTGAAGTGGGGGTTTCTGATACCGGCTCTTGGGTACCTTGCACTGATGGCAATTCTGCCGCTTGTGTGGACATTGACACTCTCCCTCATGAAATGGAATGCCAACATAATGCCGAAACCGGTATGGGTCGGGTTGAATAATTACAAGTACTTCCTGTTCGAGGACCCGCGTTTCTGGCATGACCTGGGCTTCACGGTGATGTATGTCAGTCTCAGCGTATCAGCAGAACTTGTTATCGGGCTCGCACTGGCGTGGATGCTGAGTCAGCGTTTCAAGGGCAAGAACTTCTTCAGAGTCGTGTATCTCATACCCATGGCTTGTCCGCCTATAGCGGTTGCGTTTTTATGGAGGATGATGCTCCATCCCGATATAGGGGTATTGAACTCGATGCTGAAGCTTATAGGATTGAACGGGGTCAAGTGGACAACGGATGCCAGGATTGCGCCGTTTACTTTAATCATGGTGGATGTCTGGGAGTGGACGCCTTTTATGTTTCTGGCTCTTCTCGCGGCCTTTCAATCGTTGCCGATAGAGTTATACCAGGCTGCTGCTGTAGACGGGGCGAACGCATGGCAGATGTTTGTGAGCCTGACATTGCCGCTGATTACACCGGTCATCGTAACAATATCACTTATACGGGCCATCGACGCATTCAAGCTGTTCGAACTTGTATTCGGCATAACAGGGGCCGGTCCCGGGGGCGCAACCGAGTCGCTCTCCTACTATACGTATCTAATAGGCATGAAATGGTTCAAGCTGGGAAGGGGTTCAGCAATTTCGTGGCTTTTTGTGATCGTACTGCTGATTCTTGCAATGATACTGATTTCACGTTTTAAAAAACAGAGAACATAACAGGAGCCCGTATGATTACCTCACACGGATTGGAGAGAAGGAAACCGCTTGGAGTGATGATTATCCTCATCATTCTCATTCTCTTTACCATTTGGACGCTCTTCCCGATCATCTGGGCGATCATTACTTCGTTCAAGGAACCGGGAGATTCATACAAGGCAACGTTCATTCCATTCAAACAGTTTAAACCGACAGTGTATGCATGGCACGATGCCTTCGTTACCACCAGGGACCGAACCCTCAGGTCACTCAGAAACAGCATTATAATCGCAACATTTTCAAGCGCAGCTTCACTCATGCTCGGCGCATTCGCGGGCTATTCACTTGCCCGGTATCAGTTCAAGAAGTGGAAGAACAAGGACATCGCCCTCTGGATACTTTCTCAGAGGATGTTTCCTCCAGTCGCGGTCCTTATCCCCTACTTCTTGATCATGCAGAAACTGCACCTTCTCGACAATGTGCTCGCAGTGATAATGGTTCATGTCACAATGAATCTGCCTCTGGCAGTGTGGCTGATGCTTGATTTTTTTGCCGACCTCCCCAAAGATATCGAAGAGGCTGCACTGATCGACGGGTGCGGGCATTTCATGGCGTTCTTCCGTATTGCCCTCCCTATCGCAGCGCCGGGACTTGTGGCTGTATACGTACTCTCTTTTATATTTTCATGGAATGAATTTCTCTTTGTTGTTGTATTCGGGTATCAAAACGCCATGACCCTCCCGGTCATGATAGCGGGCTCGCTCTCTACACGCGGGCTTGATTTCTGGAAGGTTGCCTCTCTGTCGATTCTTGCAATCATTCCTCCCGTCATACTGGCAACTATTCTATCGCGATATCTCGTGCGGGGGCTCACGATGGGCGCTATCAAGGAATAGAGCATTCACTCCTTTTTCGATTCTTTCCCATCCACATATCGTTCAAATGCCTCTTTTCCTTCCTCGTGCCAGAAGTCTCTGAAGTGCCGCCATTTTCTGGGACCTCCCTCCTCTTCGCTGGCTCCTCCCCCTTCTTCAAAAATCCTGTGAAAATATCCGTGATCATCAAACCGGTCATGATTGTTGAATTTTCCGCTTGACCTATCTCTCCTGTGCCCGAACGTGCCGAAAATGAGTTTTGCCAGAATCACGATTCCAAATGCCTGCCAGTAGTTTATTTCGCCAATGTGGAATATCTCGGGCATAAGCCAGTTCCACAAAACCATCACAAGTGCCCCGAAAACCAGTGCAAACAGGGCTGCGGCAGCAATACCGAAAACAACCATACCTACAATTCGGAATCCCCGCGGAATCGAATGTTTCCAGCCGAATATACGATTTGATCGTGTTCTTGTCATGTTTATACCCCTCCTGCATTTTTAAATTCCTCGAGTACGGCTTTAAGCTTCTGAGTCGCCCGGTGTTTTCGTGACAGGAGCGTATTTACAGGCACATCCCATTCCTCCGCGAGCTCCCGGTACGAACGGCCCTCCAGCTCCGTCGCAGTAAATACATCCCTCATCCCTGGCTTCAGTTCATCAATGGCGACAAACAGCGCGGCGCGTAGAGCTTCTTTTTCCATCTCTGAATGAATAGTGGACCGGTCGTCTGCAAGATCATCCAGAAATGTTTTTCCTTCTGCCGTGTTTTGATCGAGGGAGAGCGTCTTTCTTTTTCTGCGGTAACTGTCGGTTATCCTGTTGTGAAGCGCGCGGTAAAAATAGGCCGCCAGATTTTCAATCGGAGCGGAAACATCAGCCCTGTCAAATACAGAGAGCGCAACATCCTGCACAATATCTTCTGAATCCATCAGGGCTGTCTCATCGATCCATTTTCGCACATAGGCGAGAAACCTCGCTCTTTCCCTCCTGAAGAACTCACCGATTCTTTTTCTCTGCATTACCGCACTCATACTACTATTGACGCAGGGTACGCGATTTTATTGCACTGTTTTTCACTTACTTAACATTTTCGGGCTTCAAGCACAAATCTCTCGGGAGAAAATATAGGCAAGTGAACATTCAATCGTAAAAGGTTCGAACCAATAAATGCCTGATGGTGCACTTGTCTAATGGTTTTTACCTTAATTTCACAATATATAAAAGGCCATGGAAAAGTAAAAGAGCATTATATTTTGCAAATTCTGGTACCTGTGTCCTTGGTACAAAAGGGAAAGATATCGCTTTGCTAGACCAAAATTTTAATGGATAAAACCATACATATTAGCCGAGGCCTTTCAATTTTTCCGGGGTTGCTTCACCGATGAGAAGCTTGACGATGTTTTTATAGCCGATCTTGCGGTTCTCCCTAAAGAGCTGAGCAAACTTTTCGTACGCATCCGGAAATTGTTCTTTCAGTTTTTTAAGTGCGGCATCGATAGCCTTCAGTTCTTCAAGAGTTGCAATTGCAGGCATTTTCTACTCCTCGTTTTAGGTTTGTATTCTGAGTATATATTCAAACTTTAGAATATTCACTATAAAATGAACAGCCATGAGGGGAGATACAGCACAGAGTTACTCTGTACCATTGACAGTTTCTCCTACACTGCGCAGGAGGTCGGTGAGGGAGTAGGGTTTTTGAATGAACCGGTAACTCTTGTCATCTATAAGCTCCCAGTCGCCTTCCCTGTCAAGATATCCGCTTGTAAGGAGGACCTTCAAATCAGGTTTTTCGAGGAGGAGCGAACGGGCCAGTTCGATACCACTGCTGTCCGGAAGAACCACATCGGTGATGAGTATATCAATATTGTCTTTCTGTTTTTTAAAAATCTCAGCCGCCTCTTTTACCGTTTTTGCGGTAAAAACAGTATACCCGCTTTTTGAAAGCTGTGTTTTTACCAACCTGTAGATATCACTATCGTCCTCAACAAAAAGCACCCTTTCTCCCTTGCCGAGGATGGTTTCCCGGGTTCGTATTCTTTCATCTTCAGGTTCTTTTTCAAGAGAGCACACGGGCAGGTATATCTTGAAACTTGAACCTTTGCCCTGTTCGCTGTACACATTAATCCAGCCGCCATGATCTTTGACAATACTGTACACAAGAGAGAGACCGAGACCGGTTCCTTTCCCGCCTTTTTTTGTCGTAAAAAACGGTTCGGATAATTTCTGCGTTGTTTCCGGGTCCATTCCGGTCCCCGTGTCTTCAAAAATCATACAAACAAACTTTCCGGGCTTTGCATATTTGTATGATTTACAGTACTCCTCGTCAATATCCACCGCTGTCGTCTTGACCGTGAGCAACCCACCTTCCTGCATCGCATCACTTGCATTCACCGCCAGATTTGTAATAACCTGTTCGATCTGGCCGCGGTCCAGAGCAACCTGCGGGATATGTTCGTCGAGTTTCAGTTTCACACTTATATTTTCTCCGATTATTCTTTTGAGCATATTCACGAGTTCCCGTATGATCTTTGATAGATTATCAGACTTTTTCTCTATGGGTTTTTTTCGACTGAAGAAGAGCAGCTGCTGTGTAAGGTTCGCCGCTCTTTGAGCGGTGAGGAGGATCTGTTTAAGGCACTCTTCCTGATACGCACGGTTATCCGCCTGCAGGAGTGCGACCTCGGCATATCCATGGATTGCGGTAATGAGATTGTTGAAATCGTGTGCTATACCCCCCGCGAGAGTGCCAATATCCTCCATCTTCTGAGAGTGCATAAGCTGACCCTGTAGTTTTTTATTTTCGCACCGGGTGAGGATTTCTTCAGTTCTATCGGCAATCAAAAATATTATTCTATTTTTTTGCGGGCGGAAGGCAACTGTCTGAATATTCCTCTCAATTGCCTTTATGTGCCTTCTGACTGTAACCGGTTCTGCTGATATAAGACACTTCTGGGCAATAGATCGCAAAAGGGGCGAAAATTCCGGAAATACCTCATCGATTGTTCTGTTTATGTAATCTTCTTTCTGAAGACGAAAGATACGAAGGAATACAGGGTTAATATCGATAATGCGAAATAGGAGTGGGTCATTCCCTTTCTTTAATGGCACGCCTGCGAGAAGAAACCCAACCGGTAGGTGGGCTAAAAGCTGCCGGACTCCCCTATTTTCCCATATCAGATCATAATTATCAGGCATCATGTTCTCGTTCAAAATTCGTTCATTCGTCATTCGCAGTAATTGATCCATTCATGGTTCCCGGCCTATATAAAAACACCTTCACCGTAGTAATCTCAGGCGAATTCTGCACCCATATTCGTCCTTCCTTGACGATACCATCCCCTCCATGCACGTTCTACTCAATACACGCAGCACGCCTTCTTCAAATAACGATCTCAGGTATTTGCTCTTGAGGCCCAGTAATGGGGAAAAAGGCACAGGGAGGGTTCTGTTTCAAGCACATCCCCCTCCCGGAATTCCTTTGGGTTCAGATGCCGCCGCCGCCGCCTTCACCAGCATAGGCTGTTCCATAATACTGAACTTCCGCTTTCTGTACATTGCCGAGAATCGGTACTGCGAAGAGCAGGCCCGCAAGAACCAGAGTGAGGGTAATGACAATCAGGATCTTTTTCATGGTAAAACTCCTTTAAATAAATTATTTTTTAATCGGGGTAATACCCCAATGAACACCCATACACTAATGCAGCACACAGTGAAAAGCATTTCCTTCTATTGAACTCGATGTTCAATGTTTTCAAGGTACACATCCATTCTTATCACTTTGAAACCGGTTTCACGCTCCCTTCAAACCGTATGACAGCACCGACTTCAGAAGATCTCCATTAACCGGATGGGGCATAACATACATCACCTTGTAGGGTCGAAGGGCGCGCTCCACCTCCGGCGAGTACTCTTTCATGATGATTATGACCTTAACCTCTTCATACCGTTCCCTCAAAAAGGGAAGAAACGCAATCATTGAAAATCCGGGTAGATCGACGTCTGAAATCAACACATGAATGTTGAATCGCTCGAATTTATTAATCAATGAGTGAAAATTACCAGCTTTGAGAACTCTGTACCCGTCCCGTGCGAGCATTCCCTTCAAAAAGTCAGTTTCCGTATCATCATTCAGAGCAAGAAGCACGGTTTTTTCCGATTGTCCGGCTAAACCTTTCAGCAAGTTATACTCCTTTATCAGCAATATAGTAGCAAATTCCGTGCCTGCAATACCGTAGGATTAAACTTTCCATGTGTAACCTGGATGTATGAAATTAAAAAGAGTTATAGAGATGATTCAAATGTTATACGGAAGGCTGCTTCAATCATCCAAAATGATTTATTCCTGAAACCGGAATAATTTCCGGAATCCGGACTGAACGTATTAGCC
>Ga0315534_1000003_pt1 | contig 109086 bp, 120 predicted proteins | sample SalMarSW160240MG_FD_203094 | JGI IMG/M metagenome (GOLD analysis project Ga0315534, IMG submission 203094) | Salt marsh sediment microbial communities from the Plum Island Ecosystem LTER, Massachusetts, United States - Salt Marsh Sediment SW1602-40 ... | reverse complement strand
ACGAACAAAATTCAGTGGTGGAACAGGAGTATTGCCCAGCGGTCTTCTTAAGGCGAAGCATGTTTATGTAGTTGGCTTACTGTTCCTCGTTATGGGATCTCTTATCGGGATCTATTTCATTGTATTGAGAGGTCCAATAGTGGGAGTAATTCTAGGAATTGCTGTCTTTTCGGTTTACACCTATTCAAATAGGCTGGTTTACCGTGGACTCGGAGAAGCCTTTGTTGCCCTCAAAGGTGCTCTTATCGTGTTTGGCACTTTCTACGTCCTGACAAATTCGGTCGAATTCATTCCTTTTTATAACGGCATAATACTGGGAGTGCTATCGGGTTGTGTTTTGTTCGTAACGTCATTCCCGGACTTTGACGCAGATAAGTCAAAGGGAAGAAGAACGCTTGCGATTAGCCTTGGCAAAGAGCGGGCATTAAAATTGTATCCAATTCTTCTTGTATCACCTTACATGTTGATCATTCTGGGGGTTTTGTTAAATCTGATTGTAATTTACTCATTAATCTGCTTCATTTCAATACCCTACCTATTCAAAGCAATAAACGGAATGAAGAAGGCAGGTCCGGAAGGACTGTTATCAGTCATGGAGTCTACTCTGGTGCTTGCTCGGATTACCGGGATGATGTTGATCGTTAGCTATCTGGTAGCTGCTCATCCGCTCATAAAGCTCACTAATTTGTGATTGAACTTGTAATTGAAGATTCTCGGCCTTGACAGGTTTAAACAATTGGGGGCCTTGCGAATATATTTTTTGGGTCCGAGTGGTATTCTACAGCCAACGCTGGGTCCTTTTGCCTCCCGGTAAGCACCCCTATTGCAATATCATCACTTTTTATCACCTCTTCTTCCCTTAATATTTTGATGCCTGCAGGGACCGCGCCAGATGCCATTTCACAGTCAAATCCGTTCAGACCCACTACTGCCATGCCGTGACTCATCTTTCTATCGTCTACTTGTACTACTATTCCATTTGTAAATTCTATCGCTCGTAGAGCTTTAGCTATATTTGCAGGTTTTCCAATTTGTATCGCCGTAGCTCTAGTTTTGGGCAGTAATGCCTTACTGTCCTTGTACGTGTAGTATCTCTCCAACAGAGTAGTATTGAAATTTCCAGCATTCCAAATAAGTTTTTGGCCTTCAAATTTCCCATTCACTAGTTCATAAAACGCATTTGCACCCGTTGAATTCACAACAACTATCCGAGGGATCTTTCTAATCCAACCCCAATCATATAATTCCATTAGACATTTTCCACAACTAGCAGTATTTCCCAGCGCTCCGCCAGGATATACAAGCCAGTCGGGCGGATTCCAGTCCAGGTTCTCTAAGATCCTGTATACTATTGTCTTTTGGCCTTCTAATCTAAAGGGATTCACAGAATTCACAGTGTATCCATTCTGGAGATTTACCTTTGCCAATGATTTATTGAGAGCATCATCAAAGTTTCCATCCACCTGAATTACTTGGGCACCGAATTGGAAAGCTTGCCCCAGTTTTCCAGCTGCAATTTCTCCTTTTGGGATATAGACTTCACATCTCATATTTTCGTTGGCAGCGTACATAGCTGCCGAAGCGGAAGTATTTCCAGTGGATGCACAGATTATCAAGTTCACGCCAATGGCTTTCGCGTGCGTTATTGCAGTAGACATGCCATTATCCTTAAATGATCCGCTTGGATTGTAGCCTTCCGGTTGTAGCAGGAGGCTGTCGTGTTTCAAATTGACGTATTCTGCAACCCTACTCATCCGGTACGGTTTTGAGAGTCTCCCTTCTGCCCCGTCGAGAGATACAAGTATTTTTGCGCACTCATCTAAGTCTTCTGTATCAATGCCGAGAAAGTTGATAAGATCACGAAAACGCCATACCCCGCTTTCATTGTATATGTTTCCACCGTGATTTCTACGTGAGTAGAATACCTCTATCAACTCCTTTTTCGGTTTGTTGAGGTAGTTAATATCTAACAAAGAATTGCAAGAACATGAATAAGCTTCGCTTAGGATATTGAAGGTTTTTCCACATTTTGGGTTAATGCATTTCTTTATCGCAATCTCTTTCATGAATTTGAATTCATCCGAAGTTCATATAAATTGTATTTCTCTTCTTTAATGATTTGGATTGTCCGGCTCTATAAGCTGGAAATTTGTCACAGTATTCAAATTTTCGATGCCTGACCAAATTTTACATGGATGTAAGACAGATCTCAACAACGTAACGAATATCCGAACATATTGTCGTTATAATTTGTCAAACCATTTTTTATTCTATTACGCCGATTCAGGAATTGTCTACCGATGAAGAACCGCTCAGATATTGAAGTTATGGCTTCAATTCTCCGCTCTGCAACTAGCAGTTGGGAATATAAGACAAGTATAATGAATATTGCTGCAATTTCACACTCACAGTTAATAAGGTATCTGGCCGTTGGAATAGAAAAGGGGCTGATTGAATATTCTGAAACAACTGGGCTGTATAAGACGACTAAATCAGGTGTGTTCTATCTCAGAAAATATGAGCAGATGGTGTCTATGTTTCCCTCAGTTCCTGAAATTCTAGACTTTGAAACCGAGTCTAGTTCTCAGAAATCTCGAGATCATCTCTACAATAATGTGAGCTAACCAAATGAAGCATTGATGATGCCAAATCCATATAAGGGCTAGATTTTCAATGCTAACTTCGAATGAGTGATATATAGACTGTCAATCTATTCTATTGTACGTAAAGGATATGCTATGCAGGAGGTTAAAGGATTCACTTCGCTCTTCCATTTGGGATGAAATTTGTAATACCGTGCTTCTCTCAGGTGGACTAGATAGCACTATCATTACGGCCATTCGTAGGCCAGAGTACTCTATCACTATTGGATTTGGTCCGGAGGCATCTGATTTGAAATATGCTGATGCAGCGGCTCTTAGATTTGTTCGAAAGAAGATAACAAGAATTCTTTCAACTCAGGAGTTGCTAGGAATAATCGATAAGGTAATCGTCGCTTTAAAAACATTTGACCCGATAACAATTAGGAACTCTGTTGTTCCTTATGCCGCTTTGGAAGTGGCTAATTCTAGTGGATTTAAATGCGTCTATACGGGTGACGGTGGTGACGAAATATTTGCTGGATATAATTTTTTGAAACGATATTTAGATAACCCATCACGTCTTGAAAGTGAAATTTACCGCTTAAGAGCAATTATGACGTTCCCGACGTTTAGCTTAGGGGAGAGTCTGAAGGTGAAAGTCATTGCGCCATTTCTTAATGAAAACGTAGTTCGTATAGCCGAATTGATTCCAATCTCAGACTTGGTTGGATTCTATAGAGATAAGGTTTGGGGTAAATTGGTCTTGCGGAGATGTTTTCGCTATGAATTAGGTGAAGAGATTTGTTGGAGAAAGAAACAAGCACAGGAAGAAGGGGCTGGCATTACTAGGATAAGACACATAATTGAAAATAGCTGCAATGATTTTTCGTTTGCTGAAGGGGCACGTATGGCTAAGGGAAAAGGTGTAGTTGTAAGGGATAAGGAACACCTATATTACTTCAAATGCTTCACTCGCAATTTTTCGCTAGAAGAGAGGTGTGACTGTCCAGAATTGACCTGTTCTGGTTGTGGAAATTGCGTTTCCTTTCTATCAAATTACTGCGAACTTTGTGGGCAATTCCCTGTGACAAGGTGAGCGAGAGCGAGATCCAGTCCTCAGAAAATCGAAAATACCATAACTTAGCATTCCGAGGCAATATTAATTAACCTTTTCTTTATTCTAGAAATGGTTGGATAGCTATAGCCTTTCTCTCGATATATTTTTATCATCGATTTCCAATTTTTAATTCGACGTTTAGCTTGAATTATGGTTATCATGTGGGTTTCTCTCTTAACGATACTCTTTCTCCCAGGAAACAAATAGCCCCCAGAAATTGCCATAAATCTTCTATATGCAAATCTTAATCCGAACAGCAGCGCGGGGGCGGGTAGAAATTTAAGGTATTTGGATATCTCGGCGTACTCCTTATCTGATAGTTCAATATCCAGGATAATTTCTTTCATTGAATTATTTACACTAGAAAATTATTAAAACCTTTCAAATTTCGTATTTTGAAATGTCTTGTCGTGTACAAATGAATCCGAAAGTTAATTATATCAATTCGTATTCTCCCTTAGATCGATGGCGGACGACATTGAGTTTATAGCTGAAATGGAGAACAAAGTCAATTCGGGGACAGAAATACTACTTCAAGAAGCTCAGCGGCTCCTAAGTACAACTGACGTCCAAATTTTAGCGGAAACTGCTAATAGAATAGCCCGAAAATTTAGTAAGGATCAGATAGACGTGGAAATGCTCCTTAATGCAAAGTCTGGCAGTTGTCCGGAGGACTGTTCTTTCTGTGCTCAATCTTCATTTTATGAAAGCAAGATTATTAAATATCCACTACTTAAAAAAGAGATGATCCTAGGACGGGCTCAAAAAGCCAAGGAATCTGGCGCAAATAGCTTTTGTTTGGTATGTGCATACAGATCGCCACCTGAAAACGATTTTAATTATATATGTGATATAATACGATGTATAAAGAAATATTTAGAGATTGATGTAAATGTTTCTTTAGGTTTCATGACCAAGGAACGGGCTAAACATTTGAAAATGATTGGAGTAAAGAGATATAATCACAACCTAGAAACCTCCGAAACGTACTTTTCTCAAATATGTAGAACTCATGATTTTTCAGATAGAGTGAATACAGCACGCATAGTTAAAGAAGCCGGCCTTGAGCTATGTTGCGGTGGTATCATAGGCATGGGCGAAACCACAGACCAGAGGTTAGAACTTGCGTATTCTATCAGAGATTTATCCCCTGACGAGGTGCCAATAAATATACTGATACCCAAACCAGGGACGCCTTTTGAAAGCCTTCATGGCGTTAGTCCTATCGATGCAATCAAAACAATCGCCGTATGGAGATTCTTAATGCCAACCCCGGTTATCAAGATTGCTGCTGGAAGGGAAGCATATTTTAGAGGTGACGACAATTTAGCATTAATGGCTGGTGCGAACGGCATAATTACAGGAGGATATTTGACTACAAATGGTAACGAACCCAGTAGAGATTTACAAATGATTCAGGATATTGGTATCAACCAGGGGTAACCATTACGATTCTGTGAAAAAGGAACTGGACTACTTAAAATCTTGTAATCTTTACCGGCGCTTAAATATAGACGATAGTCTTAAGGGGTCAGTTAGAATTAGACATAACTATCAAGACGATATTTTGAACTTTTGCTCCAATGACTATCTGGGTATCTCAACCCACAAGAAAGTGGTGCAAACCACCAAGAAATCTCTAAAGCAGATTTCTCCCTGCAGCTCGAGGCTAATCACTGGAAATACTCCTGAATTGGAGCGTCTTGAGGATATGCTGGCTAATCACCGCAAGACTCAGACGGCATTGGTGTTTCCAACAGGGTATATGGCAAATATTGGCACAATCACGGCGCTGGGGTGTAAGAATTGTGTCATCTTCAGTGACGAGCTTAACCACGCAAGCATAATAGATGGATGTCGATTAAGTGGTGCTGAAATTAGGGTTTACAGGCATAATGACATTCCTGATCTCGAACAGAAAATTGAGCTGAACAAGGGAGCCCCCAGAAAGATAGTGATCACCGAGGGGGTTTTTAGTATGGATGGAGACTTCGCAAATTTAAAAAAAATATGCGATATCTGTCATTCATATGGTGCGTTATTGATTGTGGATGACGCGCATGGTGATTTCATATTTGGAAGGCCGAGAAATCATTCCTACTCAGGAATTCCAGCTTATTGTGGCGTCAATTCGAAAGTCGATTTTCACATTAGCAGCCTTAGCAAAGCGTTAGGATGTTTTGGGGGGTACGTTGCCACCTCAAGACAAATGCGAGAACTATTGATAAACAGATCTAGACAGTTTATCTATACATCTTCTATCCCTAGCCACCTGTGTGTGTCAGCAATGACAGCTATGGGGATTGTAGAAAGAGGGCACTTGCAGAATAAATTATTCCAAAATATAGAGCTTCTCGGCGGAGAACTTTGCAAGCTCGGTCTCATAGCTGACCTGCCTCGAACTCAAATTATCCCAATCTTGATAGGTTCCGAAAAAAATGCCATTAGGTTTTCTAATCTATTGTTGAGAAAGGGTATTTTAATCCAACCCATAAGATTCCCTACGGTCATGAAGGGTTCATCTAGAATTAGAATTAGCATGTCAGCCTTACACACTCTAGCTAATATATGGAATGCAGTTGATGCTATTAGATATGCAGCCAACAAATTGAAATTGATCTAGGAGCATACTTCTTTTCATATTTCAGAATTCGAAATTAGAAATACCGTTCAAGGAACAAACAGGTAGAAGTAAATTTATGGAAGGTAGATTTGAACAAAACAGTAATGAGTTGGAATTAGTAAAATTGAGTACTAATTCTCAAAAATTGCCGCTGACCGATCTTAGTCAGGAAATCGGATCCGACACCCAGTAATATTTCAAAAATTGAGTTTTGAAAGATGTTTTTACAGAGTTCATCTATTTAGTTCCTGAAATCCAAAAGACCTTGGGCAATTAAATTTTCGATATTTTTTAGAGTGTAACTGTTACGAATTCTTGGGATTTCAATTACTCTCTTTACCCCCGTAAATGTAGAAAGCATTATTGGGAGACGGCGTTGTACTTTAGAAGTTTTTTCTGGGTTCTTATTGATGATTATTGCATCTACCCGAATTTTCCTATTGAGGCAAGCTTGGAAAGTGAGTAGTGTATGGTTTATAGTGCCCAGTTTTGGTGATGTCACAATGATGACAGGAAATCCAACCATCTTAATAAAATCTAAGATAGTCTCTTTCCTAGAAATAGGCACCATAACCCCTCCTATTCCTTCCACCACAAGAAACTCATGTTGTCTTGATAGTCTTCGCAATTTTCTAGCTGCAAAACCTAAGTTGGGAGTAGGCCTTCCGCTCATTGTCGCCGCAAGAAAAGGTGCTGTTCCAATTTGATAGAAATAAGGATTTATCAAATCATAGGGATCAACTACCTTGGCAGCACGAGAGAGTCTCCATGCATCTTCAGAACCGCACGTTGAGGAATATCGCTTGTACGACGTAGCAAATGGTTTCATTACTCCTACGTCAACGCCGTGTTCCTTTAGGACCTTCGCTATCGTGCAAGCTATGAATGTCTTTCCAATATTAGTATCGGTTCCAGTCACGAATAATCCCTTCACAGAAATTTAATAGTGATGGAGTTTGCTTTATTTCAATATGGCTCTTATGAGCAGACATCACATTTGGTATCCGTATGCAGATATGAACCAATGGGATAACACAACGACCAAGATAATCACCAGGGGAAGAGGGTTCTATCTTATAGATTCAAAAGGTCGAAAGTACCTTGACGGTGTCGCAAGTATGTGGTGCAATGTTTGGGGCCACGGAGAGAAAGAGATCATCAGAGAAATGAAAAAACAAATCGACTCTCTTCAACATTCTAGTCTATTCAGTATAGCAAATAAGCCATCCATAGAACTTTCCGTGGAACTATTAAAATTATCTAAAGGGATGGAACACATTTTCTACTCCGATAACGGTTCTACTGCAGTAGAAGTTTCAATGAAGATGGCCATTCAATACTTTAAGAATAAGGGCAGGCCGGAAAAGAGACATTTTGTCTCCCTTAAAAATGGCTATCACGGCGACACAATCGGGGCGATGTCAGTGGGGTATGTCCCCCGGTATTTTTCCGCCTACAGGCCACTACTGACACAGGTGACCCGACTCACTACGCCCTCCCTAAAGTTAGGCGAGCCTGTATGTGAATTAGATAAGATCCTTGAGGAAACCGAATCATGTCTTAAGAAAGTTTCCTCGAAGACCTGTGCAGTAGTAATGGAGAGCGGCGCTCAAATTGCAGGCGGGATAAGAATTTATCCAAAAGGTTATCAAAGGGGAATAGCTGAGTTATGCAGTAAATACGGAGTTCTTCTCATTTTGGATGAGATTGCCACAGGATTCGGAAGGCTTGGAAATATGATAGAATATTTGAAACAAGATTCAATTCCAGATATCGTATGTTTCGGTAAGGCCTTGACTGCAGGATACACACCATTAGCGGTTACTCTAACGAACTCTGAAATATTTCGATCGTACCTTGATACGGAAACTAAACTCTATCATGGCCACACATTTTGCGGACATCCTATCGGCTGCGCAACTGCCATTGCTAATTTGAAACTGTATAGAAAAAGGGGTCTGATACGGGATATTTCTCTGAAATCAAGATACATTAGGATGAGGTTGCATGAGTTTCAGAATTCAGCAGCTGTAATCAATGTGCGACACAAAGGAATGCTTGCCGGCATAGATATTTCAAAACGAGGAATAGACGCAATAAGAAGGAAAACACACGAACCTGTTGATTCTTTCATTTTAAAGAATGCGCTAAACTCAGGAGTTTATTTAAGGCCGCTTGGGAAGACAATAGTCTTGATCCCTCCACTCGCCATTGACAGGAAAAATTTAGAGTACTTACTAAGCGTTATCGGCCTTATCATTAAGAAAGTTGAGCATTTAATCTAAACTACTGGATTTGTCGTAATTCCTTATACAAAGTTGCTTTTGAAATCCCTAGATCCTTTGCAATTTTAGAACGAGGAGTGTTGTCGGCAAGTAATTTGACTAGTATGTTCTTATCTATCATTACTTGAGGCCTTCCAATACTTTTGCCGGATTCCTTAGCCCTCTTCATACCATCTTTGGTTCGTTGGACCAGCATTTCTCGCTCCCTTTCTGCAACCCAAGTGAGGATGCCGATCATCAGCTTTCTGACACTTGGTTCCGTGCTTTGAAGGAAAGTTTCCCTTGGCGAACAAGAAATCAAGGGTGCATATTCTTCAATCGCTTTAATCGCGTCAAGCGTATCCCAGAAGGTTCTCCCGACCCTGGAAAGTTCATATACTAATACGGCATCTACGGAATCTGTCTTAATGATCTCAAGCATATCCCTGAAAGCATGCCTCCGAATTGCGGGTATCCTACCACTTACCGACGAATCTTCAAAATACGAAAGTATGTCAAAATCATGGTCTGAAGCCCATTTATCTAAAACAAGTTTCTGATTCATAACGGTCTGTTCCTCAGTACTTACCCTTAGGTAGGCGAAGGCGTACATGACTTAACTAAAGCAAATCAGTTATCAGGTTAATTAAACAAATTGTCAACCTTCCAAGACAAAATGTTCAAAAAGGGTATCTTCAATTTTATAAACGATTTCACCAGCTAATTAGAGTAAAAAAAGCGTTCTCTTTGTTGGACGATTTAGAAATGGGTCCTTTTTTGAACTGTCAGAGATTATTAAATTGTATACGAAATTCGTCAAACATAGGCAAAACCAAATAATGTATTGAAATTCCTTTTGACACATTTTCAGCTGTTACAATATGGGGCCGTTGACTATTTTGCTATTAACAATTCCATAAATTGGTAGCTATAACCCTACCTACAACCGACAAATTACGCCATTCTGACCAAATTACGAAAACTTGAACACGTCATTAATATCATTGTAACATTCTAAGTCCAGCACAACATTTAATTTGTCCAATAATATTCTGCAGTATTGCGCCGCTGTAGCTCAGCATGGTAGAGCAATTCTAGCGTGGTTTGGAAAACTCCTCTGGAGCTTAGCTGGCTGTTAACCAGTGGGTCATCAGTTCGAGTCTGATCAGCGGCGCTTTGATGATTATCGCTCAGGTCGACTGCCGCCGTCAGAAAGATATTATGTCCAATGCTATTGCGTCTGCAAGCAAATCAAGATGTCGATTTGCGACTACGTATCCATTCTTTATTTCATTCGATGATACCCATCTGTTGGAGGAAGAGAATAATCGTTCCTTTCTCAGCTTGTTCTCAAGTAGTTCCAAGTCCAATTCTACTTCTTCTACCTCCCCTGTTTTCGAATACTTCATCGTGAGAATAACCTTTCTAACTAGAACTCTTCCCCCGAAGCGTTGAGAGAAATCTCTGGCACCTTCGTCAATTTCCACTAATTTGAGTTTCATTTGAGTAGTATTGAGGGCATCTCTACTAGTAAGAAGTCGATCATCGACAAATTTATCGTAACTCATGACTCGCTTTAGCTACTTTATTTATTCATCGTATATGAATCAAACCCATCCATTGTTCTGAAACGGAAATGGATCTTTCCATCGGGAGATGCTCCTGTTGCCACCAATTCTACCGCTGCCCCAGCGGCAATCCCTCTTCCTTCTAACACCGAACCCAATAACAAGATCCCATCCATATCTATTAGTGCTACAATTACCTCGCCTTCCTCTAGCCAGGATCTGCTAAATTCTACGATCCTTCCGAGTTTGCCAGCATTAGCTGTTGATGTTCTTCGATAGCAAGAAGGACAGTATTCGTACGGCGGCCAAATCTTCTTCTTGCAAGACGTACAATAAGAAATCACAAACGCGCCTTTTTTTAGTTGATTCATGAAATGTCGCATTAAATAGTACTCCAAATTTCACGAACGGAGGATCATTATTGTTGCTGAGGTCCCTGCTGCTGCAAGATTATGAACTAGTCCTACGTTACAATCACCCACCTGACGTATTCCTGCCTCATGCCTTAACTGACATACAATTTCGCAAACTTGGGCGATCCCGGTTGCGCCGATCGGATGACCTGATCCGAGAATTCCACCTCTGGGGTTTATTGTAATATTTCCGTCTAGAGCATACGATGCTCCTTTTCCTGTTCTCGCAAACCCCAAATCTTCATATGCCATGATTTCCATTATTGTAAATGCATCATGAATTTCTGCTACCTGAATATCTGAGGGTTTCACTTTCGCCATTTCATAGGCGTGTGCCGCTGCCAGTTTACTTGAACCGTTCTTAAAGATGCCTGGAATAGCGCGCGCTACGCTTGCACAGTTGGTTTGCTGTCCTATTCCGTCTATCCAGACAGGCTGAAGATCAAGATTTCTGGCAAGATCCTCGGAGACTAGTAACAGGCTAGCAGCCCCGGCGCAAAGTGCACCGCAATCTAGCAACTTAATTGGCTCGACAAGCTTTCTAGAAATTAATACGTCTTCAAGCGAAATTGGCTCGTTGAACATAGCATTCGGATTATTTACTGCCGATAATCTATTCTTGACCGCTATGGCTCCCATATCCTCTTCAGTGGTCCCATACTCTCGCATATGCATTTTGGCAAAAATCGATGCCCAATATATCGGGGAAGTAAAATTACCTCGGGATACATCCCAGATGAGCTTGGAACCAGGGCTGTTACGTAGCTCTGCACCAACTACTAGAATTGAATCACATAGTCCTGAAGAAATGTAGGAATAAGCAGCTGATAATGCGACAGTACCCGAATTACAAAGATTATCAATCCTGCATGTAATTTTGGGAATTACGCCTAACATTTCGGACGCGATTGCTCCGCTGTAAAGATCATTAGAACAGCTTGAAAACAATAAGCCCTCTATCTTATTTGCTGTTATTTTTGAAGATCTCAAAATTTCCATAGCTGGCTCGCAAGCCAAATCATAAACCGATTTGTCTGTTAGTTTTCGAAATTTGGTGGTAGCATAGTCTACAATTGCAACTTTATTCATTTGAGAAAGTCTCCAATAATTTGATGAATGATTTCTGAGTATCTTCTCCTCCTACGGGATTGATTTGTAATATAGGAAGTGTTATTCCTGTAGAGATAAATCTTTGCATCGAGCGTCTGCCTTGCTCGGAATCACCGCAAATAGTAATTTCGTCCAGGAATTTGTCAGAAACAATTTTAGAAGCTGCATCAAGTCCTCTCTTGTTGTACTCTTCAACAATACTTTCTGTCTCATTCGCAAAACCAGAGTTTGAAATAAGTTTCCGGTAATATACTCCCACCGAGATATAAAACGCCAGCGTCTTTGCTGCTCGCATTCTTGCCTTATCAGGATACTCATCAGAGATTGAGCATACGAATGCCGAGGCCAATTCGAACGGCCTCATTATTTCTCTTCTTATTTTTTGAACTGTGGACCTCAATTCATTAAATGGTCTCAAGTATAGTAGTAAACCCTCTGCGACCGAGAGGGAGAGTGTTATCATTAGCGGATTTACCGCAGCTAAAAATATAGGAATAGAACTCCGGACAGGAGGATGCAAAAGTCTAAAATTCGAAACATTGAAGAATTTGCCCCTGAAGGATACCGGATTTCCTGTCCAGATGAGTCGGAGGAGAGTAACCATCTCCTTCATCCTAGCAAGTGGTTTATCGAAAGTTAATCCATGCCACTCTTCAATGATTGCATTGGTGCTTACTCCCAGTCCCAACAAAGTTCGGTTCCCAGAGAGGAGATCAAGAGTGATCCCGCCCATTGCTATAGTAGAAGGGGTTCGTGAATAGATGTTGAGTATTGCTGTTCCTAATTTCGGACGGCGGGCTACTTGAGAAATCGCTCCTAGTGTGCTGAATGCTTCTCGTCCCCAGGTTTCAGGTACCCAGAGAGAATGAACATTCTTATATCCATTTGCTAGACGAGAAAATCTCAAGATCTCATCGATGGAAAGGAGAGTCCCAAGGCTGTATCCTGTTTTGATTCCTCCACAAGAATACAACTAGTTCCCTCGTGAAACTAATTGGGAACTCTGAATTTCCTTGGTAGCCTCGTCCATATCTTTATGCGAATCAACCGATCTCCAAAAGGAAGTGGAAAATGTAACTCCCTTTAAATTTCGGTCTTTTGCCATGATGGGCAAAGCTGATGTTTCTATGTTTCCATGGTCGGGTAGATAATCGAAGACATTGTTAGTAAAAAAATAGACCCCCGCATTAATCCATTTGTCATTGATTTGAGGTTTCTCAACAAAGCCAGTAACAAGGCCGTTCTTATCCAATTCAATAACACCATACGGACTTTTCAACGGCACTAGGGCTAGTGCAGATGTTTTGGTGTGTTTTAGAACATTCGGATCTAAGTCTGTCAAAATATCGCCATTTACCATAAAGAATCCTTCATTTTTAGAACTGTTGATCAGGATTCTAGCATTCTTAAGGGCTCCGCCAGTTCCGAGTGGCTCCTCTTCTACAGCATAACCAACTCTTACACCGAATCTGTTTCCGCTTCCGACGTAATCAATAATGCGTTCCTTAAGGTATCCTACACATATAACAATCTCATCGATTTCATGATTTTTGAACCATCTGATTTGCCATTCTATTATCGGTCGGTCGCAAACTTCTATCATAGGTTTTGGCCTCTCATCGGTAATTGGTCTAAGTCTTTTTCCTAGCCCCCCAGCAAGTATAACGCCTTTCACGTTAAGATACAACTCCTTTTAATCAATTAAATGCTATGCTTGAGGCAGTTCATACACAATTATTTATTGGTGCTACTGGAGGAAGAATGACATCTTTCAAAACTCGAGATTTGAAATATAAAGAATATCTAGTTTAAATATGCTCCCAATCAAACATTTACTACGTTATTCCGGCTTCTCTAGAATAGATGTATAACCCATCGAGAAAAACCCGTTGGTCCTTGCCCTTTATTTTTGTTGATGACTCAATATTTGCAGCGGTCTGGGACACGTCTTCAATACTCGGTCCAGTTACCAATACGTCATCGCCGCTTGTCTTCACTTTTGTATTACTGCCCACTATCATGGCTATTCTTGGTGCTCTTTCCCCAAAAATATTTTCCACATGTACCTCAGATCCTTTTACCTTAACAGAAATGGGAAAATGCGCAAATACAATTTTTAATCGATAAGTGTAACCTTGCTCTACCCCACTGATCATATTGTTCAAAATACTCTTTGCAGTGTTAATGATCGCAAAATCTTTCTTTCTCTTCCCATACGAGGAAATCCTAATGCTATCTTGAACAATGTCCACCCTTATCGGAATTTTAGACAAATCTCTTCTAAGGATCCCTAGCTTTCCACTCACTTGGATATGGTTTTCTTCTTTAGATACAGTTACCTCTGATGGTATCGTAAGTTCAACACTCATTTTCTCAACCGGTATTTTTTCAGTACACATACCCCACTAGGACTCCACCTAAACCAAGTTGTTGGGCTTCATGATGCGACATAACCCCTTTACTTGTTGAGACAATTAATACACCCATGCTAAATGCAGGTAAGTATCGTCTTTCCCAGTCAAGATAACCATTCTTCCTTACGCTATACTTTGGAGTAACTATTCCACATTTGTTTATAGCAGCTAGAAGTTGGATGCGAAACTTCCCCGCTCTACCATCGTCAATTTGTTCAAACTCGCCGACGAAATGATTTTTCTGCATAACACGCAAGACTTCACTAGTGAATCTGGACGCCGGCACAACTATACACTCCTTTTTTCTTCTAGATTCGTTATTATATAGTGTATTCAGCAAATTCGCTAAAACATTTAAAGCAGGCATTTGACCATCTCCATCCTCCTAATCATTCGTACTTGTAAAAGCCCAAGTGCTGGGCAACCTCTCTAAAACACTGTCTGCATAGGAACAATTTGTACTGTTGTATCAATCCATTATACGCACCACATCTCTTGCACCACCTCGAACCCTTACCATGGGTAATTTTTTTCCTCTTAGTAAGCTCATAATCTCTAGGTTTTGGCATTATGAAACTTCAACTCCAAATCCGCTTGTAAAGAATTCAATTGCTCCATCCTTGCCAATCCGATGACCTTTGCCGATCTTACTCTTAATTCTTTTCTTAGAAATACTGTAGCCTGGCCGTACCAAACTAACGCAAACATTCATACCAAAAATTCCAATATCAGGGTTGTATTTCGTACCCGGGATATCTATGTGTTCACGTATGCCAATAGAGATGTTGCCATAATTGTCGAAGGAATTGATATTCATCTTATTGCCTTTAGCTTCCAGACATCTTTTCAAGAAATCAGTTGCATCCCTTCTTCTCAGTGTCACCATTGCTCCAATTGGTTCTCCTTGGTGGATTCCAAAATCTCGCAGGTTCTTTTTTGCCGTTGTCACCGTCGGAATTTTTCCAGTTAGATCCTCTAATCCATGCTTCGCTCTTTCAACAGGCTCTCCCGATTTTCCAACACCGATATTTATAACGACCTTCCCCACCGAAATCCTTCTCATTATATTTTCCGAATTCGAAATATTCATATCTTTTAACTCACCTGAATTATTGGCACTTCATCACCGACCGGCATGACCATCTGCACCGGTAATTCAACTGACCTGTCACCGAATGAAATTACCGTTCTCCTAGGCAATGAGAAAAGACCTTCACGAATTTCTTCAATTTTTCCAATAGCCCCTGCATTCTCGCCTTTTGTAACAAGGACTACCGAACCTTTCTCTAATTTCATATATGACTTGACCTTCTTAGTAGAGAGATCGAACAAACATGAATCCCCTACGGAATACTGCTCGTTCGCAATCATAGTTTTACCGTCATGGAAACCATATTGTGTTTTTTCCCCTTTAATCGTTTTTCTAAGTGTTACCCTTAGTAGTTTCAGGCTCCTCTCGGTCTGTTTAGAAAGAAGAACTGGGACCAAGAGATTCCTGTTCTTCGGTACTAAACGGAACGCCTGTGATAAAGGAATCAATTCTATAATATCCATCAAGCCTACCGGCCATCCAATGTTTCTCCTCACCACTCCATCTACAGATACCTTACCATCATTGAGCATCCTTTTTACTTCGTCCATGCTCTGACCTACCCTTAATACATCTCTAATCAGAATCCCAAGAGGATAACAAACAGTCTTCGGGTGTGGTCCTGGCCTTGCACGGACAACAAATTGGCCGTGCTTTCGTCTTACCTTCCAAAACGACGGGGCACATTGTCTCTTGACGGTAGTACCTCCTCCCTTCTTTGCCAACTCTATTTCTCTCCTCCTTTGGTAGTACTATTTCGATTATTTGTTGAACGCCGTTTATTTTGTTTCCTAACTCGAGATTTCTTTTCATCCAAATTTTTTTTCTCTGGTTCGTGAATTCTTTGAATCAGAGCTTGTCGATACTTATCATCCAAATCTAAATCAGTAATTACTACATTAGTAGAATTAATTTCTACCTTTACGTTTCCTCCACGCACCTTTTCTCTTTGGATTCCTTCAATAGCGAGACTTCCCCGCTTCATGTTAACTTTTTCAACCTTGCCTTCGATACCACTGTATTCTCCACGTATTACTTTGATTGTATCTCCGGCAATCACTCTTAGGTTGCGCCTTCCGTATTTTTCCCGTAAGGTACGCGAAAGGGGAGACCTGAGCTTGCGTTCAGCCAAGTGCTTTGGGACAACGCCTATTAAACTATTTGTCAATAATTTTATCTACTCCATCCAATATTCAAACGATTAGTGCAGCCAAATTTGCAATCCTCGGCCATTTTTCAGCTGCCTCTGCAGCTACCGGCCCTTTTATGTCTGTTCCCTTGATCTCACCCTCAGGAGTGACCAATACCGCAGCGTTATCTTCAAAAACCAATCTATTTCCATTTAACCTTCTGACAGGATATTTTTGCCTTATTATTACTGCCCCAAAAATCTGCTTTCTTAACTCTGCTGGACCTTTCTTGACGGTTACGGTTACAAAGTCACCTACTGCAGCTGACGGTAATCGAGAATGTCGTCCCTTAAATCTCTTTACTTGAGCAATGCGAAGAATCTTGGCACCGGTATTATCAGCACACACTAAAGTAGCTGTCATAGGCAGCGCTCTTGTGACATAAGGCCTGAATTCTTCCACACCTTTTGCTGAAACAGCTCTTGACTTGGAGGACGTCTATTGTTCCACCTCTATCACCACAAAAGCAACAGTCTTGGTCAAAGGTCGGCATTCGGCAATTCGTACCCGTTTTCCTTCAATTACATCCATACATTCGGGAACATATGCATGCATTTTTGATTTGCTTCTTTCAAACCTTTTATATTTTGTTACCGGCCTAGAATATTGATGTTCAACTACAACCATTTTTCGAGCCTTAGCGCTAACCAAAGTACCGGAAAAAACTCGACCCCTAACTGATAGTTTACCATGATAAGGACAATTTTTATCTTCACAAGACCTCCGCGGAGGAGACACAAAAATGCCAATATTTCTAATCATAATTCATCCCAAATTCTTCCTTACAACTCGGTCCTCTGGTCTCCCTATCAGACTATTTCCACTTATAAAGCAACCGCAAGTAGGAAGGGTTAACCTAATATTAATACAACTTTTTGGCAAACTCTTCAGTACCTCACCAGATCTGAGAGTGATCATATTTCTACTTTCCTTAACAATATGTCCAGATAATCCAGAATATGGACCTGAATCGAACGTGCGGGCGAACAGTCCGACTAACTCATGGAAAATCAAATTCTCGCTTGTTATCAATGGTTTTCGACCCTCTCAGTGAGTATAGTCTTTATTCTAGCAATATCCCTTCTGGTCCATCGAATACTCGCTGTTTCCTTCTTTAATGTACCCTTTGCGCCCTCAGATCTCAGCTTTGTTAGCTCTGAGGATAATTCATCCAGTTTCTCTGTAAGATCCCTATCATTCATTTCGCGTAATACCTTTAGCTTAATTCTACCCATCGTTCTTTACTTCCGCCTCCATAGGTTCAGTTCCCTCAATAGGCTTTTTGTCTTCTGATCCAGTTTGTACCGTACTTTCCAGCCTCTGGACCTCCGTCGTTTTGTCACTACTTTCTGAATCAATCATCTCGAACTCCTTTGGCATTTCGTTTATAATCGCTATTTTCAGCTGAATCCCCATCAATCCCATCTTAGTGAGTACATGAGTGACTCCATATCTTACCACCTTGTTAGCTATATCACCGCTTTTTGGGACTAGACCTGCAGCATGCTTTTCAAAATGGGCTCTTTCACTTCTCAGTTTGCCTGCCACAGTAATCTCAACGCCTAGAGCACCTGCATTCATTATCGTGTTATTCGTCCATATTGCCGCTCTTCTGAAAGCGGTACCTCTTTCGATCAATTGTGCAATTCGATTACACATAATCTTAGGGTTCAGCTCAGGGACTTCGAGTTCAGTGACAGAGATCTGAGGATTAGATAATCCAAACTTTTGTTCCAACTTTGATGTTAAATCCTTGATCCCGCTTCCTTTCCTTCCGATCACCAACCCAGGGCGAGTGACACTTAAGGTAATTCTGGTTCCTATTGGTGTCTTTTGTACATCTACGCGTCCGTAACCTGCATCTCTTAATGTCTCCGAAAGGAATTCATCTAACTCAAGATTTCTAAAATTATTTTTCATTACATTATTGATAGCACTCATTCATGAACCCTCTTTTCCTGTGCAACTAACTCAAAATGTATCAACGTATTGTACTTGGGACTAGATCTTCCCATAGCTCGAGGAGTGAACCTCTTTATCTTTGTTCCTTTATGCACTACGGCACTTGTGATCTTCAAAGTATCCAAATCCATTCCCTTATATTCAGCATTTGCCTCAAGATTATCCAACAACTTCAACACTTCTCTGGCTGCTTTCTTAGGATAGCGACCTGAGCAGAAGCCATCGCGGATGTTAGATCTATGAGCAACCTCGTTATTGTATCTTCGGTATGGTACAGCTATTTTCCGGGCAATCACGTCTTCAAGAAATAGGCGAGCTTTTTCGATTGACATTCCTCTAATCGCCACTGCCACTTCTCTAGCATGCTTGTGTGAGGCCGACTTGTCCCTTATAGAAGCTCTTACGTGCCTAGACTTGTCGAAATTTTCTAAAGCATATCCATACTCTGGCATAATAAATTCACTTTAAGGGGACGTATAGACTTGATCTTGATGAACCTACACCTGGAGCTCCGTGCTGAACGCGTTTGTTAGTGATAGAGTATTCACCTACGTAATGTCCCACCATCTCTGGTCTGATACTTACAGGAACGAATTCCTTCCCATTATGGACTTTAATAATCACCCCTATCATATCCGGAAGAATAATCATATCTCTAAGGTGGGTTTTTATCTCGTCAGTCGACGTTCCTTCTCTATTTCGCTTAATCTCTTCGCGAAGTTTTCTTTTTTCATCGGTCATGAATTTGCCCACTCTTTTATCCAAAGATCGTCTCTGTCTTGAGTTCAAAAGTGGCAAAAGCGACTCGATGGGTAATGCCTGAAGTTGTTCAGGTAGATAACCTTTAAACTTAAACTCTCTAACCACGTATATCACCGTCTGCATGATTCATTCCTCTTTTAAACGTACTGGGAAATAACCCTAACCGAACTGACACAGAACTACACCAAGCCCAAGGTCGTAGCTAAGTCCCTTGCTCCATTTGGATCACTGAACTTTAGAGCAGCCTTCTTCCCTCTAATCGTTCTAGACGTGTTAATATCCGCCACCTCGGCACCGTACAATACACTCATAGCTTCCCTTATCAGCTGTTTTGTGGTCCTTTCTCTAACTATGAAAACCAATTTGTTCTCCTTTTCGATCATATTGAATGTTTTCTCAGTAATATATGGTTGAATAAGAACCGACCTAGCATCTTCTACAGAGAGATGATCCTTTGCAGATACATCCTTACTCATTCAGTCTTATTCCTCTTCAAGTTTATACTCAATCCATTGAACTGTACCAGGGATTCAATAGCATTCTGTGAATACATGGTCAGCCTTATTGGTTTGGATCCAGGCAATAGGTCCATTACATTCAAACTATCCACAGGTTTCACATTAACTCCTGCTAAAGATCTAGATAGTTTCATGATGTTGCTGCTCCTAGATACGACTAACAGAACACTCACACCAGAAGATCTACCATGTCTTCTCGAAGTTCCCCGCACAGTTCGGTTTTTCGACTTTGCACGGTCTAAATCCGCCTTCAGGCCCAATTTTATCAAAGTATTATTAAGATCATTTGCCTTATCTATCGATTCAATCTTATTTGAAACAACTAGAGGGAGTTCGAGACTTTCCTCAAGTTCATGTCCACGCCGCGTTACGAGATCGCGTCTTGAAGTTGCTGCAATTGCGGAACAAAGTGCTAGGATTTTCTCTTTTTTATTAATCTTCTTGTATATTCTCCTGAAGGAAACTGGAGGATGCGCAACTCTTCCATGTCTTACCCCGGCGACCCCTGCGGCTTGACCTGCTCTGGGAAACCCTTGTCCCTTGGCTCTTGCAATTCGTGCAATCCCTAGACCTGTATTGCGAGACTCAGCACTAACAATTTCACCCGCATAGGGATATCGACCCTGAGCTTGGAACGAATGCGAGAGTAAGCTGACGTATGTTTTGTGAATTACGGCAGGATGATATGGTGTAAGAAAGACTTGTGGTAATTCTATCGATCCTACATTAGTACGATCCAGATCTAATACTTTCGCCTTCAAGCTACTTGACCACCACTTCTACGATTTTAGGTTCAAGTATTTTCATATTCTTATGCCTAATTGGCATTCTCAGCTTTACCAATCTTTTTGGAACTCCTGGAACGGAACCCCTAACGACAATAAAATCACCATTTAATGCTCCAAAGTGCTTGAACCCTCCTTTCCGGTTCACGTCAAGTCCTTCTTCAGAAGTGTTTCCAATTAACAATATCCGCTTATTATATTCGATCCTTTGATGAAAGCCCCGTTGACCCTGTCGTGGTACAGTAAACATTACAACAGCTGGAGATATGGGACCAAGCGTCCCCACCGCACGAACACTTTTTCTCGACTTATGCTGCTTTTTCTTGACTCCAAACCGGGTAATGGGACCTTCCACGCCTTTTCCCCGTGTAATAGCGGCAACATCTATCGATTGACCCGTTCGAAATATATCAGTCACTTTTAGTTTCTTACCCATAATTGATTTTGCATAGTCGAAGTTTTGCTTTATATCACCGCCTGTGAGGTGGATTTCAAAAGTGTATGATTTTTTTTGGGATAATCCGGCATCTTTGGGAGACACTGAAACTAATACATATACATGACTAACACTATTGAGATAACCTTCTGCCTTACTCATAGCATCTTCCAAGGAGCCTTGCTGAACCTTTTTTTTCTGATCCTTAATGGATCCTCGAGACCCGATGTCAAACAACACATGCTTACCACTGTAATCGACTCGATATCCTCTTATGCCAACTATAGTTAACGGCGGAGTCGCCAGTAATGTAGAAGGGTTTGCCAGTTGCTTACCGAAGTTGGGCGTTCTGTCTCGATCATCAACAGTCACGACGCTCAACATGCCTACCTTAAACCCGGCAAAAGCCCCAAGAACGGGCTTAGTTTCTGTACTTCGGGCCCAATTCCGAACTCTCGCTTCTAGGCTTCTTGCTCTAGCTCTAGGTCTGAATGCAACACTCCCCCTTCGGGGAGCGCTATATTTTCTATGGCCCATGGATAGACCATCCCTCTCCATACCCCTTTAATAAATTTATATAAATTTACTCAAAATTCAGGTCTTACCAGCTTGTCGATTGCCGAGTTACCCTCGAATGCTATTGATTATGGCAAGCGAGCCCAGCAGAGCTTCCTCCAACCGGACAGTATTGGTGCCTTGCAGCGGGAACATATTGATAACCAGCGATGAATTAACGAGATTCTCATCTATTCTACTTACAATCTCCCAAACGTCTTTTCGTGGGGAACCAAAAATCACTACTACCTCTGATGTATCTTTAAAATCCTTAGTGAGGGAGGGGATTATGAGAGATACCGGCTGTCCCCTTCGTGAAGTAATGAGGAATCTTACATCTGAGACTTTTCTTGTGATTTCTGATAGAGTGACGATACGGATTACACGATAACCCCAGTACTCGCTGTCAGTTGCCTTTCCATAGATTTCACTGGCGACCAGCTGTCCTTTCTTAACTGACAACTTGAAATTCGCCTTTCTCGATATTCCGGTATGGCCTACAAAAGGAATAGTCCGTTCCAAACCAACATCTACTACCCAAGTATTCTTATCTCTCAGTAAAACTCCCGCCCGGGTCTCCTCACCTCGAATCTCGGAGGCCCTCAGGAACTTCTTATGATGAGGGGATTGTATAGGGGGTAGCATCCCGGCAAATTGCAACAATTTCATTTTAGGATATAGCAATTTCCTCAAATATTGAGGAGTATCCAAGTATTCAAGCAGCAAAGTAAGTAATTTAGAGTCGTCTGGTCGAACGGTTGAGGATATGTCATGATATACATAGACCTTTTCTACTCGAAAAATAGATAGAGCCCGGGCAAATTGAGCCACTCTTAAACTCTTTTCCAAAAGGGATTTCGAATCTATTAAAGAAGAATCAGGGATCGCCACAGATAGAGAGGCTTCCATCTATTCTTTTAGTAACACATCGACTTTGGATTGTAGCCCCCCATCGGCACCAAAGACAATATCACGTACCAAGCCGTTTCGATCTATAAGAATAGTAGAAGGGGTCCCTCTGAGTCTGTACTCCTCAAATGTAAGAGCTGTAAACTCCTTGGATACAAGATAGTGTTTCGCGCGATCAAAAAGGATCTTTTTGTCCTGTTTACTGTATGTCGGGTATCCGCTTACGTTTGTTTCAAGAAAATCTAGTATTTGGCTTTCTTGGACATCGCCAGATCTTCTAATTAAGGCATCCATTGCGACCGGGTGCGGGATGGCATAAGAGAGCTTGTTCCCATTCTCAAGTTTGCCATACATTCGAAGAGCGAGTAGTGTTTCGCCGATAACTTCACCTTTCGTTAGGAGCAGTTTCAAATTATCCAAGGTATTCTTGTCATAGTCCTCAAAAGCGGTAGCGATTCCTAGCACTTTTACCTCGCTCTTGTCAGTACTATCGTAAACCGCGATAGTCTCGGGTAAGCCGTACAAGAAACAACCTGGGCAGTTAACCTGAAACACTTCAACAATAATGACCTTGCCTAGTTCTTTATCGATATTAGTTGGTACCCCCTGAACCCACTCGCCAATTTTTAAATTCGGCGCTTTTTTCTTTATAAGCGAATCCAAGATCGTAACAAAGGTCCTATTATCTATCTCACACAGTTTCTCTTTGTTTGGCTAACTTGGCATAGCTTTCAAGTTCTTCATCAAGCACTTTCCTCATAGTCTTAGTATTTGTATCAATGACAGCCATTTTGATATTCCTGGTACTATTCTTGTCCTCGCTCACCAAATAAATTGACTCAATCGCTAGAGATCCACACTCCTCGAGACTAATGTCCATTTTGTAGCTTTTTTCCAGATATTCAGTAACCTGATCACTTCCCGCTCCAATTGCCACAGCATCATAACCGATGTAAGTTCCGCTAGGGTCAGTCAAGTATAATGATGCACCAGTTTCGTCCACCCCAGCTAGAATCAGGGCCACTCCAAAAGGCCTTACACCGGCATACTGTGTAAATTGTTGAGCCATGTCGGCAATATTCTTTGCAACGCCCTCAACATCAACAGGTTCATCGTAAATTAACCTATTACTCTGTGCAAAAAATCTTGCATGATCAACCTGTGATCTTGCGTCTGGAATATACCCAGCCGCAGCGACGCCTATGTGATCATCAACTTGAAATATTTTCTGAGTAACAGTTGAAATTTGCAATTTTCGTGTCTTTTCTTCAACTGCGAGGATGACCCCTCCTTTGTACTTCAATCCGACTGCAAGAGTACCCCTTCTAACAGTCTCTATTGCATATTCTACCTGGTAAAGCCTCCCATCAGGAGAGAAAACTGTAATAGCTCTATCATATCCCGCTGCTGCTGGTAACAATTCATTCTAATCTACTTAGATGAGTTCAATTTAAATTTACCTTGGGTCACTTATATGACTGATTACGTAAGGCAAACCTCGGTTATGAAAGTGGAGAGAGTCACTTTTTCAGGTCATAGGAACATTAGGTGCTTCCATAACAATACGATAGAGATTACAAAAGCTGTATCATTAAGCACAAAAGGGGATTGTATAGCTGGAGTTTCTGCAAGCAAAGCGTGCAACGACTTTGATAATGAGTTCAAGGCAAAATTATCCGAGAAGGGGAGGAAGGTTTACCTTGAAATTATTGTGGCTGACATGACCTTTAGGATGCATGGTTTCACGGATCAGCGTTTGACATTATCGCATGGCCACGACATTGTAATCAGAAAGAGTAGCTTTGTATGCCCTCGAACTTTGTGTGTACTGTGCGACAAAGCTTCCTCCGATATCCCACGAGATCTTGTAATGAAACTACAAAACCCTGGCACGGTAGCCGAACTAAAGATAATTGTAGAGTAGCAAGCGCGTGAAATATCAAGTTGAATTTGCTACATTTTTTCCCCGGAGATTTTTTCATATACGTAGATGTACCGATCGCTAATTTCATTGATTAGAAACTCAGGGATTCTTGGGGGCTTAGGGGATTCGCCTCTCGACGCCAATCGAAGCATTTCTTGTTTGAACCCTATTTCAATTAGCCAATCTCGTAACAGCTGTTTGTCGTAGCTTCCCTGTGTTTGACCAGGCTGATAGTCTTTCTCAAGCCAGATTCTAGATTCATCCGGTCCTATAGAGTCCGCGAGGGTTAATTCATTGTGGTCATCAAAACCAAACTCGAGCTTGACGTCAGCAATTATGAAGCCCGATTGTTTTGAGATAGAGCCCATGGCGTCGTAAATCGCTAATGATATATCTTCAATCTCTTTAAGAGTACCACCCATTAAAATACCCGATTCTAGAACTTCGTCTCGTTCTACTGGAACATCATGATACTCTGATTTTGTTGTTATCTCAAAGATCGGATAGGGTAGCTTTGCACCCTTCTTCAAAGTCAAATCCTTTCCAAAAAGATATTTGAAATCGCTGGCTATGGTATATCTCTCCAACATAGATCCATAATAATAACCGCGAACAATGAATTCGTATGGGATCATTGATAGTCTCTTAACTTCCATTGCATCTGCTTGTTTCATTCCTACGAAATGATTGGGGACATCCAACTTCCCGAACCAGAAGTTCGCGAACCTACATAATACCTTGCCTTTATTGGGAATCTTCTGATCAAATTTTATGTCGAATGCCGAAACTCTGTCGCTAAATTTCAACAACAAATTTCCATTCTCGAGTTGGAAAATGTTTTTGACCTTACCCTCGCGCAAAAGGCGCATAGTTCTAATCCTCAGTTGGAGTCATCATTCCAATTTATACTTATTTCAGCAGCCGCAATTCTTAGTTTCGAGGAGGTCATGGTGGGACTTGAACCCACGACCTAAGGTTTACAAAACCTTCGCTCTAACCAAGCTGAGCTACATGACCGGTACATTAGTTGAACCTAGTCAGTAGGTATTTAATAAGTTGTTCATCAAAATTATCCGTTGTTGTCTGCGAGCTATTATTGTTTTTCCTCAGGAGATCAGACATGATTAGAGCCAATAATGGGAAAAAAAAATACGTAGTATTGGTGTCGATAGCAAATAAGAAATATCTCCCCGATCCTGAAGGAGAAACTATCTTAAAAGATCTAATCCTAAGAGGAGGTTTCGAAGAAGTCGAGGCAGTAAGGTGTTCAAAAACCATAAATATGGTGGTTAGATCAAGAACGGAAGCACAAGCGAGGAAAATGGTCTTAAGGATATGTGCTGAATTGCGACTCTACAATCCTGTCGTAAGTAAATGTTTTGTTACAGTTACATCTTCCTCGAAAAGTTGAAAGCCCATCTTTGGGCGGGCCTGCTAAGTCATGAGTCGAAATCCCGGAGTTATGAATCGTGGATTCCAAAGTTAGGAATACTTGGCTTAATTTGTTATGTCTCTACCCATATAGTTCTTTACACTAGTTTTCGCCCTTCGCCAATACGATAATGATTTAAGGTTGCACGCTATTACAACCGAGCTTAAAAAAATAATCCCTACTGCCACCAGTTCAAACCTCAAGCAATACCGAGAAGGTGCACACATTAAATATCTGTCACTTAATAGCTAAAAACAAACCTAACGATGAAAAAAATCGGTGTCATTGTATTTCCCGGTACAAATTGCGATAGAGATGTATTCTACGTTTTATCTGAGGTAATGCATCTCGAAACCGAATACGTTTGGCATAACAGACAATCCTTGGATGGCTTTTCAGGGCTAGTACTTCCAGGGGGGTTTTCTTATGGAGACAGATTGAGAGCTGGCGCAATTGCAGCTCACAGTCCCGTCATATACGAAGTGAAGAGGATGGCAAAGGATGGCGTACCAGTATTAGGCATTTGCAATGGATTTCAGATATTGATTGAATCAGGTTTACTTCCTGGGGCTTTAGTGAAGAATGAGCACTTGAACTTCGCATGCAAATGGGTTGATGCCAAGGTTAAGAACACGTCTACTCCATTTACAAAATTGTTCGAAAAAAATCAGAAGATAAGGATGCCAATCGCTCATGGTGAGGGCCGCTATGTCGCAGGTGGTTCAACTATAAAGGAGCTAATACAAAATGATCAAATAGTGTTGAGCTTTTTGAATGAAAATCCCAATGGATCACTCGAGTCGATTGCATCAATATGCAATCCCGAAGGAAATGTAGTAGGGATGATGCCTCATCCTGAGAGAGCCTCAGAACTGGTATTATCACCGGTAGCCGATAGCATAGATGGTTTAACTATTTTCCTATCGCTGGTGCATTTTTTAGATGATACTTACATGAAGTGAAGGTTTGTGGCAGAGAATTGAGTGTACTGACAAAAGCTGAATTCTCAAGGTTGAAAAAGTCTTTGAATCGACATCCTACAGAAACTGAATTGCAAATGGTCGCCGCTGAATGGTCTGAGCATTGTTCCTACAAATCGTCAAAAAAGTATATTTCACGCCTGCCTGTATCAGGAGCCCGAATCGGGAACGACAGCGGCTTTGATGCAGGGCTCATCGAAATAGGTAATGATCTTGTTCTGTCGATTCGCATTGAGAGTCATAACCATCCTTCTGCTATTGAACCATATGGAGGTGCAGCAACAGGAGTTGGCGGTGTGATTCGAGACATATTATCGGTGGGGACCAGGCCAATAGCGCTTATGAACGGACTTCGTTTCGGAGACATTAATGGACACGACTCAACGGTAAATCAGCATACACGTTGGCTTCTCCGAAATGTGGTAAGAGGTATTTCAGATTACGGCAACTGCATAGGGGTTCCTACAGTAGGCGGAGAGCTTGAGTTTGATAGCTCTTTTAATTATTATTGTTTGGTTGATGTTGTGTGTATCGGCCTAGGTAAGACGAATGAAATAATTGCGAATCTTGCAGACATTGATGACCTACTTTTTCTGGTAGGTGGGTCTACAGGCAGAGATGGTATTCACGGAGCGGAATTTGCGTCTGCTGGGTTAGTTCACGAAAACAGATCAGCAGTCCAAATACCAGATCCTTTTCTTAAAAAGACACTAATCGAAGCAATCTTGGAGGCGAATAAGAATAGATATATCAAGGCAATGAAAGATTTAGGAGGTGGAGGTCTAGCATGTTGCTTGTCAGAAACGTCTCACAATCTAGGGAAGGGCTTTGATGTCGATCTCTCTCATGTAAGACTCAGAGAAGAAGGAATGAGTCCTACGGAAATTTTGATCTCCGAATCTCAAGAAAGAATGCTCTTGATTGTTGGACAGGAAAATAGAGAATTACTAGAAGAAATATTTGCTAAATACGAGATAGACTTTTCCATTATTGGAAAAGTATGTTCCGGTCAAAAGATAAAGATAAGGCATAATTCTGAAGTAATAGCGGACATTCCAGCACATATTGTGACATGTGCGCCACTATTGAACAGAAAATCGGCACGTCCATCTTATCTGAAAAGGAAATATGGTCCTAGGATGGATTCACCGAGTGACCTTGGCTCGATCTTGCTTGAAATGTTGCGTAGGCCTAATATTTGCAATCGTTCCTGGATTTATGAACAATATGATTCTGAAGTTGGGCTAAGGACCGTGTTAAAACCAGGAGAAGGGGACTCTTCAGTTCTGCGGTTAGGTGACGGAAAGTATGTTGCACTATCCATAGACGGTAACAGCAGACGATGTTACTTCGACCCATACCAAGGGACACTTGGGTGTATATCTGAAGCTGTTCGTAATGTGATCTGTTCTGGTGCTTCCCCTGTAGGACTAATTGACCACCTGCAATTCGGGAGCCCGGAAGACCCGGAAATATTCTGGACATTTGAGCAGGCAGTAGCAGCGATTAAGGACTATTGTGATTTCTTTAGCCTCCCTGTGATAGGTGGGAAAGTTAGTTTTTATAATGAGAAAAATGGCTTACCTATAAAACCAACTCCGGTCATAGGAGCGATAGGTATAGGTAACAATTTGGAGAAAGTCGCCAAAGCTCGACTAGACACACGTTGCAGTATATTTTTAATTGGTCACACTAGAGAAGAGTTGGGTGGATCAGAATATTATGCATCATCTCACAGGACCGATAGTGGAAACATTCCCATGCTACACCTAGCTGAGGACAAGAGAAACGCTTTGGCCGTTTCCAATCTAATATCTAGTGGTGTTGTGAAATGTGTTCATGATTGCTCTAAGGGTGGCATTGCTATAGCTTTGGCTGAGGTAGCCATAAATGGAAATACGGGATTTGATATAGACATTTCGTTGGCATCCAATACTTGCAATAGAATTGACAGGCTTATGTTTTCTGAATCCAATTCACGATATGTGGTTGCGACTGAGAGGCCAGAAGAGTTGATTGAAATATTAAGAGATAGCAGGAGCCAAGTCCATTGCAGTATGTTAGGTTATGCCTCTGATTCGTCAGCTAATGACACTATTCAATATCGTGGTGGACAGAAGATCCTAGTTAACCTTGAGCTGGAAAAATTAAAGGTCGCTTATAACAATTCTCTCGAAAGCAGGTTAGACGATGTTAGGGTGTGATGCCAAAGTGTATACGTATATGACCTTTTGAGATTCACGATCATTGGAAGGGATTATAGTGGGGGAACGAATAGATTGCATTTGATGAAGGGCTGGAAATGATCCACGAAAACTGTGGTGTGGTCGGTATTTTTTCTATGGATAGAATTAATGTGATACCGTTTGTAATTGATTGTCTGCGAGCGCTTCAACATAGGGGTCAAGAAGCCTGGGGCATGGCTGTTCCTCAGAAAGTTCCTTTAAAAAGAATTGGATTGGTATCGTCTTCTGCGAATGAATTTGCCGCGATTACGAGGAAATACGAATCTCATGCAGCTATTGGTCATGTCCGCTATTCTACTACTGGCAAGAGCACATTGAATAATGCCCAGCCGATCAAGGTAAAAGAGCTCTGCATCGCTCATAACGGGACAATTGCGAATGTCGACCAGTTGACATCAATGGTAGGCGGTTGCTCTTTTACTCCACAGTCGATGACTGACACATTGGTTGCAGCTCAGCGTCTGGCAGGTCATCTAGCGGAAAAGAAGGACATAACCGAAGCACTTGCTATTCTAAAGCAGGAAATGATTGGTTCGTTCTGTTTCACATTTTTGACCGGTGACGGGTCGGTCTACGCAGCAAGGGACCCTAAGGGATTTAGACCCCTTGTTGTCGGATTCCACAAACCATCAAACACTTACATTGTGGCATCGGAATCTTGTGCCCTCTCTGCTGTAGGGGCATACCTGCTTAGAGACGTAGAGCCAGGGGAGATACTTCAGATCGACGATTCTGGACTTAGATCAGAATATTTCGCAAGAGAGAAACCACATGCGCACTGTGCATTTGAATACACTTACTTCGCGCATCCCACTAGTGTTATGGAAGGCGTGAACGTTTACGCAGCTCGTAAGCGTATCGGTGAACTCTTGGCAAGAGAATTCAGAATCCCTGATGCAGACATTGTGATACCAGTTCCAGATTCAGCGCGCCCGGCAGCACTTGGTTATGCGCTCGAAGCTGGCCTTCCATTTGAGGAAGGACTAATGAAGAACAGATATAGCAAGAAGGGATCGATGCGAAGTTTCATTGAACCATTTCACGAGACACGAGTGGAAATAAATAAAGGGATTATTCCGCTAACTGACGTAATAAGGGGAAAAAATATCGTAGTCGTCGATGATAGCATAGTCAGGGGGATAAGTTCTACCTCAATAATAAAAATGCTTAGAGAGTATGGAGCAAATAAAATTAGTATGATAGTTACCTACCCGCCCGTCCGTTACCCTTGCTACGCGGGCATTGACTTTCCTTCCCAGGAAGAACTCTTGGCATACCAACAAGTGCAGGAAGACGCAGTAGGAATTACGGATATCGCAGATAAAGTTGCACGAACTTTGGGAGCAGATTTCGTAGCCTACAATAACACATCTACACTTGCAAGGGCTATTAATATACAAGAAAAGGAATTGTGCTTTACATGTACAACCGGTGATTACTCGCCATTAGGAGTCAAACCGTTATTTAAATCTCGAGCAGTTTTGAAGGGCAGATCCTAGGGACTCTTTGCACTAAAATCTTCTTGAACCTTCTTCGCACTAGCGGTCACCTTATTCCTCATGTCAGAGCGATACCGTTCTAGTTTAGTAAGTATTTCCTGATATTTGATAGCGAGTATCTGACATGCGAGTATAGCAGCATTTGCTGAGCCATTTATGGCGACAGTAGCAACAGGAATCCCTAAAGGCATTTGAGCTATCGACAGGAGAGAATCAACTCCGTCAAGGCTCGAGGACTTGATAGGAACACCTATGACCGGCAAAAGCGTCAGCGAAGCAATCATGCCAGGAAGGTGAGCTGCGCCTCCTGCTCCAGCTATTATGACCTCTAATCCTCTTTTATTAGCACCTTCTCCATAGGATATCATCTCGTGAACGGTCCTATGGGCAGAAACGACTCTTATCTCATGCTCTACTTCAAATTCCAGTAGAACGTCAGATGCACTCTTCATTACGGAGAGATCTGATTCACTCCCCATTATGATTCCGACAAGTGTACGATTCATAAGAACATCAAATCTTGTTCACAATTCTTAATTTACTCTTTGCTTTTTTCGATTTGTCTATTGCGTCTGAGATAGAGGCCGCTGTTATCGTTACATGTCCAAGTTTTCTCCTAGGCTTCGAAATTCGTTTGCCATACAAATGCAATTTCAGTCCTTCTATGCTTAGAAGCTCATTCAAGCCATCCAAATAGTACTCCCCTTCAAATTCTTTAGGTCCTAAAATATTGACCATCACCGTGGGTGACCTAAGTCTAGGCTTTGGAAGCGGCAGGTTCAAAATTGCTCTAATATGTTGTTCAAACTGAGAAATAGAGCAACCTTCGATGCTATAGTGCCCAGAATTGTGAGGTCTCGGGGCAATTTCATTAATCAGGATCTCTCCATTTGACGTAAGGAACATTTCAACACATAGTATACCAGAACCCTTCAAGACATCTACTGTTCTTTCTGCTATATCTCGAGCCATTCGTTCTGTGTATTTGGATATCCTTGCAGGAACCAAAGTGGTATCCAGAATACTGTCAGAATGTTTGTTCTCTGCCACGGGAAAAGAGGAGACTTCACCGGATTCATTTCTGGCCACCATGACGGATAACTCTTTACGGAAGTGTATTATTTCCTCAACCATCCACTTTCCAAAGCTCTTCCCACTTGCCACATTTGTAACATCTTCTTCATTATATATTAGTCGGTTTCCTCTTCCGTCGTACGAATTTTCGCATGCTTTAAGTATTAAAGGGAATCGCTCTAAGACAGAATTGCTACCACGGGGAATATCTTCGACTAAGGCAAAATTGGGGACAGGCAAATTTTTTTCTTGCAGAAAGACCTTTTGTCTGTACTTGTTTTGAATTATTTTGAGAGTCTCGGGAGCCGGATGGATAACCTTCTTGGCACGACTTAGATCGATAAGAACGTCCGAATCTGCTAATTCTATTTCGTACGTTAGAACATCGACAAGATCCGAGAGTTTTCTTATTGCGGTTTGGTTCCTGAAATCGGCTACGAGCATCTCATCCGCTAGTGAAGAAGCAGGACATTCCGGATCTGGATCTAGAATATGAACTTTCAGTGACATACGTTTCGCTTCCTGTGCAATCATTTTCCCCAGCTGACCGCCTCCGATTACTCCAATTGCCGGTTGAGTTTGAGGGATGATTCGCGTTATATTGTGCAATTGAATGCTAAATCATATTAATAGTCAATAGTTCTACTAATAAACGGTGGTGGGGCTTCCAAAATGCATTGGTAGACTCAATTTGATAAATTCAAATTACACAGAAACAACTTTTTATTAGCATGAAGAGGAAAGCTCAATTATTTCAAAAGGTATGCGATGAAGTGATTTCATTAGATGATTCAATACGGTTTGCCGGTATATCGGACAAAGAGGGGAAGCTGCTCGCCGTCTCAGAACGTCAAAATCTAAAGCCATTACTTTCGGATGAAGAAAGAGCACAGTACGCAATTACGGCAGCTACGAGACAGTACACTAGATTACGCTGGGAATATCATCTCGGACGAATCCACTACGCAAGTTCCCGATATGAACATCTTGCAAGAGCAACAATTCCTGTTGCTGATGTAAACAGTACCCTGTACTACGTGCTTCTACTCTCCTTCGACCCTAATATACAGAATCTTCACAAGCTAATCATGGGTACTATCATTCCAAAAGTGCGAAAATGGAAAAAGCGGCTATTACTAGCGAACATGATAACAAACTAAACATGACCTCTTTAGCGGGGGAAGTTCTAATAAATTCTAACAAATCTTAAACAACAACGAATATCAGCTTACTGTTTTGCCGAAATCCCGCCGTCAACGGTAATAATACTACCAGTTACCCATTTTGCGTCTGAAGAACACAGATATGATACCGTCCCTGATATGTCTTCTGGTGTTCCTATTTTCCTCAGAGGAAACGAGGTTTCAAGTAATTTTCGGGCATTTTCATCTTGCAAATAAGGATCTATAATTGGGCTTTGTATAGTGGACGGAACAACACAATTGCATCTAACACCAAACGGCCCGTACTCAACCGCAATACATTTGGTTAACATGATGATTCCTGCCTTCGTTACGCCATATATAGACAGTGGAACATTGGGAATTGCCCTGATTCCTAACAATGAGGATATGTTGACAATACTACCACTTTTATTCTTGAGCATAAATGGAAGTACAGCCTTTGTCATTCTAAAAGTCCCAAATAGGTTCGTATTAACAAGCAAGTTCCATTGTTCCTCAGTCATGAGATGAAATGGGGTTGGATCACTGATTATCCCCGCATTATTAACCAGAATGTCGATAGTTTCAAATTTAGATATTATTTGCTCAGCAGCGCTAATCACCTCACCTTCTCTTGTAAGATCTGCCTTTATTGCAAGGACGTTTTTCTTCTCCTGAATCACTTCAGCTACTTTATCGAGGCTTTTCCTATTCCTTCCAATCAATACAACTTTACACCCTTCAGACGCAAGCCTTTTGACAGTCGCTTTCCCTACTCCACCAGCAGCACCCGTAATTACCGCTACTTTGCCTTTAAACTTCATTATCGCTAAAATCGCCTAACTTTTTAAAGAGTCTTTCGCATCGGTCGGACTCTGGTCTTTTTTGTTCCGAACGTAATAATAATACATCGTGGTGTAATTTAATTCACGAAGGATTGGTCCTATCATTATGAAGATATTACTAGATACTAGTGCTATAATAGATGGCGAATTTACCAGAATACTTGAAAGAACTAAGAGTTCAGATTATTCTATCATCATTCCGGTCGCAGCAATAGACGAGTTGCAATCTCAAGCGTCTACGAATAAGGAATACGGCTTTATTGGTCTGAGTGCAATTAAGAAGATTGGACGATTATGCAAAAGTTTGAATATAGAATTGAAGTTTCTAGGTGAGAGACCCTCCATTGATGATATTAGTTTGGCTGCGCGAGGGAGAATTGATGCAATAATCAACGAGCTTGCCTTAAATGAGAAGGCTACTTTGGTGACTGCGGACTATGTACAATCACAGGTCGCAGAAGCTTATGGTATTCAAACTTGGCACATCCCTCGTCAAATTAAGAGCTCTTCACTAGGCTTTGAAGACTACTTTGACGAACATACTATGAGCGTGCATATTAAAGAAGGTGTTCTGCCCGTCGCTAAGAGGGGTATCCCCGGGGACTTTCACCTTGAAACCCTTGATGACAAACCAGCCACTAGGAATGAACTACGGTCAATTATAAGAGAAATTTCTGAGCTGTGCAGGAATCCAGAAATAGGAACGGTTGAAGTTAGCCTAGATGGAGCTATGGTATATCAGTATGGAAACTACAGAATTGCAGTAACGAAGCCGCCGTTTTCGGATGGCATGGAGATAACTGTCGTGAAGCCAATTGTGAAGCTCCGAATCCAGGATTATCAGCTTTCGGACAAGCTGCAGCACAGGTTAGATGAGGCAGCTGAAGGTATAGTCATTGCTGGACCACCAGGTTCGGGTAAGAGCACTTTCGCGAGCAGCCTGGCTGAATACTATGCTGATAGAAGCAAGATTGTGAAGACGTTTGAATCTCCAAGAGACTTGCAGGTTAGAAGTGAGATTACTCAATACGGCCCTTTAGAAGGCAGTTTTGAAAATGCGGTAGATATTCTGCTTCTAGTAAGACCAGATTACACAGTGTTCGACGAAGTTAGGAGGAAGGCGGATTTTGAAGTATTTTCAGACATGAGACTTGCAGGTGTAGGAATGATAGGCGTTCTTCATGCATCCACCTCGCTAGATGCTATCCAACGTTTTATAGGGAGAATTGAGCTTGGAATGATCCCTCATATTATAGACACAATTATTTTTATCAAAAATGGATCAGTAAATAAGGTGTTTGATATCTCTCTCACTGTTAGAGTCCCATCTGGGATGTCGGAGCCTGATCTCGCGAGACCTCTTGTTGAAATCAAGGATTTTGAAACTCAGGAGGTAGAGTATGAAATCTATACCTACGGGGAAGAGAATGTAGTAGTTAATATTGGTAGTTTGGGGAAACCAGAGACTCAACATGATGCTATAAAAAAACTGGCCGCAGCGCAGATCAAGGACACAATTAGGAGATTTGATCCGGGAGCAGAAGTTAAGATCATATCGGAGAAAAAAATTGAAGTCAGGGTCGATAAGGACGCAGTTCCTCGATTGATTGGCAAAGGTGGTTCAACAATAAACGAATTGGAGAACATTCTTGGAGTGAGTATCGATGTAGAGGCGAAAACACTGGCTTTAGGGAAGCAAATAGAATTTGATATTGTGGAAGCTGGTTCAGCCATCACCTTTCTGACAAGCGAGAATGCGGTCGGAAAAGCAATCGACATCTACGTACAAGACGATTTTGTTCTAAATAGCCAAGTGGGTAAGAAAGCAAGAGTGAAGATCGATAAAAGATCAGCGAGCGGCAAAAAACTCATCAATGCGTTTCTTTCAGGGCAGGAAATAAAGATCTTCCTAAGCAAAATAGTTGAGTAGATAATTATATTTCTTGGTTTTCGAGATGTTTGTAGATTTGGACTTGAGTATGGAGGAATATTAGTCTGGCAAGTGGGTATTGGATCATGCGACTCTGTTCTGAGCTTGCAGAAGCTTTATTTAAAAGGTCAGCCCCGTTTTAAGGGGCAGGGGATGTAATTGGGTAATTTAAGAAAAGACTATGTTCTTGAAAAGTTTGTAATTTTCCCGTACCAAATGAATAACTCAGCTAACGCAGATCTACGATCTGGTTGTCCATTCTGTCCTGGCAATGAATTATTGACAGAACGCGCTACCCTGGCTCTTGTAGCGAAGGACGGGATCCTTAAGAGGTTATCTGATACTGAGGAAAGTCCTATTGAAGATTGGTGTGTTCGTGTGTTTCAGAGCAGCAATCCATGCGTGACAACTTTGGAGTCCGTAGATTATACAGATAAGCCGCACTATAGCGAACCTGCTTACGGCTACCATCAGATTGTAGTAGCCTCTCCTGATCACAGTACGAATCTATCTTCAATATCTATTGAGCAGTGGACCAATGTCCTACTTGTCATTCAGGATAGAGTTAGATGGCTGTACACCCAGAAGGGAGTAACATACGTATCCATATACGTCAATGACGGCGCTGCAGCAGGGGCTGCTTCTCCCCATCCACATTTAAATCTCCTAACATTGTCCACGATACCTCCGGTCATAGAGATCGAAGGCGAGGCGGCTCACAAATTCATGAACGAAAACGGAAATTGTCCAGCTTGTATTGCACTAGGCGTTGAATCAGAGGGACCTAGACAGATATTATCTACTGACACATATCTTGCGTTCTGTCCCTGGGCCTCAAGCTACCCATATGAATTCTGGATTTATCCAAAGAAACACATGACGACATTCTCTAAGATCAGCCAAAAGGAAATAAGCGGGCTGGCAATGATCCTGAGAGCGACACTGGGAGGGCTGTCGAAAGCCCTTAACAATGTTCCCTTCAATTTAGTGTTTCATCTTTCTCCTGAAAAAAAAAATAGTAGGCAGATCCACTGGCATATAGAAGTGTATCCCCAGCTGCACACTTGGTCCGGTCTTGAGCGAGGATACGGTGTTTATGTGAATAGGATTGGACCTGAGAAGGGTGCTGAAATCCTTGGAGCAGCTTGCAGGAAAGAATTGGCAGAACTTGTGGGTATAACGTGACTCTATTCTAGTTGTTGGTCGGTACATGGCGAAGTTAGAAAGTTGGACTTCTATTGGGGCCCTAGCAACGGGTTCACTTTTTGTATCGTTGATGATATCGTTTTATGCATTCTTGATTGGAACGGAAGGGGAAGGTCCTAATGTGGATGTCGATCCAGGAGCACTACTTGCTCAAACTATTTCAATTTCAGGAGCGCCTAGTCTGATTTTGGCAGGCGTCGTGTTCGGCCTGTCTTTTCGAAGCAGAAATGTCTTTGCTGGATCGATTCTGATCGTTACTGGCTTGGCACTCATTGTGGGAATGTGGATTGTTGATGCGATGATACAAGATATTAGTATCCAATTCAGAACAACCGGGTTGGAGTATGCACCGAAAATCTTTGTAGCAGCAGGGTTAGGTGTACTATCTTTAGGGGCTTACATCGCCAAAATTGCCCCGCAAAGTAGACTTAGACATGCGAGAGATTATGAACAATAATCCTATCTCACCTCTCTTTGAGATTAAGAATTGGTTGTAAGAACACAAAATATGACCCCCCGGAGACGAGATGGCCTTTCGTTAAAGCAGTAGCAAATACCGTGTGGATTCAATGAAACAGAGGTCAAGATTTCAAAATTCAAAAATTAAATATCGAACAGATGAGATACTTGGAGAGGCTAAACAGTACGCAATTTAGTTCGGTTCGTTGCGCTATTAAGGCTTTGCTAGAAGTGTGAGGTAGTTCATTGCCGGCAGAATGCAGATGCATACTTAATCTCAATAGCCGATTCTAGTCTTAGTAGCCTATAAAGTCGAAAACGTTAGGGCTCAGGAGATAGATAGTACTATTTTTAATCATCCGATTGATCATATCTTTCCCAGTTTCTTAACGAATTTTTTGTACTCATCTAAATAAGTCTTCTTATCTCCTATGTCTACGAAACCTGAATTTATGGTGAATCCTCGAACTATTTTATTATCATGCAAGGCTTTTTTCACTGCTTCATCCATTCCGTAAGGACTGGATTTAGGTACCAGTTTAAAGAACTCTGGTTCGATGACGTAACAACCGATGTTTATCAGACCAGTAATTTCAGGTTTTTCGTTCCATGAAGATACTCTATTGGATTTGCCCTCCACTTCTATTACTCCATACTTTAAGTTAGTCCTGTAACGAAGCAGAGCCATTGACAAAAATGCCTTCGATTTCCGGTGTTCACGAATCATTCTATAAATATCAAATTCATAGATGGAGTCGCCATAGAGGCAAACAAACGTCTCATTTGTAAGGAATTTTTCGGCAGTCTTTAGTTGGCCAGCCGTCGCTAATGGTCTATCGGCTCTAGCATAATCTATCTTCACTCCAAATCTTCTACCATCTTCGAAGTAATCTTCTATCGTTCTATGAAGATAGCTTACACATATCACAACGTGATCAATCTTGTTTGAGCTTCTGGTTGTTAACCAAGAGATGATATGCTCAAGAAGTGGCTTATTGCCTAAAGGCAGCATAGGCTTTGGAATGAAAAAGGTGTATGGTTGCAGTCTGGTACCTAGCCCCCCTGCCAATATCACAGCCTTCACAGCATCTTTTGACTTCACAAGTCATGTATATACTTAACAATCGGTACGCAAAAAATGATTCACACGTCAAGTATAATCTTTAAGGAATTCGATAAGGATATTGTGAACCTTCCCTACCAAGCGCGACGGATTTGTATCAAATACTAGAATCATAGCCTCTTTTCCTATGTCGCCCAGATGATAGATGACATCTGCATTAGGATTTACTCGCAATGCAGTTTCAATTCCCCAAGGTATCGAACCTCCCTCCGTATTTTTTTTCTCGCGGGGTTCGACGTGCCTATTATATGAGGCTACTTTAAAATTTTTTTTGCAAATCGCAAGGATCTTCTTATCATAGAGTAAATTGATGGCAGATCGAATGTTAGGGTGTACTTTCATATAACTCATAACTGCTGACCCCACGTGCTTTGATGTTCCGAAATGAATAGGTCCAACAGCCTTCGCTCGGTTGCCTACTCTCGCTATTCTTCCTTCTACCGCAGCAACGTCTGATAGCCCTATCGGGCGAGAGATGGCATATGCTATGTTGGACGAAGTTTCCGGTATTAAGGAACCAAAATTTTCAATTGATTCAATACGAGTTACGGCTGTATCAAGGTCTTTGAGGACGAGGAATTTATCCGAATTTGAATAGAGAAACGGTAAGGGATCAACTACTAAAGACCCTTTTCCTACGTTTACCGAATTGGTCATGCCCAATAAAATATATTCATTTGCCAGGTGGCAAGCATGTTTTAACGGAATTTGCCTTGCCAGCTGTGCAGCGACGGCAGATGAGAAGTTGCATCCCAAGCCATGTAAGGGATTAGTAATTATTCTTTCCTTTCTAAACCTAAATACTTGTCTATCCTGGGTAAGGAGAAGATCTGTAATACTTTTAGTTATCTTTGAATGTCCACCTTTTATCACCACATTAGCTGCCCCCATGTCCAAAAGTATATTGGCTGCATCGACTAGTGAATCGGTAGATCCAATTTTTATCCCCGAAATATTTTCTGCCTCGGGCAAGTTAGGGGTAAGCAAATACGACATAGGAATAATAGCTTCCTTAAAATATTCAAGGTCATTTTTGTAAGTCAAGCTATATCCTGTTCCAGTAGAGAGGATCGGATCTACAACTATAGGAAATTTGGCATCCTTGAGCTTTTTATGTACCTCTTCCATTATCTCGGCATTATACAACATTCCAATTTTAACGGCAGCCAGCTTAAAGTCAGATAGTATTGACTCTAACTGATTGGAAACTACTTTAGGTGGAATAGGAAATATATTTCTCAATTCAAAGGTATTCTGAGATGTTATTGCTGTTACTACTGAGCAACCAAAAATGCCAAATGCAGAAAAGGTCTTGATATCAGACTGTATCCCAGCTCCTCCCCCTGAGTCGCTTCCTGCGACTGCCAGTGCCACTTTCAACGCAACAGAATATTGTATACAGGCACCTATAATAAGTGAGTCAAAGAATTTTTCCATATCCTAGAGGTCGGGCTTTGATGTGTTTGATATTTTCTTGAAAATGATCTTGTCACAATAAGAATAAATCTGGTTCAATATCGATCTTCTGGATTGAGTCCAGCACCTTCAAAAGCTATCTATGTATTATTAGATGGCGTGGGCGATTTGCCACATCCTTTACTTCGAGGTCTTACACCGCTAGAAGCAGCGCGAACACCTTATTTAGACCAGTTGACCTCCAATGGCTGTTTAGGAAGTGTGGTCAGCGTAGGGAAAGGCATTTCCCCCCAATCAGACATTGCAGTATTTAACATGCTAGGATACGATTTTAAGGATGTTGGATATCCGGGGCGTGGTATCATAGAGGCACTGGGCATGGGAATGGATTTCAAGGATGGTGACCTCGTATTGCGGGGAAACTTTGCGTCTATTGACAAGCAAGGGAACATAACTGATAGGAGGGCAGGCAGGATTATTCAACATGATGAAGCCCTTGAAGTATGCAGGACACTAGAAGAGAATTTGAAGTTTACTCACAATACTATCGTCACATTACAGCCAAGTGTAGGGCATCGAGTAATCGTTAAATTCAGTGATCCTTATCTCACTCTTTCCGCAAAGGTATCGAACACAGATCCGGCATATGATCGGATTGATGGAATGGGAGTAGCCAGAGATAGTACAAGCCTGAAGATCCAAGACTGTGTACCAGAGGAAGAAGGCGATTCTGCGGTCGCCTCAGCACACGTAATTAATGAATTCAGCAAACAAGTAGTCCAAATATTGGCCAACCACCCCGTCAATAATCGTCGCGCGGCTAAAGGATTGAAGCCGATGAATGCGATTTTATTGCGAGATTCTGGAAATCATTTACCTTCGATTGAACCAATTTCAAAGAGGTATGGCTTGGAGTTTGGTTCCGTGGTCGATATGCCAGTTGAGGTTGGAATATCAAGAATCACGGGGATGCACTACACGACAGGTGGAGACATTAACGCGTATGAGGAAAAGGCAAGGAGGTGTATAGAACAAATCAAGAAATGGGATATTGTATATGTACATATTAAAGGCCCAGATGAATTCGGTCATGATGGTGATGCAAGTGGAAAAAAAATGAGCATAGAACAAATAGACAATCTTTTCTTCGGTACTTTGATAAAAAATGTGGACTTATCAGAAACAATGCTAATTGTTTCAGGTGACCATTCCACGCCTTGCATAAGAAAGGCACATACAGATGATCCTATACCAGTCTTATTCACTGGCGGGGCTGTCGAAAAAGACGAGAGTAAGAGATTTACAGAAAAGGATTCATTGCTAGGAAGCAGAGGATCGATGAAAGGAATTGAAATTCTACCATTCGTTACAAAGACATTTTTTGGGAGAAGTGCAGAATGATAAGAATTCCCATCGATAAGTTAGAACCTACCTGACATTAAGTTTCCCTTACAGAGTTGACAGACTCCTTCATCTATGTTGGATTCAATGTTGTGATGTATATCACATATAATCAAAGAGTGGCGGGTATAGTTGCAGAGCTCAATAAATTTCGACATAGTGTAAGGTGTATATGCTTTATTTGACGCCAAGTCTCGGGCTATATCATCAATCGTTTCAATTATTTGATCTACTAAGATAAGCTTAGACATTAATTCTGCGTCTCCTCGAGTTCCTCGAACATAATTGCTGACTGCTGCCTGCGTTACCCCAAGAACTTTTGCAACAACTTCCTCCTTCATGCCATATTCGCCAGTTAGTTTTTGTGCTAGAATCGCCCTGACTGCAGGGATGAGAGACTTTGCTTCTATTTCTGAAGGCATCAGCATTTGGAGGATAATAAAAAGCAACTTTTTTATTATTTAAAGTTTATTTTGAAAGTAAACGATTCGACTGAGTAGCGTATTGAATATTTTTAAATATATGTGCTCAGTGGATCTACTAACGATATGCATATCCAAAATTTTGAAGTAGAAGGGGGATTATTGTCATAAATGAAGATAAAATTTGGATTTACTCAAGGACTAAACGTTGCAAGACTAGGATTAGACGAAACTCAGATAATGACTGCTTGTCAAATGGCAGACAGAATGAACTACGATTCCGTTTGGATGATGGATCATTCTAACGTTCCTCAGTGGAAAAATGCTGTCGTTAATGACGCCTGGTTGATGTTGTCGGCGATAGGGGCGGTGACTAATAATGTTGAGCTTGGCACTTGTGTCACAGATGCTATTAGAAGACATCCTTCCACAATTGCACTTTCCACTATTACCCTTGACAGGATTACCAAAGGACGCTCAATTCTAGGAATAGGAGCAGGCGAAGCTCAAAACGTGGTAGACTTCGGCATTGAATTTGAGAAACCTGTGACAAAATTTACGGAGCAGCTTGAGGTAATTGAAAAATTGTTCAATTCCGATCCAGATAATCGTGTAAACTTTGATGGCAAATACTATAAGCTGATAAATGCCTGCCTGCAGACAAAGAGTATTCGTAAACCTCGCCCACCAATTTACATTGCAGCTGGTGCACCAAAGACATTAGATTTGTGCGCACGTTACGGAGATGGATGGATCCCTATTGGATATACACCTGAACTCTTCAAACATCACGCGTCGGTGATTATAGAGAAGGCGAAGGAACACGAGAGGGGTCTGGACGATTTTCAGTTCGCTAACGACGTAGACATATACTTCACTGAAGATGGCGAAGAGGCATGGAATAAGATGAAGAATGCAGTGAAGGTTAGTTTGTACAAACCAGAATTGCTCAAGGTCCACGGAATCGAACAGGATTCAGAATTCGACTTTCGAAGGTATTTCACAGAGTACGCTATGAACAAGCCCGAATTGATGCAGCAGATGAAACGTGCAGCTCTCAAAATTCCTGATACTATTGCAAGGTCGGCCATTGGTGTGGGCAAATCAGATGAGGTAATAGAAATGCTTGAAAGGTTCATTAAAGCTGGAACTAACCATTTTATTATACGCTTCTGGGGCGATGGCTATTTCAAGAACATTGAGACGTTTGGAAACAAGGTCATACCGTATTTCAAAGATAGGAAAGACAGCTAGGATTTAGCTAAAGTAGGAGTCAATCAGACTCTGATTTTTTGAGAATGGTATCTTCCTTATTGGATTTGCACATCCTTCCTTCCTTCTGTTCTGGCCCCCGAGAGCCTTTGCCTCGTAGCCCAAGGTCCGCAGTTTAATTGCAAAATAATCTGCAAATCCGTGAATCGTATATACTTTTTCAGGATTGCATGACCTCACAATTTCAAGTAACTCGTTAAAATCACAATGGTCGCTTATTGGGATCGCATAATCTAGTCCCATTACCTGCCTAAATTTTGTCCTTGTAGCCCAGCCTGTAAAGCCGACTGTGACAGCATTACAACATGATTTCATGGTTTGGATAAACTCTGCGCCCTTGCTCAAGAAAGGAGATATCATTATCCAAGGTACCCCGCGTTGAATCATTCCCTTTTCCCTTGCTTGTGAAAAGGTCAGGCCTTCTTTCAATGGTATCCCCAATTGTCTATAGACACAGTTCATTTCGTCCACTGATTCATGGACGATTAGCGGATCCCAATCCCTGAATAATTCAGTAAGTAGTTGAGCCTTTCCCAATGGATAGCCCATTAAAATCAGTGGAACGCCCCGATCGTACATTTTCGATATCAACCCATTGGTCTCGTGAATGCACTGCTCCAATGAAGGAAAAATATATTCGGGTCTAGCGAAAGTAGATTCCAAGATTAGATTCTTAGCCTTTGGAGGTCTCAAACCTTTTAAGAACGCCCGTTCACGTATCGAAATGTCTCCGGTATAAAAAAGTTCATCGGGGATCAGAAAACCTCTCGAGCCTAAAATATGTCCGGTATCTACAAGATTGTATTCCTCAGGAGTCTCTATTGGTGTTTCCAAGTCGTGTCCTCTGGAATTAGCTATTACAGCAGTGGCTCGTGAAGCAAGTATCTTCCTCGAACTATTACATTTCTTTCTACGCAATGCAAGGTGATCCGTGTGTGCGTGTGAAACAAATGTAAAATCAGAATTATATTGTCGCTTAGGATCCAAGGAGATTGATTTGCCGCCAACTTGAACTGCCAGGACTCCTTCATTAATTGCAACTTGGATTCTCAATCTAGAGGCCTTGACCCATTCTTTGCCGAAGTATTTTAATGTTGATAGCTGTCACGCACTTTGTCCCGCCCGCGCCTAGCCAGGCCTAACACGATTCAGATAAATATTGGCAGACAGGCAACTTGATCTGAACTAAAATGGTAAAACTGGCCATTCTTATATCTGGTCGAGGAAGTAATATGGATGCGATCTTAACTGCTATTGCGCAGGGGCGATTACCGCATGCGGAACCCGTTCTGGTTCTGTCAAATCTGCCTGAAGCAAGCGGTCTTACTATCGCGAGGGAAAACTTTGGCGTGGATACAGAGGTTCTAGATAATAATGAGCTTAAAGGCTTGAACTACGACAAGAATGTAATGACACTGTTTGAGAAATATGAGATATCTCCAACAAATGGCCTGGTTTGTTTGGCAGGCTTTATGAGATTGTTGAGCTCCGAATTCGTCAACCTCTTCAGAAATAGAATTCTAAACATCCATCCATCATTGCTTCCCTCCTTTCCAGGGTTACGTGCTCAACGCCAAGCCTTAGAATACGGAGTAAAAATAAGCGGGTGTACTGTTCATTTTGTCGACAAAGGTTTAGATACCGGTCCCATTCTCATCCAAAAGAGCGCCCCTGTCTTCTCAAATGACACCGAAGAAAGTTTATCTGATCGTATATTGAAGGACGAACATCTCATCTATCCGGAGGCAGTAAAAATGCTTACAGAAGATAGGGTCGTGATTTCCGGCAGGACGGTACATATCAACTCTTGAGTCCAATCCAGAGAAGAACCAGAGAGGTTTTGGGCATTTGGAATATGACGAAGATATTCTTGACAATATTCATAACAATAGATGCTTGTGTGTTAAAAGTATACTAAAAAGGTGTTGCGAACTGATTAAAGTTGTAAGCGCAAATTGAGCTCTTTCCTTGCGGATAGTAAGACAATCTTGCGGCGCGAAATGTTAGCCAAGAGAAATGGTCTAACTGAACCAGAAATCCACAGCAAGAGCAGGCGAATACAAGAAATATTTACTACAAGCAGTTTCTTTGAAGAAGCTAACATATTGGGAGTGTATTTAGCTCATGGCTCAGAGGTCAGGACTTGGACGATCATTGAGGCAGCCTTTAGAAACATGAAAACGATAGCAGTGCCTCGGGTAATAGATTCAGCATCTATGAGATTTTATGAGATTAATCAATATAGTATGAATTCTCTTCTCAAAGGAAAATTTGGCATTCTCGAGCCAAATGGAACTGAAAGTGACGTCTCTAAAGCTGTTGATCTCCTGATCGTCCCGGGCATCGCTTTTGATTTAAATGGTTACAGATTGGGTCATGGAATGGGATACTATGATAATTTCCTAAGAAATAAAGGACGAATGACAGTAATTGGGCTAGCATTCGATTTTCAAATTCTGAAGATAGGGTTACTACCCCATTCTAAGTATGACATGAAGGTTGACAATGTGGTGACCGAGATGGGCTTCCATTCGTGCGTTCTAGACTGAATACATTCCAATATCTTTTCTAAAGTATTGACTGTGTTCTCCCCAACTAATTTGGTTGACAACCTCATAGACCTGTTGCCTCGCCTTTCTCAAATTAGACGCAAGTGATGTTATGGAAAGCACTCTTCCGCCATTAGTCAATATATGCCCTGATGCATCTTGAGTAGTCCCTGAGTGAAATATGTTAGTATTTTTCGTATATTCATTTTTTAATCCGTCTATGATTTCACCTTTTTGGTACTCCAATGGATATCCCTTTGCAGCCATTACTACACAGATTGAAGTCTGGTCCTTCCATTGCAGCGGTGGAAGCTCGTCTAATTTTCCGGCCTCTGCAAACGACAGATACTCGAATAGATCAGAGTCCATCCTTACCATCAAGGATTGGCATTCTGGATCACCCATCCTAGCATTGAATTCCAATACACTTGCTTTGCCTTTCTGAATCATCAATCCGGCATAGAGGAAGCCAGTAAATGGCACTGAATTAGATTTCATAACCGAGACTATCCGTTCTAGGATATCATCAATGATTCGTCGCTTCATATCTTGGCTGACGTAGGGAACCGGGGAAAAGCTGCCCATTCCTCCGGTATTAGGACCAATATTCCCGTCACCAATATTCTTGTAGTCTCTACATGTGGGAAATGCCTTGATGCTAGATCCGTCCGAAAGAACAATAAGGGAAACCTCTTTTCCTCTAATTCGTTCCTCGATCACAATTTGGTCACCAGCTTTCCCAAAAATTCTCTTTAGCATAATCGCTTCGATCGCTCTGATCGCCTCTTCCTGATTTTCGCATACAATAACTCCTTTACCTCCTGCTATACCGTCAGCTTTTATGACGGGGGCTTTGGATTGCTTTAACACATAGTCTATTGCCTCTTGGGGGTCTGTGAATGTTTTAAACCGCGGTGTTGGAATTCCATTTGACTGTAATAAGCCCTTAGCGAATGATTTGCTTGTTTCAATTTTAGCGGCTCTTAATGTGGGGCCAAAAATCCGTAAATTTCGGGCCGAAAAGTAATCTACAATCCCTAAAGAGATCGGTGATTCTGGTCCTACTATGGTAAAGCAATTCTTACTTTGTGCAAATGCGGCTAACTTCTCGAAATCAATAGGTTGAATTGGGACATTGTTTATGGTACCGGCGTTTCCAGGAGCATAATAAATACTTTCGACAAGGTTACTTCGAGATATTTTCCAGCCCAAGGCATGCTCTCTTCCTCCCCCACCGATTATTAAGACATTTTGGCTCTTTTGTTTCAATAAGTGTAGACAGAAATGCCAAGATGTATTAAATAGTTATGATATGTTATGCTGGTTAGGCCATCCAGCAGCATCAACTGTGTCAAATTATTGCGCCTGATCATTTCAGTTTAAATATTGTACTATTGATTATCAAGAGGAAGGGGCTTTAGTGTGAAAGACTACGACCATGTTATAGTTTGGACCGATTATTTTAATCGTAATTTATCTCGAAGGAAGGGAAGGAAAGTACCAAAGGATGTGGCAATCTTTGACCCTTCGATTCAGGAATTAGTTGGTGCTTCCAAATCAGCAGGATTTGTGGTAAGTAATGAATACATCAATGAATCTGCGAGGTTCCCAAGAAGGCCGTATGTAAGATCAGGCTACGTAATGTTGGAGAAAAGATTGAATTTGAAAAAATCCAACGTTTTAGATGCTTTAGCAGAAAAGATAGTACAAAATCGAGCGAAATTATCAAAAAGAAGATAAGAGAATACCTAAGGAAATTGTGACTATGGTTACTGAAGTCTCTGAGAAGATGTATGCGGAGCATATCTAAGGAATGTCCTCAATAATTGAAGCTGGAGAGGTACTTCATGTTGCAAAGAGTGGTCGATTAATATTGAAGATAGGAATTGGCATTGTTTTGAAATCTGGCGAGAACCTATTCGATAATGCCGGTAAAAAGGTTGGAAGAGTTACTGAACTCATTGGCCCTGTCGACGCTCCTTACGCTTCAGTGCTCTTAGATAACGTTAGGATTAAGGGAACCAGAGGGAGTAAATTGTTTAGACTTCCATTTCAGAAAGGTGTACAACCAAAGAGCGGAAAGAAAACACGATCTTTCAGGAATAAGAGGCGTAGATATGGTTTAAGCTAAACAAACGGCTGGGACCAGCCGGGGCTCTTATCAGTACGTTTTCCAAGTACTGTTTGACCTAGTTTATCTTTTTTAATTTTGCTATCCACCATTCACCAGTCGTCGATAAATCATTTCAGAGGTGATCAATTTCCATCACTTCTGAGAGATGAAGTAGGAGGACCTTCCACTCTTGTCCCTGTAACTGACACCAAATTCTGTAAGTTGCCTCAGGCTATTCGAATCGAAAATTGTTCCATCCTGACATACTAGTTTGTCGTTGATACAGCAACTTCCGCAAATTCCGATTGCACATTTCATGTATCTCTCAAGACTAGCCTCAACTGGAATAGAAAATCGTTCTCCCAACTTCTGAACTCCTTTCATCATTAGTTCAGGTCCGCACGTATACATCATATCAAATTTTTTGGAAGCGAGGATTGATTCGGCCAAGTCCACCGTCGATCCTTTGAATCCATAAGTTCCGTCATCAGTTGAAAATGCAACACAATTATTGAGTTTATTGTCGGCTAGTAAATTCTGGACCTTGTGCTGGAATATTACTTCCTCTTTGGTTCTTGCCCCCATGATTAATGAAGTTTGGATCCGATCATGTACAAGATCACTGAACAACCTCACAAGTGGCACCAACCCAGTACCTCCTCCTATTAGCAGCACGTTTCTAAGATTTTCAGGTATTGAAAAATGATTTCCGTAAGGGCCTCTTATACCAATATGTTCCCCCACTTGTTTGTGGTAAAGTGCTGTCGAACCAAGACCGTATTTTCTGACAGTAACAGCCGCACATTTAAGATTTTCAAAGCTTTCAATCCCTATGCTCATTGGCAGCTCTTCGATTTGCGGGATCCACACCATTAAGAATTGTCCAGGCATGGAAGCCACACTGTACTCATCATCAAATACGATAGTCCGTGTTGTAGCCGTCTCTTCAATTGCCTTTCTTATTCGCACCAATCTTAGAATGTCAGTATCTGTGTGATCTGCCAATTAGTTCCTTCACACTCTGATAACCTTTCTTCTCAAGGTATTTGACTATTCCCCTATTTATGGAATTAAAGATACCCATACCACCAAAGCCTATCGCTGTTCCTACCTGAAAAGATGTCGCACCCGCGATCATGAACTCTACGGCATCTTCCCAATTAGATATCCCGCCACATCCAATGATTGGTACCCTAAATTTTTGTGAGAGTTCATAGACACATCTGACGGCGACTGGCTTAATCGAACTCCCTGACAACCCTCCAATCTTATTGCTTAGAATGGGATTAAAATTATCAATGCTAATTTTCATTGCTCTGAGTGTATTGATCGCTGTGATTCCATCGGCGCCTGCGTTGATAGCAGCTTCAGAGATATCAAGTAGATTTGCATTTCCAACGCCTACCTTCACGAAAACTGGCTTGGCAGTATTGGATTTGGTGGTTTGAACTATCGATTTCACCATTTGCGGATCGTCGCCCACTTCCATACCTAGTTTTTGTACGTGAGGGCATGACAGGTTTATTTCAAATCCAATGATTCTAGACTTATCGAGTTTTCTTGCCATGAGTTCAAAATCTGAAGGATCTGAACCAACCAAGCTCACCATTAGAGGAACCTTGTCATTTGTCTTAACTTCCTCATAAAATGACTCGTGTCCAGGATTGGAAAGCCCTACTGCGTTGATATAACTCTTGCCTTCTAGTACTATGACAGTAGGATTTCTATAACCCTCCATAGGATATTTACTAATAGATTTGCTAACAACCGCTCCAGCTCCTTCATCATAAACTCGCTCAAAAATAGCTTGAGAAATCCCAAGGAATCCTGATGCAAGTATGACAGGATTCCTCAAAGAAATGCCAGCAATCTCCAGATTCAACATATTACTTTCAATTTCCAGATCAAATCACTCTGCGATTCTTACATTATTTCGAACAGATATTTTTGTGATACGCTTCATTAAGATCTAACCGTCTTACTGTAAGCTGCAGATTGGACTTACGCTGATGATAAAGAAATTTATTAAGCATAGAGTAGATTTGTACATGAAGTTAGCATTTAGTACAAATGCCTTCAAGCGATATTCACTTGAAGATTCTATAAGAGAGATCGGAGCTATCGGGTATGAAGGGGTTGAAATTTTGTGCGATGTTCCACATCTATTCCCGCCTCTGTTTTCCAAACAACGCCTTTCTCGGTTGAGTAACTTTTTGGAGAAGCAACACCTAAAAGTTTCTAACTTAAATGCATTTACGCTCTATGCAATCAATGACCTATACCATCCTTCTTGGATAGAAATGGATAAGCGTTCTACAGACATCCGTATAATGCATACAATCAATTGCCTGAAAGCAGCCAGGCACCTCGGAGCAAATAATATCTCTACTGAGGGAGGGGGACCACGGGCTGCTAATACAAGTAAAAGAACTGATTTGGTAAAGCTCTTTGCCAAAAACATAGAGCAGGCTGTGAAGATCGCGGAAGCCGAAAAAGTCAGAATCCTAGTTGAGCCAGAACCTGGACTAATAATAGAAAACTCTTCACAAATTACAGAATTTCTGAAGAGTTTTGACTCTAAAAGTATAGGATTGAATTGTGATCTGGGACATTTTTTTTGTGTGGGAGAAGACCCAGCTGAAGTTGTGTATCAACTTGCCGAATATATAGGACACTTCCACTTAGCAGATATTTCTAACGACAGAGTGCATAATCATTTATTACCAGGAACAGGATCTATCAATTTTAAGGATATCTTTGATGCAACAAGATCGGTCGGATATCATGGTTTCATTACTGTCGAACTTTACACTTATGAGAATAATCCTATTCAAGCTGCTCACAGGGCTTACGAATATCTCCAGAGGTTTGTCTAAATAGGTGTATATACTATATTCTAGTATTAGTCCTGTGCTACCGTATTGTAGTAGATATATACCGCTGTACTGGTGTACTAGCGTGGGGATGGGGGTGCGGCTGTTCGATGATTTGTATCTTTTCCATTGAAATATGGACTAAAATAAGTATACAAGAGTGGTTTGGATAAAGGATTCCATTAATATGAGATTTGACAATCAATAGCTGGGTGCGATGGAATTCCGCGATAAATGTTACAAAAGGATTCATCCTGAAAAAAAGGGAATTCGCGTATTTGGCGTAGCGGAGAGCTTCAAGAAGAACTCGACATTTTCGACGCTCGGCGGCGTTGTTTTACGTCGTGACATGCTAGTAGATGGCGTCGTCCTAGGAAGGGCTTTGGTTGGAGGAGACGATGCTACCGAGCAGATTATCTCAATGTTCAGGAAATTGGACCGAAACGATGTTAATTGCATAATGATCAATGGTTTGATAATAAGCCTATACAACATCGTCGCTGGAGAAAAAATACTCGAAAAGACGGGGATACCCGTAATTGGGGTAACATACCAAGATTCCCCGGGTATTGAAAGCAGATTTTTTGATAATTTTACTAAATCTGAGGCAGAGAAACGAGTAGAAGCGTATAGGAAATTGGGAAAACGGGAACACATAATACTGAAAACTGGAATGACGATATATGTTCGAAGTTGGGGAATATCTCCTACTAAAACCCTTCACATTTTGAACAGTTTTATCATCCAAGGAAAAATTCCTGAACCTTTGAGAATTGCCAGAATCGTTTCAAGAGCAGCTAGAACCTTTCCTGTTGAGCTAGATGCTGTCACGAATCAACATCGTTTATGATACCGATGGTTGAAAATTTTTAATAGCAAAGTCCTTATCTCCCGTTTAGTCTGAATTACTCCTCAGATGAAATACAACCTGGTCAAAGTTTACTGTACCGGGCTGATTTCTAATAGATACAGCCAGATTATCATTACCATCGTATTACTCTGGCCGCTTCTGCTTTCATATGTTCTTTATCCAGATACGTTCGGATTCTCATGGAACACCGGAAGAGGAGGTTTCTTGATTGTGATGATCCTTACTTTGATTGAAATCTCCGGGTCACATCCTGTTATCACAGGTCGTAAAACAAGTATGCTCGTTACCTTCGCAATTTTGATTGGCTTATATTTCTTCAGTCTGTCTTTTGGCTCTTCGGATATAATTTCAGGTATGGGGAGATCAGCTGGAGTACTAATCATTGAGAGCTGGCTGTCGATGTGGGATTACGTTATCCTATCGATTTATTTTGCAATAAGCTTCGTATTGGTCTTTGGAAGGAAGGACTGGATAAGAATTGGAGGGGGTTCTACACTATTTCTAATAGGGTATGCTACAATATTGCTTCTTGATTCCCTATTTCCATATGACACATTAGGAATCCTTCAATATTTAGTTCCAACCTACCTCAATTTTAATGTAGGAATTCTCTATTCAATTAGCCACATACTGAAGTTTCCGGAGTTCATTTCACAGACCTTTGGTAACACGTTAGTATTATATGGCCCGGATGGGCCTTTTGTGATGAAAGTCTACTGGCCTTCCGCGGGCGTTCACAGTATCATTATCTTTAGCCTCGTAATGTTCGCTTTTCTACTTAAGACTGTCGTCCCGTGGAAAAGAATATTGATTTATTTATTTTTAGGAATACTATTGACTTGTCTTGTGAATAGTATACGAATTACGTTACTTTCTCTTTACGCCTTAGATCCAAACTCAGACGCGAGCAGTTGGGAACACTTCCATTCCGTCATCGGTGAAATAATATTTATTCCTTGGATGCTGTTATACGTAACTCTTGTCCTATGGATAGAAAAACGGTATTATGGAACAAGAGGAAGGCTGAATTTATTTGGTAATTACTCCAGCAAAGAGTTATAACCACTCTGGTCTTTCAGACTAACTTGTTCAGTATCGCTCCCCATCTCCATTGATATTACATAATTTTCCAAGTTCTAGGCCACGATCGAGTTGCTGCTGAATGGAACTTTGCATATCTAATAATTTCAAAACTTCAGATTTGTGAATAGATGGATCTTTGTATTTGATATGGTGTTCAATCGCCTCCAAATGTAGATTCTAAAAATCTGGATGTAATATACAGTAATAGAAAGCATCTTTATCGATTCTAATTATCGACCTACAGGGCGGAGGGACTTCGTCAAGGGTATGAGGGGGAGGTGGATGGTAGCGTAGTCCGTCATCATGGAAAAACTCTACTATTTTCTCTTTAGTTGGTTGGGATAGATGGGATGGATGGGATAGATCTTCACTATGGCAGAAGGTGTTATTAATTGAAGTTGAGGTATTTGCAATAGCTCTTCTAATTTGATTATTAGTATTAATAGGAGATTTATCAGTTTCAATATTTTCTAAAGGAGTGTCATCATCATGATATATTGAACTTCCATTCTCTGATGATATTTCATTGGTATCACAGTCAGCTGCATCTTTCTCACTATTTTCATCTTCATTATTATTATCTATCCCAACGTCCCCATCCATATAGTTCTGTGCGACTTTTGCTGTTTCAGTTGATACATTATTATTATTCTCAGCCGACTCATGCTGATCATTTACAATCGTTGTACTAAGATCATTTTTGACAAACACATCCATTCCATATTTAGAATCATCCCCATCCTGGATTGGGTAATTACTCCAAATTGTTCCGTGTAGTATGATAATGGTTTATTTGGGATTTTAATTCAAGATAATTACGTTGTTTTATTAATCTCGTAACAACTCTATGCATGCAGCGTATTCATCTGCCTCCCTCTACGATGGCGAATATAATGGGTAATCGCGGACCTTATTTCAGGCCAAATATTTTTCTCATGATACATTCTGATTAGTGAGAAAGAAAGCTGTTTTTCTCGCTTTGGTTTGGAGATTGGTTCAAACCAGTGAACTAATCTATGCACAAACAGAATAGTTATTCAGTCATTCATTGAACGTCCAATGTGTTCAATGCGTTCAGAAAGATTTTCCCTTAGTGTGCGTTCAATAAGCCGTTCAATATGTTCATTCAAAACCGACGTAGCCCCGGAGTCATAATATTGAACCAGACTGGGATTCTACTCCAGTCATATTTCCATCTGCAGATTGATTCATCACCATAATCATGAACCTAGTAAAAACATCATTTTTAGCGCAGGTCCGTCCGTCTGGATGTGAGACAGATCTGACATAATCTCTTATCCTGAGCGGCAAGATCATCCTAGTAACAGCATATCGGCAGACAAAATCACGAAAACTATTTCATTTCCTATGATATTAGCTATTATCTAGTCCCAGAGATTGTGATCCTCCTCAAGGTTTATTCATTCCAATATATGAACCCGAATGGTTTGCGGGCCCGTCGGGATTCGAACCCGAGACAGCCGGATTTCTTCCAAGTGTTAAAAGTCCGGTACTCTACCTGGCTGAGCTACGGGCCCACCTTATAGTAGACCTTTGCATGGCTATAATTTAATCATATATTAATGAGAATATGCAACTCCCATTCCCATGACACAATTTTACAAGCAAAACGTTTTTAATTAGTATTTTAGATTCACTGCTTGAGTTTACGTGCCCGGGTAGTATAGAAGGGCTCCGTTCTAAAGCTCTGTAAAGTCCGGTCTAGTATGGGGGACTGTCACTCCTTCGACCCGGGTTCGAATCCCGGCCCGGGCGCTTAACACTTGTCCTACCGTGCTTGCAAGAGTTGCAAGAATTCTCTACTCTTCGCAGCAATAAAAGATATTCTATTATTGAGTGACAAATCTGAGTCAAGATATCCACCTTGAGGGTTAAATAGTATTCCTCCTGCCTCTTTCGCAATTAAATAACCAGCTGCCAAATCTGTTACTCTAATTTTATCGCGAAGATCAATATACATGTCAATTAGACCTCGGGCAAAAAAACATAATTCAAGTGCGTTCGCGCCTAAATGTCTAACGTGCAAACATTTCGAAATGATCTTGGCCACCTTTTCAGTACTGCCAGTACCCATCCCTGAAATGTTAACTCCGACGACAAGATCGTTCTGAGTTTTAACCTGTCCACGAATGTCATAGTCATTAATCTTTAATCTAACCCCGTTCATCGAAGCACCTTTATTTACGGAAGATTCGTAAACGTCTCCGCTGTTCAAATCAACTATGACGGCATCACTCACTGAACTAAGGTTACAATGTGTCGCATACGCTAGTGAGCAGCATGAAAATGGGATCCCGCGCGTGGCATTAGTCGTTCCGTCTACGGCGTCCATAACTAAGTAACCATCGCCTCCCTTAATTGTACCGCATTCTTCTCCAATCACTGTCGGCCTAAACTCAAGCTTTGCAATCATATCGAGAACGGCACGCTCCGCTACTAAATCAATTTTTGATGACAGGTCTCCTCCTGCGCCTCTTTCGAATGTCACAGCGCTTTCGGGCCTGCCGATGAGATTCCTAGTCTCCTTGAAAACCGCAGAAGCGGCAGACTTCAAGATCTCTATTGTTTGCAACTTATTAAAATCACAAGCTACCCTATGTGCTAAGGCCTCTTTTTATGACATTTGATTTCAGGCGGATATTTCGTTTTCCCTTTTATTCTTCCTAATTAGTTTGTAAATGTAAACCTTGGCGGCCAGGTATATGCTATAGAGATGTGACTTTGATTGCATGTATCTTAAGTCTCTGGTATCAGTTATAAAGTTATTGAGCTGCGCTAGAGTTATAGTTGAATTCAAGCACTACTTGAGAATCTACTCACGCCGCATGTGGAGAATCTACCCACGTCATGAACCTCCAATTGCAGGATAAGTCTTTATCCTAAAATGAAAAGTTATTGACTAACTCCTAACCAATTTAGGTTTCGTTCGCCGTCTCATTAGCCCTTTATGTGATTAAGTCGACTTTGACTGATTAGGAATATCATCATTATCTGAACTATCCACTGCCCAAGGAAACCACTTTCCAATTACCCTCGCCCAATTGACACGAACAGAAAGGTACACAATGACAACCAATACAGCTACACTCCCAATGATCCCGAGCGTAAGGTACAGGGGATCTACATCTGCTGAAATGAATGATTCAAAAAATGGCCTTCCCAAGATTACTGAGCTCCACACAATTATTTCATTAAGTATGAACTTACCAGTGAACGTAGCGATGGCAAATTTCCATGGACTGTACCTTGCTAGTCCGAGAGGGATGTACACCACATCGTCTGGTATAGGTGTTAACGCAACTATAAATGCCCCAAAACCTCCATACCTGCGGAGCACTTTCTGAAGAGGGAACATCCTTTGTTTGGTCTTGTTGCTCAGAACACTTCGGCCATAATAACTTGCATAAAAAATTATCATCTTTGCCAACAAAACCCCAACCGCGCTAACCAGAGAAATCAAGTTCGGGTCTAATTGCTCACTTAGAGCGGCCGCTACCAAAACAGGAAAATAGGGAACAGGCACAAAAACTATAATACTTCCAACAAAGCTCGCCGTGAAAACGCCTAGATAACCAAAACTATCAAAGAGGGTAAATAGCCAATCTAGTGTTGTCAATCGAACTACAGCTGCTAACCACCTATATATCTAGTAGTTGCCCTCCGAAATTTTGCATTGCAAAGGGTTTACATGGAAGGATCGTATTCAGTAAGCCTTAGCGAACACTGGAACTGTTTGCGCATTTTTACCACAATAGACACATCTTATCTTGGAATCCCATGCATTATTGCTTTCAAAAGGTATGAGTCTTATGTCTGCTCCCGTTCCTTCCTTAATCGATATCTCACAGGTTTCGTCACCACACCACCCCGCATAAACAAAACCCTCTTGCCGCTGGATCATTTCTTTAAGTTGGTGAAGGCTGCTCGCGTTCGACATTCTACTTCTAAGGGCCTCATTCGCCTTATTGAGGAGACTAGTGTGAACAAGATCCAATAATTTTGTCACTCTTTTAACCAAACTATTTTGAGGAATTGTCTCTTTTTGCAATGTATCCCTTCTGACAACTTCTAGTTCTTCTTTCAAAATCTCCTTGGGTCCGATGTTAATTCGCAAGGGGACACCTTTTTTCTCCCAATCGTTATATTTCCATCCTGCAGTGAATTCATCGCGAGTATCTAAATGCACTCTTATTCCTGCCTTTGTCAGTTCCGATGCAAGTTCCATTGATTTGGGAATGACACTCTCAATAGACTGATCGTTCTTGTAGATAGGAACCATGACCACTTGAATAGGAGCGATTTTTGGAGGCAAAACCAGCCCGCGGTCATCCCCATGTATCATGATGAAAGCCCCTATTAATCTCCAAGATATTCCCCACGAAGTTTGCCAGGCGAAATGCTCTACGTTGTCAGTGCCAAGAAACTTTATTTCAAATGGGACTGAAAAATTCTGACCGAGATTATGGGAAGTAGCCAATTGTAATGCCTTCCCATCTGGCATTATGCCTTCGAGCGTAGAAGTAGCGACCGCCCCAACAAATTTTTCCTTCCTTGTTTTGGTTCCCTTCAGAACGGGGATAGCCAAATAATCTGCCAGGATCATTTCATATAAATCGAGTATAAACCTTACCTCTGCTTCTGCCTCCTGGTTGTTCGCGTGTACTGTATGTCCCTCCTGCCAAAGAAACTCAGAATTCCGAATAAACGGCTTCGTGGACTTTATTTCTGCCCTCATTGCCGAATTCCAAAAATTAAGTTTCATGGGAAGGTCCTTATAACTGGCAACCCAGTTCGAAAATAAATAATAAGCAATTGCTTCTGAAGTTGGACGCAAGGCGAGTTTTTCTTGCAATGAATTATCTCCTGCTTGGGTAATCCAGAATACTTCCGAATTAAATCCCGAGAAGTGAACTTCTTCCCTTCTTAGCAGACTTTCGGGGATAACAGTTGGAAGGTAGGCATTTTGATGGCCGGAATCCTTAAGGCGAACATCAACAATCTCTTTGATGGATTCCCAGATTGAATATCCATACGGCTTTAGTACTATAAATCCTTTTGAAGGGCCGTAGTCGATAAGATCCGTTTTTAATAATACTTGGCTATACCAATCACTTAAGTTGTCGCTTTTTTTCACTGTAATTCCGTATTCTTTTTGAATCTTCAACTATGAAAGGCACATCAGAATCGATTTATGAAGTTTTGGTGAACTACAAAGGGTCTCCTCTACAGTACACCTGTCCAGATATTCTGCTGTGAAAGTTCTTACACATATAACATTGAATAAATCCAACTTCAGATTGCAGTACAGGACAATCTACTGCTTCAAGTTTCATCCGCCTGAGCATACGTGGACTAACACCTTTTAATTTCAACTTTCCCTTGTCGTCCATCATTCCAATGTTCTTGAGTTCATTTTTTGAATCATTCGATAATTTCACCGATTTCTCTACTTGTTTTACTGGAACTAGGAATTTAGTCTCAACCGTCGCTTCTTCATTCATTCATACATGTTTCAGTAATTTCACGATATAATGCTTTTCCTTCAAGGGAATATAACAATGGTTTGTTCGAATGTCCAATTCGATATCTCTGATGCACAGATCGTTCTACACATTTTTTTCTAAACAAAGTTAATATATGGTAAAATTAGAGGTTTGAATAATATCCCCAAGATGCTTGTCGTCTTTGACGTTGAAGGAGTTCTCCTGAATGCAGAATATCTTCCGGTTCTGGCTCAGGTCATGGGCCCAGAAAAGGAAAAAGAGATCTGGAACATTACAAAGCAGGGAATACGCGGCGAAATCAACTGGGAAGAAGGTCTAATAAAGCGTATTCATGCATTGAGAGGTATTCGATATAGTGATGCCAGAAAGATAGGGGAGAATCTGCAGATTATGCCTGGCGCAATAGAATTGTGTCAGGCGTTAAAGCGATCTGGCTGGAAATTGATCGCTGTTTCTGGTGGCTTCACCATTATAACAGATAGACTGAAAGAAATGCTTGGTTTAGATAGAATATTTTCTAATGAGCTGATTTTTTCCGATGGAGTTCTGCATGATGTCATTGTCAGAGTTACTTCTGATAAGGCAGCTGCGATAAAGCCTATATTGCTGGAGTGGGGAGTTAAGAAGGAAGATACTGTTGTCGTCGTTGACGGTGCAAATGATTTGAAACTCTTCTCCCTCGCAGGATTTACAGTGGGGTTTTGCCCGGTAGATAAAATAAGGGAAAGAGCTGATGCGGTCATTGAGATTCGTGATTTGTCACTTCTATTAAATTTACTTGAAAAAAGGTTTGGTAAGGCCGTTTTGGCTAATATATAAATTTCAGATCGAGATAATTGTCAATCCAACCCTTACAAATCATACCGCTATCAGTAGAAGAGAATGTAACGAGAGGTGATGATATTGGCACATTAATATTGCGTGCAATCAAGACAAACCGAGTATCCATTAAGAATCATGACGTGGTGGTGGTTACACAGAAAATTATTTCAAAATCTGAGGGTCGCATTTCAGATCTGTCGACGGTGAAACCGTCGAATTACGCATTGGAGTTAGCCACCAAGACAAAGAAAGACCCTCGATTTGTAGAATTAATTCTCATGGAGTCCAGGAATTTAGTTAGGTATTCGGAAAACCTGATTATCACCGAAACAAGACACGGGTTTATTTGTGCTAACTCTGGAATAGATCAAAGTAATGTAAGTAGTCCTAGAGACGACCTTGTATTGCTGCTGCCTATTGATCCAGATCTTTCTGCTAAACTTATAAGACAAGTAATCGATAAAACGATTGGCATAAATGTTGCCGTTGTTGTGTCAGACACATTCGGAAGGCCTTTTAGATTGGGTCAGACAAATGTTGCGATTGGGGTGTCGGGGATAGACTCGTTAAAAAGCTATATAGGGCAAACCGATATGTACGGCAATATTCTCAGGATTACCGAAATTGCGATCGCCGACGAACTTGCATCAGCCGCAGAACTCGTAATGGGTAAAACTGGGAGGGTGCCTATAGTCATTGTAAGAGGGTATGAATTTTCTTCCACTGAGAGCAGTACTGCAAGGTCGCTGGTGAGGGACAGTGTGCACGACCTTTTTCGATAGATGATTCTTACGTTGTCAGAATGTTTCTAAACATTTAATATCTTGAGAACTCAATTTAGTCTGTTCCTTGAGTGCCAAAAGTGACATTATCCCCACAAAGACAATCGATGTGAGGGGGTTGTATTGCCCTGAACCAGTGTTCAGAACCAAAATAGAAATGGAAAGACTCGCTAAAGGGGAGATAATCAAAGTAATTGCTGACGATCCTGCTTCTGAAGAAGATATTTCAAGATGGGTCAATAGGAATGGTCACGAGTTGATTTCACTAAACCTGGTCAAACCAGATCTCGAATTTATGATAAAAAAAGGAAAGTAGAGGCATGGCCACTTTAGCTCAAGCAAAAGCTGCTGAACGTATTGGGAACACCCCACTCATAGAACTTTCTTCTTTTTCTACCAAACACATAAAGTTCTATGCCAAACTCGAATGGTATAACCCGTTTGGTTCAGTAAAAGATAGACCGGCATATTGGATGATCAAGGATGGTGAGAGGAAAGGACTACTTAGGAAGGATTCTAGTATCATTATTGAACCTAGCTCAGGTAATACTGGAATTGCTTTGGCTGGGATTGCCACTGCACTGGGCTATAAGGTCGAGATTGTTATCCCTGAAAAAGTAAGTCTAGAGACCAAATTACTTTTGAGAAAATTGGGAGCTAGTCTACATGAAACTACAGATGATCTTTGTCCAAGGGTAGGAACAGGTACTGATCAGAGTATAGCTCTTGCGAGGGCTATCTCGAAACCTAGACCTGATATATACTACATGCCAAATCAGTACGAAAATAATGCTAATTTCTTGTCTCATTATGAAGCAACAGGACCTGAGATATGGGAACAAACCAAAGGTAGTGTTACTCATTTTGTTACTGGGTGCGGAACTGGAGGAACAATCACCGGGACAGCGACATTCTTGAAGGAAAAAAATCCACATGTCCATGTCATAGCCGTACAAGCACAAAGAAATCATTTGTTGCAAGGCTTGAGGAATTTTGAAGAATCCGCTATGCCAGACCTTTTCCTTCGACGAAAACATGTAGTTGATGAATGGTTTACCGCTACCAACGATGAATCTTTTTTGATGGTAAAAGAATTGGCTCAAAATGAAAAGCTTTTTGTCGGGCCCTCGACGGGCGCAGTGATGTCCGCCATGGTAAAGATTTCACAAGGAATGAAAAACGGAGGCTCTATTGTAGGCATTTTTGCAGACGACGGTAGGAAATTTAAGACGCTTTATCAACAATTGAAATTGTTCGATGAGAGCCAGATTGCCAAAATTATAGGCGAGTCAGAACATCTCCCATCACTCGCGTTCGACTCCGATTAGCCTCAAAGCAGTTGGTTTGGAGAGGCGGTTAAGGTTACAATCCGGTTCCGCGAATCTCCACTAGCCATTTTTCGACATCCAAAGCCGCCATACACCCAAATCCTCCAGCTGTGATCGCTTGACGATATCTGTAATCATGCACGTCGCCTGCTGCGAATACTCCATCAACGTTTGTTCTAGTATTCTTTGTTAGAACGATATAACCTCTATCATCCAGCTCGAGTTGGCCCTTAAATATAGATGTGTTTGGTTCGTGGCCTATAGCAACAAAAAGGCCGCCAATTGGTATCTCTCTTTCGTCGCCTGTTCTAATATTTCTGACAGAGATACTGTTGATTTTCTTATTGCCGCTAATATTGGATACCACATGATCCCAGACAAAATCAATCTTGGGGTTTTCAAAGGCTTTTTCTTGGAGAATCTTGCTGGCTCTCAGGAAATCCTTTCTATGTATTATTTTCACTGATTTTCCAAATTTTGTAAGGAATGTTGCTTCTTCAATTGCAGTATCACCCCCTCCTACGACCGCTATATTCTCTCCTTTGAAAAATGGTCCGTCACATGTTGCACAGTATGAGATACCTTTACCTGCAAACTCTTGCTCAGCTTTTAAGCCCAGCTTTCGAGGTGATGCCCCAGTACATATAATAACCGACTCAGTACGAAACTCCTGCCCGTGGGTCTTAATTCCGAAAGGCCTCTTCTTAAAATCGACCTCCACTACTTCATCGTCTAAAAGTTTAGCCCCAAATCTTTCTGCCTGCTGACGCATGTTCATCATCAATTCGGGGCCGAAAATTCCATTTGGAAATCCAGGATAATTCTCCACTTCGCTTGTTGTCATCAGCTGTCCTCCAGGCAGAGATCCCGAGATTAGAAGCGTATTTAATTTAGCTCTAGATGTATATACCCCAGCGGTATAACCTGCTGGTCCGGATCCTATAATTATCACTTCGTATGACTCTGGTCTGTGAGAAGAGTTGTTTTCGCTTCTGCGAGGATCATTGGACATAGATTTTTAGGATCTAAGGAGTACCGACCTGTTAATAATTCGTTCGGAAGTATCGCTGTTAACAGAGGACAAGGGGGCATAATAATTTGAGTTTTAACAACAATGGATCCAACTAAATTAAATTGACACAACAGGGTTGCCCTGACTTATAGTCTTCGATAGAGCACCTTGGTTACAACATAAAGGTCCCTCCAATAAGAATAGCCAGCTATCTCAAATTTTGATGAAATCAAGTCACACACAACCGAAAGAATGAAGAAATGAAGGTCAAGTCTAATGTTCCTAAGAAACGAAAGTAGCCTATCCGATAGCACATAGGACCTTTCGAATCGATTCTGTTCTATCTGAATAATAGGTCTCTATTTACTTTTTTGCGTTTTTTACCTTAACCTTTGGAAATTCAGATAACCCTTTTAGTTTGTCAGTCACGATCTCCGCAACCTTCTTTCCGGATAGAAGCATAGAGCCAAACGTTGGTCCCATTCTAGGGAGACCAAATGTCTCAGTCACACACATACCCGTCGCAACTAGTCCCGGAAATATTTCAGCGGTATTTTCAACCACGGCATCTTCTCCCCCATCTACCCACATAGGATCCATCCCTTTCCAATCAACTAAACCTCTTTGCATCAATCTTCTAACTGCGACGGAATCGTGTCCGGATGCATCAACTACAATCCTACTTTCTAGAGCAATAGGGTCCACGCACGTAATATTTCTTGGAAGTGCTGAAACAGGCATCCAATTTACAACAACGCCACCTACCCGCTTGTTCTTTAGAACCAAATCATCAAACTTTGTGAGTTGCAAAAAACGAACTCCTGCCTCACATGCCGCGGCAATGAGCTTAGAACAGGCCTCCGGACCCCAAGTTGCATATAGGCTATCGCTTATCTTCCTGTACCGTATTCCCAACTCCTCCCAAACCAATTGAGCAGGTGCTCTTACCGTAACTGGATTCATCATGTAACCTCCTACCCAGTAACCGCCACCAAGATAGTTGTTTTGTTCAATCACCAGTGTTCTTATCCCATTATTAGCTAACCCACTAGCAGCAGTGAGGCCAGCCGGGCCGCCACCTATCACGATTACATCTGACTGAGAATATTCCTGCAGTGTATCATTAAACATCGAAGTTATTGTTCTTGTAATTTCGCTTTCGCTTACTTCTGAAAATATCCTTGCCATACTACTAATGAAAGTACTTCGTACATGTAAATATATTATTTACTCCCTCTTTGAAATAAAACTTGTATGTTCGTATCCTTAGGCCAAAATTAAGGCTTCACAGAATACTATTGACCTTTGGGTTGAGAACTCGAAACTGGACCAGCGCGAATCTTGGCATCTAGATTCTCCACTAGGTTTAACAACTCTGCCTTGTGTGAATTAAGATATTCAAGGCCCCTATCCTTCAGCCTTATCTGATACAACCTAAGATCACGGTGGTCGTCAAAAAATTGTTCAATCATAGCTGCACCGTGTTTGTTCGGATTTATTAATAATTCAAAATTATTGGTCGTCGCGTCCAAATCGCCTTTTTCTATTGCCATCCTGGCATCCCCCAGTATTTCACTTATATCTCGCAGCTGCTGTACAGGTGCTGAGATAGTCTTAGTTCTATGCAAAAACCCTGTTCGTTTAGTACTTCCTACTCTTTCTGCGATGGTCTTTGCTAATTCGTAGTATTCTTCCCTCCTGCCAAATGGATAGTAGCCATATCTTTGTTCCCTCCGTACTACTAAGCCCTTCATTGCCAATCTAGTAAGAGCGTAGTCAACTTCCTCTTTATCCATAGAAGTGATCCAAACTATTTTTCCAGGATAATTGTAACCTTGTCTAATAGCTTCAAGAACTACAACTTCAACAATGCGCCTAAATCCTTCTTCTGCCCTCGCGTATTCAAAATCCCTATCACGAACGGCTTTTCTTGCGAATGAGATATCGATTTCGATAGAACGCTTGAGCGCCTCCAATCCGTCTCCTACGTTTTTACTAAGAACCAGATAGCAAGCTAAATTATACCAGGCCATACCGTCGTTTGGATCAAAATCTATTGCATTTTCGCAGGCTTGTATTGCTTTTTCATAATTTTTCAACCTGTAAAATGCTAGTCCTTTCAGGTTCCAAGCTTCTGCATTGTTAATGTCAATTTCAAGCGCCTTATCGTAGCACGTTAAGGCTGGTGTAAACTCGTCCAAAAGAAAATGAGCATAACCTTTTTTAATCCATGCGTCAACATAACTGGGATCTAAACGTAAAGCCAAATCAAAATCTCGAATCGCATCGTCCATTTTGTCGTCAGACATATGCGAAATTCCTTTCTTGTATTGGTCAGTCTTTTGAATATCTTTGATATCCAGTTGCTCCTCTTCACTAGAGCGAGCTGAGAATTCATTTTGATCCTTATTAGGCGTCCTCCTCCTAAGGAAATTGCCCATTTACCTAAACTGCTCCATTCGTAGTTAAATACATTTGGAAGTTCACCATAGAATACAAGACAGATCGATTTTTTGTTCCAAAAATAAGAAACGTACAATCATTCAATACATTATTGGTAAGTTAGACATTGGCACACCACTTGAAGTCGAATGAACATAAAGCGACATTTCCGAGCTAGGTATGGTTGTAAGAAATATCATCACAGTCGGAACCGCTCCGCATACAATGATTGTCAATATGATTAGCCAAACGGCGGTCATTTTTTCTACCATATTTTCAATTTTTATAGATTACATATATAAATTTTAAACCTGGCGGGTGCCAATCGGGACAATTATAATAGAAATCTGGGGATTTTGTAGTTCTTTTACATTATTTGGAGTGTTTAATAACAAAATTGATAAGAATTATAAATAAGCTAACTATTTTTTTCCAGGAGATGAGGCTGCTAGAGTATCAAGGAAAGGAGCTTTTTAAGGAATTTGGGATCCCAATCCCCAAATCTTGTATCGCTTTTTCGATCGAGGAAGCTCGCTCGCTTCTTACGAATGGAATTACATTTCCAATAGTACTAAAATCACAAGTCCCAGTAGGAGGACGAGGAAAAGCGGGTGCCATCAAGAAATGCCAAAACATAAATGAAGTTGAAAGTCAATTTTCTATCCTTATAAACAAGGAAATTGAAGGAGAGTCTCCTAGAGGCCTTCTACTTGAGGAAATCATAACCATTTCTAAAGAATTGTATGTGTCTCTATTCCTCAATCGTAGTGCTAGATGTTTTTCTCTGATCGTATCAGCGACTGGAGGAATGGACATAGAATCGACAGAAAATCGATTTATTGTAGATATTGCTTCCAAAAGCGATATTGAAGATATTGCTTCGAGAATTGCAGGAATGGCAGGTATTGGTAGCGAAAATCATCAGAGATTTGTTGATTTTGTGCAGAGGCTTTATAAATTACTTTGCGAGAAGGAGGCTGAACTAGTAGAAGTAAATCCAGCTGCTCTTCTGAAGGATGGATCGATTGTAGCCTTGGACTCTAAGGTTATTGTTGATGATAACGCTTTGTTTCGTCACCCTGAGTTGATTAAATATGAGGAAGCAACGGAGTTGGAGTCTCTTGCTAAAAAGAATGAATTCTCATTTGTACAACTTCATGGAAATATCGCCATTATTGGTAATGGTGCAGGGCTGGTCATGTCTACACTTGATATGGTATCTGACGCAGGAGGAAATGCCGGTGCATTTCTGGATTTTGGAGGCAGCGCAACTTCCGAAACGATTTATCAAGCCCTTACGGTTATCAGTAGAGTCAAGTCGATTCAAACAATTGTTGTTAATCTATTTGGAGGCATTGTCCGTACCGATCTGGTTGCCCAAGGTATCCTAAGGGCTTATTCAAATAACTTAATAACAGTACCCGTATTCGCCAGAATCTCAGGAGCAGAATCAGTTAAGGCAAAGGAAATACTCAACGACTCAAAGGCTCACTTGTTTGATAGGATCGAGGATGCAATCCATGCTGCCGTGCAGGGGATAAAGTCCCAGGAAGGAAAGACAATACTTTGACTCGCCAAACATATGATTACGACTTGATGAAGATCCTTCTAGGAAATATAGGAGATTCAGACTACAGAAGGCAACCTGTGATAGTGCAGGGCATGACCGGTAGTTTTGGATCTGTTCATACTAGGTTGATGAGAGAGTACGGTACCAATATAGTGGCTGGAGTAACTCCCGGGAAAGGCGGTCAAACGTTCGAAGGCGTTCCCATATACAATAACGTAAGTGAAGCAGTCTCAAATACAAATGCAAAAATATCCGTAGTTTTTGTTCCTGCTCCCCACTTCCTAAACGCCACGATGGAATCGTTGGAAAATGGAATCAAGCTACTCATAGCAATCCCAGAGCATGTGCCCATAAGAGATTCTATGAGAGTAATTGAATATGCAAAAGAGAGAGATGCTAGAATCATCGGTCCAAACACGCCAGGGATCATCGTTCCGGGAACAATCAAGATAGGGATAATGCCAGCCGATCCATTTACCCCGGGTAAAACGATTGTTTTCTCAAGAAGCGGCACCCTTATGTATGAAGTTGCTTACAATTTGTCAAGGAATGGTTTTGGACAGAAAATCTGCCTAGGAATAGGAGGCGATCCGATCAATGGTACCAGTTTAATTGAAGCAATCGAAATGGTAAGGACTGCTAATAGCAATGACCCCATAGTGATTGTAGGAGAAATTGGTGGAGATGCGGAAGAAAAATTCGTAAGGCATTTGGAAGCCAGTGGCATCTCAGGTTTGATGGTAGCATATATCGCTGGTAGATCAGCACCGAAGGAGAAGAAGATGGGTCACGCAGGGGCAATAGTGTACGGTAAGTACGGTTCAGCAGAGTCCAAATTTGAGAGCTTCGGTCGATTAGGCATTCCCGTGGCAAAAACTCCCGCAGAGCTACCTCTTCTCCTCAAAGATAAGGCGATTCAATGATATTATTCAGCTGTTATTTAGAGCACAACTTTACAACGTACTCTTAGAAATACATTCATATTTTTGTTCTGAGATCAAATAATTATTCTGTCTAACTATGGAAACAGAAAAGAGATTTTGTGATCGTTGCATGGCTAAGTCTGAACATGTTTTGATTGTCGACGAAGAAGCAATTATCACATACAAAAAGAAAAGTGCTTATAAATGCGTAAATTGTGGGCACAAGTCATATCGTAGATCTCTTCGTCCTAGCGCTGAGTCGGTGTACTGATTTCTTGCACCCGCATGATCTGGCCACTTTAATTACTGGACTTAAGAGGGCATACGCTGAAAGCCGTGACTTTAAAGGTGCTCCTTATGAGATCTTGCCATTGGATTGTTTGAGTGGGGAGGGAAGAGACGACATCTCAAAGCTCAATGAGTTTGCGCACCATAATCCAATTTTCCATGGTCCGAAAGAAATCGACATTCAAAATTGCAAATGCAAGGTCTTTTCTTGTGAAGTAATAGAATATTGGTTAAGCAGTAAGAAATATGATGCCTGTTATCAACCGTTTTACCCGACCTGGCTAATTTCTTCATTAATCATTTGCCTTATGGCCAGGTTATTGGGTTATAGCGAAATTATAGACATAGGATCGGGAGATGCACGCATCCCGTATTGTGGAGCAATCATTGGATTGCGCGGGATAAGCGTTGAATTGGATGCTAATTTGGCAGATCTGCAACGGCGAATAGTTAACTTGACCGGGGTCGAATTCGAGATACTCAATAGCGATGCGTGCAATACTAATTTCGAAGAGATAAATTTATTGAAACCAATGTTTCTAATTTCAGGACTGCCAGAACAGGGAGAGGTTCTTGCCGAGGCGGTAATAGGGAATCTGATTCATCATGAATTTTCATCTTCCAGTTTAGGTTTTGCCTTAATGGGTAGTCATACGATGAAACAATATTCAAGGGATCGTAGTCTATATGGTTGGGGCCACTTTGTCGCCGAACACAAATTGAGCATACAGGATTGTCTTACATTGCCGACGATGTGGACTAATGAGCAATCCATTGATACACCATTTATCTTTTCGCTGTTGGAGAAATGACAGTAAATTTAATGACTTTTGTATTCTTCATGAATTTATAGTGGATCCTCAGTTTCCAAGTTAAAATTGGAAAGATATCTTCTTTATCTGAAAAACCCAAAATACCAGCCATTTGATGCGCAGGCAGTATTACTAGAGGCGAGGGCAAGCCTCCCAAAGTCGGGTAATATTATCATAAGAGATGTTAGAGTAGCACATCGATTCATTGAATTTGACATGAGTGTCTCTGAACAAAAAGTGTTAGATCGAATTGTACTTAATGCTCTTTCAACAATTGCTGAATTCGTTAGTTACGAAAAAATAAAGGAGGAAGATCTCTCTAAAGAAGAGGCGATTGACAGGGCACGAGACCTCTTTAACAATGAGAGATTTTGGAGGTGTCACGAAGTGCTTGAGAAAATTTGGAGGCAATCAAAAGGAGAAGAGAAAAGGTTACTTAACGGAGTGATTTTAGTTGCCGCAGCCTTCGTCCATTTTCAGAAAGGTGAAAACGAAACCTGTATGGGTATTTTGAGGAGGGCTCATGACAGAATCAAGTCAGGGCAAGATGAATATTACAGAATTAAGATCGATTTACTCGAAGAGAATTTAAGAAAAATTATAGATACAGGTACAATTGTTCCGATGAGAATATGACCTAAATTATCAAGAGTGCGAGAGATTGCAAGTATTCGATAGATATTGGATGCGTAAAACCCTTCGTGTATCAAGGATTTTACGCAATAGATAAAGGGGAGAACCAGTACATGATACAAGAAATGACAGTCGAACTTAGGGTGCATCCATCCTTCTTCAAAGAATTTGCAACTAAAACATGGGTTTCGCCAAATGACATTATAAAAGAAATGATCGAAAACGCATTTGACGAGGATGCAACCAAAGTATTGATAACTATTGTCAGTAATGTTGCCATCGTGATTGAAGATGATGCCGGCATGGATGAAGATGGGATGGATAAATTTCTTGTTCTAGGCTCTCCCCACAAGAAGAATGATTTTATCTCTCCAAGATTGAAGAGAACCAGGACAGGCAGGTATGGCACTGGTCGTTTGTCATTCCTGACGTCCTTCGATAGTATGAAAATGCGAACTAAGAGGGATGGATTTAGAAAATCAATAGTAATTGATTCTTCATCGCTTGATGATCTGTACAAAGGAAACTCAAGATTGAAAGAGCTTAATGAACCACTCCTGGACCGCAATGGTACAGAATTGACTTTAAGTAATTCGAAGGTAAACATCGATCCTGTTAAGTTAATCAAGGAAATCAGAAAATTAGCTATCCTTCGGTATCCCCTATTTGAGGTATATTGGAAAACCGCTAATAGATTTAAGGAATGGGATCTAGCTGGCGCTCAGATGATCACCCCTCCTGACATTCAAGGCCACAGAATTCCTGTCAATATTGAGTCACCCCGTATTGTAGGCGAAATTATTATTGCCAAGAGACCTCTATCAGAAGAAGAAAGGGGTATTGGGATCATGATACGAAATCATATAGTTACTCGTACTTCGTTTGATCTGGATTCAAGATCGAGCAGGATAACCGGATTTGTTAGGTGTGATACTTTGACGTCTCGTTTCGCAGACAAATCTGCGTTGATTGAGGATGATGAATATCATGCTTTTCATGATACTATGAAGCAGTTCATCAAGGACACCGTAATTCCTAGCTTGTCCGAATACGAGGATGTCTTGATCACTAGGGAGGAATCGAAGATTTACAAAGAAATTGATAAAGCACTAGGGCAAGCATTATTTGAGAACTTAGAGGGAGAAGAGGAAATTGAAGGATTTCAGTTAGTCGATGTGGAGGAGGTCAGAGCTGGCGATAATTTAACAGGTGGTAGAATTTCTACTGGAAATGAAGTTGGTTCGCCCAGTCAAACTATCTATTCGACAGACCAGCCTCAATATCCTAATGAGAATCGAGGCGACGTAGAATCTGGCCTTTACGGCAACAGCATTGACTCGGTTTCCGATCGAAGGGAGAAGTCTATGGCTGTTGAATTTGGTACCAAAGGGATAAACGAGGTAGAACAAGTGCCAGATACATATTCCAAGATTGGCATAAATTATGATTCGCTACTCGAAGTATCGCCAGAGATTGGGGGTGAATCCCAGCGCACAACGGGAATATCCACAATTAAGAGGATCAGAAAACCGATCATTAGGAAAACATTCGCTTTAAAGAAAGTTGGATATAAAGTAATTCCATACGAGGATGAAACCGATTCAAGATACAGCTTTAGAAGCGAGAACGTCGTTTTTGTCAACAAGGCTAACTCAGCATATCGATCAGAGGCCAAAAGAGGCGATGAATTTCTCTTGCGACATATAATAAGGATTGTTGCTGAAGCTCTCGCTGAAGCCAAACATCCTGAAGCAAAAGAGGCATTAGAATTGCAGAATAGGCTAATCGCCGAAGCCATCAGGATACACGACCACTCGATAATTAAGAAATAATGATACCAAGATATCTAGATTAACCCCACTCGATAGAAAGGACTAAATCTGACTACATTCGGATATAAGGACGAATAAATGGCTTTTCAATTTATGCCAGGGGCAACTGCAGTTGGGATATCGTTCGCTAACGGTGTTACCCTAGCCGCTGAAAAACGGGTCTCTTACGGGAATTTCGTTATTAATAAGCAAACAAGAAAAATATTTTCTGTCACAGAGAGTGTTGGAGCTGCGTGCGCTGGTATGATAGCAGATATGCAAGTATTGGTCAGACAAGTGGAGGCATTGGCAAAAATTCGAAAGCTCGAAACAAGGCGAAATGTTGCGCCTAATTCTGTAGCGAAGTTGATGTCTGTTATAATGTTTGAACGCAGATTTTTTCCACTTCTAACACAAGTTATTGTTGGAGGAGTAGACACAAAATCGCAAATCTACACATTAGATCCTCTAGGCTCGGTTCTTCCCGATGATTATGCTGCGGTGGGAACTGGAGCTGAAATGGCATTAGGTGTTCTCGACTCCGAATACAAGTCAAGCATTACGGCTGAACAATCGAAGGATCTTGCTTTAAAGGCTATCAGGTCTTCAATTCAGAGAGATTCTGCAAGCGGCGACGGGATAGATTTGTTAGTAATAACCAAGGGTGCACAGGCACAAGAATCGTTAAGCTTCGATAGGTAAATCATACCCCGTACTAACTTTATCAGGGCTCTGGCTGTGCGAAAATGGGCTCTGCTGTTCATTACGTTGTTGATTGGAGTACTCCAATCAGCATACAGGAGGACGCCAAGCTACTCCAATCAACATAGCTACTCCAAGAAAAGAAAGAATGTTTAAAATGGATCTGAAGTTCTAGCAGGAAATAGTTAGAAGAGTTCATGGATTATGACCGCAGGGGCAAGAAGCAAATCATCTGCTAAGCCTGGCACTATCGCAGTTTATAATCACTGAGTATGTCTTTGTACACAGGATTTTTCTTTCCAATGTACCTGACATATTCACCATAAGTCAAATCCAAATGACATTTTTCACATCGCACAAAGCTGAAATTATCAGATAGCTCTGCTATACCCTCACAATCCGGACACTTCACTTTCATACTACTAGTGTGATCTCAGAGCCTCGCTAAAAATCTATGGAAATAGCCTCAAACTTGACGAATCTGCTAGACTGCTTTTAGCTGCTTGACTATAGGTTGTCTGGCCTTTCTAAAGACCCTGAAGCCACAGATACATTTAATTTCTGGCAATCTGGATAGCTCTTCTACTGTCACATGTGTCCCGCAGCGCATACAGTCATAGACTACTCCTCCGAGAATTCCTGAATCAGACAATTCTAAACTTCCTTCTATGCAATAGAAATAAAAGCTTATCTTTATACACTCAATAGTTCTGTCGTGGCGAAAAGGGAATGTATTATCTTTTCTTTCTACCTGATGAGATGATAGATAACACATCGCGATCCTTCAAGTGATAATTGACAGGCAACCTCAATCCATCTCTTGCGTCTACTGCATAGAGAAGACCTCTAGATAGGTCGCTATGGACTGTATGTGCAAGATCTTCAACAGTTGACCCAGCCTCCATGAGATAAACGTCAGGTAAGACCTGCCCGTTTCTATCAGAGTACTTTGAAGGATTAGCGACAGGATATACAGTATTCATTCTTAACAATTTCATAACAGCAACGTTTATCGCAAATTGGACACCTGTTCTCATATATTCCCCAAGAATATCTCTTCTGATAAAATTGAGGGCCCATTTTTGCTTTTCGTTCAATTCCCTCTGCTCCAAGATTTCAAATCGTTCGTCACCGGGGAGGTACTTGATTAACCCCCGGTGTTCGGCCCTCCTTAACGTCAGTTCAGCATCAGCACTCGCAGGCACAATGATTAGATCTTTGTATTCTTCTCTGAGTCTTCTGAAATTATCGGAAGAGGACGGAAGATCAACCTTGTTTGCAACTATCAAAGTCGGCTTTGAGAGCTCTCGTAAAGACCAAACAAAATCCTTGGTAATTTCGGAGCTAAAATCATCTATCTTTGTGTCAGTCAGATTATTGGAAATAATAGAGGCCTTCACGTGATGCTCCTTTACCCCGATTCCTCTAAAAATTTCTGTGATAGAATTAATAGGATCGACTCCGGAATGGATCGAGCGTGCAATCTTGTCACGATTTCCTTCAAATAACTTTAGATACCACATTACTAATTCTTCCTCGATGTCAGCTATATCTGCGATAGGATCTCCAGTGCCCGTTTCGGCCACGCGTCCTGATGCGTCAATGCTTCCTGAGACATCGACTATGTGAAGCAGGGCGTCAGATTGGGCCGCGACAGAGAGGAATTGGTTCCCCAAGCCTTTTCCTTCCCAAGCACCTTTTATTAATCCAGGGAGGTCAACTATCTCTATTGGAATGAATCTCCAACCGTCTACGCAACGCGAATTACGTGGATTGTCATTGACGCCGAGTTCCTTATGTACGCATAATGTAATTGCATTTGCATTAGCGACTGAAGGGACCTTCGTAGTAAATGGATAGTTGGAGATATCCGCAGATGATAGGGAAGCAGAGTTAAAGAAAGTGGTCTTACCAGTATTGGTCTTGCCTATTAGCCCAATTTTTATCATATATAAACGACCTCATTGTTCATATTTATACATCTTTATTGAAACTTGAAGATAGAGAAGAAATTCACTTTGGTCTCGCATTCACGGGGACAGTTATCGCACCATCAGATGCGGACTGGACCAATGATGCATATTTTGCCAAAACCCCGGTTAAATATCGATATCCGATCGGTTTCCAATTCTTGAATCTCTTTTCAATTGTATCACTCTCCACCAAAAGGTCAACTGTTCCTTTCTCTATATCTATCTCTATTTGATCTCCAGTCTTAACAATCGCAATAGGCCCTCCCTCCATAGCTTCTGGCGAAACATGACCAATCATAAGGCCTCTAGTAGCTCCTGAGAATCTCCCGTCTGTCACCATCGCAACCCTCTGGCCCAATCCCTGCCCCACAATAGCAGCAGTTACCGCCAGCATTTCTCTCATGCCGGGGCCACCTTTAGGGCCTTCATACCTGATTACCACTACATCACCTTCAGTCACCTGTCCTTTCGAAATTGCCTCAAATGCTTCTTCTTCTGCATCAAACACCTTGGCTGTGCCTTGAAATCGAGCTGCGTTAAGCCCAGCGATCTTAACTACTGCCCCATCAGGTGCCAATGTACCATTCAACACCTTAAGCGTTCCCTGTGAATGAAAAGGTGCACTTATCGGAGAAACTAATTGACGATGGTCAGATAAATCAACCTTAATGCGATCCAGATTTTCTTTCATAGTTTTACCAGTCACTGTGGTCACGTCACCATTAAAAAGACCCCGTTCGTAAAGCATCTTCATGATCAGAGGAATACCCCCTATCTTTTCTAGATCAATCATCACATAAGCTCCCCCCGGCCTCATATTTGCAATATGTGGCGTTCGCTTTCTAATTCTCTCAAAGTCTGACAGTGTCAAGTTTATACCTACTTCTCTTGCCAAGGCAACTAAATGCAAAACTGCATTAGTGGATCCTCCGATAGCATTGGCCATAGCGATTCCATTTTCAAAAGCTTCAAACGTCAGGATATCCTTTGGTCGAATGTCATTTTCGATAAGCGAGCCAATTGCTTTTCCTGTTGTATAACATGTAGATGTTCTTTTCTCGCTTTCTGCTGGTGCGGTAGAACTGCCTGGCAACGACATGCCAAGTGCCTCGCCCACGGATGCCATTGTATTAGCCGTGTACATACCTGCACATGACCCAGCAGAAGGGCATGCAACATTTTCCAAACTTACTAGTTCAGCCATACTCATCTTACCAGCTTCATAGCTACCGACAGCTTCAAAAACGTCCTGGATTGTAACCTGTTTACCGTTCCAGACACCTGGCAATATTGACCCTCCATATACGAATATTGATGGACAGTTTATGCGAGCCATACCCATCAGCGTACCTGGTAAACTCTTATCACACCCCGATATTCCAACAAGGGCGTCGTATTGATGAGCAATCATCATTACTTCAATAGAATCCGCAATAATCTCTCTACTAACCAACGAGGCTTTCATTCCTTCGTGACCCATCGCGATACCATCGGAAACTGAAATGGCAGTAAATTCTCTGGGTGTGCATCCAATATCTTTTACTCCATTCTTTGCGTGTTGGGCCAACCTTCCGAGATGGATATTGCATGGAGTAGCTTCATTACAGGTTGAAGATACAGCTACCATCGGTTTTGACAAATCATCGTCTGTTAGGCCCATTGATTTATAATATGACCTTTGTGGCGCTCTTGCACCACCTTCGACAACCTTGCGACTTGGTAAGTTCACAAGAGTAAGGATTTGCAATACTTATTTTAATATTAGTGATCCGTAAATAGCATCGAACTACTCAATCGTTGCAGTAATTTTTATTCCATCGAGGCCTTCCACTTTGAATTCTGTTTCGCACATTCCACATTCTGCATTTCCATTAAGGAGATCATTTGATGAAATCTCCTCATTCAAGTAATCACATTTCGGACAATGAAATGAGAACACTAAATCAAAAGTTTCTAGCTCTACTGTTTCTACCATGATCTTATGAAGATAATCTCATGATATTTATGAGATATGCTGCGAGGTAAGCTTGATACAAGAAAGAATCCTTCCAAGCCTAAACAATAAATACACGTAACTCTCGTCCGAAGTCAAATAGATGTCTAATACGAACACCTATTGCGTCTTCTGTGCGATAATCAGGGGCAAGTCCCCCGTAGCGAAGGTCTATGAAGATAACACTTTTTTGGCTTTCATGGATAAGTACCCCATCACCTCGGGGCATACACTTGTACTACCTAAGTATCATTATGATGACCTCTTTCAGATGACCGAAGTCGAGGTTGGGAATATGTACAGAGTAGTCCATACCATTGCATCGGCCGTTTATAATGCCACTGGTGCACAGGGTCTCAACACTGGACAAAACAACGGCAAAGCAGCAAATCAGATTGTTCCTCATGTTCACGTACACATAATTCCAAGATATGAAAAGGATAGTCGGGATGGTAAGTGGCCTTCTAGGAAAGTAACAGACTACAAGGAGCTTGAGGCATTGGCAAACAAGATTAAGAAAAATTTTTGAATTTAGTGGTTCTGCGGTCGATATTAAGGAGGATCGAGCGATATTAAGCGATATTAAGGAGGAACGAAGGATTTTGCTACTCCAAATGCGGTTGTTTAGAGATAGGCTTTAGATGAAATTCCACGAAAAGTCGACACTCTTAAATCATTTTCTTATGATTAGGATTCCAAAAAAAGGTTCAAGAGCTAAAATATCTCCTCATCCTTCCGTACACCCCCTAGTCCTGTCCTTATTTCCTTCGAACATTCTAAACATAGGCTCTCAGAGAACGGGAAGTTCTTCATGCAGTTCTTACAAACTGGCCGATTGCATACTGGGCAGAATTTGCTTCCAGCCCTCGAATTGCAAATGTAACAGAGATTCATTGTCCTTGGAAAATATACCGCATCTATAATCTAAAAGGTTATCGACCTCATTGGTCCTGACGAGATAAGAGACCAGGGTAAAGTGATCTGCAAAATAAAGAGCTTAAGATGAGTATTGGATCAAAAGTTTGAACTGCTTGCCTGATCGGTAGTAGGCCTAAACCTGAGTATTGCTCCCACTTTTCCAAGACTAGAAACTTGAGCCCCTTCTTCTGATTTTCCCGAAATTATTTCCAAAACTGTTCCCGTTGAACTCGAAAGTTCTTCCAGGTAGTCTACAATGTCTCTCTCCCCGATTTCTTGATCAAGATTCCCACAGTTCTTGCATGAACTTGAGAGCAGTTCTTGCCTAGCGGTCAGTAGATGAGGTCTCTCTACTATCTCAATACCGCGGTTCGCGCATTTCCTGCATTTCGTCTCTACTATCGCAACCGAAATATCATCGGTAACTATAACTAGCGCCACTATCCCATTTCGCAGGGCCTTGATGACATCATTAATGCCATAGATCCCCAATCCCTTGTCTGAATAGACTTCCTTCATGAATCTTTTCACAATCTTCTTTTCCTCCATCAACCGATATCCATCCATGACTCCTTCTTCGTTGACTTTGTCTACCAATTCTCTCACACCCTCTTCACCGGAATACGAAGTATCGAGTACGGCTACAACATTGCCTTGAAGCCGATAGTCCAAATATTCTTCTTTGAGAAAGGTCTCTTTTGTAGGTCCTGGTCCTCCCACAATCAAGCCCTTGACTTTATGTTGATCGATCAAAATCCTATGAGCCCTCTCCGCAATTCTTTTGTAGTACTCATTTAGCTCGTTATCCCTTAAGCGCTCGAATCTTCGTGCTGACTGACCACCTTGTCTATGTTTGCCGGAGACACCTGAAGTCAATGTGTCTTCTACTTGCCACCTATCACCCGATAATACTCCTAGCCCAGTTTCTTGAGTGTCAATCGTGAGAAGCCCCATGGCCTTGTCATCCTTTAACATATCCTTCAAATGATCAGTCCAAAAATGGTCGTCACATCGGTATAGCTGGATCTGTACAGGTTTAGGAGGCATAACTGGAAATATTTCGATTTTCTCTGTCCCTATGCCTTTTCCAGTTGGCAGCGCACCACAAAATATAATCAAACCATTTTCCGGCGTCACCTTGAACAACTTCAGTTGCTCTACCGTCCTGCTCAACGCGTCTTGAACATGGGTTCTTGTCAAATCAGACTTAATGTTAGAAGCCGTTCCTGCTTCTGTTCTGAGTTGAGCAATGACATCATAAATCGGTCTTCTAGGAGGAATATAGACAGTAACGAGCTCAGTACCGTGTCCAGAAATACCCGACAGCTCATTGATCATTCGTGTGAGTTTATATCTTCTTACTGAATCCCATTTATTTTCTGAAGCAACGCTCTTAGACATATAATCAAAACATATCACATCAACATGTATGGAATATAAGGTTATCAAACCGGATGTGTGGAATATAAGGTTATCTATTGACATAGATTATAAGAGAACGCTACAAAAGAATGGCAAACAATCTATGCTTCCAAACCTGCAGTATATAAAACAGTTAAGGATTAGGCTGGGTCTTACTCAAAGAAACCTGGCTGCACAAACGGGAATCAGTACTTCAATGATTAATCAGATCGAATCTGGGCGATGTAGGCCAAGCTATGAGACTGCCAGGAAGATATTTGAAGTGCTTAATTCGCTTGAGGGGCAGTCATCGATTAAAGCGGGAGACATATGTAGTAGGTCATTGATGTTTGTTCAGAGAAATAATACTCTTCATGATGCTATTGAATTGATGAGGAAACATTCGATTAGCCAACTCCCTGTTTTTCACGACTCGAAATTGATAGGGGTTGTAAGTGAAGACCTTCTAGCGCGAATAATGATCGAAAAAGATCAGAAAGACATCAGACGCATGACGGTATCTGCGATAATGGAACCGCCGCCTCCAATAGTAGATATTTCAGTCCCCGCAAAGGCACTCATACCTCTTGTAAGATTTTCAAAATGCGTCTTGGTAAGTGAAAAAGGCGAGCTTATTGGCGTTATTACGGTGACCGATACCCTTAAAACAGTCGAATAGCCACTTAATCCGTTTCAGAAACTCGTTCCAGGCCGACGCAGCAGTCAGCAATTCTCAAGCAATCGTCGCACAATGCAACCACCTTAGAACGGTCTAGGCTCTTGAAACACAAAGCACATGTTCTTAAATTACCTGTATCTTCACGAGCCAGGCTTTGAGGATCCATTAAGCAAGTACAGGCAATTCCATCCATATATAGATTCATGAAAGGTTGCAATTTCATAAATCATTATAAAAATCTACTACAAGAAAAGACATAGAACACTACCTACTAGATAAATTCATATGTTTTGAAACATGCTAAGAAACACCAAGGAAATATTTTAATAATGACACTCGTGAAAGTTGGAGAAGTAGGGGATTTTAAGGAAAATGCTGGTAGAGAAGTTAAGGTCGGAGAAACTCGCATAGCTCTCTTCTATGCAAATGGAAGGTATTACGCGATAGAGGCCCTCTGCCGTCACCAAGATGGTTCACTTGCCCCCGGAAAGATAGAAGGTGAAGTAGTCGAATGTCCATTGCATTTTTGGCATTATAACATCAAAACGGGGCAGCTATTGGATTATCTGGACGGTGTTAGATTGACCACGTACGAAGTTAAGGTCATTGAAGATCAAATATACCTCGAAATAGCTAAAGAATAGACTTTAGCCAGCATCACAGATATGAGACTCTATAACACGCTTACTAGAAAGATCGAGCAAATACCTCATCGGAATAGCGTCATTAGAATCTATTTGTGTGGCGTTACCGTTTATGATAAATCCCACATAGGACATGCTAGGACCATAGTCGTTGTTGATTTGCTTAACAGACTTCTAAGAGACGCAGGATTTAAAGTGAATTTTGTGCAGAATTTTACAGATGTTGACGACAAGATAATTAAAAGGGCAGAGGGAGAAGCGACTAGTGCTGAAGAAATTGCTCACAAATTCATAAATCAATATAAAAAAGACTTTGACGTGTTGAATATCGTTCAGGCGGAGAAATATCCAAAAGCCACTGAAAATATTGCCGAAATGACGAGCATGATCGCTAAATTACTATCGAATGGTCACGCCTACCTAACAACGAATGGTATTTATTTCAGAGTGAGCTCTTTTCCTGAATACGGGAAACTTTCAAGAAAGCCACTCAAAGATTTGGTAGCCGGGGCGCGGGTCGAAGTTGATTATACCAAAGAGCATCCATTGGACTTTGCGTTATGGAAATTTACTTCTTCAAGGCCATTTTATCCTAGTCCATGGGGAATAGGTAGACCAGGATGGCACATAGAATGCTCCGCTATGGTGGAAAAGTATCTCGGAAGTACCATAGAAATCCATTGTGGCGGAAACGATCTCATATTTCCGCATCATGAAAATGAGATCGCTCAATCTGAGTCCTATTCAAATCAGCGGTTTGCAAAGCTCTGGTTTCACTGCGGGATGGTAACATTCAACAATGAAAAAATGTCAAAGTCCTTAGGGAATATTGTCACTGTTGAGAACACGCTAGCCAAATGGGGAGCAAACGTAATCAGACTCTTTTGCTACTCAGTCCATTACTCAAAGCCTCTTGATTTCAGGGAAGATGTTTTGGTTGAAACAAAGCGCAGCTGGAATACCATTGAAAATTGTGGCTGGGAGATGAGGTTGGCAGCCGGAACTCACGATCCTGGCATGCTTGAACCGATAAGTGATCTTTCAAAGAAAATTCTGGAGAGATTCAAATTGGCGCTAGAGAATGACTTAAACTCATCTTTGGCTCTCAAAATTTTCCTAGAATTTGTAACTTATCTTAACAAGATAGCCCTTTCCAATGGGCTAAGTAAAGAACTTACTGCAATAGCTGGCAAAACATACCACAAGATTATGGACTTGCTTGGTCTGAAATTATTCTATATTTCAGACAACGAAGTTAAGGAAGTTAGTGCTGTGATTGCTAGAAGAGACCGCCTCAGAGCGGAACAAAAGTACAAAGAGTCAGATGAATTAAGGGCTACACTCCTGGAAAAATACTCAGTTGAATTGACGGATCGTGCAGGAGGATCATTTTGGAAGAAGGTCGAAAAACGCAATTCTCGGATGTAATGCAGTATCTATCAGAGTCAATATCACATGACTGAATAACTTTGGCAGGTGTCTAAATGAAATTGTGGGAATGGAACATTTAATTCTAATAAGTTAGTTATGCTAGTTTACGAAATGCTGTGTCAAAAAAGCGAGCTAAGACCTTTATTGTAATTGGAATAATATTGGCACTGTCATTTGCTGGGATCTATCTTGCTTCTGTTTCAAGTTCACAAATTACTGAGGAAAAACAGTTCATGGAAAATTACTATTCATTAGTTGATGCTACAACTGGTGTAACTGAAAATTATCATAAGGAAATTGAGAAGTGGGAAAGAGATCAATATGATGATCGCGAGTTTGTCGGGATTACCAATTCGTTCCTATCAGAGTACGATCATTTGGTAAATAGGGCTTCCTCCTTTAAGCCGCCCCAAAAGTACCAGGAAGCTCTCGATCTTTACTTAAAAAGTTTGACTGCTGAGCGTTCAAGTTATATAGTGTTTCGTGACTTTATAGAAACAGGTGACTCAAGGCTCAACGAAACGTCGATAGATTTACTATCAAACGCCACCATATACGAACTTGAATCGTTTAACTTAATAAATTCTTTAAGATAATTTATTAGGCAATCTATCTCCCAAATTCAATATAAATTGACAGAAAGATCTTCGAGATCAAGGTTAGTATTGCAGGGTCGAAAATCCCACGAATGGGCAAAGACAAGGATGAGAATTATCGATCGCATAACTAAAGATTTTTCTGCATCAAAGGCGTTACCATTGGAAGGAATAAGAGTAGGAATATGTCTCCACATCACAAAGGAGACCTCCGTGTTAGTCATGGCCCTAAAAGCATTGGGAGCAGAAATGGCATTATGCTCAGCAAACCCGCTGTCAATTCAGACCGACATTGCGTGCTTTCTAAAAGATCAAGAGATACGTACCTTTGCGACAAGGGGTGAATCCTATGAACAGTATCATGACAACATGTTACAAGTGATAAAGTTTAAGCCTGAAATTGTTACTGATGATGGAGCAGAACTTCACTTAATGATACACCGCAATTGGGCTAGTAATATCATCGGAGGAACAGAGGAAACTACCAGTGGTGTAACAAGACTCAAAGAATTGGAATTTTGGAAGAAACTTAGGTACCCAATAATAGCCGTAAACAATGCGCGAACCAAGTTTTTGTTCGACAACCGCTATGGTACTGGACAGAGCACTGTCGATGGATTGCTACGAACTACATCGGTCTTCCTTCCTGGCAAACACGTTATTGTGTGCGGCTATGGATGGGTAGGGAAAGGTGTTGCATCAAGATTGCGCGGGATGGGAGCAATTGTTACAGTGACGGAAATCGATCCAATTAGAGCTCTGGAGGCCCATATGGAAGGTTACGAAGTACTTCCGCTGCTTTCTGCATGCATGTACGGGGACATCTTCATAACATGTACAGGAAGTTACAGAATTATTAGAAAGGAACATATTGACAGAATGAAGGATGGAGCAATCCTTTGTAACGCAGGACATTTTGATTTTGAAATTGACATTGGTTACATGAAATCACAGGATCAGGAACCAAAGGAGATCAGGCCTAACATTCAGCTGTACACGGTTAATGGCAAGAGCGTCTATTTGCTGGCCTCAGGTCGTGTGATCAATTTAGTAGGTGCCGAAGGACACCCTCCTGAAGTCATGGCATTATCATTTGCGAACCAGCTATTGTCCATAATTTATTTGGCACAAAAAATGGACTCACTAGAAACTAAGGTGTATGACGTTCCAGAACACATAGATCATATGATCTCAAAGTACGCCCTGAACTCTTTTGGCATCGATGTGGATCAAAGTAACTAAGTCCAGATACAAGCCGTTTGTTAAGGATAAGTTTAAAATCCAGACCCAAATCACGTTTGAATACTGGGTACATAACAGCTCATGAAAAGTCTGATAATCACGAGTGCATTACCGTATGCTAATGGAGAAATACATCTAGGCCATATAGCCTCGACTTATTTGCCAGCCGACATATTTACTCGATATTGGAGGCATTTGGAGAGGAAAGTGTATCATCTCTGTGCGACCGATGACTTCGGCACTCCTATTCTAATAAATGCCGAGAAAGAGTCAGTTACACCACAACAATATGTAAAATCCTGGAGAGATAGCGATCTGAAAGATTTCCGATCTTTGAATATCTCTTTTGATTACTTTTCCCGGACCAGCTCGGAAGAAAACATTCAGCTAACGCAAGAGATTTTCAACAAACTTTGCAAGAACGGACATATTTACGAGAGGGACATTGTTCAATTTTTTTGTGAGTTTGACAAGAAGTTTCTGCCTGACAGATACGTAGTGGGAAAATGCCCCTTTTGCCTTTCCGAAAATCAATATTCAGATCTGTGTGAAAATTGTGGCAGAGTTCCAGACAAGATATTGAAACCCAGATGTAGAATCTGTGGCAATGTCCCAATTAAAAAAACAAGAACTCACTATTTTTTTAGACTTTCGACATTCTCAGAACAATTAAGGGATTGGTTGACTACGAACCATAATCTCCAATCCGACGTCACAAGATATGTTTTGAAATGGATCGATGACGGATTAGATGATTGGGACATAACTAGAGACTTATCTTGGGGAGTGCCGATCCCAAAGAAGGAGGCCACAGGTCAAGTTTTCTACGGATGGTTTGATAACCACATCTGCTATATCTCTACCCTCCTCTCATTCTTAAAAGAATCGGGAGATATCAACGGGAAGGAATTATGGAATAGTTCGGAGATTTTTCATTTCATTGGAAAGGATATTGTGTACCATCACTATCTTTTCCTACCAGCTATACGTATGGGAATTGGATATGAATACAAACTTCCTGATTATATTCCCACAAGAGGTCATCTAATGCTTAACAACCGAAAAATCTCAAAGAGTAGAGGCTGGTATATAGGACTGAGGGATTTCTTGCAATTATTTCCTTCCGACTATGTGAGGTTTTATCTTGCTCGAGTAACTCCCTATTCTCAAACAGATATAAACTTCGATTGGGATGTATTCATTGAACGGATAAATAATGAACTCATCGCAAACGTTGGGAACTTTGTCCATCGAACCCTCTCCTTTATCAAGTCAACTTTTGAAGGTTTTGTTCCAAATCCATCTGTCTACGATAGTGATGATCTCTTGGTTGCAAATAGAATCTCAGGTATCGCTGAGCTCGTGGGTACTGCAATCTCAAACAACGAGACCGAAAAAGCATTGAGAGAGATACTCGAGTTCAGTACAAATCTAAACAGATATTTTCAGGGAAAGAAACCTTGGAAGGAAAAACATACGGCTCAAAACGCTCTCTACATTTCTGCAAACGCCGTACAATCGCTAGCTATCTTACTGGACCCTTTTATCCCAGATTCTGCAGAAAGGATATGGAATCAGCTTGGTCTTTCTGGTAGCGTACATAACCAGAATTGGAGCCGTGCATCACAGATGGATATGACGGCAGATCATAGGATCGGAGAAGTTCAACCTTTGTTCCAAAAGATTGAAAAGAGTAAATTAAATCTCGACAAATGGAAGGTGAATTAGAGTTCGTCGATAATACAAATCGTGGGCTAATGATAGGAAGATATCAGCCTTTCCACCTAGGTCACCTAAACCTCGCTGAACAAATACTTTCTGAATGTGAAGAATTGGTTGTAGCGATTGGAAGTCCGGAAGCTAACTTTTCTTTTAATGACCCCTTTACCACAGGAGAAAGAATTACCATGGTGCACGAGACCTTAAAAAAACGAGGGCTACGGATGTCTGATTGCTATGTACTTCCTGTACCGAACAGTGATAATAACTACACATGGTTTGAGGGCATTAGATCCATGATTCCGAAAGTCAAGACGGTATATTCAGGCAATCAGTTTGTTCAACTCCTCTTGCCTGGGAATGTGAAAGTCAAATCGCCCACTTTTGTAAAGTCCAAGATTTTCAACGGAACTCGAATAAGAAATCTAATTGTTCGAAATGGCAATTGGTATGACCTCGTTCCAACTCCCGTAGCATTGTTTATAAAGGAAATTGATGGGGTTTCACGCTTAAAAAAATTGAAAAAGACTCAGGTAGAACAGGAACGTGTATTAGCTTCTGGTTTAAAGAAAAGCAATTAAGTGGACGGTGACGATTTATCCGATGCTTCAATGACCTATGAAAGATGCAAGAATTTGCCCCATCTGTACCAAGTGCGGATCTAAAAAGTTCAAAGTTCTCCGCAAACAAGAAGGGTTAATTGTTCTAGAATGTAGATCCTGCGCTTGGATTATCATCCTAAGCTAGTATTTCTCACTTTATCTCTGGCATGATTGACGGAAATTTAATAATATCTTTCAGCTTTCCGGAGGAGCTTGACATATCTCCATGAGTACCCCGTTGACTGACTTGGGGTGAATGAAGGTTATTTTTCTACCATAAGAACCGCTGCGAATCCCACCTAAAATTTTAGCACCATTGGAGGAGGCACGCTCAATATCGTTTTCAATATTATCAGCCGTTATGGCTAGGTGATGAATCCCTTCACCTTTCTCTATCAAGAATTTTGAAATGGGACTGTTATCATCAAGCGGCTGCAGCAACTCAATCCTAGTATCTTCGAGCTTCAAAATGGCGACCTTAACCTTTTCAGCCGGAACATCTTCCAAATCTACATGGCCTATATTAAGAACGTTCTTAAAGTTATCCAGAGCTGATTCAAGATCCTTTACTGCAATAGCGATGTGATCAATTCGCAACGGTATCTACCTCCTGATGATTTTACTGTTATTAATTTGTATATCCAAGAAAAATTGCTCACCGCCTCAAGGGTCAAGATTCAATCCACCATTTACTCGTCTCTAATTAAGACCAAAACTCGGTAAACTTCTGAGGAGAAGCGGCGGCAGGTTGCATACCTTTAACCCAAATCTTTAGAATGATATCTTTGGAAGGTAGGCTCCAAACACTTCCTTAAAGATGGCGCTAATCTCACCAAGTGTGGCGCGTCTTTTAACTGATTCAATGATATAGGGCATCAAGTTTATACTATCATTCTCCGCAGCATTATGCAGTTCTGAGAGAGCCGAGCCTACCTTTGTCTGGTCCCTAGATGCTTTAAATTCCTTCAACCGTACCAATTGCTTTTTCTCTCCTTCAGGATTGATCAAGTTGAGTTGAGGTTCCCTGTCTTTTGAATCCTGGTATTTGTTTACACCAACAATGATTCGCTCATTCTGATCTATCTCTTTCTTTAACCTGTAAGAATTTTTCCTAATTTCCTCTTGAAAGTATCCCTTCTCCACGGCAGCAAGGGCTCCTCCCATGGACTCAATCTTCTTTAGATAGTCTTGGACCTTCTCTTCGATCATGGCAGTAAGCTCCTCAACATAATACGATCCACCTATTGGATCGACAGTCTTCGTAACTCCGGTTTCATTGGCAATTATCTGTTGAGTTCTTAATGCAACCTTTACGGATTCCTCAGTTGGGAGGGCCAATGCTTCGTCACGAGAATTGGTATGTAATGACTGACATCCTCCCAACACAGCTGCAAGAGCCTGCAGAGAGACCCGCACTATGTTATTATCTACTTGTTGAGCAGTAAGCGACTCGCCGCTAGTTTGTACATGGAATCTTAAATGGCATGACTTTGGGTCTTTTGCTCCAAACTTTTCCTTCATTAGTTTCGAATAAATTCTGCGAGCAGCCCTAAATTTTGCGATCTCCTCAAAGAATTCCATTGTACAGCAGAAGAAAAAAGAAAGCCTTGGAGCGAAAGAGTCAATGTCAAGTCCCCGCTGCAGACAGGTATCTATATACTCTATTGCGTTCGCGAATGTAAAGGCAAGTTCTTGTATGGCGTTTGACCCAGCTTCTCTCATATGATAGCCTGAAATGCTAATTGGATACCATTGAGGCACTTTCTTTGAAGTGTACTGAATCATGTCACCAATCAGCCTAAGTGACGGTCTAGGTGGATAGATGTAAGTATTGCGTGATATGTATTCTTTCAGAATATCGTTTTGAGTAGTACCCCTGAGTTTGTCAGCTGAAACACCCTGCTGCTCCGCTACAACAATGTACAGAGAGAGCAGAGTGGAGGCGGTTGAATTTATGGTCATTGATGTGCTAACTCTATCCATGGGTATGGATTCGAAACAGGTCATCATATCGTTCAACGAGCTAATTGCAACTCCTGTTCTCCCAACTTCTCCCTCTGACTGAGGATTATCAGAATCGCGGCCAGTTTGAGTGGGCAAATCGAAGGCAAGGGAAAGACCTGTCTGTCCATGATCCAATAGGAACTTGAATCTATTATTTGTCTCCTCCGCACTGCCGAAGCCGCTGTACATTCTCATGGTCCAAAGCCTCCCGCGGTACATTTCAGGGTAGATTCCCCGGGTATATGGAAACTCTCCAGGAGGTCCGAGCTTATTGACGATATTCGCTGGAATGTCGGAACCAGAATAAATTTTCCTTACCTCTATGCCAGAGTCTGTTCTCAATGGTTTGGATTCGGCCAAGTTCCTCTACTCCCTACCTCAAGATCGCAGCAGAAATCCGTTCAGCAGCCATGTATGGGTCAATTTTCTTATCAATCACCATAGATACATAATTCTCATATTCCAGGTTGTCTTTGAGAAACGACTTAGCCCTCTGTTCCACCACTCGGAATACCATTTCTTGTAATTCGTTCTTCAACATACTTTTCCTCTTCTCTGTTATGCTTGTTTTGTTACTTATTAATTTCTCATCAATATGCGAAGCTAGCTCCTTGACCCCTTCTCCTGTTCGCGCAGACACTTTCAATACTGAAGGTTTCTTGTCAGTTCCACCTACAAATTCCAGGATGGAATCAAATAAATTCCCAGAGCCTTCTAGGTCGCCCTTATTAATTATATAGATCTCCCCTATTTCGTTAAGGCCGGCCTTAATCGATTGAATGTTGTCTCCGGTCTGAGGGGTCAACACAACGATTGTCATGTCTACGATCCTAGATATTTCAACTTCTAACTGGCCAGCTCCAACGCTCTCAACTAAAATTAGGTCGAATCCAGCAACATCTAGAATCCGCATCACATTCCTAAGCGAATTGGAAACGCCGCCCACAGCTCCTCTTGAGGCTAAACTCCTCATAAACACATCATGATCATCCATGGTTACCTGCATCCTAACGCGGTCTCCTAGGATTGCCCCCCCAGTTATCGGGCTGGTAGGATCAACCGCAAGGATAGCTATTCGATAACCCATGGTTTGAAAATTGTGTACCAATACTCCTATCAGAGAACTCTTCCCCGCACCCGCAGGACCTGTAAAACCTATTGATCTGGATTTACCCGTCAAGGAAAAGATCTCGCGAATGATTTCATGGGAATCATGGTCACTATTATCAACCATTGAAATTGCCCGAGCCAGAGACCTACGATCTCCCTCGAGTAGTCTTTTAACTATCTGTAGCATGACTCAGGTATTACAAATTCGGTATAAATTCATTGGTAACGAATGGAATGTATATCAAATTTATATTTCAATTCTAATTCTCATATTTGGCCTTAAATATAATAAATAGCAGGCTAGACGACAATGACAAGAACAGTAACGACAAAAACACTGGACGCAAATTAGATATACTTCTCGACATCTTTATGAAGTAAGCAGATTGATATGCTAGAGGAGACTGAAAAACACAAGGGACCAATAAGAATCCTTGTTTCCAAACTGGGGCTAGACGGACACGACAGGGGTGCGCTTGTAATTTGCAGGGCATTGAGAGATGCAGGAATGGAAGTTATTTATTCTGGCTTATTCTGTACGCCTGAACAAGTAGCGAAGATCGCGATCGAAGAAGACGTAGATGTAATTGCAATGAGTTTGTTAAATGGAGCTCACTCAGTCTTATTTCCTAAAGTAGCGAGATTGGTGAGAGAAAAAGGGGGAAATAATATCTTGTTGATAGGAGGAGGTATAATACCTGAGGCAGATAAAAAGGACCTCGAAGTGGAGGGCGTAATGGGTAACTTCGGGCCTGGAACCCCACTACCAACTATAATTGATTACATAGCCAGCAATGTCAAACCGGGAAAATAAATTGATGTTTGCAAGCGAAATCGATTTCCAGTTCCTCTTTTCTTTGTTTAGTCCGTCTGTTTTTCGTCCGGCCAGATCATCTTTCTCATCTCAACACCTACACGTTCTAAGTCGTGGTTTTGAATCTTTTTCATAAAAGTCTCAAACGAATTCTTACCATCTTTCTCATAAACTCTCACCCATTCATCTGCAAACGCGCCTGATTGAATCTCCTCTAGGACCCTTCTCATTTTTTCCTTGCTCCTTGTGTCGATAACTGTGGGTCCTCTCGTCAAGCCTCCATATCGAGCGGTTTCGCTTACTCTATTGTACATGCCTGTTATCCCGTACCTGTGGATTAAATCAACTATCAACTTAAGCTCATGCAAGCATTCAAAATATGCTACCTCCGGCTGATATCCAGCTTCCACCAAGGTTTCAAATGCATTCATAATGAGGCTATGGGTGCCACCGCATAGGTCCACCTGTTCGCCAAACCAATCTGTCTCAACCTCTTCCTTGAACGTTGTTCTTATTAATCCTGGTCTGGAACTGCCAATTGCTTTCGCAAGACCAAGAACCCTACCCCATGCCCTAGTAGAATAATCCCGCTCGACTGCGACCAATGAAGGGGTTCCGAATCCTTGCAAAAATAACTCTCGTACCATCTGGCCTGGTCCTTTTGGAGCCACCATTATTATGTCTATATTGCTAGGTGGGTTAATCCACTTCCAATGCACAGCCGCACCATGCGAAAAGCTTAACGCAGCCCCTTCCGAAAGATTGGGTCCTATCTCCGCTTTGTATAGAGTACTCTGTTCCATATCCGGGACTAAAACGTGAACTATGTTTGCCGCTTTAGTGGCTTCAGCCACAGTCATAACCTTGTGGCCCTCCTTAGCTGCGAGATCCCAACTCTTCCCACCTCGTCGTAGCCCCACAAGGACATCTAATCCACTATCCTTCATGTTATTAGCCTGTGCACGACCCTGAATTCCGTAGCCAATCACCGCTATTCTGTCCTTCTTCACATCATCTAAGTTGATATCATCGTCATGCCATCGTTGAGCTTTCATGTAATGCCTATCAGTTTCTGGAATATATATACCCCAAGTGAGCCCTTGCCCCCAGTATTGCCAGACAAGCATTAAAGCGCCGGAACATGAAGCTACCTTTTGGCTTTTGATGCTTTGCGCGCCCTAAGGTAATCAACATAATAGAAAAGATAAGTCCGTTCATTAATCCTTAGCATCCAAGGAACATATGACTCACTCGTAACGAATCTAGTCCCTATCCTAAAGCCCGATCTTTGCAATAACTGTCTAAATGATTGAGGAGTTACTCTTTTTCCAAGTTGTGTTCTATTGTAATCATAAGGTGAAGAGAAAGCAACTTCTCCATCGTCCTTTAACAACCTGTGGATTCTATCCAATAATTGTTCAGCATCCATGAACTCTATGATATTCAATGCAGTCACCAGATCAAATTTGTTGGGGAGGAATGGAGGCATTATGCAATCTGCGACTACGAAATCTAAGTTACCCTGTCTTAATGAAGCCATGCGCCTTCTTGCTTCACTAATAAAAGAAAACGATAGATCTACTCCAATCACAAATGCGAATTTCTTGGCTAGTTTAAAAGCCGCATATCCTGATGAACATCCCAAGTCTAGCGCCGCGCCGTCTAAATTTGTTACGGTGCTATGGACCACCTTATCGTAGAGATCGTTGGGATTCATCTTGTGTTTCAGCAACGAGAGAAATCTGTCGGTACTATCAAAGTCAAATTGAGCCCAATTATAAGACTCATATAACGACCCGTCGATTTCATAGGGATTATTCCCTTGAGGTTTATCTAATTTGGTAAACGCTGAGCTCATCTCTTTCAAATATTCTTTCATCGTAGAGGTCTTAGTCGAAAGAATCCATTTTCCAAGTAAAGTAGGCCTACAGGAAATGTATTCTGCAACGTCCTCCAAAAGCAATGCAACCCCGTCAATCACAGGGTATAACTGATTGCATTCTACGCATTTGAGAAAACCTTCTGAACATTCGCTTCCGTTATTAGATTCGAGCGAATCAATAGATAAATTCCTGTTGCGCCCATAGTGTTTTACGCATGCTAAATGTCGAGTTAGTTGTATTCTCATTCCAACTTACCCAAAAATGTCATCTGACTTCTGCGCGCTCGCTCAATAATAGCATTCTGAGTGTGCTGCTAGATTTGAAGTGAATCTCTATCACGGTGTCATGATGAGAAAGCACCTATAAGAATCCTAACGTGACTAATCCAATTGATATCACTTTAGTCTTGACTTCAATTCTACTCAAAAGCCTTGAGATGTTCTATTGCACAATAAAATTTCAAATAAGATTTGTCAGTATCCGTTAATTTATTTATTCGAGTTTTAATATCTGCAACGGCTCTTCTAGTAGCTCCTTCTTCCTTGCCCGACACTAAATTCTGTATATTTTCTGCCTCTGAAAGAAAGTTACTAAAATACGTTGTGTTGAAGGGGTTTTCTCGCAATAGCGATGACACGAGCTCCGGGGAATCGTTTAGGATACTTTCAGTAATCAAGGCTTGCATTCCAAAGCTCGTTCCGGCAACCTTTTTCAAAGTGCTTAGATCGAGTTTGGAGAGCATCGAACCCAATACAAGATTAACGTAATACGTAAGTCCGATGACTACTGCCATGTACTCGTCATGGAGATCAGGATTGTTAATTACTTCTATTTCCGATCGTGGAAAAATGGAACTGAGAATAGCTAACTCTTTGGCACGATTCCTGACAGGGATGAGCAGATTCTTGATAATTCTGGACCTTTTGGTAGCTGGTCCAAACATTGGATGAATGCATAGGCACGTAATGTCCTTTCTGGCAGATCGCAATACGCTGAAAATTTGCATCTTAATGGATGAAATCTCTGATAATGTTGCTCCCTCTTTCATGTAAGTAAGACATTCTTCAACAACTGATACGATGCTTTCAATAGGAACACAGACTATCACCAAATCGGCCTCTTTGACGCAAGCTTTAATGGTTTTGCAGCGATCAACGCACTGTAGGTTTCTAAATGCAAGTCTTTTTTTGTCGAAAACAGCTATTCTTACACTATTCGATTCCGCAAAGTAATAAGTAAACCATCTTCCCATCCGTCCTGCTGCTCCTATGACCGCGACTTTCCTCAGGGGAAAGCAGCTAATCATATCTTCATCGATAGACAAGTCTCTAAAACATCCATTGCTTTTTCGATTTGCTCTGCGGGTTGAGTTGCGGAAATTCTAATGAACTTGTTATAACTGTTACCAAATGCGCTCCCAGGAGCGACTGCAATACCTCTTTCTAGCAATAAATTTACTAACGTATTATCATCTAGTGTCATAGTATTAATCCTCGGATACAAGTACATAGATCCGTCTGGAATAGTGAAGCTCATATCCATCTGTTTCAACCTTTCAACTAAGGTATGAAGTCTGATTCTAGTCTCTTCAACGTTAGTCAAGTAATCGGTCTCAAGTGCATTCAGTGCACAATATTGAAGTGGCTCAGCTACACTTGTCATAGCAAATGCCAGTAATTTAGCAACCTGTTTGATTATTAAAGTGCTAGACATTAGGTAACCGAGTCGAAATCCGGTCATTGCATAGGTTTTGGAAAATGATTCAACAATAATTGATCTATCATAATTGTACTCTGAAATACTTTTGAATTCTTTGACGCAATATTTGGAGTATACTTCATCACTTAAAATGTAAATGCCATGTTCTTTCGCCAAAGAGACGATCCTTTCAATCGTATCCGTGTCCAATATCTTCCCCGTAGGATTGTTCGGATAATTTAGAACGATCATCTTCGTAGCATCATTTATCGCTCTCTCTATTTCGTCAACATCAGGGGTCCATTGATTTTCAAAAGTTGTTTTGATAGTTTTGACCTTGACTGAATTTAACGCCGCGCAATCTGAATATGCTGGCCAAGAGGGCTCTATAACCACAATCTCCTCCCCCGGCTTGAGCATTGAAGCAATCGATGCGTACACTCCGAACCGTCCACCTGGTGTCACCATCACCGTTTCCTTTGTAAAGCCATGAATTAGGGCCAGCTTCTCCCTTAACCTTTCAATTCCTCTGGCATCAGTATAGTGATAACAGCCTGAGTTTATAGCATCTGCAAACGCGTCTTTAAGGCTTGGTGGAGGTCCGAAATCGGGCTCGCCAATTTCCAAGTGTATCATCGGCCTTCCAGATGCTTCAATTTGTCTGGCTCTCATCAGAATGTCCATATGTGAACTTGCATGCTCAACTGTTTTCTGTTTTCTTTGAAGACCAACTGACTCAATAAGCAATAGATTGAGTAATCTAGAGGAATATGAAGGGTCCAAACCAATTTGGTGAGCAAGGCTTAATACCGATTTTCTTATTTCGTTTTCAACCTGATCGTCGGTTACGTCCATTCCAAGCTTGGTCTTGATTTCCCCAATCTTCTGTGCCAGTTCCATTCTACGCTTGATCTTTTGAAATATTTCGCCCGTCACAGTTTGAATTTCAGAACGGAGAACTCTCAGCTCTTTGTTTCTAGATACCCCTTCACTATCGGTTATTGCGCTTCCCCCCTAAATGTGATGATGAAATGAGCCCATGCCTAATTGCGTGATCCGCAAGAACCAAAGAGACAATAGCCTCCACAACAGGTGGCGCTCTGGGGACCACGCACGGATCATGTCTTCCCGGGACTTTCAATTTAGCCTGTGTTCCACTAGAGAGATCCAGAGTTTCCTGTGTTTGTGCTATTGATGACGGGGGTTTAAATCCAATTCTTATAACTAAAGGCATTCCTGTAGAAAGTCCACCAAGGATACCTCCAGAATTGTTGGTTCTAGTTACTACTGATCCTTTCTCTAAAGCATAGATATCGTTGTTCTCTGAACCTGGAATTGTACAACCGTAAAATCCAGAGCCAAATTCCACAGCTTTTACCGAAGGGATCCCAAATAGTGCCCTACTAATATCAGATTCTAGCGAGCTAAAGAGTGGTTCACCCAAACCAACCGGAAGCCGAGTGGTAACACATTCGATGATACCACCAATTGAATCGCCTTTCTTCTTCGCGGCCAATATTGCTTCCTTCATTTTTCCAGCTGCTTCAGCATCAGGACATCTTACCTCATTCCTATAACGGTACTTTAATGCAGACGCAAAATCGATATGTTTTGACTTAATTTTACCAATTGCAATAGCGTAAGCAACAATATCGACTCCAAGAGCAACTTTTAATAAACGTTCTGCGACTGCTCCGGCCATCACAAAAGTGGCTGTTAGGCGTCCTGAAAACCGACCCCCACCACGATAGTCTGCATATCCCCCATATTTTACTGAAGCAGGATAATCTGAATGACCAGGTCTAGGGATTGTCCTGATCTGCTCGTATGGTCGCGAATCCTGGTCTTTGTTCCATATAAGCATACAGATTGGTCCACCATTAGTGAAACCTTGAAAAACCCCGGACAGGATTTCTACTTTATCATCTTCTTTTCGCTGCGTAGTTACTACTGACTGTCCGGGCTTTCGTAGATCAAGTCTTTTCTGGATAAAAGTCTCTTCCAGAGGAAGCCCTGCTGGACAGCCATCTATTACTGTCCCAACACAACGCCCATGACTTTCTCCGAAATTCAATGCCATGAACCGTTCTCCTATTAGATTGCCAAGCATGACTAGATTAGCTCCTTTCAATACCCACATGTATTTAATGTATGTTCGGGCGAATATTTTTACTAAAATATACAGACAATACTCAGAAAAGATGGATCCTCTTTTAACTTTTTTCTGAACACACCGATATATTGGCTCCCATCCTTGTGAGGTCATCTAGAAAGCTTGGATATGATACATCAACTGACTCGGCGCCATTCAACGTAGAATGATTTGTCAGAAGAGATGCAATGGCTAGTGCCATGAATAAACGGTGATCATCGAACGACTCTAACGAAGCGTTTTTGATGACCGCTGGAGGTTGTATTGAAATCGAGTCATAGGTCTCGGATACTATCGCACCTAGCTTTCTTAGTTCGCTTGTGATGTTTTTGACTCTATCTGTCTCCTTGAACCTGGCATGAGATATCCCCCTTATTACAACACGGCCTTTTGCCTTAAGTGCTAGGATCGAGACGACAGGCAAAAGATCAGGGCTGTCTTTCAAATCAAAATCCCCTCCTTCCAACGTTTCTGATTCTTCGGCAAACAACTCTCCTTTGGCGGCGTCCAGGATGATCTTGCCGTTCATTTGTTCGACAATACTGAAAATCTTAGAATCTCCTTGAGGTAAGTCAAAGTTTAATCCCGACAGTTGAATTTTCTCCTTACCAACCAATACTCCGGCTGCTATCATCATTGAGGCTGACGAAAGATCAGATGGAACGTGGAATATACAAGGGGAGTAGAAACCACTTTTTATATTAAAATTTCTTAGATCATTATCCCGTTCAATTTCGATCCCAAATTTGCCCATTGCCGCTATAGTTGACAGGATATAGGGACGGGAGACTAGGTCTCCCTCAACTCTTATCGATACATCATTACGGGCCCGAACTGCCGCAATAAGTAATGATGACAAGAATTGACTTGAAATAGAACCATCTATGGTTACATTCCCTCCTTTCAACCCTCCTCCCTTCACAACAATAGGAGCGGTACCATCTAATTTTGTAGAGAAGCATTCAACACCCAATCTCTCAAGCGTGCTAAGGAGAGGACCCATGGGGCGTGTTCTTAGGCTGCTATCCCCAGTTAATACACAATACCCTGATTCGATCAGAGAACAAACCGATGCAGCTATTCTAATTGTTGTTCCCGAGTTCCCCGCATCGATGACATTATCTGGTGCTTTTAATCGTGTTCCTATAATGCGTAAAGAAGATTCTTCATTAAGGATTTGAGGTCCCAGAGCTCTGCAAGCAGTTATGGTGGAAAGAGTGTCTCGTGAAATTAAGGGATCACGGATCCTGGTCTCACCGTCCGAAAGGAGCGCTAAAAATAGCGCTCTATGTGTGTAGCTCTTGCTTGAAGGGCACCTTGCTTTTCCACCAAGTTGTGATCTTTGGATAGATATCTTAACCATCGAAGTCTTCTACTGTTGCCTTTTGATTGTTAATCTTTGATATTAATACCTGGCCCTCAAAACTGGACAGAGAAGACACTACACTTCCGAGGTGCTTGGAATCAGCAATTGCCACTACTGACGGTCCATTGCCTGAGATCCCCGCAGAGAGGGCATGTTCCTTGATCGCTGAAATGACTGGAGTATAATCGCTACCCAATAGTGCCCCAACCGCCATTCCATTAAGCTTCATTGCGTTCCAATAGTCGCGGTCAGTTGCCATCTTAAAAGCTAGATCAAAGATTTCTGGGGATAGGTAAAGATTATATAAATTTCCCCTCGATACGCGAGACGGAAGTAAAATAACTGCGGTAAGATTCTCTGAAGAGGGTTCCCTTCTTATGAGCTTTCTTGAAAAATTGTCCGTAACTACAAATCCACCAAAATAACATGCGGCTGAATCGTCGAAGGCTCCTGTCAAAGAAACGCCAGCTTCAATTGAAGCATCAGCAGATTGATTGAGCACCTTTACATCATCAATCTCTTCACCAAGGAATTTCTGAATTGCCAGTGCAACTGCACTAGACACCGCACTAGAGCTCTTCAATCCAAAACCAACAGGGATCTCTGATTTGATTTCAATTCGGATTGCATGATCCAGGAGTACTCTTCTTGGTAACGCTCTTCTAACGAGTATGTTCAGCAGCTTCACACCTTGCTTTGACTGCAAATAAACACCCTTTCCCGTAGTGGTAGTCAAATCGGCGACCACTTTAAGGGATATCCCCAACGCAGACCCATGACCATTTGCTACTGCATTTACTACGGATACGGCTCCATGCATAGTCACACGAATTGATCTATTCATTTTGGCTCTTGAAATACCCCAAAGAGAGCTTTTTTCATGGCATGGATAGGCGCTTTCAATCCAGTCCAAATCTCGAACGCTTGAGCTCCTTGCTCAAGTAACATTTCGTATCCATATATGATCCTTGCTCCTTTCTCTTGAGCATTTTCAAGAAGCTTCGTCAGAACGGGTCTGTAAACCAGATCGTATACTGTGCTGCTTTCACTAACCTCTTCACTATCTAAGACTGATTCATTCGATTGCAATCCCAAAGATGTTGCATTTACTATGAGATCGAAACGTTTTGCCATTGCTTTTGCTTCTTCAATCGTTGATACTGAGCAGGTCAATCCCTGTAATTTAGCCAGTTTAGACAATTCCAATGATTTGCCGCAGGTTCTACTGGCGACAACTAGTTTGGAAATACCGTTGATGTTAGATAAAGATGTGACAACAGCCCTAGCTGAACCTCCCGCACCGAAGAGGAGTACAGACAAGCCCTTAAAATCTATGCGCCGGTTAAGGAGGGGCTGGAGAAAGCCCTGAATATCAGTATTAAAGCCTTTGAAATTGCCATCGATCCTAGACACAGTGTTAACCGCACCAGCCTTACGCGAGAGTAGATCAACCTCATCTAGGTACTGCAAGACCGCTGTTTTATGAGGAATAGTAACATTGAATCCTGATATCTTGACGGATCTTAACGATTCGATAGAGGATTTAAGTTCATGAGATGAAACCTTGTAGGCAATGTAGACATCGTCGAGGGAAAGTGATTTGAAAGCTGCGTTGTGCATTGCGGGGGACAGTGAATGACTTACAGGATCACCAATTATGCAATATGTCCTCATCTCTTCAACCTCCATCGTGTGAACTATATCTGGTAATCATAGTATGCAACTTTTTCATTTGTTCTATTGTAACTTGACCTGGAGCAACGGGCCTGTCAAGCGAGGCGTAAGTGAATGGACAATTATATTGCAGAGCGCCGAGAACCCTTGAAACTAATCCAATTTCCCCCATACAGAACGCCACAAGATTCACCGACTTGTGGACTGTTTCGTAAAGGTTCAAAACTCTCAGCGTGTCTTCTACGGAATTTGCCATAGTAACCAGTTTATTATTATTATTAAGGGAGCTCATCAGGACCAACAGTTCTGACAATTCTCTTTCCGAGGGTGTTGATTTAAAGTCATGCCAGGACAAAAGCATTGGTAAATTTAATGATTTGATAAAAGTTCCAATTTCAGGAGATTCTTGTATGGTCTCGTATTCTACGTCGATCATCATTGGCAATTGGCTCGCTAACTCTTTCAGATAGTTAAGACGCTGTATTTCGGATCCATCAAATTTTCCACCTTGGCTAGCTCTTCTTAGCGTGTATATGCATTTTGTTTTGAATGGTCGAACTGCGGCTAATGTTTCTGAAAACCTGCTAGTCGAAATACAATCAAATCTAATCTCCAGAAAACTGGCACCCATATTAAAGGCTCGAACGGCAGACTTACTGAATTCTTCAGATTCTATCCCCGTTATGGATGCGCAAATCTTTATCATACGAACTATTAGCACTTCTTGAACATATATTTATGAGCTGACTTTAGTAGTCAAGAAATATTGTCAACTAACCTGAACTTCAACGTATTTGACATGGGTTAGATTGACGAAATTTACCCATGCCTTAAAGGTTGAGTAAACTATCGTGATATGCAGTGAGATGGAATCTTCTTCCACTTGGCTATGAGAGCCTCCGGACGGATATGCAGTTGTTCCTCATCTAGTCTCGAAAGTGCAAGTCTCACGTAATCCTCAATTATATCAATTCCAATATAGTGGCGTCCAAAATGAGATGCGACTTTCGTCGTCTGTCCGCTACCATTAAACGGATCTAGAACTGTATCACCCTTGTATGAATATAACTTCATTAACCTGTATGGAATTTCTTCAGGAAATGGGCATGGATGACGTATATAACCTGGAGGAATTGGAGCTATATGCCAAATGGAATTAGCAATTTCCTTAGTCCATTCTTCATGAGTAGCCGGCAACGCCTCCTTCCTTCTTCTCCCGACTGATACATCACCTTTTCTCAAGACAAGGATAAACTCATGCATAATATTAGCCCTAAAATACTTTGGATATGGATTGATCACAAATGACCCGTACCTGTTGGTGCCCCCCGTAACCTTATGCCAAATTATCTCTTCATGCAGATGCCAGTTACCAAATGGCTGAACAAGTTTCGAAAGTAACATATGTGGCAGAGGCAAGATGGTCCCGTTTACCACTTCACTTCCTATTACTATACAACAGTATCCCCCTTCTTTGGTCGCCCGGTAGATCTTTTCATTAAAGATCTCTTCCATCTCAAGCAGATAATGATCTGTTTCTACTTGATGTTTGCCTCTGTAGTATCCCCCCGTTCCCGAAGCATGCATTTCATAATCGATTGCATTTCTGTAAGGTGGGGAAGTAACTGTCACTTGAATTGAGCCTTCCGGGATGCATGATAATATATTTTTGCAATTCCCGGCAATAATATCATCCAATGGAATCTTCTGGACTAGCATATAGCAGTCTACTTTAGCCGTGTGATGATATTCCAAATGCTTTAAAAAAATGAACTCTCCAAGGTATTATTATTTACACAATCTATTTCTCTAATACATATTCCGAAACTTCCATTCCAAAATGTCGCCCTGAGCTCGGCTGAACAATTCCGAGAACAGAGTCGCCAACCTTCAGATTGGTGACTGGAATCAATGAACCATTCTCCCCTATTAGTTGAATCGTTTCTGCATTTTGAAGAATAACAGTACCCCTTTGCCCATGCGATTCGCCCATAATCATAGTGAGGGGTCTTGTTTCAATTTTTGAGCGACCAACAGTAACGACTCTGGCTCTCCCCCCTTTGTCAATAACAAGCACCTCAGATCCTGATTCTAGCTCTGAAAGGTATTTTGTCTTCTTGCCAGGAACTAAGGTATAGCAGTAAACAGCACCCGCATTGACCCTAAATGGTCGAGGTGATGTAAATGAAGACCCCTGAGATTCGTTATGTATTAGAAAAAGAAAATTCGATCTGCTACCCACCAAGACCCCCTCGCCCAATCCAAGAATTGAAGCAGTATCAATGCAGACGCGTTCTCCTATTCCAGCCTCTCTTACTTCTTGTATCTTCAATATACTAATGCTCAAATTAGAAATATCTATCAACTTCGTGGCACTCTCTATGTCATTTGGGTCTTGGCTTGTTAGTATCACACCATCAACCCCTAGCTCTAAAACTGAGAAAAGGGTCCTTATCTCAGTAGAACTTGATGCCGGAGCATAGATTTTTGTGTTTGTTTTCTGCAAAGTTGCTATTACATTCTCGAGCGGTATGATTTTCCAATCCTGTGTGTCTACTATTATGAAGTTGGCACCTGCTTCTGCAGCTTCGAGGACTTGATCCAAATCATTGTTGCTCTCTATCTTCTTGTAAAATCCTTTGATTTTCTCATGGTCATGAAACTTTCGGAGTTGCTCAATCTCCCGAAATACCACATAATCGGCCTGCCTTGATTCATACATCGTCTTTGCAGGCGTTCCTCGTACTTGCTCCGGATTCGCATAGACAATATGTTGACTTGGAAGGGATTTGAGAAACGAACCTGCATCAATTTCGTTGAAATCCGGCTTGATGATTAAAACTTTATTCCTATTTGTATGCAGAAATCATCCTCGCCTCTTCAGGAGTTTTTCCAGATATGACAATCTGTGTTAGTAATTTAATTATCATGAAGGGGTCCTTGTGTTGAAAAATGTTTCGACCAAATGTAATTCCTTTTGCTCCAGCTTCCATTGCGTCATAACATAGCTGCATGATCTCTGAGTCACTAGTTGCCTTAGGGCCTCCTGCGATTACTATTGGTACTGGACAAGATTTTACGACGTTTCTAAATGAGTCAATGTCTCCCGTATATACCGTTTTTACCATGTCTGCACCCCCCTCTGCGCCTATCCTAGCAGCATGCGCGACGATCCCCGGATCATGTGGATCCTTAACATTTTCCCCTCTAGGATACATCATAGCAATTAATGGGACACTCCATTCATCACATTGGTCAGAAACGATCCCTAATTTTTGAAGCATCTCTGGTTCTTCTTTCGAACCAATATTCAGATGTATGGATACGGCATCGGCACCGAGCCTCATAGCCTCCTCCACACTACCTATGAGTATCTTTCGGTTTGGAGAAGGTCCTAATACCGTGCTAGCCGAGAGGTGAGCAATCAATCCTATTTTAGGAGGCCTTGGCATTGACTTTATGATCCCTTTGTTAATTAAGACGCAAGTCAATCCCGCGTCTTGATAGTCATATATGACTCCGTGAACATCTTCTAAGCCGGATATTGGACCGTTGGTAATTCCATGATCCATAGGAATACACACCATTTTTCCATCCCTTAAGATCCGGTTGAGTCTAATGTCCCTACCAAAGACCATTGTACTATTTCACTTCCATGACCTACTTAAAAGTGATATGTTCTCCACATGTATGACAATGGTTTGTTACTAAGGAAGCATATTATCGTAAGACATATTCTTCCGGATGCAAATGGAAGGGATTCGTGGATGGAACATTGATGAAGTTTCCACGAAATCCGAATAGAATGTAGACAAGATATGGTTCTGGTTTTCGAGATACTTCAAAAAAGATGAGAATTCGAGATGAATAGTTACTTCCTGTAAAATGAATATTGGAAGAATTCTTATGTCCATTACTTTAATATAGAAAGTGAGAAAAATCAATACTTATCAGATGGATACTAGGAATATCGGCTTAAGAAATATTGAAGTTGCAGATACTAAAATCAGCTCCATTGATGGTGAAAATGGTAAACTCATCTATCGTGGTTATGACATCTTTGATCTAGTCAACCATTCTACATTTGAAGAAACGTCTTACCTCTTGCTTTTCGGGGACTTGCCAGATAAGGATAATCTTGAAAAATTTTCTGAGCAGTTATCACATGCAAGGGATCTTCCGCGATCAGTTATCGACAATATGAAGAATAGATCTAAAGCAGCCAGACCTATGGATGTGATTCAATCGGCTATTTCTGAGTTACCGGATTACGATCCTGACATGAATAGCGACGTTAAGGAAACAAACATCAAGAGGGCAATAAGTCTTATAGCTAAGATTGCGACTCTAGTGGCAGCATGGGACCGAATTAAAAAGGGAAATGAACCTGTAGAACCCGTTGGCAGTGATACGAATCACGCAGCTAACTTTCTTTACATGTTGACGGACGAAATGCCGTCTAAAGAGGAGTCTAGAATATTTGACATTTCTCTAATTCTCCATGCCGAACACAGCTTTAATGCTTCTACATTCGCAGCACGTGAAATTGCGTCCACTAGGGCACATATGTACGCTTGCATTGGAGGTGCGATTGGTGCGCTCTCTGGGGAATTACATGGTGGAGCAAACATACAGGTAATGAAAATGCTACTCGATATAGGAAAGGTGGATAGTGTCGATACATGGGTGAAGGCTAGACTCGATAGGGGAGAGAGGGTTATGGGAATGGGTCACGCTGTGTACAAGACAACCGACCCTAGAGCTGATATCCTAGCCAAACTTTCGAAAATTATTTCAAGAAAACGAAATACACCATGGTACGATATAACAGCTCGGGTAGAAGATATCACTAGGAAGTATATGAGAGAACTTAAGAAGCAGCCAATCTATCCAAATGTGGATCTTTATAGTGCGTCATTGTATTACAGCATGGGGATACCAATCGAGCTGAACACTTCTATCTTTGCTCTCTCCAGGACAGCAGGATGGACAGCTCATATTATTGAAGAAAAATTTGCGGAGGCTGCTCCCAGACCAGCACTATACAGACCGAAAGCTTTGTATGTTGGTAAATATTGTGGACCCATGGGCTGTGAGTACATACCTATCAATAACCGAACAGAGAAAAACCAAGGTATACTGGAAATGTGATTAGAATGAAAGTCAGGAACCTATGAAGTCGACCTTTCTTTCTAAAAGAGACACGGCATTGCTCATGAAGAGGATAGAAGCTTCCTGGCCCATGAATGTTGTTCCTAAAATAAAGACTATTAAAGAATACCAAGTAGCTGGAGATGAATCACTCTACAAATCTGACGAATTTACTGCAGTTCAAGTAGGTGAGGAGAAAGACATTGTTCCTTTTCTTGGAGACATCTCGCTTCTAGCTCGCTTCCCTTCGGTTACAGTCGATATGGGTGCAGTTCGCTTCGTCTGCAATGGAGCAAAGGTGACAAGACCTGGAATCACGGCATTTGATAAATTTAAGAAGGGAAGCGTAGTCGTGATCAAGGACGAAGTGCATGGCAAACCTTTGGCCGTTGGTATAGCATTAATTGATAGCGAGATGGCGGTCGAAGAACAGAAAGGTTATGTTATCCAAACTTTGCATTACATAAGCGACAAGATTTGGGAGGCCCACAAACTGCTAAATGTGTAGCCAAATATCTGCAATTTATGTTCAGAATAACGAGAGGTTAATTGATGGTCAGATCTAGTCTCTGCTTATGCAGAGTACTTTATCCATATTAGATTCTATTTCATTTACAAAACCTCGGAATTTGTTTATGTCTACTATAGGAACAAAGTTGGAACAGTAAGGCTGATGAATGGGATAGATGGTGAGCAAAACAGGAACTGCTTTTCGAAATTCAAAGGGACCGCTAACTAGTCTCTCTGTTCTTTGAATTTGTTTCTGAGTGTATGTCAATAATCCACTGCGCCTATTGTTGGCCCAATGTTTGCAGTCGATAGACAAACCTAACTGAGATTTAGTTGCTACAATATCAATTTCTGCCCTAGGTTGGGTGAATCGAACATTGTTCACAGTTCTGAACCCGCAGTTGACCAAAATCTCTGATGCGAACCTTTCAAAGTCTTTCCATGACAAATACTGCGAGATTTTCATGACGTCTGCGCCTAAATTGACTGCTAAAATTGACGTTTTCAATCTATCAGTCGACGAGAATGAAAGAAGCGCTTTGCTAGGGCTTTTGCCTATCCCTCTCTCTAACAGGAATTTCAAGATTTCATTCGCAACAACCACACTTCTAATGCCTGCTAAATCCCTGAAACCATCGAAAGTCATGGTCCCTTCAATTATGGCGCAAAGACAGTCTGCAAGGAGGGTCGCATTCGGACACATTTAGTTTTGACTCACTGACCCAAGAGATCTCTAGCTGATGTCGATGTGGATTCAAGTGTGTCTGGGTTCTTTTTTGTTTTTGTTTCTGTTTTTATTATGGTTGATGCGGAAGATGAGCCAAAATGGTTTTTCTTGATCTCCCAGAGATATGAGATCGACTTCTTTGCTGATGAATCTTTGCTCAAGACAAGCCGCAGATCCTGAGGAGTGTCAAGATCAATCATTAACCTTGTGGATAGTAATACCTTTGTATTCGCCCCCGCTTCTATCGAAGCCTCAAGATGACCATGAAAGCTGTCGTTGTCATACCTAGTATCAGTGATGATGTTAAAGGGGTTCCGTGCAAGCAAGTTAGTTCCGTCGAATTTGTATGAAGGAGATATGATGACACAAGCTTCTTCTTTGGGGATTACCCGGCACACGCCATCTATGTCCTTTGGAAGAAGCAGGGGTAAATCGCATGGTATTGTTATACTGACCCAATTCCCGCTAGTACTCAGAAATTTGTCTGCGTATTTAATTGCACTATTGACACCCCTGTCTTCAGTTTGAAATAGGCATTCCAATCCTAGATTCTGCGTTATCTCCTTCACTATGGGATCGCTTGAAACAACAATAATTTTAGCCAATTCACGGCAGAGTGAGAGGGTGTTAAGTGTGTCTTCCAACAAAAAACGAGATAATTCTCTGCGTTGCTCGCTGTCCAAAAGAACTGAAAGCCTGGATTTAGCTTGACCAAAGCTCTTTACTGGAATGATCGCACATATGTCCATGCTAATATCGATGGTTCCCTATGTAATACCCGCGACGAATGAAGCTAGCTTTCGCTCTTCATGTAACGAGTTCATTGTAATATCGTTAAGATAAACATTTAATCCCAGCTTCCTAATTGCGCTTTCATATGGCCGGTCCACTTTCGAAATAACAAACGAACCTATAATATCGGAGTAATATTTGGCTATCCCCACAGGAGAGATATCCAATTTTAAAGCCTTCATATACTTGGCGGCCGGGCCGCTGAATGCTCGTTTGCCCTCCACAGGTGAAACTGCAATCACCTTCTTCTTGACCTTGGCCAATTCATTTCTTACCCCTCGCACCGCAAGAGATGGCCCTATGCTGCTTATGGGGTTGGCGGGCGCAATAATGATTCTTTCCGAGCTACGTATTAGCTTCAAGCTTCTGTCCGTTAACCTTGAATTTTGAGCTCCCTTGTATACTACTCCGACTACCTTGGGGGCAGCTTTATGCTTGACCCAGAATTCCTGAATATTCATTTCACCACGGCTTGTAACGATGCGTGTTTCGATACTATCATCAGATATTGGAATCAAGATAGCCTTCAGTTTGTAAGCCGATCGAAAATATTCGGTTACTTGAGTCAATGTCATACCCTCTCTGAGCAGCTCTGTTCTGAGTACATGGGTGGCCAAGTCTCGATCACCGATCCGAAACCAATTCTCCAGCCCCAGCTCACCAATCTGGCCTATGAAGTTAAATGTGTCACCATTTATTCCCCATCCACGACTAACGTCGAGCAGTCCCGACAAACCATAGAAAATGGTGTCGATGTCAGGACAAATGTACAATCCATATTTCCATACATTATCACCAACATTCAAGATAACCGCGATTGATCTGTCAATCTGACTGAGCCCTCGTACTAGTTTCATTGAACCAGTACCACCGGAAAGAATAGTGATCAATGGACTGTGTTTTAAGAGAGTACCTGGGAATGTAAAATTTTCGTTCTGTAGTTTTAGTTGTCGTTGTCAAGCGATGCATAGCTGTGTTGCGAAAGTGTTGCAATAGATTATACAGGCTATAGTTGCCTCCTGATTTTGTCCTTATTATCCAACTAATAATTAGCTTCAAAAAAGAATATAAGCAAGAAAACGATGATTTCTCATGTGCAGGCTTCAGTTCTTATTCTTTCCTTTGGTTTGATGTCGGTCCTGCTCTTTAGTCAGATCTTGAGTGTGCATGCAGTTCAGCTGACTTCATCTTTGGTGCCTACTACAGGACATGGCGAAGTCGATTGGAGCGCTATTAGATTTTTGACGATAAAATATCCTCCAAATAGTCCTCTAGCCCAAGAGTTTAATGGCAAATCTGAAACCGTCAGGTTCACTATGGAAGCCGACGAGGATGGCATGCCCCAGCTTATACAGGCATTCAACGATGCGATGGCCTCTCAAAAGAATTCTCCTGTGAGAATGACAAATGCCAGTTTGACCTACACTGGTCAGATGAGAGGAACAGAAGATGAATTGACACTCTCATACAATGTACAGTTGAAGCCTTCATTTATTTCTGATTTTACGTTAGCTAGCGGGAATCAAAGTGCTGACGTAATTGACCTGGATTGGAGATCCATCGACGTAGCGGAACCCCTCACTCTTTCTACTCCGTATGGAGACATTGATGTCAACCACCCGATCGGCCTCATACAGGCCAATCATTCAAGTGTCGCGGAGCAATTAATGAACACTGAAGCATCATCAATTATGGCTGAACCGTTGTTTAATTTTCAGGATGTAGGCAGATCGATGGATACATGGCACTTTCTCTTCGATCCGACCGGTAGCCAAGCTGGCGCTTCGGGATTTCAGGAGATTGGCGGTGCGAGAGTAGTATCAATATATTCTCTTGGAGAAAGCAGCTTTAGAGAAGGGACCTTCCAAGAAACCGAGAAGCAAGCCAGTGCCACCATGGATGGCACACCGATCACTGTTGAATCGACAACTCCTCCAACATCAGCACAGATTACCATAGCCGGTTTCTCGAAGATACAAAAGAGTGGGGAAACGGAGTTTGCTGTCGTAACACAAGAGGCACCAGCCGGAACTGCTACCGCCACAGGAGGATTTCCGATACAAGTACTTCTGGTTCTTGGAGGGATGATGGGAGCAGTTGCTGTTTTCGTCTTGTTAAAGACCAGAAAATAGCTCGCAGATAAGCCAAGCCAGCTCGCTCGCTTTAGTACCAGTAAATTAGGATCAATGTCTTACAGAAGCGAAATCTCCTACCTATCGTTAAATGGTATCAATAACATTCATAATGTTGATCCTGTCCCACTCACTGAATATCCTGGGGATAGTTCCCTCACTTGCACTTCTGTTCATATATTTCTCACTAGCGTGTCCAACGCTCATTTCTTAAGTAGTATCCAGCGTCCACTATCGTCTTTATGACGATTCTTTTATGAAGGAAAGATTTCCCGATAGATACCGTTGTTATTCCTAGGCCAATAGGGACTCGATTTTCATTAAGTATGATAAGAATAGTACTATTTTTATCCAGATTTCCATGGTCTAGAATAGAACCGTGCATTATATCTCGACCGTACAAAACCAGTGCTTCGGCAGCTTGGTTGACTTTAACGAACGGAAAATTAACGCCTACTCGGGCAATCAGGTCTGCTCCCGCCATCGAAGGGACAAAACTCCTTCTTTTCATGTGCCCAATTAACATCCCAATATGGGATAGCGATGCGGACTCTAAGATCATTTTAAAGTTATCTTTTGTGGTTAAATATACCTCCTTAATTTTAGAGCCGTTTAATTTTCTTTCATTAAGGAGTATCTCTTTGTCGAGAACGTAATCAAATATTCCCCAATGATTGAAGCTTCTGCGAAGCACAGTAAGTTCTTGACGTGTTGGTTCTCTATATGATATCAAGCCTGCTCACCAAATAACTATGGCAAATGATCATCAGCACACCCTTAGCTTTGCAATAAAAAAACCAACTGTATTATGCAAATGTGGATATAGTCTGGCCGTATGGCTAAGGCTTGAATGAAATCTTCGATCGCCAAAATGAGTCAAGCCTGGCAGACCATGTCGAACGGGTTCAATGACAATTGTGTTACCTAATACCTTTAACAATTCATCTATCACTACTTCGTTCTCTTCTGGTGCAAAGGAACATGTTGAGTAGATTATGAGGCCTCCTGGTTTAACAACCTTGGTTGCTTCCAAAAGTAACTCCAGCTGTCGTCGACTCGACTCTTCGATATCAGACGGATCGTGGCTAGTTTTTCTTGTCTTGTCTTTGGAAATAATACCTTCACAAGTACACGGGGCATCAAGTAGCACTCGATCGAACTGCATGTTTAGGCTGCCAGCAGATCGAGCATCGAAGTTATACAATGATGTGTTAAGTACCCCACATCTTGACAAATTGAATATAACTGAAGGGAGACGTCTTCGGTTATACTCTATAGCAAATATTGCGCCAGAGTTGGACATTTTCTGGGCCATGAAAGTTGTCTTGCCGCCGGGGGCACAAGCCATGTCCATATTTAGTTGATTAGATGAAATATCGAGTTCCTCAACAGCAATACAAGAGCTGAGGTCTTGAATGTAATACAATCCAGCTAGGTATTCGGGAGTAGCTCCAATTGGTAAGGAAGTATGAACTACTCTATAAACTTCAGGGAACTCTGTGGAACCTAACTCAATATTCCTAGCATCAAGCAAGCTCAGAAGAGAATCTGGATCAATCTTTAAGGTATTAGTTCGAATGTATGTGATTGAAGGAGATTCCATGATGGCCAAACATTTCTCTGCATCAGGCATGTATTCAAGGAAGCGACCAATCATCCATTCCCGGTAGCCATAGGTGTATGCCAGTTCTCTCGAAGTGTTTGTCTGTGGAAAAATTGCAGTTCTCAACTATCCAGATTATCAAATACTTGTGGATTATCCTGTATTAATTAGTACCTAAATACATTTGAAAAAAAGCGGTGTGTAAAAGTCAAGTCGAGAAATGGTGTCCTGGCAATAACCCTCCTTCTGTTTTAAGTGGGATTCCGCTTAGCGGCCTACCTTAGCTGCTGCAGGGTCTTATGCTCAGTTTGGCCTTGCTCCACTCGGGACGGCAGTTTCATTCCAGTTAAGGACACTCAGGCTATTCACCATCACAGCTTTATTACTCGTCCAGACTGGATATCTTTTCTGTTCCGGAGCCGACCGTCTCCGATCGATCATCTCTGATCCGAGTGCCTGCATAGAGGGAGGAGTTTCCTCTCTTTCGAGTAGCCCACACACCAGCTCACCACCTCTCAGCTCATCATTACCCTTAGCCATAATTTAAGTTCCTTGCCCAAAATACTGACGTTGGATATCATACACTTCACTCTCATTCTCAGCATTAGAATATTCTTGCAATACGTGCAAATTGAGTTCATAGAATGTGTGTCCCCATTTGAATTTGTCAAGGATAGTGAATGCTTCCGAATTATGTCCCAATATCAGGAGTGCCCCTGAGAGAGCTTCGACACTTGAAAGCTTCCCCAATTTTGCGTAGTTGACTGGGTTTCCGGCCAATAATGCAGGGAGTCGCCGTAACAAGGGAAAAGAACGCCATTTTCGATTTTGAAGTACTGTATCAGATCGTTCCCACGAACAATCAATGATACACAAAGCTGAAGAGAGGCCTCGATCGTTTCGTGTCAAACAGACTCTCGAAAAGGGGTTCAAGGTCAAAGTATCATGCCTAGGTCGAACGATCGTTTTCAATAGATGAAATTTGGCAAGTTTTGCAGCTGTGCATTTTGATGGATCATCTTGCTTCAATAAGATGGCAAATAGTTTCAAGAGGCAAATTTCGTAATTAAGTATATAGTTTAGTTTTTTATTCCTTACTAATGTTTCAGAATTCAAAAAAGAGGGAAGAATTAGCTGATTGCTAAATCTATTGAGTTCACAAACAGCTGGTTTCTATTGAATTAATCTGTTCTTAACTATCTGCTTAATCGTTTCTACGTCCAAGATTCCATCATCAATTGGAAGCTGTGTTGGTGAGCTTTGCTGCTGATCTGCTAGACCCATTTGCGGCTGTTGCTGTTGTTGCTGAATTGGTGGTTGTTGTCCATACTGTGGCTGAGTTTGACCGAAAGGCTGTGCTTGTTGTTGATCTCCTGCTGAAGGATATGATTCTTGTTGCTGAACTGGTGGTTGTTGTCCGTTCTGTGGCTGAGTTTGACCGAA